>Ga0136560_1001636_pt1 | contig 11528 bp, 17 predicted proteins | sample AntRauMeHopE1497_FD_104925 | JGI IMG/M metagenome (GOLD analysis project Ga0136560, IMG submission 104925) | Saline lake microbial communities from Rauer Islands, Antarctica - Metagenome Hop E1 #497 | ecosystem: Environmental > Aquatic > Non-marine Saline and Alkaline > Saline | place...
CTGCTGCTGCATTGGGAATCGTGGTTCTGGACGAGTTTCCTCCTGTGAGCATCGAAGGAATTCCCCGCTCGGATGCGAACGAGCGCAACAAGAGTCAATTGCAAAGCAGAAGGCATACCATACCATGTCAGTCATCAACGCCTTGCACCTGCTCTGCACCAGGCCCCACCACATCCACCCCCACATTTACTCACATATCTCGCGGCAGCACCATGAGCCTTGCAGCGCCTCCAGCTCCTCTACGTCGTCCAAGTTCCATACTAGAGCTGGAGGTGGAGCCAAGAACAGCCATACTCGAGGATTCTTCACGGCCGCCGCCGTTCCTGCTACTACTACCACTTCCGCCGAAAGCGGCCGAAACATCATGAGGAGAGGATACAATGGACCGCTACGCCTAGATCTACTAACCACTGCTCACTGCCATACTGCCCCCGCCCCCTTTCGATTGTGCAACTTCCCAGGTACCAAACAGTCCACCACTGGGCCACGGAACTGGCCCGCCATGCCCATGCCCATGCCCCTGCCCATACCCGTGGCTAGGCACCGAACACACCCGGTATCCCTGGCAGTAGCACAGAAGAACAAGATGGGCATTTTCCCGCTCAAGGCGATTAACAGCTGCAGCCACGCCACCCAGTGCCGCCAGCCGGTGCACCAGCCCCAGAGCCGTCGTAGGTTGTCCAATGGCATCATGATCATGACCCGCTTCGTCCTCTTTCGTCATACCCTACATGTACGCAGAGCGTCGATTGCGAGCGGCTGTCTCGCTGGGGTAACGTGGATTGGAGTCGACAACTGGTACTGCTGAGGCTTTAGTTCTCATGCTGCTCCTTGCGACAGAAGGCAGCTGTACATGCATCCCTCTCGTGGGGGTGGAAATCTCGGGTGATTCAATGCTTTGGAGCCGATGTTGCTCGGCCCCATGCTCTTCTACTACGACTGGCTAAACAGGGACTACCCCAGTTAGTGGTGTGGCCCCCTTCCGATGTATTTTCTCCAGATGCTAGATGTAGATCCTCCCCTCCGCAACTGCAGAGCTCTGATGTACTTCTAATCGACCCCCGAGCACGATGCGATTGCCATCCTCGCCGCTGCCATACCCAAACACAAACCCCCCGGGGAACACACCGACCCGTGCCATCAATCTCGGTTGAACAGCACCACTCCAAGATGCCATGCAAATGATCCAGGAGTCCATCTATGGTAGTGTGGTTCTCAGAACCCTCGAATCTAAGGTACTCGGACCCAGTCTTGGAGCAGTCATGGCTGGACGGCTGGAACCCCTGGAAGCATGTGGCACAGCTGTAGCACCGATAGATGGAAGAAATCCAGCCGGGGTTGGGAGATGCTATTCAACTTGCGACCCACCCGGAGGTGCTTGTGCTCGATCGCTTGTCGCTGTGAATCCATCTGGCCAGAGTTCTAGGACCTGCGGAGGGAGTGACTACGACTTAGTCTATCTTGCCACTGCTGGAACGTGACTTGTCGACGGATTTGTAGAGTACCACGACCTGCCACTGGATACACCTAGTCCAGTCGTCCCAGCCTTCTGCCAGCCGATCGAAGCCGCCGTATCTGAAGGTCGTCCTACTCGAGCTGCGATTCCGTTGGTGATAGATCCTACAAGATACCGCACCATATGAGACTACATAACACCAATCACAGCATCGGCATCGGGCAGTAATACGGCGCACAGTGCCCGAGCAGCTTGCATCGCAGGAAGCGCCTGCATCGACTTTGAAGCGCTCGGTACGAGGGTACGCAGGCGGCGGGCAACACCAGTAGAACCATGGTGGCGACTTGCCATGCTTGGTCGGAGCGATCCCAAACCAGAATCTGGCGCTGCGCATGCAGCGGAATCAACCAAAACGGAGGCTGCCTGCTCGGTAGATACTTTGGGATCGACGGCCGCGGCAGTGGCGCACACATGGTGGCGTTCGGCTGCAACGTAGTTCGCGATGGCATGACAGGCCAGCTCTACGTGCTGTGCTGAATCTTCATGGAGCAGAGCCCCGAGGGCCCGCCAGGTACCCATGTCACGCAGCCTTCGCAACCACCTAGTGCTGTCCTCACCAGCTGCTTCCGCGGTGCGCTTCAGATCTGGATGTGGATGTGGATGTGGACCCTGCCGAAGAGGAGAGGGAGAAGTAACCTATGCACGGTATTGCAGTGCCGCCCTCGCAGCATCCTCACACAGGAGACACATCGCCTCCAGCCCCATATGCAGTCTTGCCGGAGACATATCATGGTGGACTGCGGACGATGAGTGCCTATCACCAGCATCTATACGTGTCCGGGTCCGCGACACCATCGATCCTTTGGCTCGATTCCGAGACCCTAGTCCGTGATATTTCAGCCCGTCTGCATTGGACGAGGCGTGGCTTTTAAGAATCGAACTGGCTCTATGCCAGGCTTGGTTCGCGGCATCATCTACTGCTTGATTCATCCGAGTGGCGAGCCTGTGCCCGTGATAGAATGCCTGCAGCCGCGCCATGTGTGTTCCTCGGAGGAGACCAGTATCCAACGAAGTATCCTTAGCAACGATCCTGCCTCTTCTAACGCCCACTGAGGCAGGACATTCTGATGCCACGGTAGCTTGGCTGTGTGCGGGATGCATCACATCTCGATGCCCATCTGGATCTCGATCCCCGGCTTCGGCTTCGGCTCCGGCTCCGGCCAGCACTCGTGGTGATGATGAATGCAGGAGGGGCAATGTCACCGTCATTGGTATGGCAGACCTTGCTGAGATTGAAGGTGCTCCTGGCAGAAGCAGTGAACCACCGGCTGGATGACGAGCCCTTGCTTTGTTCGTGCGGTGGGCCAGGAGCAACTGTTTGCTGCTGCCCCAAGTTCTCGCGGAGATGATGAAGCTGCCCGCGCATTGTGCCACGCCAACTGAGCCATCAATGATGATCTGACCGAAGGCTGACTCGGAAGCAGCCTTCCAAAGCAGAGCAGAGCTTTCAGCCTAGGACTGGAGCAGGTTGGCGAACATTCGGCAACTTTGGGACAACCTCACGATATCTCGGCTGTCAAGAAAAGACATCAAGGTACCAACCACCTCAGATGGTGCCTAGTATCCAGAAAACTCAACAAAGTGACTCCTCATCCTGTGCAATGCCCTCTACCTGAGCATTTCATCTGCCATCGCTTCACCAGCCGCAGCGCGCTACTTCGACAGCGCCGCCTGTTGGTCAAGTTCTGAAATGCCGCTTTGCAGCTGTTTAACCCCGCGTTGTAAACGCGAAAGATTTGCTGTAAACTGGGCGATATTGCGTCTGCTTTCCTGGAGCCACCGCGGTAGATGCGAGCTCTCCCCAGCGAACGGCTCGTAGTCAGAAATTTGAAGTGCTTGCTCGCTGCAAGGCTCCTCAATAAGTTCGATGGGGACTCGCACACTGAAGGGCTCCGGTTGTTCATCACTATCTGCCAAGTTTGGATGTAATTCCGTGTCTTTCAGCAGGACCCACTCGCTCTGACCGCTTGGATGTCTAGTGAAATTAAGCATGGATGCTGTGGAAGCAGGGTCACATCAAAATCTCTCGCAGATACTCTAGCGAAGAACGAGGCAGAGAGACAAGGCTGTTTGTCTATACTGGTCAAGAAGCAGGTCTGCATGCAGCATTATTCGGCTCCATAGGTGAGTGCACTTCTAGCATTTTTTAACATTGCATTGTAGTGTATGACGTCCATTCTGGAAATGACGATCTACCTCAGAACGCACTAGACTTGTTTAGCATGAGTACTGCAGCGGCATCAATTGGGCAGTGCCCCATTTGCTAGCGAAGTTTTCCACAAACTGAACTGCAGATGCACGTAAACTTGTGTTTGGATAGTGGAGGAGGTGAGATTAGTTGCAAAAGGCGTCCATTTCTTGTCTGCTGTTCTTGCATCTGATCCATCTTCTCATGGCTACCATGCGGTGTTGCAAGTAAACGATTGATTCGCAGGTTTTCCATCATATGATACCGCTGCATAGAGTCGGGTAGACCGCATCTCGCCAGTTGCAGCACCCGTCAGCAAGGTTACAGGTCAGCGTCCCACCGGAGTTCGCTCAAGGATGATTTCCAGACTGATAAGGGAGGGTGATGTTGTTGTACGTGGTCCAAATTGGACAGGAGGGGACGACGATGGATTTCCCGCTCATGTCACTATTTCGGATCCAAGCTGGTTCATGCATGCTCCGATCGGGGACGTGCTGCAAACTGGCACGATTGGGCATTCAAGAGACCACCTAGTACCAAACAGAATACCTAGAGCAGTAAAGATATAGTGGCGCGGGACTCGTCGTGTGAACACGTATGCATTCGATGCTACTAGCGCATCCCCATCAGCATCCCAACCAGGCACAACCCGCCCGAGATCGGATTGGTTCGCTCGGTCCTCCCTCGTCCCTGAGCGTGCGCGGATGTCGCTCCTGCGAGGGGATCGAACCTACGGTGAGTCCGTATTACTCAAAGTGGCTATATTACGCTGTCTCGTCTTGCCAGAATACCGCGGTGACCCGCACCGCCAAGCCAAGCCAAGCCAAGCCAAGCCAAGCATTTCATGCGGGGATACGGTCCAAGGTTTGCTCGCAACAACCCACCCAATCCCCATCCCCTCCCCTATCCGGATCAATCCATTGCCCGCCTATATCCGATTCCGAATTCAAGGACCTTCTGGCCCAGCTTCCCGTGTTCGTGTTTCACCTCCGCAGCTGTTGTTCCTTTGCAATGGGTTGGACCTGGCTGGTTGGAGCATCCAGCCGTCAAGGCAGGTCAAGTCACGCACGAGGGCAGGAAACCAGCTGACCTTGGCATTGGCACTGGCATTCATCCAGTGCGTGGTGCTAGAGACAAATCGTCGTTCAACACTGTGTCAGATTCATCCGCGTTCCAATCGGCAAGGGGACAGGCGGCCCGTAGATCCAGATCATCCAGATCGAAATACTGGAGCGCAAAAGGACAAGAGTCATCGTGGGAACTCCCGAAGCCCGCGCTTCTGTTCGCTCGCATCGTAGCGGTACGGGGTATCGATACGCCTGTCCTTGCACCCAATCGATGGGGGCAGGCAGCCATGTAGGTGGCAGGTATGCATGTGCACACAGCCACGGTCGGCGCCTCGGACGCTAAGCACATGCAGTCGCACGCACGAGCTGGGAGGACAGGCTTCGATTTTACGGCCAGCGATCCACAGCACACGTGGATGCTGCCCTTCAGGGCATCGACAGAGCTGCTCTTACGAGCGCGTGCCGGTGCCTGGGGAGGACTCTGGTAGTCGAACTTGTACGCACGTGTCACTTTGGGTGCGGTGTTAAGAGCTGCACAATCTCAGGCGATGGAAATCCCAGGCGTGCACCAAGAATGGATAGGTATGCAAGCTGCAGTCCCTGAATTGCAATCAATGCCGGTATAGGTAAGTACGATAGATACAGGCATGGGAGCTGCTCAAGCTGCTGGTACGAATAGCGCGACGCGTGGCCTGACTGGGCTATCGTTTGGTCTAGACAGCAAGCACGAGGAAGGGCGACCCAGAGACGGAGATGGAGATGGTAAAGGTAGCGATTCGTCGTCTGACTCCCCGCTTGTTCCTGAGGGGCTGAGGTCTCGAAGCGAGTCGGCGCAGAGCAGCACTGTCACTCACACTGGCAATTCTGCAGGGGCTTTCGGCTCCATGTGTCGCCCGCGAGAGGTTATTAGCGACGGCAGCTTCGCGCTATTATCCCCGAGGCAGAAGCAGCGCATTAGGTCGCTTGTTGCTTTATAGCTCTCCATGCTAACAAGCGGATACGCCGCGGAGAAAGCGACCGGCAAAATGCCCGCTATTGAGGATCGCAACTTGCCTTTCTTCAGCGCGCCTCCCAGGCAGGCGGTGCTGGAGGCACTAGGTCTATCAAGGGCTGCGGAGAGGAACCAGAGGAAGGCCCAGGTGCATCTTGAGGCGGCATAGAGGGCAGCTAAAGATGCAGCGGTACTGAGACTGCAAGGCTGTGCCTGCTCTGCCCCTCCTGTGCGTGCGGCATCGGCCGACAACCCGGGCCCTTCGAGTGGATCTTAGCGTAGTGGAGACTATCAAATGGCTGATGGAGCTGGACGAGGGCGCCGGCCCAATTCCAAAGCTGCAATTGCTCTGGAAATGATGGGATTTAATCACCCTGAGATCATGCATTATTCTTAGAACTCACAAGTGGCCGTACGTGCATGGAGCAGCCCCGAACGGCCAAACGGACTTACTTCAGACCCGTTTCTACTAGACGCATGGATTCCGCTTCGTTCCAGCCGGAGTGGTTCAATCGGAAGGCTGGATGGGACAGGCGAGCCCATGGATGCACACCAGTTCTATGGCGTTGAAGGCGTATCTACGCAACAGCTACTAAATAGCAGGGTGTGTGGAAATGGGTATCCAACGGGGCCAGCGATTCGAGTGCAAATTCGATTCCTGCCGACAAGTGACGCCAGTTCGGCTCCAATGGGGCCACTCTCTTCAAGACCTCTGCTCTACGCATGTCAAGGGGGCTAGCATTCGCTTCTGCGAGCAATGATGCAGCTGCTGGTGTCAGATTCCGAGAGAGGTGGGCTAAGCCCTCAGCACCAATCTGTGGTCATGGATCGAGCCTTGAGAGACAATATCGCCAAATCTATCTCAACCGAAGTGGGTTACATGCGCAGCGGCCGCTCTTCCGGACGCGAGCACGGGCATTATGAACCTAACATAACTATGGAGCAGCGAATGCGCAGCCTGGCGAATGATTTGGGCTGTTTCTCGGAAGCTGCCAGTGCCTGCCGGTTCAGTGGCGAGAGTCAGATGGACGAGCGATCGGCGTTCGACAAAGGCCCCGGAGCCCCCGTGATACCACTCATGTCACACTCGCACTTCCGACACGGCAATTATGATGACACAAAGCTTGATCCGGTGATCCACAATAACGGCTCGCTCAAGCAGTTCATGTTGGACGTGGTCCTGGCCAGGCGCTCTGATGGACTGGGTGCTGCCGATTTGGCCGCTCTTGGTGGCAGCCCTAGTCATTTTGCGTGTCTGGCACAACTGCCATACTCGTGCTATAGCGTGTCAGCTGTCGAAAAGCCTGCTAAAGACCCTAGCACCGAAGTAAAGGTCGGCAGGAGAAGCGCATTTGCATCAAGCGGGACAAAGTTTCCCGTCGGAGCGGAGCTGGATAAGCTCTCTGATGCGCTACGAGGAATGCTCGATGATGGGAGGGGTGCTCATACTGGCAGTTCAGAGCCGGCAGAACCCAGGTTGCTACTCGGCTGCAACTCGCGATCTACGCTGCACCTGGCTGCTAGTGGAGGTAACCCGTCTTCGGTGTATCTAGTGTCTCACATCTTGCCCGGGACGCAGCTTGGGATGGATGGCGTGGGTACTAGTCCACTCCATCTTGCAGTTCTACATGGCAATGTTCCTGCTGCTGCGGCCCTCCTAGGACCTCCCCCAGCAGAGGCTAGTGCGTCCGGTTCATCATCTCTCATGTCCTTTCGAGCCACTGCAGCTGCAGCCTTCGACCAAAGAGGCGCCGAGGCTGTTGCACCTGCTACACTCGGAGCCTTTAGGTCTCGTAACATCCAAGCGACCCGAGTGTTTGGCCCCAGTCCGGCCATCATGCAAACCACGTCGACGGGTGCCTCAGTCGCGATGCTCGCCGCTGTGAGAGACGATGTGGATATGCTCGCACTGCTGGTCCGCCATGGTGCCGACCTTCACCACCGAATACCTGCTAATAGGGCTGGTTTGCACCATGTCGCATAGCTTGCTGGGGCACAGAAATGCCTTAAGCTGCTTACATACTTAGGGGCAATCGATAAGCTATCACCGTTGTACAAGCCGCCTTCGATACTTCAGCTGAATGGGTCGATGGAACAGGCGAGGAACGCAACTTCTGAGGATCAGCGTGAGTCTAAAAGCAGTCTTGGCCGTTTTTACCACGAAGGTTCAATCGAAGACAGCTCCGGCGAAGTGGCAGAGGAGGAGGAAGTGGTGGAGGAGGAGTAGGATGAGGATGAGAGTGGGAGACCTGGGGCCACAGTCGAGGTGGGTCCGCGCCTCGCAACGGCCAACGGAGTACAAGGGCATATTAGACAGAGTTCCTGCGCTATATCTGTAGGTGTGTTGTCGCAGTTCTAGTATGACTCGCTGCTGCCTTTCGAGCAAGAATCTCTTGATTGGCTAGCGCAAAAAGTAGGGCCTGCCATGGTCAAGGGGCTGGTTACGTCCGCCGAGGAGAAAGTCGCTGCCAAGTCGCAACGTACCCTCATCCTCGACGCCAAGAAGGCAGAGGCTGCAGGGCTCACTCTCAAAGCTCTAACTTCGAGCTGGAAATGCAAAGAGTGCGGTGCAATGACAAACGTGTTGCGCGCCAGCTCCTCGTGCAGCCGGTGCGCATGCGACGGAGGAAAGGACTTGAATGAGAAATGGGCGCACGTATCTGACTGCCTGAGGCTGTGCGGCGTGCTTGCGAGGAAGACCGACGAAGCTATCGAATCTGGAGTTCCAATTCCTGGCCTTGCTGAGGGTGACGCATTCGACGGGACTGATGCCACGAAGGTCGGCTACGATGCTGCCATGGCGATCTTGGAATTGTCGCAGCATGATGCTGGTATGCACAGGTCGAGCGAGGTGGCAGGTTCTGATGTTGCAACCCACGAGGGCGCAATGTCTGCCGCGGGATCAGAGACAGACGTCTGTGAGACCCTGCGAGTGCTGGCCAGACACCTTGCGGTGTCTGTGCGCGCGATGGAGAAAATCCTCAAGGAAGGCACGGGCAAGCAGGCGGATACTTTAGAATCAACAGCGTAGGACCACAATGGCGGCCTTAGCTATGCCGATGCTCTGCAGGCTGCATTGCACATGTCGGCCAGCAGCTTGATGGGGGCGTTTGGCTATGGAAAAGGAACCAGCGATGCCTCAGCATCACCAGGTGCAGCTCTGGAGGCGCAAGATCCAGGTGATGCTGATGCTGATGCAGATACCATGGATCAATCCAGACGAAAGCGCCACCGGGTGGCAGAGTCGCACGTGGACCGCATGTACTAGGAGTTGATCGGTTCAATCCCTGCTGCTGCAATGCTGATTGAGGTCGCCGACCAAGTGTCGGGCAGTGCGTCTGCAGCTAGTTTGAGCTCACTTTAGACGCAGCTGCTTCGCGGGGCCAAGGCAGCGCAGCTGGCCTCGACCCTTGGGCTATCCCTTGATGACGGAGACTTGCTGCTACGGGCTTAGAAATGGGACGTAGAGCGGGCCGTGTCTGGTTTCATGCTAGATCCGGTGATGGCAGCGGAGGGTGCTAAGCTGTCCTCGGCAGGCCGGGCACACGCCGAGTCGTATCATGCAGGCAGCTCCGGCTCTTCGGGTTGCCGTGGCGAGGCATCCAAGGCATTCGTTGGAGAAACTCCTTCTCAAGAGGAATACGACTCCGAATTCATGTGTGAGGTGTGCTTTGCGATGGTGCCGCTCGATGAGACCAGTGCTCCGGCGTGTGGACACCGGTTTTGCAACGGCTGCTGGTCGGAGCATTTCTCCTCCATGGTGAAGACAGGCCCACAGTGCATTCTCACCGGAAGCTGCTTGTAGCACGAATGCGGCACCGGCTGTCCGGAATCTCTTTGGCGACGGTCGGCATCCCCGGATGACTACCGTCGCTTTATGCACTTCATGCTTATCTCGTTCGTCAACCAGCAGCGGGGCATGCGTTTCTGCGAGGCGGAGCCAATAGATCCAGGTGCCATAGACACCGCCACCGGGGATGAGGTTGAGGTCGCAGATGTCGAGGATGACACAGGTCCAGTCGATCCGATCGTTGCACCATCTGCGCAACGCTAGTCACCGGGTGCAGGGGCGGGAAACGCGCCCTCAATCGATGGAGCCGACGACGAGTCGGCTGCATCCCTAGACCCGGCTGAGCGGGGCAGTGGCGGCAACTTGCACTTGTAGCGCCTAGCCAACGGCACGAATGCGTGTAGCCGGGTGCTTGTTCCCTCGTGGGAACAGGAATCTGGCACTGTCCACTGCGCCTGCAGTAGGAGCACCTGCACGTGGTGCGGCGAGGCTGCTCATAGTCCAGCGACATGCGATGAATGGGCCATGTGGTTGCAGGCGCAGAATTAGACGAGTGAAGCCGCCAGTTTAGACATGATGATGAAGCAGTACAAGCGTTGCCCGAACTGCAAGGTGTTTATCGACAAGCGGGGCGGCTGCAAACACATGAGATGCTCGGAGTGCGGGTACGAGTATTGCGACCTGTGCAAACGGAAATGGGATGGTTACTCCCATGTTTGTCCGGTTGGTACGGGAGGAGGCCTCATGCCTAAATCGTGGAACAAGGGAGAGGTGTCTGCTGATGAGCAAGAGACGATTGAGCAACTCAAGGTGGATCTTCGCTCGAGGCTGCGAGCTGGGCCTCAGTTCGAAGGGGTGTCGAGAGCCACTGGTGCCTTCTCTGACATGTCTGATGATGCCAAATAGCAGGCGGATCATATGTAGTCTGTGCTTTTGAAACTTGAGAAGGTGATAGGCGTGTCGATAACCTCGGAAATGCAGGTGTCAGACCAGGCTAGCGACGAGTCAGGCCCCAAATCTATTGCGACTGGAACTGGTTACAAGTACGGCGCCCACCTGCAGCGCTGGAGGCGGGGGCATGCGCGGGACACTGGAGGGATGTGGTAGCGAAAATCAAAACAATACATCGCCGCTAGCATGGAACTTGCAGCGATGAAGCCCATACCGATAGCAGTCCGTGGGGGAGCAGCTGCAGGTGGGGGCGGAGGGCAAGAAGGGGATGCGACTCAGACCGCTGCTTCCCGCGAGGCAAACTCAGAATCCGCCTCTGGATCAGAGACCAATCCTACAGCAGGCGTAGGTTTATCGGGATCATCCCTGCATCTACGGCAGCAATCAACATCGCCATATCCAACCGGGATCACGGTCTTTAACCGGTCGCCAGTGCTCCGAACCGATGCGAATCCCAAGCTATGTGCGGAGGGCAGCCTTCTCTCGGGTATGTGCACCCAGGTAGCCCTGGGTCAGCGAGTCATTAGGCAGCCGTGCTTCGTGGTTATCCCACCCGGCCTTTCGGACGTAGAACACGACCGTTTCGGACCTCGTGTGAGGACATTGGGAGAGCCTTTCCTTGCCTGTGCCTCGTGTGCAGTTAGGAGAGCTGGCTTCGTGGGGTCACTTGGCGTGACATTTGCAGGTTACTATTCTTTCGCTTGTAAGCACGGAGGCTCGCCTAGATGGGGCACAATTGGGGACATTGGATCCTCGCTCCTGATACCTTCGCAGGGCAAGACGTACCATTCAATTCTCCCCGAACTCGTGAAAAGGTATGCCCTCGCACCAACTGACGATAATGGGGCGTTTAGTGGGAGCAGGAGCTCCCTCAGCAGGCTTGCAAGATCTAGACCTGCCCTTGCAGGATCGACCGCAGCAGGGGTAGCGGCGGGGGACAAGACCACTGGAGACCGAGAAAGGAAGTTAACCGCAGGATCAGGGTCATCGAATCGACTGCCTAGCATGTACGGCGGGCTGAACGC
>Ga0136560_1001637_pt1 | contig 11526 bp, 5 predicted proteins | sample AntRauMeHopE1497_FD_104925 | JGI IMG/M metagenome (GOLD analysis project Ga0136560, IMG submission 104925) | Saline lake microbial communities from Rauer Islands, Antarctica - Metagenome Hop E1 #497 | ecosystem: Environmental > Aquatic > Non-marine Saline and Alkaline > Saline | place...
ACGACCGTCTGACGTCGGGCACGAGGGGGCTGCGTCTGGCGCTTGCGAAGGGCGTGGCGGAGTCCATGGGCGGGGAGGCGGGCCTGCTGAGCGACGGGCCTGCGAGCGGGGCTCACGTGTGGGCGCGGATCCCGGTGTGGCTGGTGCGGCGCACGGCCGGCGCGGAGGCAGAACTCCTGTCGCACCAGAGTGCCCGCAACGACACCTGGCTCGCCTCCCACCCGGCTTCGGGGTTATCGCTGGGTAGCGGGGGCATTGGCAGAGCTTCCTCGATGTCCAAGCCTGCGCTGCGGCCATTCAAAGTGTCAGGTGTCGATGCCAAGGCATCGCTCGCCGGCCGGTGGATTATGGTGGCCGATGATGACGCGGTGGTGCTCCGCGTCACATGCTCCGTGCTGCAGCGATGGGGCGCCCGTGCCGTGGGCTATGGGTCCGGTGCTGCCCTGGTCGCGGCTGTGCGCTCCGAGGCCGCCGTGATCAGCGCAATGGAGACGGCACCGCCCGCGGCGGCCGGGGTCGGCGGGCAAGCCGGGGCGCTTTTGCCATCGCAGCAGGCAGCCACGGGCGCTTCTGGCTACGGGCTCCCCGACGCCATCATCGTGGACTCGAGGATGCCCGGCCTCTCGGGAGCCGAAACCATCGCCGCCGTGCTGGCTGCAGGACGGGCGGTGGTGCCAGGCTGGCGGCCGCGCGTGCTGATGATGACGGGAGACGCGACGCACGCGGTGGAGGAGGAGGCGGTCCGGGCGGGAGCGAGCGGCGTGCTGAGCAAGCCGGTGGCGGGAGCGGAGCTGCTCGCGAGCCTTCAAGACCTGGGCGATGCCAAGACGGGCGAGTGAACGAGCCTGGCACCGCGCCAATCGTGTGGACTGCGTGAGGTTGAGATCGCGAGCCAGCTTCGATGGCGCAAGCGATGCTCCGACCTTCGTGGCTTCCGCGGCCCCGCAATCACGGCCCGGCCATCGGCCCGCCCCTGACAGCGACCAGCACGCTGGCACCTTGCAGACCTGCCGAAAGTGCCGCAGTCACGTTGTACTCGCCATTGAGCACGCCCCGCCTCATCTCGCCGGCGACCAGGTCCCCGTACAGGGCGACGTCGTCTGCGCGAGCGGTGATGCGAGTGACGACGGACTCGCCCGCCTTTACGAAGACCTTTCCGAACCCGACCAGCCGGCGCCAGTACCGGACGAGCCTTGACGCGCCCCGGGAGGCCCGCTTCCAGGGGTCGGTGATGAAGAGCTGGACCACGGCGCTGCCGTCACGCGGTCCGGTGTTCGCCACCCGCACGTCTGCCGCGATGATCACATCGTTGGGGCCAAAGCCTCCCGCACTGGCGTCGGTTCTTGCCACCACACCAGGGCCCTCCGTGGCCACGCCGGCAGCGGAGCCTTGGAGGTCCAGACCCAGCGGGCGCTCCGCTGGCTGTGAGGCCTCGATGCTCTGCACCTCAAAGGTCGTGAAGCTGAGGCCGTGGCCAAGGTGGAAGAGCGGCGTGGAGTCGCTCCCCACGTAGCCGCGGTAGACCCGGTCGACGTTGAGCGCCGTGTCCCCCACGTAGTACTCGCCGTCGCGCCGCTGCTGGAACGGCACGCCGGGAGAGAAGACCTGGCCGACTCCCCGAGGCCAGGCCGCGGCCAGACGCCCCGAGGGGTTGAAACGCCCGGCCATGAGCTCCGCCGCCGCCGTGGCCCCGCCCATCCCCGGACGCGTGAGGACGACCATGGCGTCGACCATGGCGAGTCCGGCCGCGCCGTCGCCCCACAGGCCCGCCCCGAGCGTGTTGGGCCTTCCGTTGACCAGGAGCAGTGTGATCTTGGAGCCCCTGGCACGGGCCGCCTGGCTCACCGCCTGCAGCAGCTCAAGCTGGGCCCCGGGCAGGTCGATGCTGTCGCGGTCGCGGCCCTCGTCGCAGGTCGAGAGCCACTCGCCGAGGACCAGCACGACGTGGTCCGCGGCAGAGGCCGCCTCGACCGCGGCGGGGATCAGGTCAGCCCCGGGCTGGAAGGGCGTAGCGCCCGAGCCCTGCTCGTAGGCCACCGATGCGGCCGGGAACGCAGCCTGGATGGCCTCCGGGAACATGGGGACGTGGAGGCGGCCTGTGTCAAGGGCGTACGGCCCCACGAGGGCGGCGCGCTGGTCACAGGCGACTGGGGTCGGGTCCCCCAGCCTGCCGCCGCGGGACTGGTTGCCGCAGGATGCCAGGGGGCCGATGACAGCGATGCGCTTGCCACTGAGCGCAGCCGGCGTGAGGGGCAGGGCTCCGACCCGGTTGATGACGAGCACCGCGCCCTGGCGCGAGGCCTCGACGGCCTGCTCCAGGTGTGCGGGGGCCCCGATGCTTCCCAGCCGCGAGGGGTCGGCCAGCGGCCGGTCCATGACGCCCGAGGCAAACTTGAGGGCGAGCACCCGGCGGACGGAGGCGTCGATGTCGTCCGCCGTCACGAGGCCCTCGTCGAGGGCACGGGGCAGGAACGTGTATCCCCAGCACGACGCATCGCAGTGCTTCCCGCCCTGCAAGTCCAGGTCCACTCCGGCCGTGAGCCCGGCGGCGGCTCCGTCGCTAGAGTTATCGGCGATCTGCCACCCGAACTCCCCGCCGAGCTTGATCATGTTGTTCTGGTCCGTCAGCGCCACGCCATCGCCGAACCCGAACGCTCGCCGCATCAGGTCGGTGATGGCCCAGCGGTTGCCGTGCATCGGGACGTCGAGCACGGACTGGTGCGAGATCATCATCGCCCGCAGCCCCGCGGCGGCCATGACCCGCCAAGGCTTGGCAAACTTTTCCAGGAACTGCGGAAGGCAGGTGTTGGGAGGGCGGATGCGCTCGCTCGATGCTCGGGCGTAACGGGCGCTTTAGGGTGACCCTGATGACTTGACAGGTTGGGAGGCACAGGGCTCTTCGATGATCGACTGCCGGGGGGCTCTCAGGCGCTCCTGCGGCTGCGACGCTTCCTCACCGTCCTGTTGCTGACACTCGTGATGCCGCCGTTGATGCCGCCGTCCGGCTGGCCGTACCCCGCGAAGTGCTTCGCCAGGCTGACTGCCGACGTGTTGAAGTCAGGGAGGTACGAGTACGGGCCGTCCTCCTGGCGCGGGCCGCCCTGCAGCGCCATCACCACCGCCTCGCCGGCGTGGGCGGTGAGGGTCGGGTCGGGGGAGAACCCCTCCGAGAAGCGCCCGAAGCGTGCGTCCGTGATCATGTTCACGACCGGCGTGAGGAGGGTGTCAGCCCCACTCGCCCGTGCCTCCAGCGCCACCGTCTTGAAAGCATCGGACCACAGGGAGCGGTTCCAGGACGCCGCGAGCGTCGGCGGCGCCGGGAACAGGGTGCCCCCCCAAGCCCCCGAGTGCAGGCCCTCGATACACACGGAGATGGGGATTCCGAGCCTCGAGGTGCGGACCAGGGCCGACTGAAGCTCGTTGCGCTGTCTGAGCGAGTCTGCCAAGGATGAGAAATTGGCAAACTGCGCCGCAAACACTTGCCCCAGCGACGTGGAGCTGTAATTCTGGGCGAGCGAGCTGGCATTGCCGACGTGCACGGTGAAGAGCTGTTTGATCTTCTCGTCCGTGGTCATCTGGGCCAGGAGGGCATCGACCCGCTGGCGAACCGGTGCTCCGGGGCCAGGGTCCGTGGCCTTCCACAAAGGATCGGACGCATTGGCTGCGGCAGCGGCCGCTATGCACGCTAGGGCGGCGCGCATCGGAAACGTGTGAGACGCGGATCGGGCCGTTCCAAATCTTTGCTAAGGCTGCCAATATGCGGCGCTCAACCGCCGAGGGGCGCAGCACTTTGGTTCCAGCGATCCGCGAGAGCATCCGCACGGTCCTCTGCACGGTGGCTTCGGCCAGGGCTTCTCTGCCTCATGGCCGCGAGCGGTGACCCGCCCGCGGGGATGCGGCAGGACCTGGTGCAGGCTGCGGCCGCCCTAGGCGTGAACCTGGCCGAGCTGATGGCGTCGGGAACCATCCCAGCCGGGGTGACGCCCGAGATGGTCGTGCTGGCGCTGCAGCATCGGCGGCGGCTGGAGCTGCAGCAGCATCAGCAGCAGGTGCTCCAGCAACAGCAGCAAGCAGCCCAGTCCGGCGCCGCGTCGGTTCCCTCCGGGCCGGGCACGGGCGCGCCCGGAACTGTGGCACATGCAGCGCCAGGTGCGGGCGTGGCCGAGCCGGCGGGCGGGGCGCAGCGCAAGCCTCACGTGCTGGTGCTCACGCCGTTTCCCGGGGTCCGCGGCGGAAAGGAGCAGGTCCACGCGGTCCTCCAGCGCCTTGGCTGGGTGGTGGTCGACGATTCCAACCCCGCGGCAATGGCGACCCTGACGGACGTGGTCGTGGACCCGTCCGTGGCGGGGCAGGCCCCGTTCAAGGCCGCGCTGGACGAGCTTCGGGCCAAGGTCGCCGGGCTCCGCGTCCTCGACGGGTGTGTCCTGCTCCAGAAGCTGCTCATGGCGTCAGAGGGGCAGGGCGGACGGGCGCAAAAGCGGCCTGCGGGAGACAACGCCATGAGCTCAGACGCCAAGCGCCCGAGCCCCGCCGCGGTGATGCAGACACAGCACCCGCCCCTGCCCCACGCGGTGAGCGACGGGGCCCTGGCCCGCGGGTGGCGGTTCCACCCGGCGCGCCCGTCGTGGTCGGCCGCCGACGCGCTCGCCGACGCGACCTCGTCGACGCGCTCCGCGCTGGCTTCGGCCGCCCTCTCCACCGCCGCGTCGAGGGCACCCCGCCTGGCCCTCGTCGGCGCGACCATGGGGCCAGACGAGGGGCGCCGGAGCGCGGTCGAGGCCGTGCTGGAGCTTGCGCCCGTGGCCGGCTGCCTTCGCGCAGCCACGCGCCGCGGAGGCCGCCTGGCCAGGCCAGCGGCGCATGCCACAGGCGATGGCAGGTCGGCCCTCGGCACGCCGCCCCGCGCCTCGGCGGGCGCCCCGGGCCGGGGGGCGATGCTCCGCGTGCCGGTGCGGGTCGGCCCCGTTCCGGGTTCGGACCCGTCCTGGGCTGTCCTGGCGGCGGAAGAGGCTCCGGCAGGAGCGAGCGAGGCCGTGCGCGAGGCGCACGCGGAAGTGGAGGCGTGGTGCTTCAAGGGGGCGGTCCGGGTGAGGGGGAAGGGCAGCTCGGCAGAGGCGCTCCACGAGACACAGCAGGGCACGGGAGCGGCCCTGTGCCAGTTGTGCGGGAGGCCGAGCGAGGACGACATCGAGCCATGGTCCGGCAGGGCGCACCTGTCGTGCGCTGTGGTGCGGACCAGACTACGGGACATGCCCGCGCCCGCCGCAGGCCCGGGCACCGCCCTGCCGGCCTGGATGGCCTAGGGACGCGGGGAAGGGAAGCCGCAGCCGTGGTGCGTGGGCCATGTCACCGGCTGAGCCGTGCGCGTGTCTCGCAAGAGGTCAGACCGACGATGTGAGTTGTTTAACTAAGGTCGTGTTTGAGTCGCTCATCACCCGCGCCCCGAATCAAGCACTCTTGCAGCTATGCCCCGTCGCAAGGCTGAGCGCCCCGGCGCCGCGCCCAAGGCGGGCGGGTTTGAAGGTGGCACGCGGTGCTTCTTTGACATGAGCATCGGTGGCAAGGCCTCCGGGCGCATCGTCTTTGAGCTGGCCGACAGCGTCGTCCCGAGGACGGCCGCCAACTTCCGCGCTCTCTGCACGGGCGAGAAGGGCCGCGGCCGCTTCGGCAAGCGCCTCACGTACAAGGGTAGCAAGATGCACCGCATCATCCCGGGCTTCATGCTGCAGGTAAGCCGGAAGTTTGGCGCTTCGTCGCTGCGGCTCTGCATGAGCGCGCTCTCGGCCCCATTTGTGCGCTCCCGGCGACCATCCCTCCACAACATGATCAATTTTCGCAGGGCGGTGACTTCACGGCAGGCAACGGGACCGGCGGCGAGAGCATCTACGGACGCACCTTCAAGGACGAGAACTTCCAACTCAGGCACACGCAGCCCGGCCTCCTGTCCATGGCCAACTCTGGGCGCCACACCAATGGCTCACAGTTCTTCATTACCACAGCCAAGACGCCCCACCTCGACGGCAAGCACGTCGTCTTCGGCAGGGTGATCGAGGGGATGGATGTGGTCAAGGCCGTGGAGCGCATGGGCACCCGCAGCGGCGCAACGAAGCGCCCGGTGGCTGTCGCGGACTGCGGTGTCATCGAGGCGGAGCCCGCAGCGGAGGCGGCAGCGGCCCCGGCTGCAGCAGCCTCGGCCAAGCGCTCGAGGGATACTGCGGAGGCGGAGGACGCCGGAGACGAGCACGCGGAGCTGGTCCGCAAGCTCAAGGAGGCGGCCAAGACCAAGAAGCAGCAGGAGAAAGAGGCCAAGGAGGCGAAGCGCGAGGCGAAGCGCGAGGCGAAGCGCGCTGCGCTGGAGGCTGAGGCCCGGCGGCTCGAGGAGGAGGCGGCCGCCGAGGCGGCGGCGGCAGGGGGCGATGACAGCGATGAGGAGGAGGAGGAGGAGGAGGAAGATGAGGAAGAGAGCGCCGGGGCTGACGGGGCCGACAAGGACGAGGCCGACGAGGAGGAGGAGGCCGACGAGGAGGAGGAGGAGGAGGAGGCAGCCGCTGGCGGCGCTGCGTCGGCCTCGGCCTCGTCGTCTGCCGCGGAGCCGAGGGATGCCTTCTTCAGCGGCACCAAGTTCGACTCGCTCCCCATCATGGACGAGACCAAGGCGGCCCTGAAGGACATGGGCGTGGAGACCATGACGCACGTGCAGGCGCGCGCCATCCCGCCCCTGCTCGAGGGCAAGGACGTCCTCGGCGCGGCCAAGACCGGCTCGGGCAAGACCCTGGCCTTCCTCGTGCCGGTGGTGGAGATCCTTGCCAAGGCGCAGTTCAAGCCGCGCAACGGAACCGGCGCCATCATCATCACGCCGACGCGCGAGCTGGCGATCCAGATCTACCACAACCTCTCCGAGCTCATGGCGCACCACAGGCAGACGCATGGGCTGGTCATGGGCGGCGCAAACCGCAAGACCGAGGCGGAGAAGCTCACCCGCGGAGTGAACGTCCTCGTGGCCACGCCCGGGCGGCTGCTGGACCACCTGCGCTCCACCGAGGGCTTCCACTTCTCGGGGATGCAGATGCTGGTGATCGACGAGGCGGACCGCATCCTCGAGGCCGGGTTCGAGGAGGAGATGCACGCCATCGTGGAGATCCTCCCGAAGGAGCGCCAGACCATGCTCTTCAGCGCCACGCAGACCAAGAACGTGGCGGACCTCGCGCGCGTGGCCGTGCGCAAGGCGCCCGTGTACGTCGGCGTGGACGACGACAGCGCCGCCGCGACGGTGAACCGGCTGGAGCAGGGCTACGTCGTCTGCCCCAGCGAGAAGCGCTTCCTCCTCCTCTTCTCCTTCCTGCGGCGCATGGGGAAGAAGAAGAAGATCATGGTCTTCTTCAGCTCCTGCAACTCCGTCACCTTCCACTCGGAGCTCCTCAACTACGTGGACATCCCGTGCATGGACATCCACGGCAAGATGAAGCAGGCGCGCCGCACCACCACCTTCTTCGACTTCTCCAAGCGCGAGTCCGGCGTCCTCCTCTGCACCGACGTCGCGGCCCGCGGCCTCGACATCCCCTACGTCGACTGGATCATCCAGTACGACCCCCCCGATGGTGAGAGCGCCCCCGCCCGGCGCACCCCGGGCTCCCCTCGCGCCAGACGCTGCGACCAGCCACGCACCCCCCCCGCCCTGCACCATCCTCCCCCTTCGTCACAGATCCCAAGGAGTACATCCACCGCGTGGGCCGCACGGCCCGCGGCGCCACCGGCAGCGGCAAGGCCCTGCTCTTCCTCCTCCCCGAGGAGCTCGGCTTCCTCAAGTACCTCCGCGCCGCCAAGGTCGCCCTCAACGAGTACGACTTCCCCGACGTGAGTCCACGATGCCGGCGGCGCGCGCGACGATACCTGCCGCCTCCTTCCCCCGTGACGCGCTGCGGCCGCGACTCCGACCACCCCCACACCACACGCCCGGCCCGCAGAAGAAGATCGCGCGGGTGCAGCGGAGCCTCGAGGAGCTCGTGGGGAAGAACTACTACCTCAACAAGAGCGCCAAGGACGCCTACCGCTCCTACCTCCAGGCCTACGCCTCCCACAGCCTCAAGCACATCTTCGACGTCCAGGCCCTTGACCTCAACGGCGTCTCCCGCGGCTTTGGCTTCACCATCCCGCCCCGCGTCAACCTCAACATCAAGACGACGGGCACCAAGATCCGCCGCCGTGGCGGCGGCGGCGGCTTTGGCGACAAGTCCAAGTCGGAGATCGTCAGGGAGGTGCACCGGCAGCAGCGCACCGGCCAGGGCTTCAGCGCCAGCAACCCGTACGGGAAGCGCGAGGCAGGCGACAAGCGCCAGTTCGCCCGCTAGGCCGGCCGCGCCGTGCCAGGCGGGCGGGCGGCGCAGCCGTGCGTGTGAGAGTGTGCGTCAGTGTGCCTGTGTGTGCGGGCCCGCCTCGCGTTCCGACCCGTCCGACCGCTTCGACCCGCCGCTCACTCAGCGTCACTCAGCGGATGACCGCGTCCTCCACCTCGGCCGCAAACTCATCCAGGATCCTGGTCGGGCTGCCGTCGTCACGCTCGTCGGCGGGCGTGAAGCAGCACACGGCCGTGCAGCACCCGCACGCGCAGATCCTCGGCCGCCGCACCACCCAGCAGCACGACGTGCACGACCACTGCGGGGAGCAGCAAAGCACGACAGACCCGCCCCACCGCCCGGGCGCTACGAGCAGGGAGGGGTCGCTCTCCTGCCACTCGGAGCCGAGGAGGCAGGGCAGGAGGCCGCGGAGCGCCGCCCCGATCATGGTGCAGGGGCAGCACACCGCCGCGGCCACGACCGCCGCCTCCGTCGCCGGCTCCCGCTTCCGGAGAAGCACGCTGAGCCGCCGCGGGTGCACGATGTAGGCGTTGCGGAGCTGGCAGCAGAGCTGCGGCACCACCGTGAGGGGGTCGACGAGCAGGACGAGGCCCGCGAGGCCGACCGCGAGCAGGACCACGCTGAACGCGCGGGCGACGTCCCCCTCGGGGTCCCGGTCCCGCCACTCGGAGGAGAAGGTGCACGCGGGCATGCGCTCCAGCAGGACGGACTTGGACGGGTCGATGGCCAGGGCCACAGGGGTGTCCGCGAGGTTCCCGGTCTGGGTGCACAGCCTGCCCCCGGCCAGGCTGTAGAAGATCCAGCCAAAGGTGACGAGGAGGGCGCCCCAGAGGAGCGCGCCGAGGAGCACGAGCCCGAGGCTCGACCACAGCGCGGCCCTGGACGAGCCGCCACCGGCCGTCTCGTCCGCGTCGCGCCTCGAGCGCGCGCCAGCGTCGTCGGCGCCGTCGTGGGCGACGGACGCGCCGTCGGCCGTCGCCAGGCTCCCCACGGTCCGGAGCGACGCGGCGCCCGTCGGCCCCGCGCTGACCGGGTCCAGGTCCCGCAGGTCGAAGAGCACGGCGTCCTTGGTCGCGATGCCGTCCAGTACGCGCTGCAGCTCCACCTTGGGCACCTGGGGGAGGCTCATGAGGAAGGCGGAGCTGAACTCCGACACGTACCTGCGCGGCGGGCCCTTGTGCAGGTTCGCGGCCTGGCCCGCAGGGCGTGAGCGCATCATGCGGTCGTCGAGGTCGAACCAGCCGGCCGGGTCCGTCTCGGCGGCGGCCTCGGCCTCGGTCGCTTCCGGCGCCGCCCGGTCCCTGCGCCGCTTCCGGCGCTCTTCCTTGCCGTCAGTAGCCTCCGCGACGGTCGCGCGGCGGCCTGCGGGCGGGTGGCGGTCGCGCCCGCCCTCGGCACCCGGCTCGGCCGCCCGGGACATGCTCCGCGACACGTGGTGGGGCGACGTGAGCTGCTCGGACAGCGGGGTCGAGGGTGGCGGGCCGTCGCGGCGGTAATAGTCGCCGCCGAGGGACAGCCGGCCGGGCGGCGTGCGGCCTGCGCTTCCCACGGCCGCGGGCGGCGCAGGCGCCCCCGACAGCGGCGCGTCCCCCGTGAAGCTGCCGATCCCGGAGAGCGGGGCCATGCCGCTGCTCGGCGTCGCGGAGAGCGGCTCTGCGAGGAAGTCCATCGACTGCGTGTCGCCAAGCAGGCGGTCCTCAGGCCCTGAAGGCTCCCGGCCCCGGTGTGTTGCCCTCCTGGAAGCCTTTCCGTGGTACTTGGAGACCCGGGGCCGGGCTGCACGGCGGGGCGTCACGCCCGCGCCGGAGAGGGCGGGCGAGGGCGTTCCAGCGGACGAGTCCGGCGACCGGCCGGACCGCGCCTTGCGGAGGCCCGGGATTAGGGACACGGGGACCATGGAGGCCTGGGCGGTGGGAGGGCCCCCGACGCCGGCCGCCTGGCCCGCCGCGGTGGCCGGCGCGGCGTCGACCATCGCGCAGCACAGGACCGCGACGATAAGGAAGCCCACCACGGCGGCGGCCTCGGCGATGACGGCGAGCGACGAGTAGAGCGACGTGCAGCGGGTCAGGCCGAGCATCAGCGGCGACGCGGCGGCGAGGCTGTCCGTGGGCGTGACCACGAGGCCGGTGGCGCTGCAGTCGTCGATGCCCGACGGCCCGACGCTGCACTCGCACGCGTAGGGGAAGACCTGCGCCGCGCAGTTGCCCGTCTGCCGGAGCATGACGTCACAGGCCTTTGAGCAAGGGTTCGGCGCGAAGCACGGGCAGCGGGGCCCGCCGCCCGCCCCCCAGGCGGCCCCGTGCGCCGCCCACGGGTTGGCCGCCCACTCGGCGGCGCTGGTCCCCCGCACCGCCTCCCCAGCCACGGCAGCGGCGCTCTGGCGGGAGGAGCAGAAGCACGCGGCCTGCAGCGCGTCCTGGCACGGCGCGCTCGAGTCCGAGGGCGCGTTGACGAGGTACTCGAAGAAGAAGACTGAGGGGCGGCCGAGCTTGACGAAGAAGGCGTCAGACGCCCGCATGCCCTGGACTACGGTCCACGCGAGGATGACCGCCACGAGGACGGCGTGGAGCACGGTGATGAGGTGCCACTGGGAGGCGTCGGTCCGGGGCCCGGCCGACGGCGCGGACGAGTCCGGCCGGGCAGAGCACCGGACGTCGAAGCAGCAGCAGACGCAGCCCGGCGGCAGCACCGCCGGCACGATGTCGCCCGTGGCGATGTCCACCCCCGTGACGTCCTGCGCCGCGCAGGAGAAGCGGCACATCGGGCGCGGCTCCACCCTGACGGCGCTGCCATGCCTGGCCACGGCGGAGCCGCGGAGCAGGTCCGGGTCAACCGAGCAGTGGTCGCCCATGGGCTCCACCGAGGCGCTGATGTCCTGCTCCGTGAGGCCGAGCGCGGACCTGTACCGCTCCAGGTCGTGCACGTGCATCACCACGGGCTGCCAGGGCTTGGGGAGGCCCGGGCGGCAGCTGCAGCAGGTGAGGCGGAAGTGGTGGCGGAGCTCCTTGCAGCGCCGGTCCCGCAGGACGCACTGCAGCGGGGCGGCCTGGACGATGGCCTCCCGGGTGGGGAGCTTGCGGCGCCGGCCCCCTCCGCCGCCGCTGGACGACGACACGGCCTGGCTCCCCGGGCCGGTGTCCCCGCCGCCGCTCGGCCCGGTGTCCCCGCCGCC
>Ga0136560_1001638_pt1 | contig 11526 bp, 5 predicted proteins | sample AntRauMeHopE1497_FD_104925 | JGI IMG/M metagenome (GOLD analysis project Ga0136560, IMG submission 104925) | Saline lake microbial communities from Rauer Islands, Antarctica - Metagenome Hop E1 #497 | ecosystem: Environmental > Aquatic > Non-marine Saline and Alkaline > Saline | place...
AAGGGGAGGAGGAGGAGGGCGAGGGCGGCGAGAGCGACGCGTACGGGGTGCTTCTGGATCTCGGCAGAGCCGAGTCCGAAGTGCTCCGGGTCGGCGTAGACGCGCCTTACGGCGGTGACGATGGCGGGGAGGAACGCCAGGACGCCGACGACGGCGAAGACGAGGGCCTGGGCTGGGCCGAGGAGGACGGCGAGGAGTATCGAGACGACGAACCAGTCGACGCGGATGTCAAAGGGCTCCGGCCACACCCTGTGGCGGTTGGGGCGCTGGTCCCCGAGCCAGCGGAGGGCCTGGAGGGCGACGAGGGAGATGCCGAGGAGGAACCCGTTGGCCTGCCGGAGGAAGTCGGAGCAGGGGCCGGTGACGCCGGAGAGGACGAGGGCGATGAGGTGGAAGGAGGTGGTGCGCTGGACCTGGACGACGTCGATGCTGTTGATGTAGTACGTCTTGGTGATGACAAATGACAGCATCCAGATGCCGGCCAGCGCGGGCGCGAGCGCCAGGAAGGCGAGCAGGCCGAACGGGAAGAGCACGTAGAAGAGCACGCGGACGTTGCAGCCCACGCGGCGGGAGATGCTCATGGCCACGTAGGCGCGGAAGGCGAGCTGCGGCCCGCGGTACAGCAGGCCGAAAAGCACGAGGAGCACCGTCGCCGGCACCAGCGTCGGCAGCGTCACGCACAGCTGCAGGATGGTCCAGACGACAGCAAACGTGCAGCCACCGGTGCACTTGCAGCTGGAGCACCGCGCGATGCACCGCCCCATGGCGTTTAGCGAGTCGGGGTCATCGTCGTCCTCGCGGCTGTAGCCCAGGCCCGAGGGGTCGGCCTCCGAGCCCGAGTCGTCAAAGCTGTCGGCGTACATTCCGCCCCCATCATTGTAGCCGTAGCCGTCGTCATACTCGACTCCGTACTCCTCCACTGGGATGGCGCCGAACTCGTCCACCCCGTCGTCCACCACGCCCTGAGGGTCCTCCGCGTCCTCGGCAGGGCCCCACGAGCCAGGGTGTTTGCCAAGGCCGGCGCCGTGAGCACCAGAGTCGGCGGGGGCGGGCGCTCCGGCCCGCGGTGCCCCCTGTTGCGCCGGGGCAAAGGGCAGCCGCGACGCCGGCCTGCCGCCGAGCCGGCCGGGAGCCGGGCCGGGGGCGCGCCCCTCCGCGTGCGCACGCTCGCTGCCTCGCGGTGCCCCCAGCGTCAGCGGCGAGGGCGGGACGAAGCGGCCGGCAGCGCTCATGTCCGGCGTGAATCAAGGTCGCGGCAGGCGCGGCGCCTCGCCTGAGCGGCTGCTGCCCTGGGGAGCCGGCCGAGCGCAGGCCCCGTACGCCGGGACGATACAAGCGGCAATACGGACCTGCAGCGCGTGACCGAGCCGCGGCTTGTGCCGCTCCGGGGCCGCCGCGCGCGTTTGCCGGCCGAGCAACGGCACCAATCCGAGCCTGCAGAGCCGGGCGGTCCCGGCACTCCCCGGCGTCGCGCCGGTCCCACAGGGCCCTCATGGCGCAGAAAGATGTCAAGCTCGTGATTGCCAACAAGCTGTACGAGCGGGTGAGGCCGCGGCCGCCGGTCCCTGTGCCCCGGCCGCCGTTCGGTACCTGCGCCCCCCCGCCCGCCGAGCCCGGGCCGCTGACGCTGACGCCCGCGCCCGCGGTTTTTCGGCGCTCGTCTCACAGGGCCAGGCGCTGATGCGGGTGGTCGTGACGACGACGATGCGGGTCAAGTTCACGGACGCGATGCGGTGCTTCGAGGCCGCCGGCGACACGTACCGGCAGCTCGGCAAGTGGCGCAACGCCGGCACGGCGTACGCCCAGTGCGCTCAGTGCGAGCAGAAGATGCGGGAGCCGCTGTGCGCGGCGTCATACTTCATCGACGGGGCCGAGGCGATGCGCAAGGTGGACCCGGAGGAGGCCATCGCCATGTACGGCCGCGCCATCGCCGAGTACGCCGTCCTGGGCCGCTTCCACGTGGCCGCGGCGCTGCAGCGCACCGTGGCGGACATCTACGAGGAGGAGGAGGCCATGCACGACGCCGCCGTATCCCTCGGCTACGCCGCCGACTATTTCCTCGGCGACGCCATGACCGGGCAGGCCTTCGCGTGCCTCCTCCGCTCCGCGCGCTTCCTCGTCCTCGAGGAGCGATACGAGATGGCCGCCACGGCCCTGCAGCGCGCTCTGAAGCTCTGCCTGGACGACAACCTGCTCAAGTTCAACTCCTCCGCCGTCGCGCTGGACGTGGTGCTCTGCTTCCTCTGCCTGCGCGACGACGAGCGGGCGATCGACTTCGTGGAGGCTCACACCAACGTGGACTTCAACTTCGCCGTCTCCCGGGAGCGGCGCTTCGCGCTCGACGTGACGCTCAGCTGCCAGGAGCGGGACCGCCACGCCCTGATGGACCACGCTTGGAACTTCGACTACGTGCAGGAGCTGCGCCCGGACCAGCTGCACATGCTCCACGAGCTGTACGAGGCGGTGCAGGAGGCGGTGCCGGAGTCGGAGGGCGAGTCGGCCGAGTCCGAGGACTCGTGGCAGGCCGAGGGGGAGGAGGAGCAGGTCGGCGACGACGACGAGGGGGGCGACGGCGCGTCCCGCGCCTCGGGAAGGGAGTCCAGGCGGTCATCGAGACGGTCGCGGTCATCGAGACGGTCGAGGTCATCGAGACGGTCGAGATCATCGAGACGGTCCGGCGCGGCCGAGGCGTAGCGTGACGACACCAGAGGCACGGGAGCGCCGGCGGGGCCGCGTCCCGTCCCGCCGACGCAGCCTGCGTGCGGCCGCCGGCCTTCGCGAGGCGGCCCTTCGCGAGGCCGGCCACGGTCAGGTCGAGGCACGACGGCGGCGGGAAGAGCGGCACCGGTGAAGCGCACCCTGGTGCCGCGAGCGGCTCGGAGCGGGGAGCCGCGGCGGTGACGACGATATGACTGTCTTGCCTCCACCAGCTCGCGGCCGGCCGGCATGGCCCCGCACCCGTCGCGTGCCCGCTGACGAGTGCTGTGTTGTTGCGTGCGGCGCAGCCGCGGGGCTGAATGGTTCTAAAACGCGACAGCGGGCTTGCGACCACGCACGCACACTGCGAAGCGATGGAATTCCCGCTGCCTGCGCCAGGCGGCAGGGCAAGGCGGGGGGGGTTGTGCAGGCGTCACTGGGCGGAGCCCTGCCGCGGAGGCGGAGGCGGGGGCGGGATGTCGTCGGCCGACGAGGAGGACGAGGTGACCGCCCCCGAGGCGCCCAGCCGGGCCCCGCTCGGACGCTCCCGCGGCCCCAGCTCCCCCCAGAAGTCGCGTGCCGGGTCGAACGCCCGCTGCCCCGCCCCGTCGAGCAGGGGGTCTGCCGCCGCCGTCACCGCCGCGCCCGCCGCGCCCGCCGCGCCGTCGCCGTCGCCGTCGCTGGGCGGGGCGTCGTCGTCGTCCATCCCGGCCTGGGGGGGCCCACTCGGCCCCTCCGTCGGCCCAGCGGGGCTCTGCCCGCCGCCCTCCGCGCCCCGCGCCGTTGCGGCCTCCTCCCTGCGCCGGAGGAGTCGCCTTCGCATCCGCTCGACATCGGGCCCCAGGGCGGCCGCGCTGGCGTCCGCCGCCGCCTGCGGCGTTCGCTTCCGGCGCCGCCTGGGCTCCGTGGCTTGGGCGGGCCCCGAGGCCCCGGCGCGGCCGAAGCGCACGGAGGGTCGTCCCTCGCCCGCCGTAGCCGTCTGTCGCGGGCCGGCCGAGGCGGCGACCACTGCGATGCTGGACTTGGCCCTGGCGGTAGCGCGCTCGAGCATGCGGCGCGCGCGGCTCGTGGGCGAGGCGGGCGGCGCGGGGGCGGCGGCCGCCGGGGCGGCGGCGGGGCGGCGGGCCGGGCGCGGGCCGGGCGGCCTCTGCGCTCCGGAAACCGGGGCGGGGCCGAGGGGGAAGGGTGCCGGGATGGCCCCGGGGAGGGTGACCCCGGGCTCTGCCGGCGGTGTGCGCGCCGCGGCGGGGGGCGCTGTCGCGTCGACGCTGGCGTCTGGGGTGCTGTGGTGGCCGTCGGAGCGGAGGGGAGCGGCGTCTGCCGCGGCCGCCAGGGCCACGTCATCGAGCGAGCTGGAGGAGGTGGGGTCGTGGGAGTGCCCTGCCGAGGGGGGAGGTGCCAGCGAGGCGGGGGCGGTGGTGGGGGCGGCGGAAGGGACTGGCTGGGGCGCGGCGCGGCCGTGGGCCGGCCCCGCCGCCGCGGCGGGCGCTGTGTCGAGGGGGAACGTCCGCATGGCGTGCTGCGCCGAGGAGGTGGGCACGAGGAGGCCCAGGGTGAACGGCACGCCACCGAGGGCGGCCAGTCCGTGCGCGGCGGCGCCGGTGCCGATGGCGGTGTCCGTGTCGGTAGGGGGTGCGTCGGCTCCTAGGAGTGAGCTGGCGTCGCCGGGCTGCCGCACGCCGCCGAAGAACGGGGACGAGAAGGCGAAGGCTCCCGACGCCGTGGGGATGGCCAGCGTCAGGCCGGCGGGGTGGGCCATGGCTCTGCCGACAGAGCCGCCGCCGCCGCGGAAGGCCGGGCCGCCGAAGAGCGCCGCAACGGCCTCGGCGGCCTGCCGGGAGGCGTCCTGGGCCGCCTCGAGGGCGGCGCGTCTCTCGGACGAGTCCAGCGCCACGGGCATGCCGGCCATGGGCTCGGCGCCGGCGCCGCTGCCCACGCTGCCGGCACCGGCTGCCGGGTACGGCGCTATGGCGTCTCTCGGACCGGGCGTCGTGATGCCGCCCCCGCTGCCGGCGTCGTCGTCGTCGCTCCCGTCGTCGCCCGCCTCGGCGTCCTCCGCCCCTGCCCCCCGCGCCCCCCACGGCCGCGACCCGGGCCCCACCGACCACTGCAGCGGGAAGGCCAGCGGGAGGCCGTGGGGGAAGCCCGGCCCGCCCGCGCCTCCCGGCAGCGTCCCGAGGGCGATGAGACCAGTGGCGCCGGCGCCCTGCCCGCCGTGGGCCGCGGCGTCGGCCGGGTGCGGAGATCCGTTGGCCAGGAACTGCTCGAAGAGCTGCGGGTAGAACTGCAGCAGGGGGAGTGACCCGTCCGGGGCGGGGGCGGCCGAGGACGGGGACGACGGGCCGGCGTCGTGCGCGGTCCCGGGCGGAGCGGCCGCGCGGCCCGGCCCCAGGGGCGATCCGCCGTCCGCCACGCCTGCCCCTGCCGTCGCGCGGCCGGGGCCGTCGCCGGTCGCCGCGGCCACCGTGCCCCCGCCCTCGGGGCGGGCCTCGGCCGGCGGTGCGTGCGGCCACCCCCCGTGCAGCGGCGGCCCCGTGGCGAGGCCCCGGACGGCGTAGGGTGACGACAGGGCGCTGAAGCCGGCGACGATGGGGATGGCGGTCACCCGCCCCCGGTCCCCGTGACCCCCCGCCGACGTCGTCGGCAGAGCCAGGATGCCCACGACCGCCGGAGTGGCGGTCTGTGCGGAGGGGGACCCGGCGCCGCCCCGCATCGGTGCCGTCGCCGCGATGCCGACCATCGCGAAGGAGGAGGGGAGGAGCGGCCCCCCGAGGCCCATGGGCGTGCGCGACGAGGTGATGGGCGGAGCCTCCGCCCCGGGGGGGCCGCCCCGGTCCGCCGCGCCGCCCCAGCCGCCGCCGTCCGCCCCCATCGGCCCGGCGAGGAGCCGCAGACGTCTCGCGATGCCGTCCTCCACCGACCCGCCCCCCTCCCCCCGCCCTGGCGTCGCCGACACCCGCGCCGCGCTGGCGAGCAGCGGGCTCCCCCGCTCTGCCGCGTCCTCCGCCTCCATGGCTCTGCCCTGCCGGGCCTTGATCCGCACGCGACGGAGCCTCGAGAGCTCTGCAACGGACACCTTGTCCAGCGAGACGCCGTCGCCGGCCCCGGCCGCCCCGACCCCTGCGCCCGCCGCGGCCCTTCCCAGGAGCCCGCTAGCCGAGAGCAGCCCAAGCGTCGGCATCGGCCGCGGCCCCGCCGCTGCCCCCTGGGCGCCCGGCTCCGCGCGCCGCCGCCTCTCGCCCTCCAGCGCCGCCTCGGCCTCCCCCGCGCGCTCCGGCTGCCGCCCAAGCTCCGCCCGCGCCGACGCGAGCGACGCCTCGGCCGCCTCCGCCCTGGCAGTGGCGGCAGCCGCCACCGCCGCCGCCGCCTCCCGCTCGCGCGTCAGCGAAACAAGACGCCCCGCGGCCTCCCGCGCGGCCTTGCGCGCCGCCTGGCCCTCCTGCTCGTGCTGGGCCGAAACCTGCTGGAGCAGCAAGAGCGCCCGGCCGCGCCACCGGTCGCGCCTCGACCGCACCGCCGCCGGAGACGACGGCGCGCCCCCCGCGGAGCGGGCGACGCCCATGGCCTCGTCTGCGGCAAAGATCTCGCGCGGGACAGCGCACCGGGTGTGAGAGCCCGCCGCGGGGCGACGCGTCGCTGCCTGCGTGCCTGCAAGCGGTCTCACCGAAGCGCTCCGCCCGGAAAAGGTCGCAGAGCTCGGCCATGGCGTCGTCCGCGTCCAGCGAGGAGACCCCCCGGGACGGGCGGAGCCTCGACGGCGGGGTGCGGCGGGAGGCAAGCATCCCGGAGACCTGCTCGTTCCGGACGACGGCCGCCGGCGGGGAGGCCACCCTGTGCCCCGTCCTGGTATCATAGTGCAGGGGCTGCTGGCGCGCGGCTCCGGACTGGGCCGCGGCGCGGGCGCCCCTGGCGGGCGCGGCGGCCTCAATCAGCCGCCTGGCTCGCTCGGCGGCGTCGTCGGCCCGCTTCGACCGTCTCGAAGCCATCGGGCCCGGGGCGCCTCACCGGCCGTGCGGAGGTCCGAGGTCGGGCAGTGCGGCCGCCCCGCGGCTCACTGCCGCGCGGGGGGGAGCTGATCGCAACAGAGCCTCCCCACCTTCCCCGGTCGGGCCGCGGGGGCCGCCCCGCGCGGCTCTCGCGCCCCGCCACTTCGCAAGGAGCGCACCACCGGGGCAGGAGTCGGCCCGGCCGAGCCATGGCTGCCGCCCGGCGCCTCGTTGCCGCCGTGCTGCGGGTTCCGGTTCTCGCCGCGGCCCGCCCGGCCGTGCTCAGGCCGGCGTCGAGGCGGCTGGCCGCGTTCCACGCCTCGTCGGCGCCGATGGCCGAAGTCGAGCCCGTGCGGGCGAACCTGCTCAAGGAGGGCGACCTGATCCGCCGCGAGGGGGAGAGCTGGGCGATCAGGACGCTGACCAAGGTCAAGCCGGGCAAGGGCGGCGCGTTCGTGCAGCTTGCGCTGCAGCACGTGACCGGCTCGCCGAACACGACGGCGCGGCTGCGCTCGACGGAGACGGTGGAGCGCGTGGCCCTCTCGTACGAGGGGCCGTTCAACGTCCTGTACCGCGAGGGGGACTCGGTGCACGTGATGCACGGCACCTCGTTTGAGCAGTCGGAGCTGCCGTCGACCATGTTCGGCGACGACCTCGTGTTCGTGCACGAGGGGATGGCGCTCGACGTTGCGAGCATCGACGGCGCGCCGGCCCTCGTCAGGCTCCCCAACGTGGCCGAGCTCGACGTCGTCAGCGCCCAGCGGGTGCGCGAGGACACGAAGAACCCCGCGAACGGCCGCCCGGTCACGCTGAGCAACGGGCTCGTGATCAAGCTGCCTGCCCACGTCGACGTGGGCGACCGCGTCAAGATCAGGATCACCGACCGCACGTACATTGAAAAGGTCAAGGGTGGCGCCGCGTGAGCCCGAAAACAGCCGCCGCCCGCGAGCGGGAGGGCGCAAGCCGGTGTCCTGCCGAAAACAAAGCCACCCAAAGGCGCTGACTTGCGGGGCCGCTGCGCACTCACCGGGCGCCCCGGCAACGAGCCGCCGACCGTCGCGGCCGACCACTCCGCGCGCCTGCACGCGGCATGTCTGACGAAGGCTCCAGCGGGCGCCGCGAGCCGCCGGGGGGCGGGGGGCGCGCATCGCCCCCCGGCGCTGGCCACGCGCCCCCAGGAGACCGCGCCGGGGTTTCCGGCGCACCGTCGGGTGCGAAGATGTCCGCCCGCTCCATCGAGCGGCTGCTGCAGTCCCCGGCCGAGCGCGGCACGCCCCGGGCGGTGCCGATGACGCCGGGGCGCGCCACCTCGCAACCGGCCGCCGCCCCGCTGACCCCGGGCTCGGCGCGCTCCGGCGCGGGCGGCGGGGACGATCCGACCTCGCGGCTCAGGGAAATGGTCGTGTACCTGAACGAGGAGCGGGCGAGGCTGCGGTCGCAGGTGTCGGATCTCGAGGACTCGTTGGGCGCCTCCGAGTCCGCCCGCCGCGCGGCCACGGCCGAGCGGTCCGCTCTCGAGTCAACGGCGGACGAGGCCCGTGATAAGCTCATGGAGGTCCAGGCGCGCGCTGAGCGGCTCCAGCGGGAGCTCACGGCGTCGGCGGACGCGCTGACCAAGTCCCGCGCCTCGGCCCAGCGCGAGACCAAGCGCGCGGACGGCCTCGCTGCGCAGTGCGAGGAGATGTCACAGCGCCAGGACCAGCTCACCGAGGCCCTGGGCGCCGCGGCGGACCGCATCGAGTCTTTGCAGTATGACCTCGGCGAGGAGCGCGCGGCCCGCGAGGCGGCCGAGTCCGACGCCCGCGCCGCCGTTTCCGACGTCGGATCGCTGCTGCAGGAGCGCGCGGTCCGGCTGCTGGTCGCGGGGATCGGGAGGTCCCACGGGGCGGCGCTTACTGCTTCGTTGCGGCGCTGGCATGCCTCCGCGGTCCCGGCGACGGTCGGCGAGGCCGTCGCCGCTGCCCGGTCGACGCGCGTGGATCTCGCAGAGTCGCGCGCGGCCCTCAAGGCTTCTGCCGAGGCGGCCGGCGGGTCCAGGGCTGCTCTCGAGCGGGCCGAGGCCGAGGCGGCGGAGGCCGTCGCCGCCGCCGCAGCAGCCGACAGCCGCACCGAGTCGCTCCGGGTGGACCTTCGCGTCGCCAGAGCCCGCGCCGAGGCGGCGGAGGACCGCTGCGCGGTGGCGGAGGAGTCCGCAGCGGAGCTGAGGGGGGGTCCCGGCCGCGCCCCGTCCACCGCCGCGGCGCTCAGGCGGGCCTCTGACGTCATCGACGCGATACGGGCGGAGGTGCGGCGGGCGCGGGCCGACGCGGCCGCGGCGGAGGAGGCGGCGGCGCCCGGGGGAGGCATCGCGGCGCTCAGAGTGGTGGTCGAGGCGGCGAGGGCCGCGGCGAGGCTCGCGGCGGCGGCGGAGGGCGACGAGGGCGTGGCGGCCGCCGTGCGGGCCGCCGCCGCGGCAGAGCTCGCGGGGGGCGGAGCCGAGGCGGCGGGCGACGGGGCGGCGGAGGCCGAGGGAGCGGCGACAGAGGCTGCCACGCCGGCGCTGCCGCCCCTGCCGCCCCCCTCGGGCCTGTCGCGCGTCCGCGAGGTGCTCGAGACGGCGGCAGGCGTGGCGGCGTCGCGGCGGCTTGACCCCTCCTCCCCTGGCGGGGCCTCGGGCCTCGCTCCCGAGCCGTTCAGTTTCGTCTCTGTCCTCGCTCCGTCGTCCTCCTCGTCCTCTTCGTCCGCCGCCGCGGCTGCGGCGGTCAGGAGGGCGGGTTTGGGCGGCATCAGCGTCGCTCTCGCGCTCGACGCGGCGGTGCTCGGAGCCAGCCTGGCAAATCGGGCGGCAGAGCGAGTTGAGGCGGCGACTGCGGCGGAGCGGGATGCCGCGGCGACGAGGGACGCGGCGGCGGATGCCGCGGCGGCGGCGGCCAAGGATGCGGCGAGATCGCTCGAGGGGGAGGTGGAGGCTAGGGCGGCAGCGGAGGCGGCCACAGCGGCGGCAGGGGCGGCGGAGGCGGACAAGTCGGCCGCGGAGGAGGCGGCCAGGGCGGCGGCGGCGAGGGCCGAGGCGGCGGAGGCCGCGTCCGCCAAGCACCGGGAGAGGGCGGAAACCGCCCGCGCAGAGCTGGTAGAGCTCACAGCCCGCGCGGAGGCGCTGGTGGCGAAGGAGGCGGCGGCGACGGCGGGCGCCGAGGCGGCCAGGGCGGCCCACGCGGAGGCCGAGGCGTCGGAGGCGGAGGCGGGGCGGCGCGCCGGCGAGGTCATGGCAGCCGCGGCTCGAACGGCGGAGGAGGCGAGCGCTCGCACCGCGGCGGCGACGGAGGCGGCGGCGAGGTCCAGGGGGGCGGGGCGGGCGGCGGAGGAGGCCGAGGCGGCGGCGACGAGGGCGGCGGGGGAGGCCGAGGCCGCGAGGGTCAAGGCGGCGGCGCGGGAGGCGAGCGCGGCGGCGCGGGAGGCGAGCGCAGCGGCGCGGGAGGCCGAGGCGACGGAGCGGGAGGAGGCGGTGGAGGCCCTGCGGGCAGAGCTGGCGGAGGCATCGAGGAGGCAGGGCGCTGCAGAGCTGGCGAGGGACGTCGCCGAGAAGGCCGCGGTGGAGGCGGCGCAGGAGGCGGCGGCGTCGGCTGCGCGGGCGAGGGAGGAGGCGGAGGCTGCCAAGCTTGCGGCAGACGCGTCGGCGCAGCGGGCCGCGTCGGCGGCGGAGGCACGGGTCGCAGCGGCGGCCAGGGCCGCGGAGGAGCGGGCGGAGGAGGCGAGGGCAGAGGCGGAGGCGAGCGCGGAGCGGGCGAGAGGGCGCGGCCGGGCCGAGGGAAGGCGGGAGGGGAAGGAGGAGGCGGAGGGGGTGGCGGAGGCACGGGCGGCAGAGCTCGAGGCGGAGGCCCGGCAGAGCCTTGCAGCGGCGCGGAAGGAGGCGGAGGAGGCGTCAGCGAGGGCCGAGGCGGCGGCGGCGCGGGCCGAGGCGGCTGAGGCGAGGGCGGCCGAGGCGGACGATGCCGCCGCCGCCGCCAGGGACAAGGCCGAGGCGTCTCGTTCCGCCGCAAAGGAGGCGAGGGCGGCCGAGGCGGACGCCGTGGCTGCGTCATCGAGGTCTGAGAGGGAGGCAGCGGCGGCGAGGGCGGCCGAGGCGGAGGCGAAGCAGGCGGCGGCAGCGACGAGGACGAGGCTTGATGAGGCACGGGACGGGGAGGAGGCGGCTCTGCGGGGCAGGGCGGCCGCGGTGGAGGAGGCAAGGGCGGCGAGGGCGGCGGCGAGGGCGGCGGCCGAGGCGGAGCGGTCCGCGAGGCGCGAGGCTGAGAGCGCGAGGGAGGAGGCCGCGGAGGCCGAGGCGGCGCTCGCCGGGGCGATGGCGCGCTCGACCACGCCGCGCGGCGGGGGCGGCGGCGACGGCTGGCGGGGCCGGGAGTCGGACACGACGCCCCCGCCCCCACCATCGGACCGGCCCGCGCCCGGCGCGGCCGACGGGAGCCCGCTCGTGCGGACCCTCAGCCTGGCAGAGCTGGCGGGCGCCGCGGAGCGGACGGCCACGCCGGCAGAGGCGGCGGCGGCGGCGCCCGGCGCGGCCGCCGCCGTGGCGCGTCTCAGGGCGGAGCTCCGGGCCGCCGAGGGGGAGCGAGACCGCCTGGCGGAGGCGCTCAGGGCCTCGAGGGAGGCCGAGGCCGAGGCTCTGCAGGAGCGGGGGTCGTCCCTGTCCCGGCTCCTCGACGCCGAGGCCTCGGTGCGTGGGCTCCGGTCGCGCTTGGCCGAGGTGTCGGGGCGAGCCGCGGCGCTGGAGGCAGCGCTCGGGGTGGTGCGGTGGGAAGTCGCCACCCTGGGGCGCGCGCTGGCTGGCGGGGAGGAGGAGGAGGACGACGGGGCGGGGGAGGGG
>Ga0136560_1001639_pt1 | contig 11522 bp, 11 predicted proteins | sample AntRauMeHopE1497_FD_104925 | JGI IMG/M metagenome (GOLD analysis project Ga0136560, IMG submission 104925) | Saline lake microbial communities from Rauer Islands, Antarctica - Metagenome Hop E1 #497 | ecosystem: Environmental > Aquatic > Non-marine Saline and Alkaline > Saline | place...
GAAACTGCCCCTGTTCCTACAAAGATGTCGCACCTCTGGTGCTTTGGAAGGGCCAAATCTATGTGACTATGTTTTCTATGTGGGCTATGTGGTTATAAAAATATCTAAACCGTTTTGGCGAACCCTTCACTTACCGATTGATGTCGTTTCGGCCAAAATATATAAACGAAACTGCCCCAGTTTTCACAAAGATGCCATACCTCTGGTGCTTTGGAAGGTATAAATCTATGCGGCTGTGTTTTTTAGGGGGTAAAAAAAACTCTTTAGGAAAACTTGGTTAATGAGTTAACCAAACTGCTGTATTTTCTGCGTTTCTACCTCTGGCCAATTAGCTTAAAATAAATGCCTTTAGGCAAACAGCCCAAAAATCTCCCGATCAATCTTATTCACAATCATCGAAAAATCCTCCGATCGCTCCACAAAATCAATGTGATTCACATCAATGATCAGCAGCTTTCCTTCGGAATAACCAGCAATCCACTCTTCATAGTGCTCATTTAGATGCTTGAGGTAGTCAATGCGCATCGTTGTTTCATAGCTTCTCGCGCGTTTTTCGATTTGGCCAACCAGTTTTGGGATATCTGCTTTCAGATAGATCAGCAGATCCGGCGCCTTTACATGGGCGATCATACTGTCGAATAGTTCTTTGTAATTCCTGTAATCTCGCTCAGTAAGAAGCTTACTTTTGTACAAGTTGGCTGCAAAAATATAGGCGTCCTCATAGATCGTCCGATCCTGAATGGTGGATACACTGTTATCTTGAATTTTCTTTAGCTGGTTAAAACGGGAGTTGAGAAAATACACTTGGAGATGAAAAGCCCATCGCTCCATATCTTCATAGAAGTCAACGAGGTACGGGTTTCCGTCTACAGCTTCATATTCAGCCTTCCAACCGTAATGCTTGGCAAGTTTTTCTGTGAGGGTGGTCTTGCCACTTCCGATATTTCCGGATACTGCGAGGTGCATGGATAGGTAATTATTTGTTGAATCTTGGCGCTACGAGGATATCCTTGCTGCCTTTGGTATAGTGGTAGAATCCTTCACCTGTTTTCACTCCTTTGTACCCAGCTTCCACCATATTGACTAGTAGCGGGCATGGGGCATATTTTGGATTGCCAAAACCATCGTGAAGTACTTTCAATATCGAAAGACAAACATCGAGTCCGATAAAGTCCGCCAGTTGCAGCGGTCCCATAGGATGAGCCATTCCAAGCTTCATTACTGTATCGATCTCAGCGACTCCAGCTACACCTTCAAACAGCGTATAAATCGCCTCATTGATCATGGGCATCAGGATTCTGTTTGCTACAAAGCCAGGATAGTCATTCACTTCCACAGGATTTTTACCAAGATCTTGGGATAGGCTCATGATCTTGGCAGTGACCTCGTCTGAGGTTGAGTAGCCACGGATGACTTCAATCAGCTTCATTACCGGCACAGGATTCATAAAATGCATTCCTATCACCTGACTTGGTCGCTTAGTCACGGCAGCGATCTTAGTGATCGATATTGAAGATGTATTTGTAGCTAGAATAGCAGATTCTGGACTGAATTCATCCATCTTCCGGAATAGTTCTAGTTTGATCCCCATATTTTCAGTAGCAGCTTCCACCACTAGCTCAGCGGATTTTACCCCTTCGGATATCTCTGTGAATGTGGTGATGCCTGCAAGAGCTTCTGACTTTAGATCTTCAGTAAGTAAACCTTTTCCTACCTGCCGGTCAAGATTTTTTGCGATGGTAGCTAGCGCACGATCGAGCGCATCTTGGTCGATATCAATCAATGATACTTGATAGCCATGCTGCGCAAAAACGTGAGCGATGCCATTGCCCATAGTGCCCGAACCGATCACTGAGATGTTTTTCATAAGTAGGTGATTAAGAGTAAAAACTGTTAAAATTGGGTTTATATGAATTAATTTCCTTTCAAATTTACTCTTGATAGCCTCCAAATCCAATTTTTAACCAACGGTTTCCGACTTAGTTTGTCGGAAAACCTTTCTCCAAAAATTATTATTTGGCTACCTTTGCGACATGAAAGAACTCGGCATTGTTTCCACTTTATCCATTAATCGATTCACTGACTTCGGTGCTTACCTTGCTTTGAGTTCAGGTGAAGAATTACTTTTGCCGAAAGGCTATTTGACTGGCGAAGAAAAGGAAGGGGATCTCAAGGAGGTTTTTATCTATACTGATTCGGAGGATCGACCTGTGGCAGTAACACAAATGCCCTTGGCTTTTTTAGATGATTTCGCCGTATTGCAAGCCAAAGAAGTGACCGATTTTGGGGCTTTTATGGATTGGGGATTGCCAAAAGATTTATTTGTCCCCAAAGCTGAAATGGGAAAAAACATGCAGGTAGGGGAGAAATACCTCGTGAAAATCTGTGTAGATCACCGGACCAATCGATTGATTGGAGTAAATAAATATCGGGATTTCGTGTTCGATGCACCTGTTGAATTTTCAGAAGGTATGGAAGTCACGGGATTGATTTTCGAAGAAACTGACCTTGGCTTCAAGGTGTTGGTCGAAAATGAATTCGAAGGTTTACTTTTCAAAAATGAAGTTTTTCAGCCGCTGCAAATAGGAGAGAAACGATCTGTATTTATCAAAAAGCGAAGAGATGATGGTAAATTGGACTTGCAGCTTTTGGCTCCCGGAAGAGAAAAATACGACGAAGGCTCTGAAATGATTCTTTCTATTTTGGAGGCCAAAGGATTTTTGCAATTGAATGACAAATCATCTCCGGAAGAAATTCAAAACCAACTAGGCATCAGCAAAAAGCATTTCAAACAGTGCATCGGGCAATTGTATCGCGCTCGAAAGATTCAGTTGCTACCCGATGGAATCTCTCTAAATGCTGCCAGCTGATGAAGGAGTTGGATTTAGTCACTTTTCAGAAAGAGAGTAAGTCTGCCTTGCCGGCAAATAAGAAATTGCGTCAACGACTTCGTAAAGTAAAATCCAAGGAGTTGGACTTACAATTTGAAGTGCTGCATAAGAAAGTTTTTTCGGGTTTGGACTGTCTGACTTGTGCGAATTGTTGCAAGACTACAAGTCCCATTTTTCTTCATACCGACATTGATCGATTAGCAAAAGTCTTTAGAATGAAAAGCAGCGCTTTTATCGGGGAGTATTTGCATCGGGATGAAGAGGGAGATTATGTATTGAATTTCTCACCCTGTCCGTTTTTGGGACGCGACAATAAATGTCTGGTCTACGAGGATCGTCCCAAAGCTTGCCGCGAGTATCCGCACACGAATCGGAAGAATATTCAGGGAATTCTGGAGCTTTCTCTTCAAAATACTTTGGTTTGCCCTGCTGTTTTCAAAATTTTCGAGCAGATCGGGGAGAATTATAGGAAGTAATCTGATTCTTTTGCTTTTTTGAAATTCAAACCTAAGGATAAAACAATGCATAATCAGGACGCACACTTTCTTGGTGTGGACGTGGGAGGCACCCATCTAAAGATCGGATTGGTCGATAAAAAAGGCGAAATTTTAGATTTCCAAAAAGAAGACACCACGCCCTATCGGGATGATGCCAATGGATTTGGACCATGCTTTATCAAAGGACTCAAGAGATATCTGGAAAAATATCCAACTGTTCGACAAGTAGGTATCGGTCTGCCGGGTTTGATTTCGAAAGATCGAACGACTACATTTGAAATCCCCGCTATTCCTTCGTTGAATGGCTTTAATCTGAAAGCCGGACTGGAAGCCGCTTACCCCGAGTATGAGTTTTATCTTGAAAACGATGCCGCAGCGGCTGCTATGGGCGAATTTTACTATGGCAAAGAAGATCCGGCAGCTAATTTTATTTTTATCACCATGGGTACAGGCATCGGAAGTGCACTATTGCTGGATGGTCAGATATTCAAGGGCTCACGTGGCAATGCCATGGAAATGGGGCACATGCTATCCCACGGCAATGCCAGGCTGGAAACTTTGATTGGAAGAAAAGGAATTTTGAAGATTATGGAACGCATGATCTCTGCCTACCCTGATAAAGCGGGTGATCTGATAGGAGCAGAGCTGGGTACACACCTCTTAGTCGATACTGCGAGGGCTGGAAATCCTGTCTCCTTAATGGTATTTGAAGAAGTAGGAAGGATTCTGGGCGAATCAATCGTATCTACAATCCGCATCCTTGATGTGAATACCGTTTACTTCGGTGGTGGAATATCCGCAGGGTTAGAGTTTATGATGCCTGCCTTGGAGCGAACGATTAAGCAGTATTTGACTCCTTATTACGTAAAAGATCTTGTGTTGAGGAAAGCAACTTTGGAAAATAATGCTGGAACCCTAGGTGCAGCCGCGCTTTGCTTTATGGGTTCTGGGTTGTAATCGTCACCTCAGATACTTTGCTGACTGCATTTAGCCTAAAAAGAACCCGCAGGGGTTCTTTTTCCAATTCCACTCCATCACACTGAATACTAGGCTCCAAGAAATAGAAGAAAAAACTTTGGCTTTTGTCGACCAATTCTACCCGGTCAGGTCTTCCAAAGGTCTTGATTAAAGCCTGATTACTAGCTCCCAGAAAAGAGTTTTTCAGTTTTTCCAATTCCTCCATATCTTGCATTCTTAGTCCTTTGCAGCCATATCTATCGGATTTCCAATTTTCGATATTGATAACACCAGTATCGAGCTTGCTACTACAGGAGACTAAAACTGAAAAGCAAAGCATGGAAAATAGGTAAAGGAAAGATTTATTCATGGATAGGAAATAGGAAGATTTTTCGAAATGATTTTTGGGATTTGAAAACTCATGACAGGTAATCAGGTACTTTTAAAATCTGTGGCTTGAATCCACGTCAGCAAATTTTTAAACTGCACTGATTGTCATTTATTTGAGGCTTTTTCAGAAAGTAATTGTCAAATATAATCATAAAGGGAACAGTAATCAGGGAGATTCTGTTTGTCTAATTCGGTTATATTAGCGCATTCATTATCCTATCAAAATGTTATATAGATTCGGAAAAGCATTCTATTTCTTCAGCCTTTTTGGCTTTATTTTCCTTTTGCTCTATTTCTACTCTGCAATGCCTGAGGGTGTTGGCTTCAGTACGAATGAGTTAGGCTCCATAACAGATCGGGTACCCAAGAGCACTTTCTTCTACGGAATGATTGCCTTTTTTGTGATTTTAAACCTGATTGTCTTGGTGCCGCCAAAATTGGTGGAGACCAAAACGCACAAGGGACTCGCCAGAATATTCCCAACAGGGGATGTATATCGGGATTATTACTTGGGTTGGTTCTATTCCTTCGGTGGAGTGCTCAATCTCAGCCTAATCATGATGGTTTTCTACATCCATTCAATCAACAATCAAAATGAAATTGCGACCAGTGAGTTCACTTTTTTCTTTTATCTAGCTCCTGCACTATTAGTCCTTTGGGTTATCGGACTATTTGCGATTTTGGTAGGTAAATTCAAGCAAATTCAGCAACCATCTTAAGAGAATATTAATTTAATGGCAGAAGTAGGTAAGTACAACGAAGACAGTATCAAGTCCTTGGATTGGAGAGAACATATCAGACTCCGACCGGGAATGTATATTGGAAAACTCGGTGATGGAAGTGCTCATGACGATGGAATCTACGTGATGGTCAAAGAGATTCTAGACAATTCAATCGATGAGCACATGATGGGATTCGGTCGGACTATCGAAGTAAAAATCACTGATCAGAAGGTGGAAGTACGGGATTATGGACGTGGTATTCCTTTGGGAAAAGTGATTGATTGCGTCTCCAAAATCAACACCGGAGGCAAGTATGATTCCGGTGCATTTCAGAAATCGGTAGGCTTGAATGGGGTAGGTACCAAGGCGGTAAATGCGTTGGCTGATTTTTTCAAAGTGCAATCCTATCGAGATGGAGAAACTAAAGTAGCAGAATTTGAGAAAGGGATTTTAACAAAAGAACAGCCTATAGATAAGTCTTCGGATCGCAATGGTACCAAAATCGTATTCTCCCCGGACGCAGGAATTTTCAAAAACTACCACTTCATCCCCGAATACCTCGAAAACCAGATATGGAACTATGCCTATTTAAATTCTGGGCTTACAGTTAATTACAATGGAAAAAAGTATTTCTCAGAGAAAGGATTACATGATCTACTTTCCAATAAAGTAGATGAGGAGTCGATACGCTATCCGATTATTCATCTGAAAGGGAATGATATCGAATTGGCGATTACACACTCAGGTCAGTATGGCGAGGAATATTACTCTTTTGTCAACGGTCAATACACCACCCAAGGTGGTACGCACTTGGCGGCTTTTCGAGAAGCCATCGTGAAAACAATCCGGGAATTTTACAAGAAAGATTACGACTCCTCCGATATCCGGCAGAGTGTGGTAGCAGCGATCGCAGTGCGAGTGCAAGAGCCTGTATTTGAGTCTCAGACCAAAACCAAACTAGGATCACAATCCATAGGACCTGATGGCCCGACACTTCGAACCTTTGTCAATGACTTCGTAAAAACCGCGCTGGATAATTTCCTGCATAAAAACCCGGCTGTAGCTGATGCACTTTTGAAGCGAATACTCCAGTCAGAACGAGAGCGAAAAGAGATCTCAGGCATCAAAAAATTAGCAAACGAACGAGCCAAAAAAGCAAACCTTCACAATAAAAAGCTTCGGGACTGCCGCGTGCATTACGATGATCCTAAGGCTAATGAGGATGCCAAAAACAATACCATGTTGTTTTTGACAGAAGGAGATTCGGCTTCGGGATCTATTACGAAATCTAGAGATGTACAGACTCAGGCGGTTTTTTCACTTCGTGGAAAGCCGTTGAACTGCTATGGTATGACCAAAAAAGTGGTCTATGAAAATGAAGAGTTCAATCTGCTACAGCATGCCTTGAATATTGAAGATGGAATCGATAATCTGCGGTATCGAAAGATTGTCATCGCCACTGACGCGGATGTGGATGGAATGCACATCCGATTGCTGATTATGACTTATTTCCTTCAGTTTTTCCCTGATTTAGTGAAAAATGGACACTTGTTTATACTGGATACTCCGCTATTCAGAGTGAGAAATAAAAAAGAAACCATCTATTGCTACTCTGATGAAGAGCGTCAGCGAGCAATTCATAAGCTAGGCAACAAACCTGAAATCACGCGTTTCAAAGGTCTGGGAGAGATTTCTCCTGAGGAATTCGGGACGTTTATCGGTGAGGATATCCGTCTCGAACCTATTATTTTAAACAAAGAGACCAAGATTCCAGACTTATTAAATTTCTATATGGGAAAAAATACGCCTGATAGACAGATTTTCATTATTAAAAATCTGAAAATCGAAAAAGACCTTGCGCTGGAAGATCCCAAAACCAAGGAAGTAGAGGAGGAGGAGGAAGCCGCATGAATACATCAGGAATAAGATGAACAAATTTGCATAAAAATTGCAAAAAATACATTAATTGCTTTATTTATGCAATAAAAAAATATTTCATCCTATGAATTATTGGATCTTAATGGGGGATGTGGTTAAGAGTTCAGACTCAGATCAAATCCAACTCCAGCAATGCTTCGCAGAACTTATTAGTGAGATAAATAATGTATTCTTTAATTCTTTATCTTCTCCATTGACTATCACTCTTGGAGATGAATTTCAAGGAATAATTAATTCTAAAACCGCCGTTGCAGAAATTGTAATTGCAATTGAGGAGTTAAAATGGAAGCAAGACTTTCCAATTTTATTTCGATTTAGTGTTCATTATGGTGAGATTGAAACAGAGATTAATCCTATGATTGCTCACGGAATGCTAGGTCAAGGACTCTCTTTTGCACGTCATCAATTGGAAGAAATGAAAAAGGGAGATGACAGATTGAAAGTGAGTGGTAAGATCAGTAATAAAAGTGAAATGGGGCTTTCGCTTAACTTAGTTTTGGAACTTCAGAAAAGTTGGAAATGGAGAGATCGCAGGATAATTTCAAGTTATTTTCAATCTCAGGATTATAAAATCACTGCGGGGGAATTGAAAAAGGATGTTTCTTTAATGTGGAGACGATTTAAGTCTTTAGCATTTGAGTCCTACGAGAAAAGGAAAAAATTAACCTTACTTATCTATGATAGTTCAAATTGATTTTCTCTTGTTTTATGGGCTATCGGAGCTAAGTGCTTTGGTAATATTCAAGATAGTTCGAAAGAAGTATTTAGGAAAAAATAGCTCAAAAGCTCCTATATGGACTGGAATCTAGGAGCGTATATTTATCTATCTCTGCATTCTGACTGGAGTTTATCATGGATTGACTCTTTTTGGATCATTAAAAATTGGAACAAGAATAAGGTTGGAAGAAAATAAAATATCAAATGAATATTTTCTGATTGGAAATATGATCTCAGTGGGACTGGTTTTACTGACGGTTTATATCTATCAAATAATTAATTAATACATGAGTGAAGAACAAGAAAATCCAATAAATCCGGAAGAGTCCCTACATGCATTGGTTCCGGTGACCGGAATGTATAAAGATTGGTTTTTGGATTATGCCTCTTATGTGATCCTTGAACGGGCTGTTCCGGCGATTGAAGATGGACTGAAGCCTGTGCAGCGGAGAATTCTCCATGCCATGAAGGAGATGGATGATGGCAGATTCAATAAAGTGGCTAACATCATTGGTCAATCCATGCAATATCACCCTCACGGTGATGCTTCAATCGGTGACGCAATCGTCAATATTGGTCAGAAGGAATTATTGATTGAGACTCAAGGAAACTGGGGTGATGTACGTACGGGCGACCGTGCAGCAGCAGCTCGATATATTGAAGCGCGCCTTTCAAAATTTGCGCTTGAGGTGGTTTTCAATTCACAGACCACCGATTGGCAGCTTTCATACGACGGGCGCAAACGGGAACCGGTTACACTTCCTGTCAAATTCCCGCTTCTTCTTGCTCAAGGTGTCGAAGGAATAGCAGTGGGTCTTTCGACCAAAATACTTCCTCACAACTTCATCGAGTTGATAGCAGGCTCGATTGAGATTCTGAAAGGAAATAAAGCCAATGTTCTTCCTGACTTTATCACAGGTGGCCTCGCTGATTTCTCGGAATATAATGAAGGCCTGCGAGGCGGAAAAGTAAAGCTCCGCGCTCGAATTGAGGAAGAGGATAGCAAAACCTTGCTGATCAAAGAGATTCCTTATGGTACGACCACAGATTCTCTGATAGATTCCATCCTAAAGGCGAATGATAAGGGAAAGATCAAAATCAAGAAAGTCGTAGACAATACAGCGAAAGATGTTGAGATCTCGATTCAATTGGCGCCGGGAGTATCGCCCGATGTGACGATCGATGCACTATATGCATTCACCGATTGTGAGGTATCAATCTCTCCAAATGCCTGCGTGATCATTGAGGATTCACCGGTATTCCTCACGGTCAATACGATTTTAGAATACAATACCAAGCAAACCAAAGCACTACTCAAGCGAGAGTTGGAGATTCGGAAGGCTGAGTTACTTGAGAAATTACTTTTTTCTTCGTTGGAAAAAATCTTCATCGAAAATCGGATCTATCGCGACATTGAGGAGTGTACCACATGGGATGCAGTTTTAGAGGCAATTGATAAAGGGTTGGAGCCTTATAAGCCTGACTTTTATCGTGAGATTGTGCAGGAAGATTTGATGCGACTGACGGAGATCAAAATCAAGAGAATTTCCAAATTTGACACGTTCAAGGCGGATGAACTGATGAAGCGACTTCAGGAAGAGTTGAAAGAGGTAAATCATAGTCTCCGAAACCTAACCGACTATTCGATTAATTATTATCAAAATCTTCTGGAGAAATACGGTAAAGGCCGTGAGCGGAAGACCGAGATCAGAGCCTTTGATACTATTCAGGCAAATACTGTGGCGGCAAGTAATGCAAAACTTTATGTCAATCGTGCGGATGGATTTGTGGGCTATGGCTTGAAAAAAGATGAGTACATATGTGATTGCTCTGATTTGGATGATATTATAGTCATTCGGAAAGACGGTGTCTGCATGGTCTCAAAGATTCAGGAGAAGAATTTCATGGGAAAAGACATTCTTCATGTGGCCGTTTTCCGCAAGGGTGATGAGCGGATGGTTTACAATTTCATCTATTTGGAAGGAGCCACCGGTCGATCAATGGTAAAGCGTTTCCAAGTTTTAGCCGTCACGCGTGATAAGGAATATGACCTAACCAAAGGAGCTAAAGGATCTAAAACCTTGTATCTCACAGCTAATCCTAATGGAGAAGCAGAGATAATTACCGTGTTTTTGACTCAAGGTGCCAAGACTAGAGTGAAGGTTTTTGATTTTGATTTTGCCTCCCTTGAGATCAAGGGAAGGGCAGCTGGAGGTAATATTCTGAGCCGTAATCCAATTCGAAAGATGCAACTTAAAATGGAAGGAGTTTCCACTTTGGGAGGCATCAATATCTATTACGATCCTACTGTAGGTCGACTGAATACTGATGCACGGGGAAGATTAATCGGTAACTTCCTTGGCGAGGATAAAATATTGGTATGTTATAAAAGTGGCGATTACGAACTAACCAGCTTTGAATTAACTAATCGCTATGAGTCGGCGGAGGTAGTCTTGATCCAAAAATTTGAACAGGATAAGGTGCTATCGGCAGTATATTTCGACGGAGGAAGTAAGACCTATTACGTCAAGCGTTTTCTGATTGAGACGACTACGGTCAATAAGAAATTCAACTTTATCTCTGACCATAAACAATCTTACCTGAAGCTTATTTCTACTGAAAAACAACCTCAGGTATCCGCAACGGTCGAAAAAGGAAAAGAAGAAGAGCAAATAGAGTACGATCTGGATATGCTGATCGATGTGAAGGGCTGGAAGGCATTGGGTAATAAATTGAGTGTCTATCCGGTGAAGACCCTTGAACTATTGGAATCTAAGAAAATAGAAAACCTCAGCCCTGAATCTGAGGAAGAGGATGTGGAAGAAGAAGATGAACAGCTAGATATAGGAACTATAATAGATTTGTCACCAAAAAAAGACGATGAGGAGCAACTTGGATTATTTTAATAATCCGAGTCGTTTTTCCTTTTTCCATGGAGCATTTTGATCAAGGATTTTTGGATTACCTGAAGACCTATCTTTCTGAAAGTAGAAAGTCTGTTATTGAGGAAGTTTTAGCACAACGGACGAGACATTTCACGGTTGTACTAGAAGATATTTCCAAGCCGCATAATGCGAGTGCTGTGCTTCGTACCGCTGATTGCTTTGGATTGCAGGATGTCCATGTCATTGAGCATACTAACCAATATAAGATAAACCCTTATGTCACCCGGGGTGCTTCGCATTGGATTGATTTGTACAAATATTCTTCAAAGGAGCATTCACCGGTCTCAGATTGCTTTGTTAAACTCCGTGCAAATGGATATAAAATCTACGGTACGAGTCCAGCACCGGGTTCGATTACCATTCATGACTTAGATCCTTTGGAAAAAACTGCCTTGGTATTTGGCAATGAGCATGATGGAATCAGTCAGGATGTGAAAGATCAAGCAGATGGATTGGTGCATATTC
>Ga0136560_1001640_pt1 | contig 11514 bp, 15 predicted proteins | sample AntRauMeHopE1497_FD_104925 | JGI IMG/M metagenome (GOLD analysis project Ga0136560, IMG submission 104925) | Saline lake microbial communities from Rauer Islands, Antarctica - Metagenome Hop E1 #497 | ecosystem: Environmental > Aquatic > Non-marine Saline and Alkaline > Saline | place...
ACCGCTCCAGCGTTTTCCGCTGCCTCACCTCCAGGCGCATCTTCCTGCTGCCCGTCCGCACCCAGCTCAGCTTTGACGGACGCCACCGCCAGAGCCAAGCTGTTGTTTTCGGCTGCCCCTACAGCCAGGCGACTGAAAGCCTCCTTGACCCCTTTTATAAGGGCCCTTTTGGCCTTACGCGTCGCCCTACTCGACCCCTTCGGGACAAAGCTCGACTCTATTCAAAATATGTTGCGTGCAGGTACCGGTTAAGACATCGCATGCATCAAGGCCTAGGTCTACTTAGATCTACTACAGCTCGTTCGTTCGAGAACGAACCAGCATCACAAATGAGGCTGTATATCCTTGCGGTTTCAATATGTGCTGCGGTGGTGCCGCAGTTGTGCTCAGGTTCCATCGTTACAGACGATATGCGGACCGCCGCAAAGCGGATCCAAGACAAGTCTTTGGCACGCGCTGCGAGCCAAAACGATACTGCATGGGATAGACTTGCTGAAGTAGTGGATACATTTGGACCGAGATTCAGCGGATCCGATTCCCTGCAGAGTGCCCTAGCGTGGTTTGAGACGCAGATTCGTGCAGATGGCCTGAATGTGTCACACCAAGATGTTATGGTTCCGAGCTGGGTCCGCGGCGACGAGAGTCTTGAAATGGTCTCCCCTCGTCAACAAAAGTTGCATTTTGTGGGGCTTGGTAGCTCTGCAGGCACTGGGGGCGCGCCTCTTGTTGCAGATGTAGAGGTCTTCTCAAGCTTTCAAGAGTTTGACGACATGATCGCCATTGACCCAGACATCGTGCAAGGCAAAATTGTGCTTTGGAACGCACCTTTCGTGACGTATGGAGAGACAGTTGCGTATCGAAGCCGCGGTGGCTCGACCATCAAGCCTCACGGAGGAGTCGCAAGCCTCGTGCGCTCCATCGGCCCGTATAGCATGCAATCTCCGCACACCGGCGGCACTGCCAACGTCACAGGCGTACCCTAGGCAGCAGTATCTCTCGAAGATGCCGGCTTGATTGCTCGAATGCGTGCTCGCGGCCAAAAAGTGACCGTGCGCCTCATCATGGGAGCCCATTGGCTGCCAGAGCGCAAATCGAGAAACATCCTTATCACCATCCCCGGGACGGAGCTCCCCGACGAGTACGTAGTCTTTGGAGGCCACAGTGACTCTTGGGATATTGCTCCTGGTGCCATGGATGATGGAGGTGGCATTGTGTCCAGCTGGGAGGCAATGCGTCTCCTGCACGAGCTGGAACTCAAGCCCAAGCGTACCATCATGGGGGTCTTCTGGGTGAACGAGGAAGACGGTGCAAGGGGGGGATAGGAGTTTGCCCGGGCGATGGGAAGCAAACTGGACAAAGTAACAATGGCAATTGAAACAGATATCGGAGCATTCGCCCCCTTTGGGCTCGGGGTGGCAGCGAGCGCTGCAGCTACTGCTACCATGCGAGACCTCTCCCAGCTGCTCGTCTCTATCAACGCAAGCGAGATCCGCATCGGTGGAGAAGGGACCGACATTGAACCCACGTGTGAAAAAGGTGTTCCCTGCGCTTCCCTCCTCGTCGTGGATCCGCGACTTTCTCTCAGACCCAACAACCCGTGCCTTATGCCTGTGCAGGCAGCTCTGACAGCCGGTGGCATCACTGATGTTGCGCGGGTCCCCGATGCCTCTCGGTATTACGACGCTGGGTATTTCTGGTATCATCACACGGAGTCAGACACCCCGGACAAGATGGACGTGGAGGAGCTGCAGCTCACCGCAGCCACGCTGGCGACCTATGCATATGCTCTTGCGTAGGCACCCGATTTGCTCAGCCGCGAAGGTTCCGAGCCCAGTCCGACTCCTGAGCCGCCGGCTCCCACACCGTATGCCCATCGGCTCGGGTGCGAGGCTGACAGCGAGGAGGCCAAGCGCAACAAAGTGCTTGGGAACGCCGTCATCGCACTCAGTCTCATCTGTGTGGTGCTGGTGGTGGCACTTGTCGGTATCATCCTTTGGCTTCGACTAGGCAGCACGCAGCGTCGACCCATGGCGGTGCAACTGCACGATGTGAGCTCAACTGACGCAGAGTCAGGCGGCGGCACCAGCGCATACTCAAGTGCTGGTGGCATGGGGGATGGTGAGTCAGGTGATCATGATTTCGCAACATTCTGAGCTAGACCTAGATCTATCTAAGGAGTTGATCTGTCGATACTCCTGGCTCCACCATGCGATGGATCGAACTGATCTAGATCCAGCTCTGATCTCGCTAAAATCGCCATAATTGGGTGAGCAAACGGATGTGTCTGCTTATGTGCTATTTGCAACGGTTCTATTGCTGGCACTGCTGGGTATATATCTCGGGGCTACGGCCTGAGAACTACCTCTGCGAAGTCGGTCAATTGAAGCCATAATTTGCGAATAGGCGATTCTCCTGTAGGGCTTCGTTTTACACCACTTTTCCTCGGAATTCCTATCAGACTCTGGTCAATGCCATAAATTCGTCAGTACCACAGTGTATCAAGCTCTAGAACGTACACCGATGGACAAATGTACAAACAAACCCATGCCGACGTCACATGGCGAGCCACCATTGGTCCACCGCTCTCAAGTTTATTTCAGGGAAGGTCGCGTGCGCCTCGGGGGGGGGCTGGAACGGCCGGGTCCCTATCGACTGACCTAGGACAAGGACACCCCGTCCTGATCGGTGCCACGCTCTCCTCGAGCACTTGCTCGATCGGTCCGCGAGGATGCAACCACCTATCGGGGCTGCAACTGCATCCCAACGACGTATTGCTGCCTTCCCTGTGGCACTGGCAGCGCAGGGCCTGCCTGGCCAATCATGTGGTCACCGTTCCTTTCTGATGACTTTGACGTTTGGCGCTGCCCTTGTAGTTGAGACATGGACAGCGCATTGCCTTCCTGACCCCCATTTATGCCGCGAACACCGTGTTTGGACTAAATACGGGATGCTTCGGCTCTGCCCGTGTCTGAATCGTCTTCTTCGTCTCCGCCGTCAGAGAAACCTTCGTCGAGCCTGGGGCCCGAAACGCCTGCCAACATGATGCTCGTTGGTTCTTCGGCCATGGGTCTAGACACAGCTCCAGAGACCGCCCTGCTCGTCCCTGTATGCTCATCCTAGTAGTCAGTTCTGGAAGGACTACCCATGACCGGCTCACTGCCCGGAGTCTATCGCCCCCTATCAGGACTTAGATGAGCCCTGGATTCCATCGGTGGTGGACTCCCGGCCAGCTGACCAGGCGTGAATCTCTGGGCCATCGTGCCAGGGGCATTCGAATTCCTCGATTGGGGCGGACCCAAGGCAAATGATCGCCCAGCTACCTCGCCAGATGCACCCAGTCCACTGGACCGTCGAGCGCCAGGGCTCCCAGGTGACAGACCCGAAGCGCCGCCACTTCCTGCCATCTGCTTCGCCTAAGAATCGTTGAGCGAACGAAACGCAGCACGAATTCGACGGAGCTCCTGTAAAGTCGTCGCATCTGCCTGTTGGCGGGCATCCCGCGCGCTGGCTAAAGCAGCACTCAGGTTCTCATTGTGTTCCTTGAGCCGCTCTGCCTGAGCCTGGGCGGCGGCTGCGGCTGCAGCATCTGCAACCGCCGTTGCTTGTCGAATGCTAGCCTGAGCAGACTCGCTAGCACCCACCGACCTAGCAGAATCCCCGGACTTCCAGCCCGAAACGCCCCCCCCGCCTTGCTATGGACCCCTGATCTGGCGCATCGCTGAATCCAAGGCGCTTCTCATTGCGTTGGATTCTCTCGCTAACGCAGCCTCGCGCTCTGCCATCTCTCTCCGCAGTTGCTCGATTTCGCCCTGAAGCTCCCGCCGGTCCTCCACAGACACTGCTTCGACCTGCTCGCAGTACGACTCCAGTCGACCTAGAAGGCTCGAGGTGACACTGCGCTCTTGCACCACGGAGTTCTCCCTCTCCTACTCCATTTTTCGGAGCACGGATAGCCCAGCCTACACGTTGGCCATGTCAGTTGCCACCACCCTTTCCCTCTCCTATGCGGCAGATCTTGTAGCCTCAGCACCAGCCCTGGCCTGCACAAGCTCAAGCTTCGTTGCCTGCAGCTGGCGACCCACTGTTTCTTCCCACGCCCGTTGGGCATCCTTGAGTTGGCGCTGCATGGCCTCGTCCTCCGCCTTCCGACGGCCAACGAACCGCTGCAACTCCCCAGTAGCAGCTTCCACGCTGCGGAAGTCAGAACGGTCTCTCTCAGCGCCCTCTGCCGTGACTCGGCGGATCTCCCGCCTCAACTGCTAGGCTTCTTCCGCATGAAGCGAGGCGGCCTCTCTGGAGGCCTCATCAGTGCGAATGGCTTCTTCCTCTGCGCATCTCACAGCGGCTTCCGCCCGGGCAACGCGTGCCCTTGACTCCTGCTCTGCAGCTACCGCGGCTCTCTCTCGGTCTATGGCAGCGCTTTTCGCTGAATGCGCAATCGCCTCATATCGGGCGACCCCACCTTCAACTGCCTTCCGATATGAAGTGGCTGCTTGCTCGGTCTCTGCAGCCGCTGCTTCGAGCCTGCGAGCGGCAGCCGAATGCCTGCTGTGCGCCTCCCCAAGAGCAGCAGCAAGATCCTCCCCGGCTACCCTGTGTTCTGATGCGACCCTTGCTCGTAGCCCCTTGACCGCCTCGTATTCGGCCTAAAGGGCGCTCACAGCCTCGTCCTCCGCCTTGGTCTCAGCATCAGCCCGGCGACGGCCGGCTTCCTGCGAGCGGTTCGCGGCTTGCTGAGCATCTGTGACACGTTGCTCGGCATCGGAGAGGGCCTAGCGATGCTGCAGCATCGCGTCATCTTGCTCGCGCAAACGGGTCTCTAGCAATTCCCTCTCCTTCTCTGATGCCAATTTGCTTGATTGCGCGGCCTCAAGTGCACGCTGGGCAATGCCGATCGCTACTGCTATGGCACGCCCCCCTGATGCAACCCACGGTTCGACCCTATCACCACCCCCGCCGGCATTTGTACCGCCAGTAGTTGGCAAGTCTGACGGTGAACCCAGAGCAGGCGACAAACTTGCCGTGTCTGAGGTTCGCTAGATTGCATCTGCTGCCGCTGTCGCATCCCTGGTTGCGGCCTGCAGTGCAACCAGACTGCGAGCTCTCTCGTCCTTTCGATCTGACAAAGACTAGCCTGCTGTGCTACCATCCGCACTGACTTGCTGCTCTTGCCTTTCCTTTGCCCTGAGAGCCGATTCGGCCTCTGCTCTCTGCTTTTCGGAGGCTGTATGCCTCTCTCGCTCCGCCTGAACGTCGGCGCGGAGCCGCTCTCTCTCCTGCTCCCAGTCCTGTTCTCTCCGCTGCAATTGTTCCCTCGCAAGCCTCGCATCGCCAGCCGCACGCTCGGCTAAATCCCGTGCGCGCTGCAGCGCCCCTTCATGCTCCCTGAGCACTTGCTCGGTGTCAGTAGCTCGCTTCCGTTCAACCGCCTCTGCCTCCTCCCGCTCCTACAACAATGACCGCCCGAGCTCTGCAATCCTCTGAGCAAATTTAGACGCGGATGCAACATGCGAATCCCTCAATGCCTGCACTTCGGCAGCAAGTTTTGCCACTTCCTCTGCCCTCCCCTCATTCGCGAGGAGGGCGGCAGCAGCGGATGCGCTTACGCTGGCCTGAGCTCTAGCTGCGGCCTCTCTTTGCGTGTCGGCCTATCTCTGAGCCGCATCTCGTGCCTTGGAGAGCTCATCTCTCGCGGTTTTGACCTCTGATCGCAGCTATGATGCCTCCTCTTCCGCTGCGTGCTCTCTCTCCCTTGCTGCCGCCACCTCCTGGGAAGCACTCGACCTTGTTTTTCGCAATATGTCTTCAAGCTACGATATCTACTCATCTTTGTCTCGAGAACGTCTCCCCTCGGCCTCCCGAGACCCGGCTCGCTCTGCATCCCAAGCCTGCTGCAGCTCGGCGGCGTCTTTCTCCGCCGCCTGCAGCTGCCGAGCGGCTGATGCGGCTGATGCACCAGCCTACTCAGCCAGTGATCGCGCCTCGGTGACTTCTCGCTCGAGTGCTTCTGAGCGTGTACTTTCGTCCTCCCTACGTGAAGCCAGTGCTATTCTTGCCGCCTCTAGAGCCTTTGCTTGGTTCTGCTCCGCCTCCTCCGCTGCTTCCGCTCTATCCTCCGCTAGCTTCACCCGGGCCGCTGCTTCCCGTCGGACGAGTTCCGCCTCCTTCGACTGCGACTCTGCTGCCCTTTCAGCAGCACCACCCGCATCTTCTCGCGCCTACATTGCCGCTCTGACTGCATCATCCCTCGCCCGCAGTGCCTCGGCCAGTTTCTCATGCAGCCTCCTCTGCTCCTCGATCGCCTGATGCGGCTCCATGCCTCCCGCTGCCTCGATCGCCCGCTTCTCTGCCTATGCCAGCCGCTGCATGAGATCTCGGGCGCGGTCCTATAAGGCTGCTTCATTCTGCGCGGCAGATAGGACAGCAGAATCCAGCTGCGCTCGCATTGCTTGCACCTCCTGTGCCTTCGCTGAGTCCTTGCGGCGAGACACACGGCGGAGACCTTCCAGCTGGTCTCTTAGCGCCTCCCTCTCGGAATGAGAGGCCGTCTGCTCGCTTGCATGCAGGGCACGCTAGGCCGACACTTCTTGCGAGAAGGCCTCCCGTTGCCCCCTAAGTTCCGCATCCCGCCTCTCTACCGCACGCCGCGCAGATTGGAGTTCCTCACCTAGACTACGTACCACGCCCTGCCAGCGAGCGGCCTCGGCTGCCACGTCGGCTCTAGATCGCTCAGCTGCGTCTTCTGCTTCGATGCGAGAGCCTTCCATGGTCTACCGTACCCGAGCATCTGCTACCTGGGTGGCCTGTGCTCGCCTTGTTGCCTCGGCATCCGCTTGACGAGCCAAATCGATCAGCTTGCTGCGCTCCAACTCCCAAGCACTCTTAGCAGACTTGAAATCATCACGAATTGACTTTGCAAGTCGTTGCGCCTCCGTTACTCTCGCTTGCTCCGTCTGAAGGTCTCGTTTGAGTGACTATTCTCGGCTGCCCGCATCTGACTTCTGTCGTTCAGACACAGAGGCAGACTCCTACTCTTTTAATCTAACGTCAGTTTCCAAGCTACAATACAAAAAAGTGACTCGCTTACGTAAACACTGTTGGCGCAAACATTTAGCGCAGCGTTGGGGGCAGATATCTAGGTGAAGCGCTTAGGGTCTGCTATGTAGCATGAGGCAACTGCTTTAACCTCGGGATGTGCATTTGCGATACGCACGACTCACGAAGCTACTCTAGCTAAGGTATCACGAAGTTTTGTCTCCAGTGAAGAAATTTCCCCCAGATGACCAGCTTCGCGTCCTCGAGCAGCATCGAGCTCTTGCTTGAGAGGTGCGAGGGCTCTGGCTGCATCATTTATGCTGGAAATAGAACCATCGGTTACATCGGATCCGCGTTTTGACTTTGCGATATCTAATAATCTCTAATTCTTTTCTTCCAGCTCCTAAATATATTCGTCTTGAGTAGAGACCAGTTGATTAAGCTATTTGAGTTTGGCCTCGATCTTGCCTGCCCCACTGCTCTAATAAATGATGCTGGAAAAGCTATCTGCGTCTCGATCTGGCAATCGAGGGGCAACATTATCTCCGTCCATCCAAAAAAGTTGCGTCAAAGGCTCCTTTTGGACAAGTATCGGTGGCGTAGAAGAGACTCAGCAAATATGGTATACTTGAATATTTGTAATGCGCATTTAAAACAGCATCGCATGAAACTAAGGTATTCCCTTATCTTTAGGCTAAGCTTCGATGAAACCGGGATCAAAGCGACCACGACAGCCTTCTGATGAAGCAGCTTTGCCTGTTGGGGCTAGAGGACCCAATATTCGATTGAAACAGGAAGATAGCGTGGTCGGGATAGGAAGCACTTGCCCGTATCTTGCCCAGGTGAACAGGAAAGCTCTGGATTTTGAGATGCAACGACGATGTTCCGTGTCGATGAGCAAAGAACATGTACATATGTGTTTAGTGTGTGGAAAGTACTTTCGTGGACGAGAGCCAGGAAGCCCTGCGTACCAGCACGCACTTGAACACGAGCATTATGTCTTCCTAGCGTTTGACGACGCTGAAGTGTGGTGTCTGCCCGATGATTACGGGGTGTACGATGCATCGCTTGATGATATTCTCGCAGCACTGCGTCCCAAATTCAAGGGAAGTACTATAGCTGCCATCGATTCGAATTCGGTTCTGGTGCGTTCAACCGAAGGCAAGGACTTTCTCCCAGGATACGTCGGGTTGGATAACACCGGCAGCGCAGACTTCATTTCTGTGGCTTTGCAATCCATCTCACACGTTCGACCTTTTCGTGATTTTTTTTTGCGTGCCAGCAACTACAGCACGTGCACAAGCAAGCTCGTGCAAGGGCTCGGTGACACAATACGCAGGTTGTGGTCGCCAGGACTCTTCAAGCCGAGCGTCTCGCCGCATGATTTTGTCGTACAAATCTGGCACGACAGCAACGGACGATTCCGGCCTGGATAGCAGGGAGAGGCCGTCGACCTGCTGTCTTGGCTCCTCTAGCGAGTGCATGCCGCCCTCCTCTTCGACTACTCGGATGCACAAGGGGCTAGGCAGAGAGCGAAAGAGGCAGAGGCAGCTGCGCGGATGCGATTAGACCGACGGACAGGGCTTGGCAGAGATTCTGGAAGCTCTGCCTTCCGCCAATCCGGGCCGGTGCCGGCTGTGGAAGCCGTCACGAGAGGTTTTGGTAGTGATAGAATGGGTAGTGGATCCACTGCTGCTCAGGCTGGCAAGTCGGGTCCTGGGCAGTGGTGGCTTGCTGGTGGTACTGGCCCAGGCAAATCGATCGTAACGGAGTGTTTCGAAGGGGTGATGGAAGTGCAGGAGATCCTGGGTGGGAGGTCCAGAACCGGAGATGAGCTCAGGTCGGGACGGACAGGGACAGGGACTGGGGCCGGGGCTGTCGTGCAAGGCGACGGTAGACCGGTCCCAGTCGGTCTCTCCCCTCTGATTGAGCACGAGCTGCGGCTGGTCACGGGGGATTACGAGGTCACCCGAGAGACACGCCCGTTTCTGTTCCTGTCCACTGACCTGCCTCCAGTGCCGGTATTCGTGGAAGAGTAGGAGGACGGCCGGGCATAGGTGGTACCAGAGGTGCTGCTGCATGACATCATGACCCGGTTTGGGGGCAAGGAGGTGGTTGAGTCGCTGGAAGGCGGCATGAGGCGCCGATCGCTATATAGGGTGATTTAGCTTCCCACCTTCCTTGCTCTACATGTGCGCAGGTTCACACACAATGCCTTCTTCGCTGAGAAGAATCCCACCAGAGTGGCATTCCCGCTTCGTAACCTTCAGCTTGACGCACCCATGCGAATGGAAGACGGCAAACCGCTGTCAGTGCCATGTACACCAGCAGCTGGCGCGTTGGCAAGTGCACCTAAAGCATCAGTAGCATCGAGTACTGAGAGTGCTGCTTCTTCGGCCTCGGGCTCGGGCTCGGGCTCGGCGGCAACCGTCGCTGCCTCAGGGCCTTCGCTGAGCAAAGGGCAGCAACTGGCAATTAAGCTGCTTCGGGTCACGCACCCGAGCCTGTGTGCTAGGCTCTCTAGTTAGATGACACGGCAACAGCTGGCACATGCTGCCTCCAAGGTTGACGCAAGTACAGCCAGGAGGGCACTGTAGCTGCGATTGGCGCTCCGCTACCGGACCAAGCTCGACCTCGAGTGTAGTATCGTCCACGATTCTCCTCCTGAGATGGCTAAGGGTAGCACTGCAGCAGCACAGGCAGCGGCAGCCAGGTTAGCATCCCATCGATCCACCGTGGAGAAGGCTGCTGAGAGTGCAGCATAGCAGGCACTGAGAAGGGACGGAGCACGAGCAGGTTCCGGCAGATCTTCCGGTGGACCGAGTAGAGACGCACTGGCAACGAACTCGGCATTCGAAGCGACGGAGAATGCAATGCAGGCGCTTAGAGCCGGTACGTACAGGGTACACGTGAAGCACGCTGCGTCTAACTCGTGGTACGAGCTCAGGGATGTCAAGGTGAGCATGGCAGATCCTGAGCAGATCACGCCTGGAGAAACGTATGCACTCGTGTACGTGAAACAGGGGGCTCATGAACTTAGGGCTATCGAAGCCAGTGTAGAGAAGCTCCTGTTGCAGGACTAACAGGACTAAGCATGCAGTGCTCGGTCAGCCGGGCTCCAAGATCAGGGTCAGATGGGCTAGACTATGTGTACTGTTTACTGTAGGATGCAGCCCCCAGCTCATAAATCGGATAGAATTAAGCTAGGCATACGCTGGACGAATTCACAGTATGCATACAATCAACAGACGCACCACACACTCGGTGCTACGAATACGCATCGCTCCGAGGTGCAAACAGTACACGAGACGCGGGACTCTGGACTCTCAATCCGCACCCGCCTCGTCTAGTAATGCGGCAATTTCAGCGGCATCCCCTTCCATGGCCATGGCTTCTCCGTCGTCGTCATCATCCTCATTGGTTGTATGCAGAGCCAGATTGGAGAGCTCCTCCGCGTCCATGGCTTCCTGGAGATCGCCTGCTGCTGCAAGAAGATACTTGATGTGAGCAGGCTTCATTTTCTTCGGAGGCTCTCGAACGGCCGTTTCTGGACTTGCTGCCTAGTTCGCCGTCCACATCACGTGCAGCTCCTCTATCTGATCCGCTACCATGCCCATGTCATCTAATTCAAGCAGAGAGATCGATTCCATCGAATTGAAGCCGCACTCGATCAGAGCATCGGCATATGAAGACATTCCCATGGCGCCCAGCCAGCAACGCACAACTTCCTCTCCAAACTCCTCAGCCGCATCCGAAGTTCCTGCTCGTATAGCCTTGACGAGTACCTCGGCGAAATCAGAATTCGCAGAGTGAAAAGCCCTCCTCCAGAGTTTGCCCATCCCAAGGACGCGGGCATTGGCCAGCTGCACCCTTGTCTTGCGACCGGTTGTCTCCTTCGACTATTCGATGCGATCGAGCCCGTATGGAGACGCCTCCCCACCTGCCTGCTCGAGCAGCTGCTCAGTGCTCACTTCCTGCGTGGCACGAGCACTAGCACCACCTCGAGGTGCATCAATCCCAGTAAATCCCACCCTTGGCGACGACGCCGTGGACCGACTACTCCCCCCTGCCGCAGATGCAGACACACTTGCAGTTTCCGATGCGTTTGATGCTGTGGAGCCCACTGAGCGAACACCCTGGGGAGGCGTAGGTACCATGCCTCCGGATGACGGAACCAGTCGACGGCCACCTCTGCGCGGCGCCGAACCCCCACTTGACTCTGTGCTCTGTGACAGTAACGGCTACGGTGTGCTTTGTTCCCTGGAAGCGGCGGCGTCCAGAAGAGGAGCAAGTGACTTCGGGCCTGAGGCATCGGGTCGACGAACCGGTGTTGGAGCAGATTTGGGTGTTTGTGAGGCCTTAGCAGATGAGTCAGCTGCTGCTTGCGCAGCCAGCCGCACAGCAGAGGCGGTTGTAAGACTACCCATGCCCAGAGGAGTGCCACTGCCTGTAACTGAAGAGGGAGTGCCGCCTCGGCCG
>Ga0136560_1001641_pt1 | contig 11508 bp, 13 predicted proteins | sample AntRauMeHopE1497_FD_104925 | JGI IMG/M metagenome (GOLD analysis project Ga0136560, IMG submission 104925) | Saline lake microbial communities from Rauer Islands, Antarctica - Metagenome Hop E1 #497 | ecosystem: Environmental > Aquatic > Non-marine Saline and Alkaline > Saline | place...
AGGCGAGCGTAACTTAGCCGGAGTAGCTGATCGGCGCGCAGCGACGCAAGTCAATGCGGAATCTGAGCGGCCTGAGGAGGACGATGTAGATAGCCTTGACGGAGAAGACTTTCCCCCACCGCCGGCGGGTGTGGCTGCAGCAGGGAACGGCAATGGGAGGGGTGGCAGTGGCAGTGGAAGTGGTGGCGGAGGTGGAGGCAGAGGTGGTGGTGGTAGTGGTGGTGAGGGTATGGGCGACACAGGTCGAGGTAAGGGCAAGGGTAAGGGCAAGGGCAAGGGTAAGGGCAGGGTTCTAGGACGTGATTATGACGGTCAGGCTGCCCCCGACACACCTGGGGGTTTGTCCGACATCCTGAACGGGGACCTTGATTCGGGCGTGTTTGATTCTCCATCTCCAGCCGGTGCAGTTACCCCAGGGAGCAATCGAAGGAAGCCCGTATCTCGCGACACGCCAAGTCATACGAAGGCAGGCCCGCCGGACGATGCAAGGAAGAAGAAGAAGGAGGAGGAGGAGGACAATACGGGCAAGCCTACGCCTGAGTTTGAGTCAGAGTCAGAGTCAGGGGGCATGGGCGGGGCAAGCTTGGCGGCGGCCATGCTGGTCGCAGCTGCCGGGGATAGCAATGAAGATGAAGATGCAGATGAAGATTACAAAGAAGCCATCGAGGTGCGTAGACCTGAAGGGTTAACGCCGGGGGAGGACGAGGACAAGGAGCAGGGGCAGGGGCAGGTGCTCACATCGAACAAGTCGGGTATGGGGGCTGATCGTGCTAGCTCTAGCCAGCCAAAAGCCGTTGCTTCCTCTGCAAGCGAGAAAGCCGGTGCTGCTGCTATACACAGAGCCAGTACTATGGCACCAGAAGCAAGTGAACCTTCTCCGGATGTGTCTCTTGCTCTTGACACTAGCTTCGTTGCAGCACAAGGAGGTGGAGGAGGTGCATCCGCCGCAGAGACACCGGGGGGGGCTTCCCTCCTCCTCCATGGCGAGGGCGAGGGCGAGAGCGAGGATGAGGATGAAACCAGCCTGGGCGGCGCGACACTTCAAGGTAATGCAACTGGAGCCCGTGATGCCCAGTCTGCCGCTGTGAAGTCGAACTCAGGCTCCTCTGGCTCTGGCTCCGGTTCCAGTCCTGCAGTCAAAGTTGCAGCACAGAAACATCTTGAAGCGCTAGAAGCAGAACTGTAGCGTGCAAAGTCGGTAATTGACGAGGAGCGAAGTCGCCAGACAGACATACAGAGGGCACTTGACGGCGCTCTCGTGTAGGCGCAGGAGGCGGAGAGAGAGCGCGATGAGGAGAGGGCGAAACTTGCCACTGAAGTGAGACGGGTCAAGCGGCTAGAGGACGAGCTGAAGCTAGAGGCCGAGCGGGGCGAAGAGGCAGATGCAGAGCTTGCAGCAGCGAGGGCGAGAGCGGCAGAGTCCACGAGGACACAAGGGGCAGCGGCAAGTGCTGCCTAGGATGAGATTGAGAGGCTGCAGGCAGAGCTGCAGAGAACACGAGAAGAGTCAGAGAGGGTCAGTAAACAGCTTGTATTGGCCCAGGATCGGGCAGCTGATGAGGAACAGGCGCTTCGAGTGCGGGCAGAAGGAAGCGAGAGGCAATCTGAGCGTAGCCGGGCAGATGCTGCCAAGGCCAAAGAAGAGGCCGAACAGGCCCATCGTAAACTTGCAGAAGCCCGTCGTGAGTTTGAAGACACGCTTGCGACCCAGAGGAAAGAATCTGCAGAGCTGAGTCGGCGACTGGATGAGGCACACACAAAGTTATCGGCAAGCAAAGCGGAGTCATCCGAGGAACATGCCCGCCTCGAGCGACTTCTACGGGATGAAGAGCGAAAAGTTGAGGACGCGGAGAATCGCCTAGCATCGGAGGAGAGGTCGTCGAGGGAACAGAGACAGTCGGCGGAGCACGCAGCTCGTAGCGCTGCCGAGGATTCCACCGCCCGCATCCGTGCTCTGGAGACGGAGGTCAGTGAGTTACGAGCGTCGGTGGATGAGCAGAGGCGCAGAGCAGAGGCTGCTACCGCGGATGGTAGGGTTGCTCTTGAGTCGCAGGAGCGGGCGTCATCGCAGGAGCTTGCTCGCGTGCGTAGTGACGCATCGAATCAGCTCGAGGCCGCGGCAGAAGATGCGAAGGCTCGAGCAGAACTGGCTCGACGGGCCATGCAGGCTCGGCTGGACACGTCGGAGGAGGATGCAAGGGCGATGAAAGAAGACGTTTCGAGGTTGCGCTCGTAGCTAGATTCTGCCAGGGCATAGGCCTCCCAGGATCAGGAGGGCAGGGCAAGGGCAGAGGCAGCGGAGCGATAGACAAGAGCAGAAGCAGACCGGGCTACGCGAGCTGCAGACGCAGAGGCAGCGGAGGCCCGGCGAGAGCTTGCCGAGGAGCGGCAGCGTCACGCAACAGAAACATCCGCCATGAAAACAGAGGCCAGCGGTAGAAACCAAGAGCTTGCGACAGCCAGGGAACAAGTCGAAACCCTGCGAGCGGAGGTCTCACAGCTCGCTCGCTCCTTGCAGGAGGCGAATGCTGACAGCCGGCTGGCCGTTGCAGAGAACGCGATCAAGGAGGAGAAGTAGCGGTCGGAACGGCTCCGAGCAGTTGCGGATGGGCAAAGGGCCGAGCTGAGGCGGGTACGACTCGACTATGAGAGCAGGTTGCAAAGCCAGCTGGATGGTGCGAAGGACCGACTCAGGGAAGTAGCTGAGGCGGCGGCGGAGGCGGCCGAGAGTCGGGTGAGAGCTGAGATCGAATCCAAAGTTGTCTCAGCAGAGGAAGACGCAAAGTCTATGAGGGTGCGCCTGCAGGCGACGCAAAAGGAGATGGACGAGGTGCAGTCGGTAGCTAGGACCAAATCAGCTGCCGAGGGAGCTGTGAAGGAGGCGGAGCTCAAGGCGGCTAAATCAGAGGCGGAACGGTTGGCGGGATTGCTGCAGGGCTACTTCAACTCTGGTGCGAATGGTGCTCGTATGTAGCCTCAGCAAATGTTGCAGGATCGAGGGAACACAAGAGGAGGCCCAATGCTAGCTCTGCCACCAAGCATCAGCGACAGCTACCAGTAGAGTCAACTGCCTTAGCCTCAGAGTTAGGCTGTCAAGAGCGCAGGCGGATACTCCAAGGTTCAGCCTCCGCAACTTCCCAGACATCACTCCACCGCGAGCACTGCGGGTCATGGTCGGTAGCTGCCCTCGAGCGGTGCAAGGCAGGTTCAAGGCAATCAATCCGCAGCTGCTGCTGTCGCTGCTGTTGCAACAGCGCCGGACTTTGCCCGCCAGCTGGAGAGCACGCTTGGCCCACTCCGGTCGCAACTGCGACTGGCGCTTCGACAGGCAGCCACCCCGGGTTCGAGCCTCATGCCAGGTGGAACTGCTCGCTCCAGCGTGGACTAGTTCGGCGAAAGTACAAACATTGTGTTAGGAGGGACTGGTAGCGAAGAGTTGCCTCGTTTAGTGCTTCAACGGACAGGCCTGAATGGTCGGCATGGTCATGGTCGTGGGGAAGAATATGGGCGGTAGAGTGGGGGACTCGATGATGACTATGCCTTGATGGCGTTTGAGGAGGAGAGGCGGCAACGGCGGAAATAGAGGGGGGCGGGATATCCATCGTCTTCTCGTGGCGGCGGCGGCATGTGGGCGAGTGGCGGTGCAGGTTCTGCATTGTCGTTCGGAGGCGGGATTGCGGCCCTGCCAATGTCAGCAGCACGCCAGGGAACACGCGATGGGTCATTTGTCTCTCGCGGGGGCGGGGTCGGGGTCGGAGGGGACTATTCGTCTTTGGGAGAGGGCAGTGGTGGTGATGCGGACAGCCTGTACCAGGGTGTTGGACATGGCACTGCGGAGGTCATGGGTCTTGCTCGCCAGCTGGAGATGTCACAGGCCGCCGTGGATGTCATGGATTCGATGCGGGACGGCTGGATGGGAGGCATGGGCACGGGTATGGGAAAGCGGGCTAAAGCTGGCCATGGTGACGATCGCCGGAGCAGTTTGGGTGGTGGAAGCACTGGAGGAGCATCTACAGTCGGAGGACAGGGACGAGATGGCATCACTGGTTTAGAGGCTAGTTTTGCCAGCGGACGGACTGCCACTGCTGGTGTTGAAAATAGGCCGGGGTATGTTGATGGGGTGCCTCTCTCTGCACGGAGAGGCTACTTCGAGCAGAAGTACGGCAGATGACGTGGAGTATCACATCGCAAATATTGCAATTACCTACCTGCAAATTGCCCAGGTATTAGCATTTGTAATATTATATATCTTGCGCGTTGCATTGATCCACGCTACACATACTCTTGCATGCTCACTTAATCTGGATGTATTGATCACCTGACGGCACCAGCTTGCACCCCACCCCTTCCAACTTTTACGCATTCCGCAGCGCTCCCATGATGCTGGATGCGCCTTTGGCCTGCCTGCTCGACCCAAACAGAGCTACATTCAGAACTTTGGCCACCCGAGACCCAAACTACACGGCTCGCTTGGGCAAGAACGAGCTACTGCCCAGTCCTAGGTTCTCAGCGATCGCTCTGATGATCCTCTTATCGCCCTGTCCTTTCGGCAGCGTCGGGTCGAGGATCGCATCCACAGGAATGCCGGCAAGACACTCTAGCACACCCTCATCAAGGAACGCTGTTCGCAGTTCTTTCCCCCGATCGCTTACAATCCTGTCATCTCTGCCGAGATTCCTCGCCCACATGCGGTCCACGTCCAGCGAGAGTTCCTCTGTCAGCGCATGCCAGCCGCCTCGGGATATCGCTGTCGCATGCCGACCATACCCACCGCACAGCTCGTCCGCTCCCAGCCCAGAGAGCAGCACTCGAGCCGTAGACCGGAACTGCAGCCTAGGCTTGGGTCTAGGTCGGGGGAAGGACTCTCCCTCGCATTCATTGTTCCCTGGACAATCTCCTTCGGATGCGATCTGCCCCTGCCCTCCCGCTGCATTCCAGATCGCCATGCCGAGAGACAAATCCATGTTGGTGCACCTGGGCCACAGAAGGGCCGAAATATGCTTCATGGATGCATGCACCTCCGAGGGAGACACGTTGACGAGGACCAAGCGCCACCTGCGGTCGGGACAGGTGCGTCGTAGGTTAGCCCAAGATGAAAGTGCTGTCTATCGGTCGGGGGAACAGTACTTCGGGTGGTCAAAACAGGCAGAAAGCAAGTCGATTGGCTCATCCGGGGGAACACACTCGTGGGCCAGTCGAGCAATCACGGTGCAGTCAAGCCCTCCGCTGAAGAGCACAGCCAAGCGAGCTGGTACCTCGTTTCCTTCCAATTCGAGCGGTGCTTTGCCCGCAGACGCCATCGGCGATCTTGGAGTTGCTGTAAGCTATTGAGCTGCACTGGTGCTTATGCTGCTTTCTTTGGCTATAATCTTGCCCTCGGCAGCCCCCCTAACAGCCAATAATTCCACATCTAGATGCTATGTTGGTGCCGCAATACCCGTATCACATGGTTGCTCCGATGGCTAGTCCAGGCAACTTGGCAGTCTCTTCGAAAATTCATCAGGCCCGCTGGCTATGGAAGCCGCCAACGGTGGTGTAAAACTGGTTTCAAGTGCACCACGGGGGGTGAATTCAGATCCGTCTACCGGGATCGTCTCGTAAGGTAAAGGGCAATGCGACGCTCGTCTTTGCACGGCGATACGGAGCGCAGCTAGCATGGAGCAAGCAGCCTTTGATAGAGGCTTGCTGTCTACGGCAACTGCAGCATGTCTTCTCTTGGTAATCGGAGCAGGTAAATCGTCTTTCAAAGGCGGTATTCCAGGGTCTCCATCCGGGTGCGGTCCTAGGGTTGGATCTCCACTGGAAACGGAATCGGGCGGCACTTGACGAGCGCTCGGGCTACTACCAACAAAACCAAGTATTACATTAGAGGATTTCCTACTACCCTGTGCCATCTTAGACCCATCGTTGGGTTCTTGAACACATCCTTTAGGGTGCGATGGAAGCTAGCACTGAGCCTTGGGTTTACCAGACTGGCTTTTAGAGGCTGGCTCATCACGTTTGAAGTCACCTCCTCCACCACCCTTATTGCCTCGTTTATCCAGTACAATATCAATCGGTGTATCAGAGGCTGAATGCATCGGTCTCCACAGTGGGAGGCCTCTACGGAGATCAACGACGTCGAATCCAAGGAGGAAATTGCAGTCACTGGCAGGTCTTCCTCCTCTACTTGTTCCTGGGAGCAGTTTCAAGGGGTCTGCGATTCCCGGTTGAGATTCAGGTACTGGTATTGCTGCTTTCGGCTGCAATAACAGCTCATCCTCCCCTCCGTGCAGCATGGATTCGCGCGCTCTATCCCCCGATATAGAAGCATAAACAGATCCATCCGATCTTCCTACACTCAGGTCTACGCGCGATCCCGATCCCGATCCCGATCCCGATCTCGGCGATAGATGACTGTAATCGAGAGGGTGGTGTACAGAGCGGAGGGGAGAACGACCAGCAGAGCACCAAGAGGCTGGGGTAGAGACGGTAGAGACGGGGTGAGTACCGAGAGAACCAGCCGCGACACAACGCGGTAGGGAGAGGGAGGGGGATGGGGATGGGGAGGGGAACATAGGAACATCCAGCGTGGTTTGTTTTTCCTCTTGTTCTCTGGTTTTGTCCATCGTATTGTCGAGGCCCAGGTTGAGCACCCGGTCACGATCACGATCACGATCCGTCATGTGCTCTAGCTGACCACCTCCTCTGACTGCATAGTCTTCGTCTGATAAATGATGCATACAGGGTTGTGGTTGCCCAGCCAAGGGGCTTTTCATGCCAACTGCTATACTGTGGTCTTGGGCTCTGTCCGTGCTAAAGCAGCAACGCATCACCCAACCTGCTGGCACCTCCTGCCATCGCCCTCCGGCTATGCTGGTGTCAAGGCATACCTCCCTCAAGTCGGTCATAAGTGGTTCTTGTTCCTCAAGCGATGTCGCATCTCCCCTGCTTGTAGCTGAGTGGAGACCATCACCCCTGGCGGCAGAAGCATTCATTGGTATGGCCCGGCTCCTCTGCGGATCTGGCGATGGCTGTGGAGGTGTACTTGCACGTGAGCATGCGCTCCTTTTGGACCATGGCAGCCCAGAAATGGACGGGATCACAACGCTTGAAACAATGAAAGGCTCTGGCTCTGTTTTCCGAGAATCTGGCAAACGAAGGAGCAAACTACGCCTGCCAATTGCATCGCGTCCAAATACAACGGATGATGTGGAGCAATCGACGACGCACGTCGCCCAAGGGCCAACGATGTCGTCAAGGGCAGCGCAAACTGCAGTGTGAACATTCTGGGCAGTAGAACTCGGCTCGCTGCATATTCTTTTTTCAACTGACTCAGTGACGGCTTCAGTATCGCACCGGCCCAGTTCCCAGGCTTCTCCGTTCCAAGCCATTCCTCCAACCCGCGATGTAAACTCTACAGGCTAGCGGGCAACTGGACGCGCCGATTCTATGCGTTGCATCGATAAAACGGAAGCGACTATGATCACCGTATGCCCGGAGTCCAACGTCCAGGTTTGGACTTCAACCGCATCCGGGCCTCGGTTCTGTATAGCAATGATGGCCTCCTCTACGAGTCGCTTTTGCAACGCGCCCTTATATCCAGGCGGGAAAACAAGCAGAGTTATTCCACACATTGTGAGTTTACAGCTCTACGGTACTCAAAGGAGGCACATGAGCGAACGTGATTTGTGGACCTACTCGGATATTTACGATCGAAGATGAAGACGCTGCTTTCCGCCACTCTGCTACGTTTACTTTCGATTACGCCCAATTACAATTCATGGATCTCATACTTGCAACACACGAGCAATTCCAGGTCTATCAGAGACCTCATCATGACACCACATGCCCGCCGCCTGGCACGTCGAGCAACCCATCTACGCCGGCGTTCACGAGAAAGAGCCTAATCCCCCACGCGAGCACGAAGGACACCACCCCGGCAAGCATAGCATGCGCGCCCATCTACAAACCGCCTCTGAGCCAATGCTACCGAGTGCTCAGGGCCTAGAACGCACCCAGCAAGAACATTACGACAAGGGACACCACCGCTGATAGAGCAGCGACTGCCCCGACACCGGGGGCGAGATGAACAGCTACTTGGTCCCCAAGCACAGCCTGTGCCTGCAGCAGCATAGCACCCCACACGGTATCCATCCACGCCCTCATGCTCCCTCCGATGAAGGCATACACGATGGCTGGCCACAAGGGGGCAGACCCGAAGAGCAAATACGAGAGGCCTGTGACGGATCCATCTGTGCCGGGCTTTTCACTACCCGAGGGTACGATCATCCTTAGTTCTACGGCCATCATGTGATCAATGAATGCGGTGTGGTGCTTCGGGTTGTCCGTGTACATGCGGATAAGCTCCTTCGCGTCAGAGCGAGCAAATCCTTTTCTCTGGTGGAGCACCACCATTTCCTCGATTTCGCCTTGGGGATTTCGATCGAACTCCCACTACTCTCGCGTCCGCTCCGCGAGTACGTGCTAGATTCGAGCCAATCTGGAGATGTATTCTCCCATGCCCATTGAAAATGATCCAGCGAACAGCGTACAGAGTCCGATCAAGAGCAGTATACCAATCGGTAGGCTGCCACCCGCAACCGCAGCTACTATCGCAAACTGGGTAACTATCCCATCTAGTCCTCCAAACAATATATTTTCTAGGTACTCGCCCCCAGGGCTTTCATGTCCAGCCTCGATCCGCTTTTCAATTGCTTCGGACGAATGAGCTGCTTTCGACGCTGAAATGTCGCCTCGATGAACTGCAACAACGAGAGTAGATTCGTGAAACGAATATATGCAGATACTGGCTACTACTATTGAAGGCGGGCACTCCCAATCGCAAAACAAACATGGGAAAATGGTACTAGGATCTCACATGCTTCTTCGGGCGAGCTAGATGCGGATGACTACGAATCTGCGGATTGCTGCCGCACAACCCGATGTCTTAATGCACTTGGTTGACCATCCATCGCTGTTTCTATCACAATGCAGCGCAGGAATCTATGCAACATAGTTTCGACTTTCCAAGACGTGGATTACCAGATATTACTCGTTATTACAGCTCGAGTCCAGCACTTCTTATATTGTCCCTGTAGTAAGTGCATTCGGAGATAAAGGAAACGCCTTAGTAGACCAATACATTTTACTTTCGGTGGAGCGCTAGGGAGAATGTCGATAACGGCTGATGAGGTCAATTTCATGATCTATCGATATTTGCAAGAGACTGCTCATGAGCACACGGCTTTTACGTTTGCACATGAAGCCAGGCTAGCGAGATCATCAGTTGCGTTGGCGCAAATACCATCAGGACTACTAACGGAGCTTCTGCAGAAAGGACTGCAGTATGCTGAGATGGAGCGCGAAATTGTGGCCGGAAATTCAGATCCTGATGTACCAGCAGCACCGAAAGGCTTGACGACCATATTCAATGTCAGTGCAGCTGCGCAAAGCGCCACGGCGGAGGCATTCAAGATGGCAAAAGGTGTACCTGATGCAGGTGGAGGCAGAGCTGCCGACGAGTCCAGCGCTAGCATGGCCGACGACAGCGTAGCCGAGGACCAGAACGCTGCTGAACGAAGGCGTCGCACGAGACGCTACAAGCTGCTCGATTGCAACCCAGTCTTACTAGTGCAAAGACCAATGAGTAGTGTTGCTGCTACATGGTAAGGATAATGGATGTAGCGACCCATGCATTACGACGCGAGACTCGTAGAACCGATTAGTATGTCGCTTTGATCCTTCGCGGCCCCCTTCCACACTCTGCGCAGCGGCACTGACGGCAGCATCGTCACGATAGACACAGGAGCGGAAGATCCAGAATCTACAATTACTCGACTGACGCTCCCCGACCGCCCGGCGGCACTAGAGGAGAGGATACAATCTCTCAAGGCGAAGGCGAGCATGGCGGCGGCGGCGGGAGCAGCATCAGGATCACAGGCGAGCTCGGGGGCAGGCAGCACCTCGCCGCACGCAGCCCTGGATTCGGTCCCCCCGGAGGTTTACGATGAGGTGACGAGCCTCTGCTGGAGCGTGAGGACCCAGCCATGTTGCAGTGGCGTGCGCTTATTGGTATACGTCGCCTTGCCATCCTCAATCGACAGAGATTCCGTTGCATTGCATTTTCTGTTTTAGACCGTAGATTCACCTTGGTCCACGCAGCCAGATTCAAAGTATATTGCCGCCAGTGCCGCCGACGGCCGGATCGTATCGTGGAGAAGTGACAGCACTGAGCCCGCAGCTACGATGGTGGGTCACGATGGCCCGTGCATGGGTGCCACTTTCAGCGCGACTGGTGCGTACCTCGCTAGTTATGGAGCCGATGGGCGAATTGTTGTCTGGGATCCTGACGACTGGACTCGTCACACCGTGGTATCGAGTCACAAGGCGGCAGTGCTGGGGCTAGGCTGGCAGACAGACGCCGTGTTCGCCTCGTGCTCAGCAGATAGGCAGGTTCTCCTGCACCGCCTAGGGAACAAGAAACCGGTGCGGGTGTTCCAGGGGCATTCTGCCCCGGTGACCGTGCTCCGTTGGGACGATAGCCGAAGCCTTTTAGCGACTGGTTCTGATGACTCGTCGGTCAGGGTGTGGTCCCCCAAGGAGGGTCTCGTGGCATGGCTCACAGGGCATTCGGAAGAGATCTCGGACGTCAGCTGGTCCCCCGTCGGATACGATGGCAGGCCGGCTGACAAGACTGACTCACCGTCGATCGCGACGTGCTCGTTTGATGGTAGCGTGCGGTTATGGGACGCGAAATCAGGTCGGTGTTCTGCCCGGGTGGCGGCTCACAGCTCGATGGCATGCTCTGTGGCGTTCAGCCCGAGCGGCGCGGTGGTTGCTAGCGGCGGTTCCGACGGAGATGTGGTGCTGTCATCACTTGCTGACGGTCGGATTGCCGCTCGCGTTAGTCTCGGTGTGCCTGTGCATTCTGTATTATGGGACGGACGGAGAGATGACACGGCGTGGGCGGCCTTGGCCGATGGTACTCTCGCCTGTGTTGATCTCAGGGCAGGGAAGATGATGTGATGTGATTGGGTAAAAGCGAGTTTCCGCACTCTCTAACTCTTGGCTTGATGCTCAGGTGGTCGCGCAAAATTGCCCGAGTCTCTCTCGAGAGTACGTCGGACCTTAAAGCTCGGACCTCGCGTGCTGGCAGATCGACTCGATCTGCATCACGACTCCTCGATCCACGTGTCTCCACATGCGGTACATCTGAATCGACGAACTTCCTCCGGGCGGTCCTTGTTCCCCCACGTCTCGTTCTTGCCGATATCCCTCGCCTGCTGCAACATGAGGCTCTGGATGGCATTCTCGGCACCGCATTTGGCGCACTTCAGATCGCGAACAGGCAGCCAATCGCCCCCCGTAGAAGATGACATCCTCTCCACGTAGGTCTTCCGCTCTTGTTCCCTGGCTCGGGCCACCTCGGGGGCAGCAAACTCAGACGATGACATGCGAGCAAGAGCTGCAGGAGGCAGGTCACCTGACAGAACCTTTTTGCGGAATATATCGTTGCCCGGCGCCGCG
>Ga0136560_1001642_pt1 | contig 11507 bp, 14 predicted proteins | sample AntRauMeHopE1497_FD_104925 | JGI IMG/M metagenome (GOLD analysis project Ga0136560, IMG submission 104925) | Saline lake microbial communities from Rauer Islands, Antarctica - Metagenome Hop E1 #497 | ecosystem: Environmental > Aquatic > Non-marine Saline and Alkaline > Saline | place...
AACAGCACTCTGGTCAGGGCCTGAATCAGAGTGGCTCTGCGATGGACGAGGAGGAGAATGCGAATGACCTGCAGGGATACCATGCTTCTATCCCTGTACTGGATTTCACGGCAGGTAGCTATGGCGGTGCAAGCCCTTCCTATATGGACTTAACGGCGTATTCACAGGTTGGAATTAGTACCATGGACACGCCAGGCTCTATGGGTGAAGATGATTAGTATGCCAGCTTTAGAAGTGCGTATAGTACTCAATCTAAAGAGCCCACGAGGGCGCTTGGCGACGGAGATAGCAGCGGATCCAGCGACAGCGACGAGGAGGAAGAAGCAATGAAGGCCATGGAGCAAATGGGCTCCAGTCGCGTGGGGCAACAGATCAACCAGCGTATTCGAAGGAAGATCATCGTGTTCGTGCTTGCAATTATCCTGGTCATTCCGATCCTGACGTATGATAATAATGCAGATACGCAGAGAATGATGACAAGTCTTAAATTGATTGAGTCTGCAGGCGTAGCTCCTGACGGTGCAACTGACCAGCAGTAGCTGAGCTTTTATGGAGCCGAGAGTGCACAGGCACTGCTCGCTACTGAGTTTCTTCAGGAGCGTCAGAATACTATATTTCTCAGCATCGCGGGCGCAGCATTTGGGGAAGCCAATCCTGCTGACCCCACAGTGCTGGTTGAAGAGAGAAGTCGTATCGAGGAGCTGCGAACATCGGAGATGGAAGTAGTATTTAGCTCCCGCGGATCGGAGATTCGATTGGATATCTCGGAACAGACTCGCATAGAGAGTATATACGCATTTGCGCTGACTCAGCTGATTATCATTCTTCTTGGGGTGCAAGCGACGCTACTCTAGCAGGACGTTGACACGCTGCTCGTGCATCCGCTAGAGAGGATTAGCATGTATTTGCGTCCCATCATGCAGGACGCCATCTCAAACATCAGCTAGAAAAAAGACAAGGGTAACAACATGCTGACCGGTCAGTCTACTTCGAAGGCCAAAGGCTGGAGGAAGATGCTCGGGTAGGATGATGGAGAAGAGATGAGCACCAAGCTCCTGCTCGCAGCGATCGAGTGCATGCGTCGCGACCTGAGTGCAACGGCAAGGCGCAACTTCGCAAGGAAGGAGCTCATGTCCCATCTGAAGCAAGCTGACAAGACTAAGCGGGGAATTCGAAAGAGCATGGTTATGCTCAAGAAGACGGGCCAGATGGATGCAGAAGGCGGCTTGCGATTCGTTCCGGTTGCTGATGAGGACGATTTCCTGCGATCTTACAGGCCTGGTCAGGCAAACCAAGGCCGGTTGCTTCGTCCGGCAACGTCTATCATACCGTACAGCAAGCTAACAAGGGTTCAGGAGACGGATGAGGCGGCTGGGAATGGTGGGGCGGGAGCAGCTCTGGAAGAGCGAGATGGAGGCCGGTCCATAAGGTCATCTTGCAAGAGCGGAGAAGAAGACGATCACGATGCTCATTCTAGTGGGAGCAATTCTGAGGAGTTAGACCTTGGCATTGGAGCACCTGGTGATACGTGGGAGCCAAAGAATTCCATGGCCCCTAATGGAAGAGGAACTGGAGTACCTACAAACCCGTTTACCTTTGATGGTGCTGCTGCTCCGGATGACGGCGATGATGCTGCAGATGATCTCGAATCTGGCAACTCGCTTGATCTTAATCTTGATACCGCAGATGTGAAGGAGCAGGGTGGTACTAAGAAACGGTAGAAGCAAGCACCTGAGAAGGACGAATTCGGGCTACTTTCTCTGGACGCGATGAAACCTGGTTTGTTGTCACGGGGGGCCTCGAGACGGCGTGGACAAGATGTTTCACTTCATGATCGAGAGCACAGCGGTGCGACAGAATTACCCATGAACAAGATGTCGAGCTCAGGCGAAGGAAAAGACGCCACTGGTAGCAGTCAAAGCACTCACAGTTTCAAAGAGGGACCTGATCACGGGAAGAAAGGCGCAGGAGCACCAACAGCTAGGAAAGGATCTTCCCGTCAGGTGCAACGTATTGAGCTCAATTCGTCCAATGAAACGGAAGAGGGAGGAGACGATCCATTTACCGGCGGAGGTTTCGACTATACCCGGTTTGCGGACGACCCCCTCTTGGCTCCCATTGCTGACGCGCCGCAGGGGTCATAGTCGCGAGACGGGAGTTCGGCTTTCGGGGGCGCGAGGAAAAACCTGGGAACGCTCAGCCGATCGCGAAGCCAAGGTCGACGTCAGCGCAATAGCCGCCGCCATATTAGCCGACACTCTACCCGGGACATCGACGATGAGGAGCGAATCAAGGTTGACAATGACAATGTCTGAGTGGTGGCATCTTCTTGCTCGAACAAGGAGGCACTGCAAAGGTCTAGTATTCGTTCCGAGACCAGCTATTTTGACAATACCCGATCTGCGTCAGGGCCTATGTTAAATGTGCTAGAGATAATGTTGAGAATCATCCTAATTATTGAGCCAATAACAGCCAGCCTGCCCAAACTCGCCGTTCTGGCCCTATGCTCGCGCATATTCACATCATTGATTCACCAAGTGTTGATCTGCTCAACTGCCCATTAATCTGACGTTCGTCTCACGCATCAAAGCAATGATGGAATTGTCCCGCCCCGGGACAATCGAAAAGTTCGCAGCAACCGTTGGGGAGCTCTGATAGAACTCCCAGCACCACACCAAAGCAGAGGTGATCCCAGTATACTTCACACTGCCATAACGCGGCTTCAAATCTGCCGCAGGGCTGGACGCGCTAGCATTTCCGAGCGCCTGTAACACAGCACTGGTCCAGGGCCGATCTCCGGGTAGCGGATCGCCAAACTCAGCAAGCAAAGGCACCTTACCCAGGTTGTGGATAGTCTCTGCAAACACTCCGAGAAAGTCGGTATTGTATGGCCCAACAGGAGTCGCGTTGAATCGCACGTTACCATTCGCCCCCTAGCTGGCATACAAATGGGCAGAGGCAAGACCGAAAGGAGCGTGGATAATACCAAGCATTTCTCTGAATTCAGACTCAGAATCCGTCCGAAAATCCTCCTTTCCTGATGGGAAGCTATTCATCAGGTGAAAGGCCGAGCTACGAGGCATCGAGTAGCCGCCGCTGACGGGGCGTTGCAGGGGATCCAGGCTTTTAAGCAGCTCAGCAACATTACGACCAAACTCCACGCCTACTGTTGTGGAAATATTGTCGGCTTGTGTGCGCTGAGTAGGTGTTCCCCTAGATGGTGCGATACTTGCTTTTCTGCCCTGCATATTTAGGTCCATTAGGAGATTGAGTTCGTTCGTTATCTCCCATGCGATAACCGCAGGAGAGGTACCCACGGTGCTGACAAGCCCACTGACATAGTCTTTCATCAGTCCCCAGGTTTTGGAGCTTGTGTTGGCAATCATGGGCAATGGTTCACCAACCTGGTCTGGAAAGCAAAAAGTATTCCAGAAGACGGTTAAGATCAACTTGCAGTTCGCTTGTTCAGCATCGTGAATTGCTTCGCTTACTGCAGTCCACCAACGGTCTGGGCTAGACCGCCAAACTGCCATGTCATCTGGCCAGAAGCCTCCGCCTGCAGCTCGAACGGTCGTGAATCCATTGACCGCACATGCAGATTGCATACTCTGCTGAGCAAACGATCGGTTTCGTGGGCTTTCCACTGGACCCTGAGCTGATGGCAAATAATGAAACAGCAAATCTATCGCGTCAACACCTACTCCAGCGGGAAACTGTCGAGGGACCGGCGGAGTGGTTTCACACTTTGCGAACTGGCTAATGATGAGGAACATCATGACCGGGATGAAGCTGACAACCATCTACACCATTCGAAGCGCGCAATTGGTAACTTGTTTTTACGCAATGGCACAATTTACAAGCTGGCTATAAGTCAAATGCGTGCTTTATTATATGTTTGATACATCTCTAGGGCAGGCAGCATGAGCGATTACGAACGTTCATCATAGTTCTTTTGCGGACAATGCACGAACGGAAACAACGGCAATACCGAACTACGGGCTGAGGGTGTCAGCAAACCTGAATCGACGCTAATTGGAAAATCGTTTACCGGTATACCTTTGCACGTCTTTGCAAATCGTGTTGCTAACTTCTCTTGTGGTAGCGTTTGTTTCGCGACCAAACCGCTTGAAATCGATCGCACAAGTCTAGTTCATTCTTTTGGACTCATTTGGTCAGCATAGCTTTGCTGAGTATGCAATCTCAACCAACATATAGGTGATCTCTGCTGGCGTGCTCGGACGACGCAATAATGAGCTCTTTTAGTCGAGCTGCAGCTGCGTTCGAGTCGTTTGGCGATGCCGTTGGAGCCGGTATCGCTGATCTAGCTGAGCGGGCTGGCATCGAAATGCGCATTCTGCCTAAAGATGGCGAGCGTCTGCTCCGCCAAAAGCTGATAGAATCTGGATTGTACGCAAAATTGAAGCGGCGCAAGCGAGAGCAGGAGCATCTGTCAGCGGTCAAACGAGCTGGACGGGTACTGGGCGCAAGCGAGAAGGTAGAGGAGGAGATCTGGGAGAGATGTGGGCGCAAGTTCAGCTTAGAACCAGAGGACACCAGCGTTGTGGGGGGGGCGGATTCTTCCGCGCCTGGGCACAGCCGACACTAGCATCATGATGTTGGAGACGACGCGGCATTCTGGCTTGCCGGTGGTCTTGCGTTGGCTACCAGGGAGCAGCTGCTGCTCGCCCTTGTTTCAAGGGGGGATTATGGAGTGAATGGAGGTGAATCAGTGGCAGTTTTGCGCCGGCGACTGGCTGCCTGGGCCAGGGTACAAGCAGGTAAGGAAGGTCATGCAATGAGAGACCAAGAGCGAGACTGGAAGATCGAGTAGGGTGAGTTCGCTGGCGTATGTTCCTTCGGCGCACCACTACCAGGGGAGGGCTCAACGGGTGTATCGGAGGTGTTGACCTCCGGCTCGGACGAACAGCGCGAGCCCACTCCCGTATGGTTGCTATTCGGAAGACGGCCGATTTCAGTGCATGCGTGTGGTAGCGCTGGCAGCCGCGCGGCTGTTCTCACAGCATCTGGGAGAATGTACGTGATGGGAGGGGGTACTGCCGGTGGTGATGATTCAGCTGCTGGTCGGAAGATGGCAGCTGGGGCCTGGCTTGTAGGCTAGAGTGGCGGCGAGGCCAGCTCAAGGTCTGTTGCAGCAGAGCGCGAAGCTGCAACAGGCGAGGCACCGAGGGTTTCCAACAGTGCCGGCACTAGTGATAGCAGGATGGGATCTAAAGTACCGAGCGATTCTCTGGTACCTGTGGGCGGGCTCTTGCCCAGTGTAGGCGCAACTCGTCGAGGCGTCTTTGGCAAGGGTGCAGTGCCGAGGGGAAGGCAAGGCCGACGGACATCTGCAGCCGCATTTGCAGCCTAGACCATGCAACTTGCTGCTAACATGCATAATAACCTGGCTGGAACGACCAGTAGCAGCATTATGGTGGCCCTGGATGCGAACGAAGACAGTGCGCCACGCGGTGCCTCTGCAGCCATGATGCTGTTGAGGCATGCAGCACTACAATTTGCGCAACATGATGCAGAGACTGCAATCCCTGCATCTGGGATACAAGGTGCATTAAAAGCCCGGGCAGCACAATGGGGCGGCTTTAATACAGTTGGAGTTCAGCGATGGTCTCTCGCAATCGTACCTGCAGAACCAGCCAGTGCTTTATCGGACGCGGCCGCTGCAAGAGGCATAATCATCAGTCTCGCTTTGCTGCGGAGGCGTTTCTTACGGAGGTATGAGCTTGCAGGAATTGATGATCTTGCGGCAATTCGCTCTTAGCTTGGTGTTTCAGGCACAAGTGCAGCGTCCAGCCAAGCAATGTAGCGCAGGGCAACTGGTCTAGCTCTGAAGCAAGCACTGGCTACATCAGGGGGTAGCAAATCTAGCGCTCACGTGCACAGCGTTGGGAGGGCCAAGAAAAGGCCACAGGGTTTGCTTGAATACGAACGGGCATGGCTAGAGAAGAGAGTCGAGTCTGAGTCCTCGGTCGGAGGAGCGACCTGGGACCGAGTATCAGCGCAGTCAGGCTGGCTGCATCCTCTCCTGCAGCCGCTCGGTGATGACCTAGCAACGCAGACTGAGGCGGCTAAGGAACAAATGAGGATTCGTGGTTTGCTGCCTCGATGGATGCACGCTTCAGAGGCGGCGTTAGCCCTCGCCATAGCGCTGGACGAGGTTACCCCAGCCAAATCAGACGTGCCTGATGGCCGAATAGTGTACACAATGCGAGGAAAGCTAGATGGATTCAGATCACAGAAGGTCAGGCGAGCGGCATACTTGCTGTGGACATGCCTGCACAGAGAGGTGCACAGGCGCGCGCAGCACTAGCGTGTCCTCGCTGAGCGATCCAAACGGTTGGCTGCGCACAGTCGCGAGGGTGCTGCAGTTGCCACAGCAACAGCCCTAGCTGCTAGGCAACATGTTGCTGCCCGGTCGAGGCAGCAACGACGCGGATCTACTGCAGCGAAAGCACTGGAGGCGCTTAGTGGTCTTCGGAGCGTACAACCGCTGAATGGGAATGAGACAGATTCGTTCGCTGCTGGGGTTTCCAAGCAGGCGGCAGGTAGCTCAGAGGATTCTAGCCTCGACGAAGATGATTATGAATCCGTAATGGTGTCAGACAGGCCGGAAGTCCACGCATTTGCGCCCTCTTAGGCGGCATCGAAGACTGTGTCGGCAATTGCTGCAGATGCTGCAACTGCAACAGGAGGGGCAAGAGCTAGGAGGGCAAGCTTGGTCGGAAACTTTGGGAGTACTACAGCTTCTAGAGCAGCTAGTAGGCGCAATGCTAAGAAAGAAGTTCCTTTATTTGATGAACCTGAGCCTGGTCTTGAAATGCTGCCCTGTCAGTATGGACCAGGACCAGGGCCAGCTGTGGTGCATACAGGCGGCTTCGGTAGCGCCGATTAGGCTGACGAGCTATCACCGACCGATTTTTTGCGGCCTCGCCCTCCGCCACAGACGCGGCCGCGGCTTGCGCGATCCAAACAATTGAGATTTCGCCGAATTATAGACGTTGCCGTTGGTGGCGACCACTTGCTGTGTCTTGACGAGAATGGGTTGCTTCTATGCGGAGGTGCTGATGGTAGTGGATAGACTGGACTTGCAGCCGCCGGAAAAGCCGGTGCTGCACGAAGGAGCGGGCGGGGGCCTGGGTCCCAGGCGCATACAAGTCGCCTGGACATGCAGACGAATAAAATTCTGTGCGAGTATACTCTCACGCGACGACAAGTTCGGACCATAGCGGCGGGGAGCGTACATAGCGCAGCAATAGGCTATGAAGGGGGTCTATGGGCGTGGGGTTTGGGAGGCGGAGGAAGGCTTGGGGTTGCTGAGATGCCGGGGAAAGTGCGAGAGGGCGAAGGTGGCAACTAGCTCCAGCAAGCCGAGAATGAAGTAAGCCAACGGCATAGCAACCGAGCACAATCTACAGGAGTGGACCTGTTTCCAGCACCCACAGCAGTTGCAGCACCTCAGTACAACGACGATAACGACGAGCAGAAATTCAATGACGACTCAATGGAGCTAGCTGCAGCATCTATGTAGTCATTGACTGAACCTAGTGGCGTTATGGTTTCTCCTGATGGATGGAATATCCGTCCAAAGCGTCGGTTTGCGCTCATTGCATGCGGAGCAGCCCACACGCTGGCAAGCACAGACGATGGTTCACTCTTCGCATGGGGGGAAGGTTCTGGTGGTCGTCTAGGACTTGGGGATGAGCGAGGGCGATGGATGCCGACGCATGTGAGCCTACCCGATGACTGGGCAACTGTCAGCCTTGCATGCGGGCTATGGCACTCAGCGGTCGTAGTTCAGCACAAGCGGAGTTTCCGCGGGTATCCTAAGGATCTCTTCGCAGAGAAGCTAGAGCATCGTCCCCTTGGGCGCGAGGGCGATGGTCTGGACGATGAATAGGCACAAAAGCGTCTTCAGTGGGGCCTAGCACTATGCATGACAGCTGGACTTGGAGGTGTCGGCTAGCTAGGGCGGGGTCGTAACGTGGCCAGAAGCCTAGAATTTGAGCCAGTGCCGTGTCTGCCTCGAAATGTTGTGTCAGTTACCTGTGGGGCTAATCACTCGATAGCTTGGACGTCGTATGGATGCTGTTACTCGTGGGGGCAAGCTGGTGTGGCTTCAGCAACGGAGAAATCGCTCGATTCCTACGCCGCCGGGTAGATTGAATCGAAGACTTCCAGTGGCATTGGAGCATCGATTAGCGCAGATGAAAGCATACGATCATCCAGTAAGAACCTGGTGGGTCGCCCGCCTGCCCCATGGGAGCTACAGTCGGAGCAAGACAGCTTCGGGTTCTTTCCAGGGAGGGTGCTCCCAACAGCGGGGGGGCGTCACCTACCCGTCTTGCATGCGGCTGCAGGTCGTCGATTTACCCTACTTTGCACATCTAGTGCAACATGGGCAGAAAAGTTCAGTCGTCTGGTGCGACGGATATAGATAAAACTGGGAATATCAATGTCGGATGGAGTCCCCAATCAAGGAAGCTCAGCTGGTCAAAATGCTCGCACTCCCGTAGCATTTATTTAGAAGGACGGGCTGTCAACTTCACCAGAATCATCCAGGCCACGCAGAGGACGGCGGGGCAGTCTTCTGGCCCGTGCGCGGGGTGCTGTGACCAGTGCACGGCATTACTTTAATCAAGATTCTACTGAGTCGGAAGCCGATCCGATTGGCCTTGAAGCCGCAACGTCGCGGCGTACTGCAGGGCGGGGGCTCCGTTTCCTGGATACGAGTACGGCCGACCTCGAGAGCAGAGAGAGGGGAGCAGCAACTGCAGGAAGTGATAAGGACGTTGACCCCACGGCGCTTCTCGATGCGTATTCCATCTTATGGGATAGGTGGTGGTCATGGAGACAGGAGGATACACTTGTTTCAGCTCTGGCGAATGTTATTGAAAACGAAGAGGGACTTGATAAAGCAAGCAATGAGATGCATGTGGCAGGTGCGAACAACTTTGCTGGGGTGAGTGTTAGACGTGGTGAGCCTGAAGCTGAGATGGGCTTCTCTGCTGCCTCGTCAGGTACCACCTCGAGGATGTTACATGATAATGCTAGTAACGAGATGAAATCTGGCAAGGCCTACCAAGACCTGCAAAGGAATCGAATGCAGCGAGGCATGCCAAATCTCACAAATATGCAGCTAGGCCCTAGAGCACGATCCCCCGGCCACGCATTGAGGCGCGGCTCAGATGCAGACTATGAGGTCCGTGTTCTCACGAAGAGGGATCGTAAACGGCTTAAGGTGCAGACAAACAATGCACGCGCAGTGGCAAGTTCGAGTGCTGCTTCGTAGGACAGCGTGCACGACAATGCCCCAATGCTATAGCATCGAATGTCTCTATTTGATATGCTCAGGGCAGAAAGCCAAGCAGAGGAACAGGAAAAGGAAGGACTGGCTTCGGCAGCAGCCCACCTGGGGCTGCTGACTCCCGGCAATGACTTGGCACATGGATCTGGAGCTTCAAGTGCCCGTCCTGGGTCTACTTTGGGATTACGAGCGATGATGAGGTCACAAGGCGGGGGCATAGTCGACTCTGGTCGCCCAGAGACGGCTGCATCTCGGCTGGCGCAGAGCCTCGATGATTTCTCCATTCGCCCTGGAACCTCGTCAAGCAGAGGCTACGGCAGTGTAAAGTGGCGCATGCTGCAATAGGAGGGGATGCCATCCCCAGCTGGCAGTGAAGAGAACAACAAGTCTATTGAACAGCAGCACGGAGGGGTACGCGGGTCTCAGTCGGGAAACTTGCTTTCTAGGCGTCGTCGGGACACAGCTCTGCTGCAGTTCGACATGGAGGGTCTCCTTGCCGAGGAAGCTTCCAAGTCAGCATACTATCACGCCGAATCGAAAGGAGGCAAGCAGTCCGGAGGTAACACATCAGAGGCAGCGGTACCAGAAGATGCAGTTGCAACCGTGACGGCGGCCGCTGCTGATGCTGCCGAAGGCCGCTTTGGTGCGAGTTCTGGTGGACGTGTTGCGAACGCTGTAAACGATGGATTGAGGCAGCACCACGTGAGCGATGCTGGCTAGTCTAGTTTAGGAAGTAGCGTATCGCGGTCGAAGAGTGCTGGGGGGGGTAGGCGCGTGAGCGTAAGCGCTGAAGGAGCTCGCCGCCTGATGGACACGGTGTCTAGGGGGCAGTCGGGTCAAGCCCGAATCGGTACTAGGCCAGGCACAACGATCGGAAGAGCTCCTCCAACTGTTCACTTCGGGATTTTGGACCCCGTTCCTGCGGAGAGTGAGTCTGGATCACTTGCTGGTAGGTCGTCGTCGTCGGACACAGACGTTGGAAGCGAATCTGATGGATCGCATGGAGAACACGGAGATTGGGACTTGCAAATTGCCGCGGCTGTTGCAAGCCCGAACTCGGTCCATGATTTCGGATTTATAACCGGCTCACCACAGGGCAGACCAGGGTCGCCGCCGCCTAGAACACCAGCTGCCCGATCACATGCATTCGCTACCCCTTAGTCGAGTGGGAACGCCCGCAGGATCAGAGAGTTAGATAATGCAAGGCAGTGGTCTCCTGCAAGAGCAAGACAGCAAGAGACCGAATTCCCTTCCTCGTCCGAATTTCCGTCACAGCAATCTTCTCAACTCGTTCCTTTTGCCGTGGACCATGGCAAGGGTGAGGACTTGATTCAGTCATCCGGTCCGTTGAACAGATACGATGCAGTTGACGGCTACGAATCCAACGGACTAAATGAAACTGTTGCTACTGTAGATACGGTAGCAACCGATGCTGACGAGTCATTAGGACAAGCACATCAATTCGAATTCGATGAGTTGCGGGCCAACGATGGAGGTCTTTCCGCCATTCCTGCACGCCACCCCGATCTTGATCTTGCCCTCGTGCCGATCGAAGTGAGAGGTGGAGAGCCGAGATCTGTCCGCATTGCCATTAAATCGATGTTGCGGGACTCAATGCGCGTGTGGCGGCGGCGGGAGTGGTGGGACAGTGGACACGTGCCGAAAGAGGTTGAAGCCGAGGCCAGATTGCAGGCCTTCGCTCAGGCCACTCTACGGCCAAAGTGCGGATGGCCGCATGCCCCAGCCGCTCACTCTCAGCTGCATTCTAGAAGCAGGAATACCTCAGGTACTGCATCAGTTGAAAGCGGCATCTCAAATGCCACCGAAACAGTCCCTGACCCGTGCGACTGCCCAGGATTTAGGGCTCGAAGACGGGGGAACGATTCATAGCCCGAAATGGCGTTCGGAAGGTCAAGCGGTAGTCTGTGCGCAGTGTGTGGCCACCATAAACGATTTCACAGCCCAGAGCTAGGCTTTAATGCAACCTTTTTGGAAATTTACAAGCGATTGATGCACCTCGGGGCCTTCGGGGACGTGTACGCTTCGCTGCCATCCCCTATCCTTAGACGTGGATAGCTCGCTATGGCTAGGCTCTGGAGAGGTCACACGGCACGGCGATCCTTCGCTTCCGCTATACTTCCCTCCGCCTGCAAGCGAATCTGGCATGCTATGTCAGGGAGATGGT
>Ga0136560_1001643_pt1 | contig 11502 bp, 13 predicted proteins | sample AntRauMeHopE1497_FD_104925 | JGI IMG/M metagenome (GOLD analysis project Ga0136560, IMG submission 104925) | Saline lake microbial communities from Rauer Islands, Antarctica - Metagenome Hop E1 #497 | ecosystem: Environmental > Aquatic > Non-marine Saline and Alkaline > Saline | place...
GGCCCCGCTTTACTCTGCATCCGGTGTGCCCGAACAGCGCTACACGACTCGAGAAGCAGGTTCCGCCGTCAGATGCAAAGGTATCATGCTCGGATGGCTACAGAGAGCCCGAGACTCAATCTCTGGCCACCAACCTGCCTCTCGTGACCCGAAACCAGACATTGATTCATCTCCAGCAGGTAGTACATATCAGGCTCATCGCACCTCCGCAGCACCGATCGACTCAGATGCAATGCTTGCTGCTAATCGCAGCTTACTTGCTATGGATGAGCGTTGCTCGTAGCTGAGGGAGACAATGGCGGTGCTTGGAGTTTGCATTCGTGTCTTGGAATGCAGCAAGGGGAGGGTCTTGCGAGCAAGGATTAGGGCACTGCTGGCTGATAGCGCCTCGTAGGTCGGCACTTCGCTGGATTTCTTTGCCGGTGAACGTGCAGCAGAGCAGGCAACTAGAGTGCTGGTCTCCCATCTGGGTGATGGTTCGTCCGCGCAGGCCCAAGCCTCGCATCCGGATCGGAAGCTGGCTAAGAACTAGCTATCCGGGCAGGATGCTGCTTCCATTGCCGCCGCTATGGAATGGCTGCCCTTTGCCGTGACCAGGCTTGTGACCCACAGCATGCATATGTCGGCCGCTGCTTTCTCCTGGGTGCATCCTACACCGGCTCTGAAACTTGCAGAGGCTGCGAGCGCCGGTGGAATCAACCTGCATGTGTTAGAGAGTCAGGGTGCCCGCCAAGCAATGGATCGATTGCAAGCTGTGCGTCCTCCTTAGTTCATCCTGGAGGTAGAACGAATGAGACAGCAAGCAATGTCATCTGAGTGTGTGGACGTAGTCTCGGTAGCAGCTCTTGAAAATGCACTGCCCGCAGTAGTGAAGCAAAGTCGAGCAAACGATTAGCTGGACAACGCAAGCGAACATGAACTTGGTGGTCCCGATGCTAAAGGCAGGCAGCAATTCTTGGGTGCTTCACCAGGGTCTGTGCGAGCAAGTCCGATATCAAGTCCAGCTGGCAGTGGGTTCCACCACGGAGTATCAGCATCTCCTCGCAGTGGCATTTCAAGCTCCAATCGACTGACTGGGTCTGTTCCTATCCCGCCTCCGCCTGACGACGACTAGGAGAGCTACGTGATGGGCTCTGCAAGGTCAGGTATTGATACATCGGTGGAGGCCAGGGTATCGATGAATATGCTTGATGATAGCCCAACGGAAAACTCTGGCGGGGGACAGGAGTAGATCGGTGCGCTAACTTCCGACGGCTCGAGGCAGTAGCTTGACTCGGCAAGGTCGCAAGGGTCTACCCTGATGCAATCATTTGATGGCGGTGCTCTCGGCTCTGGTCGGGGTAGCGACATCGAAGGGTATCAGTACCAACAGGGTCGCGTAGCATAGGGAGGGAATCACAGTGGCACAGAGAACTTGGGCGGGGGTGGATATGGGGAGCACGAAGGTGGAACCGGAGCTGTGGATACGGGTGTGGGCGAACAACTCTGGGTGCGGGCGCTGGCGACGTACGAAGCGCAGGGGGAAAACGAGCTGTCGGTGACAGAGGGGGATGATGTGCTAGTACTGAGAAAGGACGATAGCGGATGGTGGGAGGGTCAATGTGGAAACAAAGTGGGTTGGTTCCCTTCGAACTACTGCACCTAGCGATACGACCTGTACACAATTGCTGAGGTAGACACGCCGAGGTCAGAAGAAAGTGCGACTGCCCGTAGTCAAGCAAGCTATACATGAGCCGCTAGCGGTATGTTGCTGCGCTACAGTTCATAGTACCTGCATGCTATCGATGCCTATCTAGCAGTATTACCATTGGTATCTTACCAATGGGCCGGAGCATTGTGCTCTAGTTCTCGGCAGCCGGGTTTACTGCGAAAACTGCTTATCCTATATTTGCATAGGGTGCCACCTTTAAGACTCTGTGATACGTATATTTTTACAGAATTTTCCTCGGTGGTCCCTGACGTGGTACTACAGCTTAGCTTACTGCTGGCAGAGCAAGAGCAATGTGCTATGCATGCAGCCCGGTAGACAAAGCCTTTCCCCATTGGGTCAACTAGGTTGCCTCATTGGCAAGTTTTCATAGTGTCCCCTAGCTGAGGGCTATAGCCATATCCTGCCACCACTGTTTCCTCTCCCCCGCGCTCTGCTTCATCTCTCCATCAGGGTCTGCCACGACTTGCTGCATGAGAAGCGCGATTGCCTCCGGTTCAGGAAGACCCACGACGACGTTTGAATGCTGTGCATTGCCCGTGAGATTAGCCCATTCCTGCTGGTCGTACAGGTGGCGTTGACACGAGAACTGTACCTCGGCGGCCCCGTCAGCAATGTAGTACTGATTGCCGTCCGAGTGTACTGACGTTGCAGTCTCATTCCCGCTTATGCAGCCTCCACTATCGATAGCCCCAGTCCTGTTAAGCAAGATGCAAGTATTGTTGACGTAGGTCTCGCCGAAGCCAGCGTGATCGGTGTCACCGTCGCTAAACATGCAAGTTGACTTCATCATGCCCAGGTCCGGCATCACGTGAATACTGTTCTGATTGCGCTTCGAGTGTCCGAGGAAGTTCTTTGCACCTGCATATGCATGTGAATTGTGGTCCTTCCACAAGAATCGAGTCCCGTCGTCACCATCGAAGTTACTGAGAGTGCCGCCCGCTGCGATCACGAAATTCTTCCGAGCACCGCTCCAGTCAGCCAAAGGAGTCACGGTTCCGTCCCAGGGTCGAACAAATACGGATTGTTCTCTGCTCCACAGATTGAGCCACCCGTGATCTGCTGATTCCAGCACGGACTCAAATCCAACGTTATATTCGAGGAGGTTCCCACCGAACGTCCCGTCATCAATGTTGATAGCAGCTCTAGGCATGGCACCTATAACGTTACGGCGAATTAGAGTCCGAGCAGTACCGAACTACGTCCAGGCGCTAATCTGTTTCCCGATCATACCCATATGGTGCGCAAAGTTACCCTCGAACACCGTACCATCCACGTACTACCGGTAGGTCGCGTCGGCGCCGCGCACTTCCCCCCACGCCACTACACCGTTGTCGCCCGTCTCGAAAAATTCATTCCATTTAATGCTTGCATTCACGACACTACCGCGCAGCAGCACTGCATTGCCTCCGGTCCGCATGAAGGTGCACCTGGTGATGCTTGGTCTCGCTGCATCACGCACGATCACGGCGGCGCCGAGGTACACCGACCACCCGGCGACATTCAGGATCGGGGCGGCATAGGGTCGATCAATTCGCAGGAAGGTGGGCGTAGTGCCAGTGATAGTGATGCCATCGATAGCGACGTCAGCGACAGGTTCCTCAGGCCCCTCTCCTTGCACGGTCATCACGGTCTCAAGCTGAGAGAGAGACACCACGGTGTTCGGACCTAGGACATCTGTGCCATTGGGGAACACATGAAGGTCACCAGACTCTGGATCCAACCACCATTCCCCAGGCACATCCAGCTCTTCCTTCACGTTGAATACATAGAACGGCCGATTGGGTGAGCCCGAGTCCTCGTTCAGGCCCTGCCAGCCCCCCCGACCGAACTGAAGCTCTGACGTTCCAGCTGCAGCATTGTCGGTGCGGCCGGTAATTTCGTAACCATAATTCATCCACTGATCCCAGTAGTGGGGTGAACCGGCACCTTCCCTGTAGTAGCCTCCCCAGTGCACTGCTACCCCTGTGTACGGAGGCATCCACCTGTGCTGCTCCCACCTTGTGTCATTCACCACAACTCCTCCAATACCCCTGCCCTGGTGCCAAGTCGTCGGGTCCCTCGCGGTCCTATCATACCTGGGGAAATGAGACTGCTCTACATACGGCGATGACGAGGTCACAGAGGCGGAGGAAGTCACGGGCCTGGGGTCTTTGAGGGTCTTGACGGCGGGGGCATATCCTGCTGGGAACAGGTCGTACAGAGGATTAGCGTTTGGGTATCGAGCCAGAACGTAGGCGGCTCCATCAATAGCAAGCGTCAGCCCAGCACGGGCGCGCGAGAGGTCGAGGTTGAAACCTGAGCTGTGCGCAGCCTCGACCAGGCTCGCTACCATCGTACCCTTTGGTCCGAGGCTGGAAGGTTGCCAATTCAAGCCTGATAATGGGATGGCCCCAGAAATGGTTACACTTCCTGGCACCTGAGCCAAAAGTGTTGTGTTGGTATCTGATGGACCAAAGGTGATTGACCGCCCGAAGTAGTAATTGCCAGGTTGCATCGCAATGGTTTTAGCTACTGATGCACTAAACTGCCTAGTGACAACTTGCGCCCTATCGATAGATCGGAAAGGCTTCAACGCAGAGCCATCCCCAGATAAGTCAGATCCATTGATAGCAACGTAAACTGTGCTTGGTCCATCGAGGCGGGCTTGTTCTCGGGCCGGGGGTGGTAAGCCTGATATCTTTTTGAGCTCAGGGATCCCGCATTCGCCAAGTCGAAGAATGTCATGGATAGTCTGCATCCAGTCAGCTCCACGTGGGTGTTCGCTAAATGGTAATATTTGCATGGACTAGTTTAGCGCGGCTGCTCGGATAATACAGTCGTATTTCGGCGGACGCGCCGGCGGCAACAGCTGCGACTCAGCGAGCTGAGCAAATGTCAAAATGACTAGCACGCCGGTCACGCACGCGCATGCAGGTGAGATTCCCTGTTTAATATACGTCACCCCCATATAAAGCAGTTTGTAGGTATTTATCACTGAGTACGATGAACCATGAGAGCCGATCGAAATATGATATACCTGGAGCCGCCGGTGATAACGCACGCCACTCGCAAGCGATGCTAACTTGTGACATTCAAGTTGTGACACCGGGTTGTCGATAGCTCACAAGCAGCTGCGCAGCGCTAGCACGTGCGGTCGGAGCATATAGCAGCGTGTGTACTGCACTGTGTGCTCTCAGGTCTTGGAGGACCAATCCTGACTGCTCGGTTTTATCCTTAGGGGATAAAGCAGTTTGATGCGCAAGGCTAAGCGGGCCCTAGTTCAAGGAGTCAAGGAGGCCTTTGGTCGTCTGGCTGTTGAAGCAGTAGCAATCGACAACCCGGACAAGGCGCCGGCATCCGTTGGTTGCATGCGGGCAGTGGATCCATCCTGTCGAACTAATGATACTAAATGATACTCAAAACTCGAGCCTTGTGGTCAAAGCTCTTCAAACTCAGCCCCTTGCCCGCACACGAGACACACCATCCTCTGCACTTGCCCAACAGCAGCAACCTTCCCATCCATGGCCTCGGGGAACACATGCCGCCCAGTTGAACAAGCCGCAGCTCCACCCCCCTCGTACCCCTCGGCTTCCTTCGACACAGACGTATCGTACTGTGCCGATTTCTTCTTCTTCTGCTTCGCTGACCCAGTCCCAGTCTGCGCAGGTGCGGATGCATCCCCATCTCCACTCACATCTGTTGGCCCCATCCGCTACCTATCCGCCAGCAATGCGACAGGTCTAGGCCGCTTGTTGCCGACAGTGCTGTCGGTCGTCCAACTGATATCCCTAGCCGTGGCCGTGGATGCTCCTGCAAGCCGTGATGGGGGCAACACGTGGCTCGACTCCCACTCTAAGTCCACAGCTGAAGATTGCAATTCAATGTGAGACTCAACCTATCCTGTGACACTCGTCATCCCGGCCAAGGCAGCTAGCTCTGGAGACAGCATGGGCTCCGGGTCAGAAATCGGCTGCTCTTGGTCTGGCGTCGTGCCCTCTGGCTACCCATCGGATGCCGTCGTAACTCCTGTTCGTGAGCAAGTAGACTAGGGGCCACCTACTGGATCGGGGCTAGTAGCTCTTTTACCGCTGGAGGAGGCATTCAGCTGCGGCTGCGATGCGCCGCTCCCGAGTTCGTGAGGTGCCCTGTCGCGAGGCTAGAGTAGGCCGAAAGCCCTCGCGATACGACTGCCTTCAGCTCCAAGATCTAGCTACATCGATTCACCAGAAGTGGCTGCACCTCTACTTGTAACTTTACTTTGTCTGCCGCGGGCTGCCTGCTGCTGTGACCACGCAGTAGCCTCAGCACTCCCGCTAGTAATTTCCTCGGCGCTTGGTCGCTTCAACCGCCCAGCTACTGCACGCGACTTAAAGCGCTCCACCTCTCTACTGCGTTTTTCCTATTCGATATCACTTAGGGACCCGTGCCGTACAATTGCGGCTGCAATTACGTGCTTCAGCAAGAATAGTTTCATATCTCGAAACTTGGCATTCGAAGGGTTGGGCTTCTCTATGAAGCGGAGGGATCGCATGTCTTTGTCAGTCACTAAATATCTAAGCTTAGCATTTGACTTGCTAATCATTCCGTACTCCGGACGGGTTTTCCGGCAAGCCGTGCATATTCTTTCCCCAAATTTTTCATCAAAATAATCTGAAATAGATGCGCTCGAACACCAAACACATCCTGATTTGTCATCTAGGCGCTGTCTCTGAGCTGGAATCATGGCATGATGTAATTCCAGGGCTTCATTCGTAGTAAGTGTGAGCCATGGTGTGTAAGTCATTCCCAAGACGCGATGCGCCGACATCCGGATCGAAAACAAATACATTCCGAATTGAAGCCATCTCCCCCAATCAGATCCGGAATGTATTGTCAAGCAATTTGAAGCAAAGCATTCTTACGCATAGCACCTCAAATATCGACAATGATGAGGGGACATGTTCTTAATGGATTACTATACTTTTCATCTGCCTCGAAGGTGCCGGGAAATGTTGGGGATGTGGGAAATAAGAGCTCGAAGGTTGTCCATATCCCCGGCCTGGGTAACGGACCGGAACGTCATATGAACTTGCGAACGAATGCGACGGCACATCTCGTGGATACATATTGGAAGGCTCAATATAGAACTGAATAGGAAGATATTAGTCGACAATGCGAGCGTGAGGGTGTCACATTTAATGCCCAAAGTGGTGTTGCGGAAACACATGGGATGGGCTGGAAACATTCCGAGGCTCGCCGGAGTCGAGCAAAATGCAAGACCCTCAGCTTCAAATTCAAACGGTCGGATCCTACCGAACCAGCGGTTATAAGTGGGGAAATGGCGATCCGGAATCCGGATTGCCCGTTCCCGCGGTCTAGCTAGAGATCGATGGAGAGAGAACCGCATAGTAGAGGAGGCAGGAATACCCCCAGGCTCCCCACAGGGGGAGGTGACCTAGGTCAGACGATGGGTTCCGTATTTCGGCTCGTACTGTGGGGTATGATCCTTCTATGCTCTACGGTAGTATCGGAGCACACGGGGGGGGCGAGGATATCAGAAGGGAAATGTCCCCATTGAGCATGATCTTGACAGGAACGGGGCTCCTGCTATGGGAAGGTCTCCCTTGGATTGTTGTCGTCCTCGCTTGCCTCGCGCCTCTTGGATTCCTGGGCCGCCCCCGAGTTGTAGAGGATGAGTTGAAGCCAAGGAGCGGTATGGTCACATCGCGGACAAACAAACGGTGGCCCCGAAGTGTGCTACGGTAGGGCCGACCACCCTAGACGATGACCTTCGCAGAACCAATAGAACGCTCCAAACACGCAATGCAGGACTAGGTCTCGGGGGTCAGGAAATCAGATACGCGAGGTCGCGGTGCCAAGGCAGCCTGTGACAATCTGGAGCAGGTAGGGTATACAACCCAGATGGTTCTAAAAGCGATGGCAGTTAGAAAGGTGGCCACTATCCAGCGCGACTTATTAAATCCTATGGAGATTCAAGGACACTCCCAAGTAGGACGGTCTGCAATTGATACTCTCCGGAATCTCAATGTCCAGTTGGATGCGAACCTGTGGCAGGGAATGGTCAGGGCATAGGCTGTGGCAGCTAGGTCAGTGTGTGGGGAGGTGGACCCGGAGAAGCTTTCTTGGGAGAGTGTAGCCTCGACTCTGATGGTGCTCCGAAATGTATGTGTCTTTCCCACAACAACTGAAAGCTGGATACGCAGGGCTGTCCTTAACAGCAAGCTATGCCGGAGTGGAGTGGACATAGATCTGTGGGCCCGAGGTGGTGAGAGAGCTGCAGCGTATGCAATCAGGCTCTCCTAGTACTTTAGTCAGGGCGAATCTGGACTACATCAGGTCTCTATGGTGCTCCAGCTCTGTCCGGGAATAGCTGCATTGGTGGTGGCACACTTCTTGAAGGGGGTCGTTGGACCAGACGATGAAGCAGATGAGACCCGCTATAATGCACTGGCACTAGATGAAGCAATCACTCAGAGTCTTACACGGGCAGAAGAGCGATCGACGGAGCAGCAGCCACACCGACGCTCAAACGGGTGGACTAAGCACAGGGTGGAGCTTGACCCAAGGTCTACGCAATCCGGCCGCACTCGTATGGTATCAGAACTGATGGAGTCATCGTGGCGCACGGAGTCTTCATTCTCGCCCAGGGCACGGTCTGGGTGGAAGGGGAAGGATATGATAGATTTTTGGGAAAACCCGATGATTTCTTTCTTCTGGTTAGCAAGTGAGGCTTTGGGTGTAGGGCTGACTCTGCTGACCCCAGACCGTTGTGAGCCGGGACTATTGGTGGTAAACACTATCAGCCCTCTCCGTGAAGGAGTGGGTCGCACAGACATTGTGCGGTTTGCTATCCTGAAATAGTCGTCAGCACACTTCACAGCAGCAAGCTGCCCATCTATACATAAGCTTTAGGGGCAGCACCGTCATGTAGCTATCAACTCAGGAATGATGGGCAGTCGATATGAGCCGGGCGCAGAAGGCATGGTCTAGGCCCTGCGTCGCCGAGGCGGGATCATATAGGGATTGATGGGCAAGTCTACAGGGGTATGTATTGGTCATTTGGGCCACGAGGACCAATGGTTCCCAGCGGGTAATAGAGAATGGAAGGTGATTGGACCAGACCCTGAGGCAGGTGCGTGCTGGGCACCTGGACTGGCGATGGCATCAGGAGTCAGTGCCCCGGTAACGGAGTGGCTTCGGCTTATGGACAGACCATGCACAGAATCCAGCACGAAAAATGCCCCCCTCAGTAATCTGGTCAATGTGATTACTCTCATTGCCAAATAGAGACGCGGTAGAGTACTCATGACCCAATGCGCTAAAGGTACCCGTACCCGCACCCTACGAAAACTCATAGACCGGATAGAGGTAGGGGCGGGTGCTACCTCAAGACCTGAGGATCGGGTTGACTTCTTTTTTAGCGAGAAACATTGTCTGATCCACAAGCCGTTTCTGGATGCAGAGGGGAGCCGAGCTTCCATGATTCTGGACTCGGTACTTGTGGGTAAGGCAGGGGCCAACCTTGTGATCCGGGCAACAAAGCCGTTGCGTCGGGGGTTTTGCCTCCCTATTGTCCCGATGGTTGCGATATCACTGATCTTCGATGAGGTGGAAAGAGCACCTTGTACAATGGAGGAGCTGCACACTGAAAAACGGAGGATTTCGTTTCCGGTTGGGGGGCATTTTTCCACTGTGCTCCCAGCTCGAGTGGGAGGCTGGGATTCGGCTCTGGGGATGAGCTCAGACGATGACAGTCGAGTTCTACTGAATCGGGACGAGAATATCGACCTCAAGACATCGACAGGTCACGGGTGGATGCACATGGATATCGGCCTTCACTAGGAGGAACATTTCTCGATTGGGAATGCGAATCTGGGAGGCAGCTCCTGAGGAGCGGAGGGTATCTGGAAGTAGCGATGGCCTTTGTGCGGGCACCGGCCTTGGTCCTGTATGAGCTATGAAGTTGTGGGGGAGACTCGAGGGAGGGGGCAGTGGAAACTCCATCACCGCAGCAACATTAGACTACCGCCTATTGAGGAGCTGGGTGCGGCATGTGGGGATTAAATCGTCAGCAGAACCTCACGTATGCGTTTATTTTGCTTGCTAGGCTTCGCCTACCATAGGCATCACGGTAGGTGATGCGGAAAGACCAGATCTTACTGGTGGTGGAGCCTTTGGTTGCTGGGTGCATGCACACCCGACTGGTGGCATGAAAGACTCTGGGAAAGTCTATGGTACTCAGTCTTCAGTGATACGGAGTAGAAAGGAGCACGTTGAAGACCAGGCCCCATATCACTGCTTGGATCTATGTCAACTCTGTACTCACCTGTATTCTTTCCCTCAGATTGGAACTTAGATCTACCGAGGTATTTCGGTGCCACAGTGCAGGCTGTGGTTGGGTGCGAAGAGGCAAATTGCCTGAGGAAAAACTCTCCTGTTTACGTGTGTGAGAGTTGTGTGTGTGAAATAAGTGCTTGCACATAAGTGCATTGCATCATATATTCCTTCTTGCCTTCACAAAGATTCGCGCCGACGTGTGCAACCTCCGCGCTCACTAGATCTACGCAGTATCTCGTTCCGTCTGCTACGTGCATGCTGCATCTTCAATACTCATCCAGTGTAGTAATTCTGCCGTGACCGACCCCTTGCACCTCACGCGATGCCTTCCTCAGGCAGTAGCCCGGACCCGTTCCTCACGGTAGTGCTAGCACCCTTAGATTGTAGATAGCTGCCAAGGTCGGTGAATCCGTATGCGAAGCAGAAGTGCAGCGGCGTGTTTCCCTTGAAATTGGTGCCATTGATGTCACATCCCATCCGAAGCGCAGCTTTGGCCACCTTGCGCAGTCCGTTTTGGCATGCTATGTGTAGTACAGAGTTCCCGTGGCCGTCACGTATGTCTGACGGAACACCACCGACCATAAGTTCCTGTACTCTACCTGCCCTTCCATGCCGAGCCAGGCTGAAAATGTCTTCAACCGCAGAAGCGTCAAGTGCCCCGGCAGTGCTGCCCCTTACAGCTATTGATCGATCGCCAGCCTGGGTATCCGCATCGCCACGGTATGCTCTTTCTGATGCCCCTGATGCTCCGCCTTCAGCGGTGCTCCCACCGCCCCCTCTGGCTCGAAAATCCCCTTCTACTCTAGAAGTCGATCGGCTAACATGTGAAATGATGGCCCCTGGGCGATCAGCTGTATCAACTGCTAAAGTCATCCCGGGTGCTTGCGCACTTGGTAAATCTCCGCTCTATCCAGAGTCACCACCTGGACCTGATACTGCCAGCATAGCACCAGGTACTTCTCCCTCGATCGGAAATCTACCCTGATCTGCATCTGCGGTACCGACTTCAACTACCGGCGTTGGCGCTGCGGCTAATGCGGGGAGGCCGGGAGTCGCGAATGGCATTGCAGCTCTCTATCGTTCCAAGGCAGCACGTTCTGGATGAACTTGGCTTCCGTCTACGAAATCAGTATCTGATAGTTCCCTTGCGGAATAGAATGCAGACGATCGCTGAGAATTTAAGTCGCGAGGGGTCACGAACTCTGTTCCATCCGTTCGGTGAGAAGCGATAAACGTTCTAGGCGTTTGGAAATCATCAGAAGATGCCATTTAAATTGTTTATTTCGAAATTTTTAACAAGCTGTTAGTGTCAGCATGATTCATATCAATCACACTTGTGCAATAAGGTAGTTATTGGTGAAAGTAGAACCTTGCGCTGCGAGCCAGTAGCATTACACTGGCATGACGAGTGCGTTCGCGGCCCGATGCAGTGCCCCTCCAGATCGGCTCGAGTTGTGCGTTAGTTGTATCTAAAC
>Ga0136560_1001645_pt1 | contig 11497 bp, 4 predicted proteins | sample AntRauMeHopE1497_FD_104925 | JGI IMG/M metagenome (GOLD analysis project Ga0136560, IMG submission 104925) | Saline lake microbial communities from Rauer Islands, Antarctica - Metagenome Hop E1 #497 | ecosystem: Environmental > Aquatic > Non-marine Saline and Alkaline > Saline | place...
CCGGGTTCGTCACCACGACGTCCACGTAGAGCAGGCGCCCGTCCTTCTCCAGGCGAAGGTCGGGCCGCTTGGATTGTTGGAAGCTCTTTCCGTTGTGGGAGGAGGGCTCGATGGTGACGAGGAAGCCGGCCCTAGCGGCCATGTCGCGGAGGCAGCGTACGACGCTGTTGTGCGTCGCTGTCGTGTTGTTCCCCCTGGCTTTGCGACCGATGCAGTGAGCGAGGAAGTTGTCCGCGTGCAGGTCTGCCGTGTCCATGACTTGCTCGTTTCGCCGCCGGAAACGGCGGCAATGGCAGGGGATCGAGGGGCTACCCGCCAGTGGCGCCAGGATGCCGCGGGGAGGGGCAAAGGAGCCGGGCCCTGAGAGCATGGCTCCAGGCACTCGGGCTCAGCCTCAGGCTCCTGTTGACGTGGGGGTTTGCGACCCAGATTCCGGCTGTTTTGCCCTGTGAGGTCATCAACCGGGCAAGGGCGGAAGTAAACCAGCCCAGCTTCTTCGCGTCATCTCCGTATGCAGCCTTCCGTGCCTGGACGACCAGGTCGGCGACGACAACGAGGAAATCTAGGTGGTTGATCTCGTGGACGAGGTTGGAGTCCATGTGGGCGGCTTTGGGTCCCTGAGGCGAGTCCTGGGCAGGGGTCAGGAGCTCCTTGAGAGGCTTGGTTGCTCGCTGCGTGGCGTCGTCACGTCGCCGCGCGGCCTTTGCGATCTCGGCGGGACAGAGGATGCCGTCGTCCCTGAAGAGTATGGCATGTGGCAGGAGACCCGGCACCGTCGACCAATCGCTTGCAGAGCATGTGGACGGTTGCCGACCGCACTGCGACTGGCATAGCTGCCCTCCCCGCGACTGCACCAGACCGCTCCGGAAGCCAGCCAGGGCTGTCGTCATGTGGGGCATCCTGCGCTCGCTTTCTGCCTCAGAGGGCGGCGGATCGGAGCCAGCGGAGCCCACAGGCGCTGATGACTACTCCAAAGACGAGACCCACGGCGGCATGTTCCTGCTCATGTGCCTGGCGATCGGGCTCCTCACCCGCAACGTCCTGGCCCCCAAGCTGCCGTTCCCGTACACGGTGAGATTCGCGGCCGCAACGGCACGCTTGGCTCCAGGTGGCGGCGATCAGCTGGGCACGCGCCCGCCACGCGCCCCCGCCCCTCCCAGGGCTCTCACCGCCTCGGTTGCCCTGTCATGCCGCGAGCGCAGGTCATCCTTCTCTTGCTTGGTGTCCTTATCGGTATCCTGAACAAGTTCACCGGCGGCGCCCAGTTCCACGACGCCGTGGAAGTCTGGGCCCAGATCGACCCGCACATCATCCTGGTGCTCTTCCTGCCGACGCTCATCTTCGAGTCTGCCTTCTCAATCGACTTCCACGTGTTCCGCAAGTCTTTCTGGCAGATCTTTGCCCTCGCGGTTCCGGGCATGGCCCTCGGAACCGTGCTCACCGCCATCGTCGGGGTGTACATCTTCCCGTACGAGTGGGACTGGTTCGCCGGGCTCATGTTCGGCTCCATCCTCTCTGCCACGGACCCGGTGGCGGTGGTGGCGCTGCTCAAGGAGCTGGGCGCCTCGAAGCAGCTCGAAACCCTCATCGAGGGCGAGTCCCTGCTCAACGACGGCACGGCCATCGTCGCGTTCTCGCTCTTCCGGGGCATCGTGCTCGGCGAGGAGCGCACCGGGGGCGAGATGGTCGCGTACGGCCTGCAGCTCTCCCTAGGGGGCCCCGTCCTCGGGGCGGTGTTCGCTCTCGCCAGCATCGTGGTGCTGGGCTACATCTACAACGACGCGGTGTCGGAGATCACGGTGACGCTGTTATCGTGCTACGCGGTCTTCATCATCGCCGAGGCCACCGTGCTCCACTCCTCGGGCGTGCTGGCGGTGGTGACGCTCGGCATCCTCATGAGCGCCTACGGCCGGGTGCGGATCAGCCCCGAGGTGGAGCACTACCTGCACTCGTTCTGGGAGATGATGGCGTACGTCTCCAACACCGTCATCTTCCTCCTCTCCGGCGTCATCATCGTCGAGAAGACGCTCTTCACGGAGGAGATCACCGGCGTCGACTGGGGCTACCTCATCCTCCTCTACATCCTCCTCCACGTCATCCGCTTCGTGGTCATCGCCGCCATGTCGCCCGTCCTCATCTGGACGGGCTACCCCGTCGACATGAAAAACGCCGCCGTCCTTGGCTACGCCGGCCTCCGCGGCGCCGTCGGCCTCAGCCTCGGCCTCATCGTCGAGCAGACCTCCATATTCGACCAGGCCCTGGAGCGCGCCTACCCCGCCGGCAACTACGACAAGGCCTTCCGCGCCCACGTCCTCTTCTTCGTCGCCGGCATCGCCTTCCTCACTCTCCTCATCAACGGATCCACAACCAAGCTCCTCCTCGAGTACCTCGGCATGGGCGGCGAGTCCGCCGACTCCCGCCGCCTCTTCGAGCAGAGCTGCTCCCTCCTCAACCAGCGCATCGAGGACCGCGTCACCGCCCTGCAGAAGAACCCGCAGTTCCACAAGACCGACTGGCGCCAGATCTGGGCCTACATGCACGTCCCCACGGCCCGTGTCTACTCGGAGCGCAAGGCCAAGGGCAACGTCTTCGTGACCCACGGCGACCTGACCCGGGTGCCCCCGCGCCTCCACGGCCGCTGGACCCGCTACTTTGAGAAGTTCGACCCGGTGTTCGTCGAGGAGGACGAGGAGGAGCTCGAGGGCGTCGCCGGAGCGGCCAAGCCCGTGGGCTCGGCCCCGTCCGGCAGTGCGGCGGCGGCCGCCGCGTCCTTGGGGGGGGCGCCGCCCCCCTCGCTCACTGGCGGCTCGTCGGCCAGGAGCGTCGGGACCGGGAGCGACGAGGGCGACGACGATGACGCCTCCACCACCTCGGCCACGCTCGGCCGCCGGGTGGGCCTCGAGCTCTGCGGCTACGGCCTCCCCATGATCATGAAGCCGGTGTGCCCGTGCCTGCTCGTGGACCGCGCGGGGAGGGAGCGCGCCAAGCGGGAGAGGATGGCGGCGGCCGAGCCGGGCTCGGCGGCGTCCTCCGTCCGGTCGCTCCCCGGCGGGCGCGACGCCGAGGCGGGGGGCACGGACGCCAAGGCCGCGCCGGGCGGCGGCGTCTCCGTCCCCAACCCGCTCGCGTCGGTCGTGGACCCGGCCACGCCGACCTCGCCCGGTGCCGGCACCGACGGGTCCCCCCTGGTCGGCCCCTCGGCCTCGGCCGCCGGCCCCGGCCGCTCCAGGGGCGAGACGGCCCGCATGGCCATGGTCAACGGGTCCCGGCGCAAGTTCATGAGCGCCCTGCGGTCCGGCTACTGGCACCGCTTCGAGGAGGGCCTCATGTCCCGCACCACCATCCGCGTCCTCCTCGACGCCGTCGACTGGCAGGCGGACGAGGACGCCGCCGCGCCCCTCGACGCCTTCCGCGGCGCCATCATGGGGTCCATCGCCATCCCGGGGTGGGTCCGCTTCTGCCACGGCATCACCGCCCTCGGCACCGTCATCCGCCCTGTCCTCTTCGCCCAGCTCCAGCTCCTCTACGACAGCGCGGCCAACTTCATCGCCACCCACGAGGCAGCGCAGCGCAAGTCCAAGTACTGGGCCCTCGGCGACACCGCCGCCACCATCAACGCCGAGGCCGCCGCCGAGGTCGCGCGCGCCCACGAGTTCCTCGAGTCCATCGACGCCGCCTTCCCCTCGGTCATCCGCGCCGTGCAGACCTCCCAGGCCGTCCGCGCCCTCCTCGTCGCCGAGCGCCACGAGATCGAGTCCCTCGCGCGGGACGGAGCCCTCGACGAGGCGCAGCAGGAGGGGCTCCTCGCGAGCAACAACGCGTCGCTCAAGAAGGCCACGCAGCACCCGCCCTCCCACGAGGTCGCCTCCGTCCGCCAGCTCATCCAGAGCATGCCCTTCGCCCGCGGCGTCCCCGCCGACATCGTCCTCCGCCTCAAGCGCGCCTCCAAGCGCCGCCTCGTCAAGTCGGGCGACGAGATCTTCGCCATCGGGCAGCCGGCGGGCAGCGTCCTCATCGTCGTGTCGGGCACCGTGCGCCTCTTCGCGCCCGACGCCTCGTCCGTCGCCGACAGCGGCTTCCACATCGGCGCGGCGGGACGCGGCTCGCCGCCCGGCACCCCCGGAGGCGTCGCGCCCGCCCGCGGTCCCGTCCAGTCGGGGCCCGGCCTGCGGTCGCGCCCCCTGTCCATCAAGGCTCCCAGCGGCAAGGCCCTCGTCTCGCGCCGCGAGGGCGCCGGGCACATTCTCAGCCTCCTCGCCGTCCTCAGCGGCACGCCCCGCCTCGTCTCCGCGCACGCCGTCACCCCCGTGGAGACCATCGAGGTCCCCGCCCACGCCCTCGTCGACGCCATGGGCCGCTCCAAGCTCCTGACCACCAACCTCTGGGCCACCGCCGCCACCAGCGTGGCAGAGCTCTTCCTCGACACCTTCGTGCCCTTCTCCCACGCCACCATCGAGGGCGTCATGGCCTCCGGCTCCCTCGTCGTCCCGGCGGGCCAGGGCGAGGTAGGGTCGCTCGCCCTCCCCACGGCAGGCAGTGCCACGTCGCTGATGACGCGCGCCGGCCGATCCGCGCGCGCGCTCCGCCAGGGTGGGGGCTCTGGCGCGTCGGGCGCAAGCCCGCTCACGAGCTCCGCCGCGCCCTCGACCGGCCCTCCGCCCCTCCGCACGCTGTCCGCCGAGTCCAGCCCCGGCACCCCGACCGAGCCCGGGTACGGCATCGGCGGCTGGATCACCACCCACGGCGACAGCTTCATCCTCCTGCGCGGCGCGCTCGAGCGCCGTGGCCGCTCCGCCATCGAGCCGCCCGTCCGGGCCTTCCGCACCATCCACCCCTGCGCCGAGGCCCTCCGCTTCTCCTCCGACGCCCTCCTCCTCCGCATCCCTGAGGAGCGCATGCAGGAGCTCCGGGACGCCGAGACGGCCGAGGCCTCCCTCGGCATGGGCATGGAGCGCGGCGCCGGCAGCGGCGGGCTCCGCATGCGCAAGCCGGGAACCAACGCCTCGGCCGCGTCGCGCCTCGTGGACGGCGAGAGCACCCCGACGCCGGGCTCCGCGGCGGACGCACCCGCGCGCCCCGGCAAGTTCGAGTTTTCGGCCCTCGTCGACAACACCCGCCGCATGTCCCAGAACTCCCGGCCCTCGGCGCTGCGCCCCACCCCGGGAAGCGCCGCCGCCGAGGCGCAGGCCAGCATCCCCGCGGCGTCGTCGCCCGTGGCAGTCGAGTGGGACACCGCCTCACGGTCCTCGGATGAGGGCCACGACGACTGAGCCAGGAGGTGGCCTGAGCCGGCAACAGCGTTGGTAAGCGATGTTTTGCACAACTTCTTCCCGCCTCGCGGCAGCCACGGCCCTTTGTGACGGCGCTCTTGCGTTGCGTCGGCCGGGTATATCGTCTGGCATGATTGCGCTCAGCCGCCAACTCCAGCACCGTGCGAAGCAACCGCCTCGCACACGCCCATCATACACACACACCCTCGGGGCGGGCATCGCCACTTGGGCGCGCCGCACGACTCGAACCCGAGGCGAGGCCGTGATATTTGGTGGCCTGCATAGATTTACCCCACGGCAATCGCCGCACTTGCCCGGCCGTCATGGCAGCGTCCGGCGGGGGCGATCGCGCCCTTTTCATGCACCAGGGCGCCCGGGCGGGGCCTGACGGGGCCGGAATGCCCCGGGAACGTGTGGCTGAGCTTGTGGCCCACCTGCGCCGCGTGGTCCTCGCCTACCGGAAGCGGCAGCAGCACGTCAAGTTGCTCCGCACGGCGCTTCAGGCAAAGAGCGAGGCCTTTGTTGCGCAACGCAGCAGGCTGAGCGAGTCCAAGATGGCGTCAGAGGCGGCGCACAGGGATCTGCGCGCCGCCGAGGAGGCGATCAGCAGCCTCGAGTTCAGCCGGGACAACCTGATCAAGCGGGTTGAGCTGCTGCGAGATGAGGTGAGTGCCGCGCGACTGCTCGGCCCGTCCCGGCGACGAGGCTCGCCCCCAGCGCGACGCTGCGAATCGCGGCTGCCATCACTCAGTGGCGTTGCCTCCCGCCCCCCGTGCTCCCCTGCAGCTGGCAAAGGCCCGCAAGGCCTCGGAGACCACGTCGTCCTTCTCCCTGGACACGCTGTTCCCCGGGGTGACCTGGCAGGACCGTGAGGTGGACCGGCTGAACAACCAGGTGAGCCTCCTGGAGGAGGGGCTCGAGCAGCGCATCCGCGACCAGGAGCGGGTGTCGGGGGAGCTGTTCGAGGCCCGGAGGGCGCACGCGAGGGCGATGCAGGCGGCCATGGCGGACGCCGACGAGGCGCGAGCCAAGGCGGGCGAGGCTGCCGAGCGCTCGTCCCAGCAGGCGTCGCTGCTCCGCGAGATGGCGTCGGAGCGAGCGGACGCGGCGCAGAGGGCGGCGCGCGCCGAGCACCAGGCGCGGCAGGGCGCCCGGGAGGCCCGGGCCCGGATCGAGCACACGGCCCGCGTGGTGAGGGCGTTCAGCGCGCGGGAGCGCGGCCTGCGGACGAGTCTCGCGGCCGCCGAGGTGTCGGGCCCGGGGGCGGGGCAGGGGGCGGGCTGGCTCGTGCTCCGGGCGTCGTGCGCGGCCAGGGCCGTCGTCGGGCTGCGGGAGGGCCGGGCAGAGGCGTCGGCCGTGGTGCTCCTCGCAGCATGCGCGGGGCTCTCCCGGGCGGTCGCGTCGTCGATGCGGGGCACGTGGGGCCTCGCGGTGCGGAGGCAGCGGTCTCTGGTCCTGGCAGACCTGTCCGGCGGGGCGGGCGACGCCGCGGCGGGCGGGGGCGCCGCGGGGGCTGTCGAAGCCACGGCGGAGCCCGCAGCGACGGCGGACGCGGTGGGGGCCGACGCAGGGAGTGAGGCCGGCGAGGCCGAAGGGGAAGGCACCGCGGGCGAGGAGCCGGCGGGCGGCGCACGGGCCGGGGCAGGCGGGCCGGGCCTGACACTCGCCGAGCGAACGGCACAGACTCGCTTCGCCCGCAGCGCTGCCATCGCGACGGCAAGGGCCGGCGTGGCGGCGGGTGCGGCCGCAGGCGTCGCCCGGTCGCTGGGCGAGGCGTCGCTCCTGCTCACGGGGCGCGGCGACGAGGACGCAGGGAGGGCGTGGGGGTGGCAGGCCCCGTCGCGGTCGTGGCTGGTCCCTTCGTCCGCTGCCGTGCACAGGGTGCGGGTCCCCCCGGGCGTGCCCGTGGTCTTCCCGGGTCCGAGCGCCGCGGCCGAGGAACAGGCCGAGGCGGCGACGACGTCGGCGTGGCTGCCGCCGTCGATGGCGCCGGCGTCGGCGTCGGGGTGCGTCGTGGTCGCGGCGCTCGCCTTCTCACGGGCTGTCCGGGCGGCGGGCGACGCCGCCGCGGGGCGCGCTGACACCACCAGGGCCCTCCGCCGACGGCTCAGGGCGTCCCTGGGGCTGGGTGACGACCCGGAGGGGGAGAAGGGCGAGGCGGGTGAGGACGGTGCGGGCGCCTCTCGCGCGAGCGACGAAGCCATCGCACGGCTCGTGGCTGGCGTGGATGACGTGGACGGCGAGAGGGAGCACTTCACGGCTCTGCTCGGAGGGCTCGACGCCTCGGCGGCGGGGCTGGACGGGTGGGCGACGGGGGCGGGGGAGGCGGCGGCCGAGGCCGAGGCCGCGGCGCTTCGCGTGGTCGGCGCGCTGCGGGGCCGGGCAGAAGGGGCCGACGCGGCGGCTCGAGCGGCGGCGCGCGTCGCGCTTGCCGCGGCCACAGAGCCGGCGGACGCAGCCCCGCAGGAGGAGGAGGGCGGCAAGGAGGACGAGGACGCCGCGGTGTCGCGTCGCGCCGCTGTGGGGCGGCAAGTGGAGCCATCGGCGGTGCAAGACCTGCCGGCGATGGTGGCCGCGCGGTTTCGTGGCGATGCCCGCGGTGGGTCCGGCGGCGCATCCCTCGGCCAGCAGCCGGGTGAGGGGTCGGGCGGCGAGGAGAGCGACGAAGAGGGGGACCCTGGTCGTGCCGAGGCCAGCGCGGCACGGCGGCTCCGGCGCCTGGCCGTCGTGCTCCGCGGGCTCCGGTCTGTCCTCCGCGGCGCCGACACGGTAGAGCGGCGCGCCGCGGCGGCGATGCGCGCGGCCGCCCTCCTCGTGCCGGAGGCGCTGGGCGCGGTGCCCGAGGTCTGGGCAGCGGTCTGGGAGTGGGACGCCGCCGCGGACGCCGTAGCGGTGTCCGGGCGGCCCCGAGGCTCCCGCCGGGCCGTCGACTCCGCAGCTGCAATCGTCGCGGCGGCATCCCCCGCCCTTGACGACGGCCTCGCGCCCCCCGACGCGTCGTCGCCGCCCCAGCTCCTGGCGCGGCTCGCGGAGCAGCTCGGGGCGGCGGCGGACGCCGCGGCGTCGGACCTATCCTCGGAGCGTCTGGTCGCGGCAGCCGCGTGGCGGGTGTTCGCAGAGGCCGCCGACTCGGCCGCCGCCGTGTCATCCGCCGCCCACCTCGCCTCGGCGGCGGAAGCGGACGGCCCGCGCCTGGCGCTGCAGGATGCCGCCGGTGCGGAGGCGACGGGCCCTGGCGACGCGGCCGAGGGTGCCGCGGCAGTGACTGCCCTCGTGCCGTTAGCGGGAGCCGGTGGCGGCGGGGAAACGGCCGGCGCGGACAGCACAGTTCTCGTCGCCTCTGGCGGCGGCGGCGGCGGCGGCGGCGGTTGTCTGGAGCGTATGGCCGAGGCCGTGGGCTCGGCGTCGTTGTCGTCGGTGCCCGCCGGTCGCGAGGCCCTCGCTTCGGCCGCGCTGGCTCGGGCCCGCGACGCCGCGTCGTGGATCAACTCCCTTCCGCTCCCCGAGCGGGTGCGCTCCCACGACGGCAGGGAGGCGGTCCGCCGCGCCGCGGCGCTGCAGGAGGCGCTTGAGGCGCAGACGCGGGCGCGGGCAGCGGCTTCGGCACAGCGGGACGAGGCCTCCGCCGAGGCGGCGAGGTCAGCGTCGTCTGCCGAGGCGGCGGAGCGGCGGGCTGAGGCGGCGGAGAAGGAGGCCGGCATGGCCAGGGAGGCGCGCGCCGACGCGGTGTCGCGTGCGGACGCGTCCAAGGAGGACGCTGAGCGGTCCGAGGCGGGCGCCAGGGAGGCTTCGGAGCGCGCAAGGCGGGCGGAGGAGGAGGCGACGGTGACGCGGGAGCGGTGCAACGGCCTGTCGGAGGACGTGGAGAGGCTGAAGCAGCGGCTGCGGCGGTCCGAGGATACGGTGGAGGCGGGGCGCAAGGCCATCGAGGCCGCGGGGCGGGACAAGGACGGGGCGGGGAAGGCGGTGCAGGCGCTGCGGGCAGAGCTGGCGGCGGCGCGGGCGGAGAAGGACAAGGCCGTGGCGGCGGCGGGCAGGGCGAGGCAGGAGGCGGTGGTGGCGAGGGAGTCCGCGGAGACGGCGGCGCGGCGGGAGGCGGCGGCGGTGCGCCGGGCCGAGGCGGCTGAGGCCGCTTCCCACGCCGCGGCAGAGACGGCGGCACGGGCAACGTCGTCCGCGGCCGAGGCTGCGGCCCAGGCCTCGGCCAAGGACTCGGAGCTCAGGGAGCTGGAGGCGGCGGCCGGCAGGGCCAAGGAGGCAGCCCGCGGTGTGATCGACAGCTCGAGGCAGAAGGCGCAGGCGGCGGTGGCGAAGGCGTCGGCGGGTGCCAAGGAGGCGAGGGCCCAGCGCGACGCCGCCGTGGCTAGGGCCGAGGAGCTCGAGCGGCGCGCCGCGGAGCTGGAGGGGCTGCTTGAAGCGTCGAGGGGGGAGGCGGCCGAGGCGAGGGACGAGGCCGAGGCGGCCGCAGAGGCCGTGGCGGAGGCGAGGTCGGAGCGCGACGCCGCGACGGCGCTGGCGGCAGAAGCCCGTGCCGAGGCGGACGCGTCCGAGAGGGGAGCGGCGGCTGCCGAGGCTGCTGCGTCGGCCTCGGCGCTCCCCACCGACGCGTCACCGGCAGTGCCCGCCAGGACGGAGGAGGAAACAAAGTGTGACGATGATGCTGGGGAGGCAGCGGTCCGCGGAGGGGGCGGCGAGGCCGCGCGTGCCGCGGCGGCGGCGCTGGTCGACGCCAACCGTCGGGCCGAAGAGGCGGAGAGGGCAGTGGCTGACGCGCTGGCGAGGGCGGCGGCGGCCGAGGCCCGGGCCGAGGAGCAGAAGGAGCGGGCAGAGGCCGCCGAGGCGGCGGCAAGGACGGCGGCCGAAGCGGCCACCAAGAGCGCCGGGGAGGAGGATGAGCGGGAAGGGACTGTCAGCAAGGGGGAGGCGGTCAAGTCCCCGGACGCGCCTTCCGCCGTCGGAGCGGCTCCGACAGCCACGGCAGCGGCATCGGGTGCCACCGAGACGGATCCCGAGTCCGCTGAGGCAGAGCCCGCCGCGGGAGGCAGCGACGGGGGCGTGGCAGCCAGCGCCGCGGCCGCCGCTGCGGCGGTTTCGGCCCGGAACGAGGCATCACTCAGCCTGAGCCGGCTCGAGGAGGCGCTGCAGATCGCCGCGGCCGCGGGCGCGTCCCTCCCCTCCTGGTCCAAGGAGATCCTCGCGTCGGCGTCGGCAGCACCCGCGGCAGCTGCGGCGGCCTGCCCGCCCACGCCGGACCCCGGGGCCGTGCCGTCGTCGCGCGCCGCCGCCCGCAGGTCCCGCTCCGAGGACAGCTCGGTGCAGCCCCTGTCCGCCGACGAGGACGATCCTGAGAGGAGCGACGCGGCAGAGCAGAAGTCGCCCGACGATTCCGACACCGGCGCGCCGCCGTCGACGCCACCTCGCCGCGTCGACGGGGCCCCGGGGCACGCCGTGCCAGTCAGCGCCTCCGAAGTCGGCGAGGGCGAGGCGTCCCCGAGGCCGGGCGCCGCCGCGTCGGGCTCCGCGCAGCCGTCCGCAAGGGCGACGATCGAGGCGATGGCGCTGCCCCGGCTGCGGGACTACGCCATGGCGGTGCGGGAGCGGCTGGGGAAGGCGATGCAGGCCGTGGCGGCGTGCCGGGCGAGGATCGAGGCGCTGAAGCAGGCCGCTGAGGAGGCCGTGCGGGGCAAGGAGGAGGCGGAGCACGCGCGGCAGGCGGTGAGCGCGCAGCTGGACATGGTGACGGAGCACTTCACCATGCTGCAGTCACGCGTGGCGAGCGTGGTGGACTTTGCGCGGTCCAGGGGCGTGGACATTCCGGCGGCGGTGCTCGCGTGATGGGTGGGAGCTGTGTCGCGCGCACCGCGGCGCTGCAATTGCCGGAACGTGGTACGATTGTCGCATTGTCGCCAGCCACGGCACGGCAAGCGCCGCGCCGCAGGCGATGACACGCACACATACGCCAACGCGGACATGCGTGCGAAGCGACAGTGCATCACGCGCCTTGCGCACGCACGCCCTCTGGCTGTGACAAGGCGCCGTGGGGACCGGGGCCGTGCCATCGCAGCCTCAAACGGTGGGCTCCCTCAACGGTTTGCGGGCTTGGGCTTGCCCACCGCTGCCGGCTTGGGCTTGGCCGCGACCACAGCGGCCGGCTTGGGCTTACCACCAGCCGCGGGCTTGGGCTTGCCACTGCTGCTGCTTGGCGGCGCCGACACCGGCGACGAGAC
>Ga0136560_1001647_pt1 | contig 11490 bp, 17 predicted proteins | sample AntRauMeHopE1497_FD_104925 | JGI IMG/M metagenome (GOLD analysis project Ga0136560, IMG submission 104925) | Saline lake microbial communities from Rauer Islands, Antarctica - Metagenome Hop E1 #497 | ecosystem: Environmental > Aquatic > Non-marine Saline and Alkaline > Saline | place...
GGGGGGGGGAGGCGAGAGGGCGAGGAGAGGGAGGAGGGGGCGGGGGGCGGGGGGGGGGCGGGGGGGGGAGTGGGGGGTGGGAGGGCGGGGGGGGAGGGGGGAGGGGGCTCCACGAAGCCGGAGGGCATCTGGTTCCTGTGAGGGTGTTGGTGGTGGCGGTGGTGGCGAAGGCGGCAGGGATGGAGGTGGGGGTAAAGGTGAAGGTTCTGGTACCAGCCTTAAGAAGAAGCCAAGCACCCTCGCCATGCGAGGAGGCAAGCTCATTGTATTCATGGATGACATCCCCGTGTACGGTCCGAAAGGGCCGGATGTGCCTGCACCCACAGCACCAGGAATGCAGGCCTCCACATTCGAGGGAGACGTGGGAGCAGGCAGAGGAGGCTTCGATTCTAAGACACCGATGGGTTCCTTCCGCACGAGTGATCACACTACGTCCCACAGTATCCGCATGACCTTGCTGGAGGAAAAGACGGATACCACGGCGGCCAGCGTTTCGCCTGCCGATGTGCATGCCCGCACGCAGCTTGCGGGCTCCGCCAGCAATGGGAAGAGCAGGGCCCCAGGAACCTAATGGTGTTAGAGTTTATTGTTCAATGGGCGTGGCAAAAGTATTGCCTACCGGAATCAACCAGTGTTGTCCTTTGTTCTTGATCCTAAATTGGGTGTCGAAGTGCGATCCAACGTTAGCGTTTCATCCGCGTTTCGATTCTAACTGCCTGTAACGCGGATCTAGAGACGTCATCATTATCATGACGACGCCACCGTCCAATCATTTCACTAAAGATCATTGGAACGTAAAATCATGCTGAGGATCGGAGACACGTTCCCTGACTTCGAGTGTGAAACGAGCCAAGGCCCGCTCAAGACTGGAGAGGTGAGGACTCAATCGATCCAAGTTGCCTTTTGCTGCCAGTACTAGCATGAGCAACTTTACACAATCTCGCTAACGTCGATGTAGTTTTGCTTGCCTTGCGGTTATGGTGGCACGATGTGTTAATATTCTTCGTTTTTGCGTGCTCGTGCAGCTGCTTCGATCCTGCCCTATGGCCTAAAATCATACACGTCACCGTGCTCAGGCGATCTTCGCATGACCATACCCGAATCTTACGAATCTATGCCACCACGCAATTCCCTCCTCTGGGCATTCTAGTACGCCTCCGCAGTATTACAAAGACACATGGGGGATCCTCTTTAGCCACCCGTTGGATTTCACACCAGTGGTGAGTTTCTACTGTTTGGCGCGCTCGTGAGGTGACGTGTTCGATGCCGTTCACCATGCATTAGCCGCGCAGCACCGCGGTAATCGCACCCTTTATGAATAAAGGTTATATTGCGAATAGAATAGATCGAACCATGTGCCATTCCTACGAGCATGAACGCAGTGCACGACTGAGCTCGGCCGGGCTGCTGCTCTCTCTGGCGAGTTCGCTGCGCGAGGCGTTAAGATGGCCGCGCTCAGCTGCGATACCGTGGAGCAGCACAAGGCATGGATCCCTGACATTGAGAAGTTCAACGGCGGGGCGAAGGTTGAGTACCCTATCATCGCCGATGCCAAGCGCGACATCGCGACCAGCCTCGGCATGCTCGACCCCGAGGAGAAGGACGCCGCCGGCCTTCCCGCCCCCGTGCGCGCCGTTTTCTTCCTGCATAACCTGAAGGTCAAGGCACTTATCTACTATCCCCCGGCCATGGGTCGCGACTTTGGCGAGATCCTCCGTGTGATCGACGGCCTGCAGTCTGCTGCCAAGGCAACCATCGCCATCCCCGTGGACTGGCGCCCCGGCAGTGACGTCATGGTGCTTCCCACTGTGAGCCAGGAGGACGCGGACGCAAACTTCCCAGGACACAAGAAGGTAGAGGTGCCTTCAGGGAAGGGATACATCAGGATGACCTCGGATCCCGGGGCCAAGGGAGCAGCCGCCGCTGGAGGCGGCAAGTAATTGCTCACCCAGAGCAAGTGCTCGCGCTGTGTTGTGCAACAGGATCCCGGTGCTTGGAACTGCTTTTAGAGCTCAAGTGGACTCTCACTATGGCCTGGCTTGTAGCGCAATAGCACCAGGATATACAAACTGCTAGAAAATCACGTCTGATTGACCAACGCATTTACACTGTTTTTGTCGTATCTCAGATGTCACGGTCATGTCTTTGACGCATGAAATGCAGTGAAAATCTTATCTGAATCTGATCTGATCAAGTAGCTCACCACAGGCCCCCTCGGCCGCGCGCCAAGGAAGGTGCGGCCCGAGGCTTCGGCCCGCCACCTCCATCTGTCGCCAGCGGGAGGCCACCTCTGGAGGGCTGCGCCGGCCTAGGCGACGCTCTTCGCAGGTCACCTCGCAGCACAGCTAGCTCTTTTCTTAGGTCGAGCACCTGCCTGCGAGACACCGCCCCGAGCTGCAACAAGTCTTCAATTTCAGCCATGCGCCGACGAATCCCCGCAACGTCAACCGTCTTCTAAATCGCCCTAGGCTGAGGCTCGCCCATGTCACCCCCGCTCCTAGCTATACCAGAGGCTGAGCCCGACTACCTGTCCTGGCCAGCCCGTGCAATCCAGCCCTGCTCCTCCTCCTGCTCCTGCTCCTGCTCCTGCTCCTGCTCCTGCTCCTGCCCCTAGCCCTGACCATGACCTGCACGGCCAGCAAACCCTGCCCCTCTCCTGTCATCTACCCTTGCTGACGGATAGTCGCGGTGGAAACCACCCCGGGCGTCTCTTGTTGGCGATAGTCCCGCCCCACCCGTGACCCGATCCAGGGCACCTTGTTCCCCGAAGGAGGACCCTCCCTCCACGTCCCTATCCCTGCCCCTGCTGCTACCCGAGACAGGCCCTAACCCCCGAGCATGATCCCCTGCCCTTCCTCTGCCCCTGCTGCTACCCGAGACAGGCCCTAACCCCCGAGCATGATCCCCTGCCCTTCCCCTTAAACGAGCGCTGTGAAGGGCGGCTCCCTATTCCCCTCCAGCCGCCTATCCGGATCCACGACTATAGCCTGCTTCGGACCCAGTGCCTGGACCTGGACCTGGACCTGGAGGCTAGCCATGCTGCCTCCCAACGCCCCTCTGTCTTGATCTATCAGTAGCACCGCCATGCGATGCACTCCATGCCCTATCCCCCGGCCTCCTCCCCATCCTCGCTTCGATCTCTTCCTCCTCGATCTCCTTACGCCTCCTCTCCTCCCGCCTCATCGACTCAGCACGGGCACGCGCGATCACAGAGTATCGCCGCCGGAGCTCCTCACGCTCGGACTCGAAGGCCTCTGCCTCACGATCGGAGCATCTACCCCTAAGATAGTCTAGCACAGCATTTGTTCCCTGCGACAGCACGTCCTGACGCACCCCACGCTGCGGGTTGCCTCCGATCCTAAGCGAACGTAAGGAGGCGCACAAGCCGAGCAAGGGACTGGCTTGTCGTATCGCGTTGTTCTCCAGATTCAGGTCCTGCAGCTACGGGAGAGCAACCAGTCGACGGGGTACTGCCTCGATGCTGTTGTTCCCTAGGTCAGCCTTGAGCAGCGTCGGAATCGCAAGCAACTCCTCGTCTGAAGGAGGGATGGAAATTGTATTGTACCCCAGTCGGAGGTCCTCGAGCTCTGGGCAGCTCGCGAGAAGAGCCGGCAGTCGAGTGAGCGAACACCGCCCCAGGTCTAGCGCTCTCATCGCGGGGAGCAACTGCTGCGGGCGGTGCTCGCCTGCGCTCGCCTCGTCAAGATTGCTCTGCAGAGGGGCATCTGCGCCCCTGTCGCCGAGTGGGTTCCCCGCAGCGATTAGTTCCTTCAGTCGAGGGAGTTGCATGATGACCCGCGGCAGAGCCGTGAGCCCACAGTCCTAGATATCGAGAGTCCGGAGGCCAGGGCATGCTACGGGTAGCCCTTCGAGGCGCATCTATAGCTACTCCCTGGGCAAGGCCGAGCACCCGGACAATGAAAGCGTTTTGAGGCCGAGCAGGTGCTTCGAGGCGAGCAGCACAGATGGGAGGGACGCTGGCTTGAAATTCCCAACAACTAAGGAATGATCAGCCTCTGCGTCCCTGCAGAGACCAGGCCAGTTTGGCTGGCCCCTGGCACGACTTGCGGCCTCAAGCTCTGCATACCACTCCTGCGACGTGAGCAGCAGAGGGTCTCGATCTCGGTGCCCTAAGGCTGCCTTCGCCGAAACGCCAGAGCCAGAGCCAGTGCCAGTGCCAGTTGAGCCGCCACGTGAGTCACCGCCCCCGCTTGCAGCACCCGCGCTGCCGTGCAATGCACATGTTGCCTACCCAGCGATCTTCCGTCCCTCCCTCGCCGCTTCGATCGCCAGCATCTTCTCCTCCAAGGCGTCGGCTTCCTCGGGCGGAGATCGCGTTCGAAGGTAGCGCTTGAGCTCATCCGCCCCGTGAGCATTGAGTGCCTTTCGCATGGCACGCATCGGGTTGCCCTCCAGCTGCACTCTCGTGAGGAAGGGAAGGTACCCAAGGGAATGGTGCAGCGAGCGGAGCGCGTTGTTCCTCAGATCGAGGGTATGCAACCCCGTGAGGAGTCCCAGTTCTCTGGGTAGGTCGGAGAGACGGTTGTCCCGGACATCCAAGATGCCCAAGTTAGGGGCACCAACTAACGTCCTGCCGTCGATACTGGCGAGTCTGTTCTCTGCGAGGTGCAGCGCATCCAGCGTTGTTGTCTAGGGAACAGAGGGGAGGGTCTCTAGCCGGTTACCCCGCAGATCCAGCCGCACAAGGGACACGAGTCCTGATAGATCCGTAGGTAGCGAGGCAATGCGATTCTTGCCCAGGTTGATTTCGGTTGCTGCCCCGAGGCGTCCAAGGCCGTCTGGGACGGCGGCGATACGATTATCTGATGCCCGGAGCTCTCGCAGGGCTTTGAATAATTCGATACCCTCTGGAAGGGCTCCAAGCCGATTGCTTGATACGTCAAGCACCTCCAGAGTTGGAGCCAAGGCTGCGAGGGTCACACTTCAAAATCGGTACGCACCGTTGAGGTGCCTGCATGCATGTGGCAGTGGCAGGGGGGGTTTCCAGCACATAACAGCATTCATGCGCGTGCTCTCACCTTCGATACCAGCTGGGAACATTTCAAGTTCGTTGTGGGCCAGGTGCAGCTCTACAATGGGAGCAACAGCCGATGTTGGGATCGACGGGGGGCGATTCAGTCGGTTGTGACTCAGGTCCAACAATTTTAGGTGCGGCAGCGCAAACACCGCTGACGATACCTCTCTTATGGCGTTCCGAGTTACGCGCAGCAAGGCCAGATCAAGCCACTCTCGGGCGTCGTCTGGAATACTAGAAATACTGTTGTTGGATATGTCAAGACGCCTGAGGGGTTCGGATTCCCACCACTTGTCGTCTCCATCCCGCTGCGCTCTTCTAGGCACAAAAATTTGCATTTAATGAATTCTGTCCGTGTCGTAGCAGGAGGAAACGCGTGATTCAGCGCATGGCCGTACTAACTTTTTCGTGCAACTTGAACACTGGCGAGGGTATCGAGCTCAAACCCTTGTTCTGCAGCTTGAGCGATCCAGACTGACGTGCCTATATATATATAACATGCTATCCGGATTCCAAGTCTCGTCCTGCCTCGGCAGCCATGGTTTTGATACCAACCTACAACGGGCGTGAATTTGAATCTATACGCAACATAGTTCTGGTATATTACCTCGAGGTTCCCAAATATATAACTTTGCCAGTACGCCGTCAGATCAAGGAAAGGTTTCGCGTTTGACCTAGTAAATTGGTGTGACGTTGTGTTTAATTGGTCTCAGTTAGCTGCGCTTATCGTTCACCTGTCAATTTTAGTATACAAAGTGGATCCATAATCCACTGCTCTGCAATGGATTATTTGCTGCGTCAAGTTCGGAGCCATGCGGTAGTATCTGCTGATGTAGAGCACGGCTTTCGATTGACACAGGTGAATGCAGCGCAAAAGTCACATCAGCTCCCTGGCTCAACGCCCAAGCGGTTGAAGTAGATGCAGGCGTCTAGCGCAGCAGCCAGGACAGCTGCGAACATCGTACGCGAATCTGCGGATCAACTGATTCTTGGAGGCCGTGCAGATGAGGGCAATGCTATGCTTGCTGCTGCTGCTGAATTAGATTCCTAGGCGTTGTCAGGCTATGATCGAGGAGCCAAACGCATACGAGACCTATAGCTCGCCAGCTTTCAAGCCGAGTTGCGCAGCAGCAGCGCTTACGAGAGAAATACCTCTGCGAGCCTTCGATATGACCCAAATCGCACTATTGAATAGAATGGCGCGAATGCGAGCCGTGCATTTGGGAGTGGGGCATGGCCATTGCTTCCGATCGGTTGGCCACTGCTAGATCGTCCAAAGACGCCGGCTGCTGGTTACGGCCACCCCTGCCTAACCTCAGCATATGCTGCAAAGGGTTTGAGCACACCTCATTCTGGAGCACCGATAATCACGCAGGGTGGCGGTGCGCTCAGCTGGAGCCTCCCTTCAGTGCTCGCCCCGGAGGCATCACCCCAGTTTGCCCGTGTAGAGCCCCTGTCCACGGCCTTCTCAGACGAGCTGGAGCGGCGAGAGGTGCAGAGAACAAGGGCACGTCGAAGTCAGAGAAGTGCCTTCATCCGTGCCGTCTCCGAACACGCCTATCGTTTCCGCGAGTACCACAAGGCGAGGCTCGAGGCACAGAAACGTATGGCCGCTGATATCGCAGCAAAGCAGCAGGCAGCACAGAGGGAGAAGGACAAGGCCGCAGAAAAGGCAGAGAGAGAGAGGTTGAGACATTTACGCGCCAGCGATGCTGAGGCTTACCAGCGTATGCTAGAGGAAGCCAAAACAGAGCGCCTCAAGTATCTCATGGCACAGACAGACAGCTTCCTCGAGGAGCTGGGCAGCAAAGTGGCTGAGCTGCGAGGGGAAGGGGCAGCGGATGCAGCGGCTGCTGCACGAGCGGCTGCCATTCAAATGGGACGTGAGAGCCTGAAGGCATCAGAGCAGGCAGCCATGCAGGCGGCGGAATCGGCCGGAGGAGCGTCTGCAGGGTCGGGGTCTGGGCGCGGGGATGGCGCTGGGGCCGGTTCGAGCGAGTCGGATGACGATGATGACGACGATGATGAGGATGGCAGCAGTGGGAGGAAAGGCTCCAAAGACTCTCCAGGCCGTGGGGGCAAGGCACAGGACCTCTATTACCTGCTTGCACATCGCCAGCAGGAGCGAGTCTCTCGCTAGCCGTCCATGCTGCTTGGAGGCCAACTCAAGGCCTACCAACTGCGAGGACTAGAGTGGCTCGTCAGCCTCTACAACAACAATCTGAATGGGATTCTCGCCGATGAGATGGGTCTCGGCAAGACTGTCCAGGCAATCAGCCTAATTGCCCACCTCATTGAACACAAGCATAATCGAGGCCCATTCCTCATCGTAGTTCCGCTCTCAACCATGGGGAACTGGGGCAACGAACTTGCCAAGTGGACCCCTGATATCCAGGTAATTCAGTACAAGGGCACGAAGGAGCAGCGGAGGGACATCTTCAAGGACTTTATGCAGACAGGGCAGTTCAATGTGGTGCTTACCACGTACGAGTACTGTATGCGCGACAAGAGCGTTCTCAAGCGGTGGCACTGGCAGTACATCATTATCGATGAAGGCCATCGCATGAAGAACGCTACTAGCAAGTTCGCAATGACGCTGGGCACGAACTACACTTCCCGCAATCGCCTGCTCCTCACGGGAACACCCTTGTAGAACAGTCTTCCAGAGCTGTGGGCGCTGCTCAATTTCCTGCTCCCAAGCATATTCCATTCCTGTGACACATTCGAGCAGTGGTTCAATTAGCCGTTCGCTAACTACAAGGCAGCGAGCGCGGGCCTCCCAGGTATCAATTCGCTACCCTCAGGGGCGGCTGGGGCAGAGGACCCGCTGAGCCACGAGGAGAACATGCTCGTCATCAATCGCCTGCATCAGGTGCTGCGACCGTTCTTGCTGCGACGGGTCAAGTCAGATGTTTTGGGACAGTTGCCACAGAAAAGCGAGAGCATTGTGAACTGTGGCATGTCTGCTTGGCAGCGGGAATGGTACGAGTAGCTCCGCAAATTCGGGACAATCGGTGTGGGCGGCGATGCTGGATCTGGGGTCCGCGGGTCCGGGACCCGCTCCCTCAACAACATGGTGATGTAGTTGCGGAAAGTTGTAAACCACCCGTTCCTGTTCCTGGAGAACGGTTACGACGTTGATGAGGCGATCATTCGAGCGAGTGGTAAGTTCGCAATGCTCGATCGTGTGCTGCCCAAGCTTCGAGCCTCGGGTCACCGAGTGCTGATCTTTAGTCAGATGACCCAGCTGATGGACGTAATGGGTGACTACTTTGCCTACCGAGGATTTCGCTTCTTACGACTGGATGGGTCAACTGCAGCGGAGGAGAGAGAGAAACGGATGGCCATGTTCAACCGACCGGACAGCCCTCACTTTATTTTCCTCCTGTCGACGCGAGCGGGCGGCCTCGGAGTCAACCTTGCCACTGCGGACACCGTGATCCTCTTTGATTCGGATTGGAACCCAACCATGGATGCATAGGCCCAGGACCGAGCCCACCGCATCGGACAGACCCAGGAGGTGCGTGTCCTTCGACTCGTGACCAAGACCCCGATCGAGACCAGGATCATGGACAGGGCAAGCGAGAAGGCATCGATGGAGGCGGTCGTGATCGGTGCGGGAGAGTTTAACACCCAGGGAACAACTGTAGACTCCGCCGGCCGACGCCGAGCTGCGCTTGAAGAACTACTCAAATCAGGGGTTGACGATGAGGATGTGGAAGAAGAGGAAGAGGAAGAGGAAGAGGACGATGACGAGGAAGATGAAGACGAAGGAACGAGATCAAGTGCAGGCACAGCCCGTGCCCGTGGCCGCGGACGAGGAAAAGGCCGAGGTGGTCGTGGCCGCGCTCGTGGTCGTGGCCGTGGCCGTGGCCGTGGCCGTGGTGGGGCTGCCGCTCAAAGTGCTTCCGGGGAATCAGGGAAACCCGATGGTGGCTCTGACCCGACGAGCTGGACCAAGTCGGCGGCACGATCAGCAGGCATCCAGCTGAGCGAATCTGATGAGTCGCTCAACGAGATGATTGCCAGGAGCGAATCAGAGATTGAACTTTTCCACCGCTTTGACGTGGCCAGGGAACAGGCGGGTCTGCGAGCATGGCGCGAGGCTGGCCAGGTGGGTCCGGTGCCTCCGGCTCTTTTCGGAAGGAAGGAAGTACCGAGCTGGGTGTTCCGCACCGACGATGAGCTCGATCTGGCGAAGCTCGAGGAGCTGCAAGGAGACGATTACGGTCGAGGCTCTAGGAAGAGACAGCGGGTTACGTACGCAGAGGAGCTCACGGACCGGGAGTTTCTCCGGTTGGCGGATAAGGGGGCATCCCAGGAGGAGATTGAGGTAGCTAGGGCGAGGAAGCGGGTCAGGGTACGACTGCTGAACGCACAAGCGGCTGGGGATGACGTGGAGGCCGCTCGGCACCAGGCGGAGGAAGAGGAGCGCATGAGGAGGGAGCTGGACCCGCTGGCTGCCAAAGTGGCCGAGGAAGAGAAAGCGAGAGAGGTAAAGCGCGCGAAGAAACGAGAGAGGGAGAGGGCTCGTCGTCAGCGGCTCAAGGACAAAACCAAGCCGGACAGCGGTCCCGATCCCATGGACACCGAGTCAATCCCGTCGGATGCCACGGAGCTGCGGCGACGGGCGAATGTCTGTGATGGAGTCAAGGCGACATTGGCTTCGATCCGCGAGCAGACCGACGACTACGGCTAGCCGCTTGCTGCCCTATTCGAAGTGGAGCCGGACATCTCCCTTTATCCCTCGTATTACGACGTCGTGAAGCGTCCGATAGCTCTCGACACGATGGACAGGCGGGCGGCAGAGCTCAGGTATCGTTCTCCGTCTTAGTTCCTCGCTGATTTGGGGCAGATGAGGAACAATGCTTTCGCCTTTAACGCGGAGGGCTCTGGCGTGCGGTCCATCGCCGATCGTATCCTGGGCATGGCGCATCGCCAGCTTGGGGGTGGGTCTTCCAGTGGCAGCAGTGAGATATCAAAATAGCAGCCAATGGGCGGGCCGGAGGTCGACGACGACGACGATGACGACGAGGATGAGGATGCGGATGGATAGGAGGAGGACGATGATGATGAGGATGAAGAGGATGACGATGATGATGATGATGATGATGACGGCGATGAGAACGAGGATGGGCATGCAAGTATGGAGGACTGACGCCTGGCACTTCTGAGTTAACACAGTAGAACACACGAGAATATTCATCAACCTTGTTTAAAAATTGAGTCACCTGTCCGTTGTTGTGTACCTTGCACGGGGCCCAGTAACGCCTTTCTGCGATATAACACCCTGAAACACGAGGTTCTGTAAAACGTCGTTGAGCCTCAGGCCTTCAGCGTGTAGTGCTGTTGACAGACGTTGTTGCGTTTGATACAGATATTTGACGGCCAGAGAGCTCGCAGAGACCTCACTTCCTCCGGCCGCACGGAGTAACTGCATGACGCTGGCTGCCCACCTTGTAGCGGCATCTGAGGGGACGGAAGTGCAAGCTCTTCCGACGGCAGTACCAGCAGCTGAGGGCGAGAACCCACCATCAGTAGCAGCAGCCCAGCTCATTAGGACTCCATTCTAAGATGGAGCTGCAGCAGCCCCTCGTGAGGCCACCGCCTAGGAGACGTCTCGATTAAGCGTATATCTTGCATTTGATCCCACCCCGCTTTGGTTCAGCTGACCCGATAAAACCAATCTGGACAGCACGCTTTCAAGCTTCACCTTGGAATTTCGCATCTACACCGATAACCTCTGACCAGTATCGCCCGCGTACTTGGCCCCGAGCTGGGTAGCCGATACCTGCACCCCACCACATCGGTGTATACATTGCAGCAACTTGCTCTCCCACGATCGCTGGTGGCCCCCCGAAGTTGCAACCCTGGCAGCAGGAGGGGCAGGCTTGGCTGTTGGCAACCCTGTATGAGCAAATCCCAGTGATGCTCCACCAGTTGCGCTTGCAGTCGCAGTACGTATGGCTGCCCCTTGAGTTCGTCCAGACAGTACCCTTGCGGATGGCTAAGACACCACCCTGTACTTCGCCTATGTCCCAGATACGCCGATCTGGCTAAGTCTATGCTGAGATACTAATGCTGCGAGTAAGGTGCTGATTGACAAGCGCTCTCGGAATAGCGCTTCAGTCAGACGCTTGCTGTGTTTACGTATGTACATGTCGCCCAGTTCACTCGGCTGAAACTCTGTTCGACCACACTCACTCAGCATGTCCAGCAAGCGTATTTCCCATCGCTACTAACGAGAACCTGAACCCACAGGGGTAGTAGAGGATTGAGAAACTCTCATTGTTGGCTATGCCAAACGTGATGACCTTGGTCCAGATGCCTTTCCGCCAGCTGCAATTGCAGCCGGCATGAATCGTTCCGCGCCCCGAGACCCGGTCTGAATCACCTCGCCATCAGCAACGAGAGAATCCAGCACGTCCATGAAATGAGTAGAACCACTTTGCACA
>Ga0136560_1001649_pt1 | contig 11487 bp, 5 predicted proteins | sample AntRauMeHopE1497_FD_104925 | JGI IMG/M metagenome (GOLD analysis project Ga0136560, IMG submission 104925) | Saline lake microbial communities from Rauer Islands, Antarctica - Metagenome Hop E1 #497 | ecosystem: Environmental > Aquatic > Non-marine Saline and Alkaline > Saline | place...
GACCCTCGAGTCCAGCGCCGCCGCCGCCGCCGCCCGCAAGGGCCACTACAACCCCCACGTGGGCAAGCGCGAGCTCCACGGCGTCGACGTCTTCGTCTTCTGGCCTGAGAAGAACGCTGACGAGCTCGCCACCAAGCTCCTCGCCGCCACCACGGACCTCGTCGGCGTCGACCTCCGCCTCATCACCAACCGCGGAGTCAAGGTCTGGCCCGGAGGCGTCCCCGAGACCTTTGTCAGCGACCACTGGCGCTGCCGCTTCCGCGCCACGGAGGGCCCCGACGGCGTCATCGACAAGGAGACCGTCCTCTCCGCCATCACCTCCGTCGCGCGCAGCGGCGCCGCCGAGGTCATCAAGACCGAGAACCTCTACCTCTTCGACAGCGAGCCCGGATTCTCCCTCGGCCAGGGCGAGTGAGCCGCGACGCGCCCAGCCCGAGCGAGTGACGCCGCGCCCGCTGCCGGAACGCCGCCAAATACGTTGCCAAACCACCGCAAAGCCCGCCACAATTCTCTGCTTGCGGGACGAAGCATACCGAAACGTCAGACGGCACGTTGGAGCCTTGGCGAGATTTCCCCGCTCGTGCCCGGTCCGGCCGCCTGTCCACTCCTCCCCGCCCCGCACGGGGCAGACGCAAGGGCTGCGGGCGTATGGCCTCGCCAGTACGCCGACGCGGGCCGGTCGTCGGGCGGCTGCAAGTCGACCTGTCCGACGGGTCGGGCGGGATCGTCGAGGTGTGCGCTGGGGACGATCCTCACGCGCTCGCTCGCGACTTTGGGGCTGCAGTGGGAATGCCCGCGGATGCCATCCATGACCTCGCCTCGGCCATCGCGGCGCAGCTCGTGTCGGCTGTGGCCGGTCGCGCGCCCGCGCAACGGCGGCCTCGGCATTCGCCGGCCAGGGCTCCGGCGTCCCCGGAGCCGAGACACCGAGGCGGGGTTGACGCGCCATCGGCTTCCCGCCTCGCATCGTCGCGCGACTCTCGGGGCAGGGCGCACGGGGGGCACGACGGCACGCGCGAGCATGCACGGGCGACATCACCGGCTCCCGACGGGGTCGAGATCGCCGTCGACCTGGAGAGCGCAGGGCTGGACGATGAGTCGGTCCTGCTCGCGGTGCGGGACGCGATTCCGCGGGGCTCCCGGGCGCCGCTGGTGCTGATGCTCGCTTCAAACGCCCTGGCCGAGGTGGCGCTCCCGAGGGAGCTCACCTCGCGGCTCCTCCGGCTCAGCCTCGCGCACAATTGCATCGATCGCGTCCCGGCGCTTGGTGGGGCGTGCCCTCTGCTCCAGTCGCTCGACTTGGCCGGCAACGCGATCGGCAGCCTCGCCGAGCTCACGAGGGGCGGCCCTCTCCCGGCCCTGGCCCGGCTTTCGCTCAAGGACAACTGCCTCGACGGCCCCGCGTGCCTCAGCGGCCTCGGCCCCCGCCTGACGCCGGGCCTTCGCGACCTCGACGTGTCGGGGAACCTCGTCGCCCGCGCAGAGTCGCTCGCACCGCTCCGCGGCCTCCCCCTGGAGGCGATGTGCCTCGACGGGAACCCGCTGACGCGGCGCGCCGCCGCCCACGACGAAGTGATGGCTGTGCTCGACGCGGGGGGGACGGGGGCGGCGGGCGGGGACGAGACCCCACGTTCGGGCGACGGCGAAACCGCAGCAGAGGGCCCGCACCCCCGTGCTGGCGGGAGGGCCACGGGCCAAAGAGCGCGTGGCGGGGTTGCGCGGCCCGTGCAGACCGGTGGTGCCCGTCTTGTGGAGGCGCCAGCCCCGGCAGAGCCCGGCCGCGACAGCGGGGGCGAACGCGGGGACGGCGGCCGCGGGCGGCGCAAGGCCCCCGTCCCCGCCCAGAGGCGGCCCCGCGGCGGCGTGGAGTGGGTCATGCCCCCCGCGGCGGCACCGGCGGACAGGGGCCGCCCGGCCTCGGCGGGGGAGAGCTCGGGCCGTGCAGGGCGCTCGGCCTCCCGCGGCACCGGAAGCAGAGCTCGTAAGAGGCAGAGCACGCCGGGAGGGGCCGCAGCGCGGCAGAGCCGGGCAACGAGCGGGCTCAGACGACGCGCCGCTGGGAAGTGGGAGCGCCCCTGGGCCGAGCCGTCTCCCCAGAAGCAGAGCCTCCGCCGGAGGCAGAGCCGCCCGGCCGGGCACGGCCCGGGGCCCTCGGCCGACGAGGGGGACCCGGTGCTGGCGGCCCACCCGGCGGCGCGTCGCTCTCGCTCCGCTCGGCCGCGTCGCTCCGAGGCCGGCGGCTACGCGTCGGCCCAGAGCCCCGGAGGCACCGCGAGCGCGCCGGGCGCAGCGGGGCGGCAGGCGACGCCGCCGCCGCCGCCGCCGCCGCCGTCGTCGGCACGGCTGTCCGTGGACGGCGACACGCCGCAGCCGCACCGCCGGCCGCCCCTCCCCGCCCCTCCCCCAGCCCACTCCGCGTGGGGCGGAGGCCTCAGCCCCCGCGCCTCCCTCGCCGCCGCCTTTAGCGCCGCCGGGGCGACGGAAGCGCTCCTGAGGCGCATCCATGGCATGCCGCAGGCAGAGCCCGGTGCAGAGCCCGGTGCAGAGCCCGGTGCAGAGCACGAGGAAGGCTCCAGGGCAGCTGGGTGGCCGAGGTCCGCGGAGGGAGGGCATCACGAAGGGAAGCAGCGACCCGACGGGGCCGACCAGGACGACGGCGGCGGGCAGAGCCCCGTGACGGAGGAAGGGAGCGACTTTGGGCCGGACGCCGGCGAGGAGGGGCCGGGCGGGGGCTGGAAGATCGGCGGCAGCGCCGGCCGGCCGACAGCCTCCGACGGGCCCGCGGCGTGGGGGGGCTACGGGAGGGAAGCAGAGCCGAGAGCGGGGCAGAGCCGACCCGGGGGCACGTCCCGCCTGGACACATACCGGGGGAGCTCTGCCCCGGCGGGGCCGGCCCCTCGCACGCCGTACGGATCCGGGGACCGTCACTCCGCCGCTGAGCGCCCGGCCGGCACCCCCAACGGCGACACGCGCCGTCCGGAGGCGTCCGCCCCCTCCCGTCGCCGTCCCATGACGCCCGCCCAGGCAGCGGCGAGGGCGGCGACCAAGACCGCGCCGGTCCCGAGCACCGCACCGGCCCCGGCGCGCTCCGCACGGCAGCCCCGGCCGTCGGCGGGCCCTGGGGGCCCGGCCGTCGCCGTGGGGCGGAGAGCCGGCATGGCCGCTCGCCACGACCTCTCCCCGTACCGCCACCGCCCCGCCCTCGGGGCGGTGAGCACGCCGTCAGTGCAGCCGGGCGCAGCAGGCAGAGGGGAGGAGGCTTGGCCGGGCGGCAGCGGGCCCGGCGGCGGTGGTGATGACGACCGGACCCCGTCCCCCGCCCAGGCCACCGCCGACGTCCTGGTAGAGTCGGTGAACAGAGCTGCGGCGGCGGCCGTGTCGGCAGCCACGCCGCGGCCATCCTCGACGCCCCGGACGCCCCGGACCCGCGCCTCCGCCGGGAACGAGTCCGGCGCGATGGTGGCGGGCCTGCGCCAGCTGCTGGACAGCAAGAGGCGGTCCCAGGCGCGCCTGAGCGCCTCCGGGCGGCAGCCGGGGCGATGGTGACCGGAGCACGCGGGGGGCGCCGAGGCAGTGGGGCGACGCCGGTCGGCGGAGCAGTGGCGCGTCGCGGCCGGCGGACCAGGCCGCGAGTGGGGTCACCATCGACCCCCGCCGTGCCCTGTGGGCTGACGGTCGTGCGGGGGCGTGAGTGAGCGACGCCCGAACGACACGGCGCCTCGGTCGCACCACAACACCGGCAGCATGTCACACCCACCCACACACTCACGCTGCCTCCGGTCTGCCTTGGATCCGGTCAGCGGCGCTGCGGGGCGAGCAGTCCTGTCCCCTCGCCCTCGCCCCCGACCAGCCGCCGCAGGAAGAGCGCGGCCTTGAAGCCGTCCCACCCCGCCCTCAGGCCGCCCCCGACCATCACCTCGGCCGGCCGGCCCTGCGCCCGCACCAGCCGCACCACCGCGCTGTGCACCGAAGACACGGGACGAAGGAACATCGCCGCCCGGGCCCGGGCGTTGCGGGCAGAGCTCACGTCGTCGCGGCGGGAGGGGAGGGGGCCGCACGCCGCCTCGGCCGCGGCCTGTGCCACGGCCTCGGGGATGCGCTCCCCCCTGAGCGACGCCGCGTCGCTCGTCTCGGAGGTCAGGCCCCACTCCGCGAGCAGCTCCCCGCCGAGCCCCGCCCCGCCGCCGCCGCCGTCGGCGAGGTCGTCGACCGCGAGGCCCTCGCCCCACGTGGGGCACACGCTGTACCGCGCTCGCTCTGGGGCCACGAGCCCGGGCGCGGTGTCGTCCAGCGGAGGCGGCGCCTCGCCGGACCGGCCGGCCGCCTCAGCGACCGCGGCGAGGGCTGCGCGCGCGGCGATGCGCCTCGCCGCTGCAAACGCGTGCACGTACGCCGCCAGCTGCAGGGCGTAGGAGTCGTGGATGCGAGAGGAGGTCTTGAGGTCGATCACGACCGCCCGACCATCCGCGGTCCATCCGAGGGCATCAAAGGCACCGCGGTACCCCAGGCCTGGCCAGGTCACGAACGCGTCGCCAGAGACGTCCAGCTCGAGCCCGCTGGTCTCGGCCCAGCGCAGGAAGCAGTCGACGCTGTGCTTGGACGGCGCGTCGGCAGCCGTGCCCAGGCTCGCCAGAATGCTCGCCCGAGCGGCCGGGATGTCGGGCGATGCGGATGCGAAGTACCCCTCGCGGATGGAGGTGTCGATGGCATCGTGAACCCTGGTGCCGAACGAAGCGGCAAACGACTTGACGCGGTCGGGCTCTCCGGCCGCCCGGGCCAGGATGTCATCGAGCACACTCGGCGTCACGGTGCCCCGTGTGTTCGCGAGCTCAGTTTTGACGGACCGCAGCGCGGAATGCACTGCCCACGGCACGAGGCCGGATTTGTCCAGGACATTGACAACGCTCGTAACGCTGGCAGGCCGCGGTCCGGGGGTCGGTGCCACCGGCTCCTCGACGTCGGTATCCACGGGCAGGTCTTCGGCTGGATCCGCGGCGCTGAGGCTTGACAGGCGAGCCGCAGCGGGAGGCAACGCCAGCCGCTTCACGAGCGCCCCGGCGACGCCTCCCCGGGCCAAGATTGTGGTAAACCGTCGCATGAAGGATGCACAACACGCTCGTTGGCCGCAGCAGGTGGCGGATGCGGCACCGGAGCGGACGCAAGAGTGCCGATTTCGTCACCAAGCCCGCGGTCCAGCAGAGTCACACCCAGCCAGGTGCACGTCTTCGCGGTGTCGCAAGGCACCTCTGGATCGCTCCTGTGTCGCAACCACGCGCCGGCATCGCGCAGGAGCAGAGCCGTCACAGAGTCGCGGGCAGCGTTGTCGCACGTCGCACACACCGGCGATGGCAGCCGATGGATCCGCGTTCCTCCGGATTCTGTGCGACGAGGCGCTGTTCCGGCACGTCTGCACGTTTCAGCCAGGGGTGCGAGGCGCCGACTGGCGCGGGGAGGCGATGTCGAGGCGGGCAGCCGCGGCCGGGGTCGCTCAGCTTTTCGATGTGATGGGTCCCTCGCGGCTCCCGGTCACCGGCGCGGTCATCGAGGCAGCCGCGAGCCGCGGGCACACGGCGCTCATGGTCTCGCTGATGGAGCGGAACCCCGGCGTGGAGCTCATGTCGTCGACCCTGGCCTCTGCGGCGCGCAACGTGAGGCTGGTCACTCTTGGGGCGCGCAGCATGAATCCTCGCGGGCCGAGCGCAGCCACGCGCCCAGCCAGCATCTCGCCCCCTGCCAGCTTGTTATCGCAGGGGGCGTCAGAGACCATTCATATGCTTGACGGCCTCCGCGAGCAGCGGCTGGTGGACTGGCAGGCCGTGCGGCCATCGCTGCTGCGCCGCCTGGCACAGGAGATGCAGGACGAGGGGACGGAGCCGCCCCTGCCGGGTGACGACGGCGAGCACGGGCCCGCGCCGGAGTGCGGCACCGTGTCGCTGCTCGAGCAGGTCCGATCGGGGCGCCTCAGTGCCGCAGATGCCGCAGCCAGGCACGCGTGGCTCCGGCACGCGTCGGCCCTGTCGGCGGCGATCGAGGCGAGGAGACGGTGGCTGCAGGTGGCGCCGCTGCGGCTGGACATGGGCGTCGCGGCGGCCGCGGCCGAGGGAGGGCACCTCGACGTCGTGTACTGGACGGCCCACCGGCTGCGAGAGGGCTTCGTGCCTTTCCCCGTGCTTTGTGCCGCTGTGTCGGCAAGGCACTCGAGGCTTGCGATGTTCGTGCTGCGCAAGTGGAGGTCAAAGTTTCGCCGCTGCGAGCTGTCGCGCTGCTGGGCCCTTGCGAGGCAGACCGAGCAGCTGCGGCTGGCAGACTCGCTCATGGTCACGCTGGTGGGCCTTGCGGACTGGCACAACGACCCTGCGGCGGACAGCGCCAGGCGCGCGGCCGCTGCGCTCGAGCCGCTGACGACACGCCACCCGCCGAGCCCTGCCGCGCGTTGAGATCGTGCGTGGGCTGCTGCGTGCCCGGGCTGGACCAGTGACTGAAATTGGCCAACATTTCATGGTGGATGCGCGCGCTCACACTGCGCCATGCCGCGCAAACAGTTCGCCCGCTGGGCTGGGCGGCTACTCAAGGTACCCCTCGTCCGGGTCGTGCTGCTTGGGGCGCGTGCGGTTATACACTGTCTCACCGCTGAGGGCGCGGCGGGCCCTGCCGACCGACCCGCTCACGGAGCCGCGGAGCGCCGCGGCGGTCGGGTGGACCGTCGTCCCGCCTGCCGACCCCGTCTCGGAGCCGGCGCCGCCCCGCCCGTCCCCCGAGTCTATGGATCCGGCCGACGTGCCGTGCGCCGCGCCCCCCCTGCCGTCGCGCGCGTCATCGTCGCTGTCGTACCCCTGCGCGAGCTCCTCCTCGTCCTCCTCGTCGCTCGCCGGCGGGGCGGATCCCCCCGTGGCCTCCAGCGGCCGCTGCCGCTCCCTCACGTTCCAGTTTAGCTTCTCCGTGATGGAGCGCACCCAGTCGCCCACCGTCCCCTTCCGGGTCACCAGGGGGAGGGGGAAGGGGGACATCTTGACCACGACGAAGTCCCCCTCCCCGAGGAGGCAGTCGTCGGGGTCCACGCCGGGCGGCACGCGGCCGTCGAAGTTGACGCGTATGGTGGAGCGGGCGCCCTGGGGCACGACGAGGCGGATGACGGCGGAGTCCGGGAAGATGACGGGACGGAAGGAGAGGGTGTGGGGGCAGATGGGCGTGAAGAGGATGGCGGGGACGGAGGGGAGGCCGATGGAGCCGCCGGCCGCGAGGCTGTAGGCGGTAGAGCCGGTGGGTGTGCCGACGATGAGGCCGTCCGCCTGGATGGTGGTCAGGGGCACGCCGTTGACGTACGCGTCGACGGCGCAGAGGGCGGCCCCGGCCCCCCGCTCCAGGCTGACCTCGTTGAGCACGTTCCAGGCCAGGGAGGCTCTGCCGCGGTTTCGCCGCCTGTGGATGCTGCACTGGAGTCGCATGCGCATGGTGACGGGGACCTCCGCGGCAACGTGGCCGGGGCGGAGGCCCTCGCAGGGGGGCGAGAGGGGGAGGGGGAGGGTGGGGCGGTCGGGGTCGGGTGAGGGTGGGGCGGGTGCGCCGCTGGCGTGGGGGAGCGAGGGCGCGAGCTCCAGGCCGGGGAGGACGGCGCCAAAGGCGGCGGACGGGGCCGGGGAGGCGTCGTCGGCGGAGGGTCCGCCTGAGCGCCAGCGGCCGGGGCGGCGACCCGTGACCGAGGACGTGCGGACCGAGGCGTCGTCGTCGTCCTCCTCCTCCCCCCCGGTCGTCCAGTCGGCGTCCCCCGACGGGTCGTCGTGCGCGGGGACGCCGCTCGGCCTGACTCCCATCATGATGGCTCGCACCGCGCGCTTGAGCACCGGGCGGTCGAACACGGTCATGAAGCCCAGGGAGCCCGCGGAGACGGAGATGACGGGCGGTATGGCCCGCTGGAACAGCGTGCTCGTGTGCAGCACCGTGCCGTCGCCGCCGATGCACACCACCAGGTCCAGGGCAGAGCCGTGCTCCGTGCGAAACCGCACCACGCCGTCGAGCGCGCCAGTGCCGACGTCGCTCCGGCCGCCGATGCTCGAGCCGTCGTCGTCGTCGTCGTCGTCGTCGTCGTCGTCGTCGCCGGCCGCAGCGCCGCCGCCACCGCCGGCGCCCGCGAAGGGTGCCCCGGCCCTTCCGGCCGGCCCCACGCGGCCAGGGTGCAGCCTCTCGGCCCGTGACACGGCCGCCACGCCGTCCCCGACCGTGGACCGGTCAGCATTCCCCGCGCGGCGCGCCGGGAGCTTGTGGGACGCCGCCTTGGCACGCCTCCCGGCTACGCGGCGCGCCAGCCGCCGAATGGACGGCCACTCGTCGTCTTCGGCGTCCAGGTGCACGGACACCCCGAAGCTGCGCACCAGCCAGAGCGCGAGCTGGACGCTGTGCCGGCGGATCTCCACGTCCCGCCATTTCTTGATGATGCCGATCGTCTTGGGCCGTGAGCGCCATCGCACCAGGGCTTCACGGACGCTGAGCTGCTGCGCGCGAATCTCTGCGCCCGGAACGTCCGTTGGGGGCTCGCAGCTATCCGACAAGCACTTGCTGATCTGAATCGGCGATCTTCTCAGCGGAGCCGCGGTCCCTGACGCCGGCATCACGTGTTTTTCCGAAGCTGCACTCGCGCCCCCGAGCGAGAGGGCGGGAGCGTCCAGCCGAGAGCGGGAGGCGGAGGCCATCGGGCCGAGAGTCCGTCACCAGACGTTTTGCCACGTCGAACGGCACCCCAGCGCAGGCACTCGCTGCTCGCGACGGTGGCACGGGGCCGCGGGATGACGTGTCTGTTCGTCGCCGGGTTCCCACGTTGAGGTGCAGCTGTGACAGCTGCCACGGCATGAAGGGGCGTGTTTCCGCTTCCCTTTGTGGCAGTTCCACAGTCGTTATGAACTGCTTGTGCTTATATTTGACTTTGTCAGTGATTCCCCGACTTAAGAGCGCCCCGAAAACCGGAGACAAGCTGTCGCCGGCCCCGCACCAGGTCCCGGAGCGAGCAGGAGCTGACGCAGCCGACAAGCAGGTGTGCGCCGGAACGGGTTGCGCTCCGGCAAAGCCTGCGGGTCTGATGCAAGGGGTCCGAGCACGGGCGGGCGAGCCCGCGCGGCGCGCGTGGGCGCTTGCAACGGGCCGTGCCCGCACGATGGCCGCGCCTTGCCCGAGGTACTTGACCGCTTCACCGCGAGGGGGCGGCGGGTCGGGCTGGATGGGCCAAGTCGAGGAGCGGGCGAGACAGTTCGATTCGGTCTTCACCACGGAGGAGCTCAAGGCGGGCCTCGGCTCCAGGAAGGCCGTGCCCGTCTCCCACATGGACTCGGCGGCCGGGCGCAGCGATACCGCCTCGTTGGGCGCGGCGGGCTCCTTCGCTGCGAGCGCCGAGTCGTTCAGGGAGCGCCTCCGGCGGGCCCGCTCGGTCTCGCGCTCGACCGTCTCGGCAGCGGCCAGCGAGCCGCCCGCCGCCAGCACAACCGGAAGGTCACCGGCTGCCGCGGCCCGGGGCGCCGCGGCGCCGAGCATGCCCCGGGCGGCTTCTCGCTCGAAGGCCGAGCCGGCAGGGCCGCCGTCCCCGCCCCCGGCGCCGTCGTTCCCCCCGCCCCCGCCCCGCCCGGCCCCCGCCGCCGAGTCCCCCGTTGCGCTCGCGCCCGGCGAGGCGCTCATCGCGCACTGCCCGCCCTCCGCGATCCACTCGGTTAGCACGATTCTCTCCACGATGCCCGCCGTCTTCTCCGGCGCATCCTTCGCCCTCAACCACGCGGGGTACGGCCTGCCCATGCCGTGGTGGGGCATCGCCATGGGCGGCGCCGCCTCGGCCGTCGCCATCGGCGTGCAGTGGTACATCACGGGACGGCACGTGCACTCCCTCGTCGCCCTCCCTGACGGCTGCCACGTCCGCGTCACCACCTCCTCGCCCCTGGGCATGCTCCCCAAGGCCTCCGCCGTCGTCCCAGTGGCCTTCTTCGGGCACCGCCACAACGAGGCCGCGGGCACCGTGTACGTCACGATCGCCGCCCCGGGCACCGCCCCGGACTCCGTCCGCCCCGTCTTCCTGCCTCTCGAGGAGCGCACCACCGTGCCGGACCGCGACGTCCTCGACGCCCTCCTCGCCGGCCGCGCCCCCCTTGGCTGCGCTTCGAGCCCCGTCGACCCGGCAGTCGCGTACTGGAAGCAGGCCACATCCGAGAGCGGAAGGCCCTATTGGTTCAACGAGGCCACCCGCCAGCGCCAGTGGGACGCCCCGGCGCACGTGAAGGAGCACATGGCGGCGCAGCAGCAAGAGTGACGGCAGCCGAAAATACGGCGCTCTTTCCAACCGCCTCACTCGCGCTCGCTCCCCCAACCGTAGTTGTGCGGCTGTATCGCTGTCATGATGCGGGAACGAGCGCCGCGCCTGCGAGCTGACGATTGCTCTGTGCGGAACTCGAGGTGCGCACTCTTGCCGGCGACCGGGCCCCGAGCCCACGACCGAAGCGCACGCTCGGGCAGACAGCCTTGCGCCAGCAGCGCGATGGGCGCGGCGCAGTCGGCGGCTGCGCCGTCGAGTGCCAAGCACGGTGCGGTCAGCGCGTTCGTCCCCGGTCTTCGGAACGAGGGCAACACGTGCTTCGCCAACGCGATGATCCAGGCGCTGGCATCCCTGCCCCAGTTCCATGCGCACCTGGAGCGCATCGTGGCGGCGGGGACGGCCCCTCCGCCTGCCAAGGCCATGGACCCGCTTTGCCGCGCGCTGGCTGGCGCGGGCGCGGGCGCGCTCCAGGACGCAAGAGATGCCATGTTCGAGGAGGGAGGGTCCGCCGGGGTCGACGTCGAGGCGGCAAGCAAGGACCTCTCGGCGCGGACGCGCCTCGCGTCGCGCCTGCTTGGGCTGGTGCAGCGGCTGTCCCGCGCGGACGCCGAGCCGGTCTTGCCCGAGGACTCGCGGGTCCTGGTTGACGATTTCAGCGCCCTGTTCCAGGTGCACGGCGAGTCGGGGCTCCGTGGGGAGCAGCAGGACGCGCACGAGATGTTCCTGCTCCTCGAGTCGGCCCTGGCGCGCGACCTCGACGACTCGGAGGACACGTCGGCCGCGGCCCTCGTCGAGGCCGCGAGGTACAGCCACTCGCCCGCCGCGCTGGCCCGCGTGGCGCGGCAGGACATGCTACGGGCGTCGCCGAGCGGGAATGTCATCGAGGCGCCCGGCCGCCCGGCCCCGCTGCGCTCTCCGCCCCCCTCGCCCCCGAACGGCGGCAGCGCGACCGCACCTTCGCCCATGGCCGCGGCTGCTGCGCCCGGCGGCCCCGAGGAGCCCGAGCCCTCTCGCATGGCCATCGTGTCCCTCGGAACGTCACCCCTCGTCGACGACGGCAGGCGGCAGAGCCAGCGGAGGAGGCTACGGGCGGCACAACGCGAGCGACGCCTCGACCCCGAGGCGGTGGCCACCCCGCCGTCATCACCCCGCAGCGCCGCACCCTCGACGCCGGACCCCCCGCCCGGCGGCGCCACGCCCCC
>Ga0136560_1001650_pt1 | contig 11482 bp, 15 predicted proteins | sample AntRauMeHopE1497_FD_104925 | JGI IMG/M metagenome (GOLD analysis project Ga0136560, IMG submission 104925) | Saline lake microbial communities from Rauer Islands, Antarctica - Metagenome Hop E1 #497 | ecosystem: Environmental > Aquatic > Non-marine Saline and Alkaline > Saline | place...
CCCCCACCAGGCGAAGGCGGCGGGTGAGGTCGCCTCTTCGCCGGTATCTTTCCATCTCCTACCCCGTCACTCAGTGGCCTGTATCCCCCCCCTCTCGAACCATCGTTGCTGTCCGCTCCGCTCTCAACTCTGGCAGCTGCAGCGGCAGCTCGGACGGCTGCCGTCGCTGCACTGCCTCTGCGCGACCGCTGGCGGCTTTCTTGTTCCTGCCTGTCCAGCTCCTCGGACTCCTCATTGATCGCGTGAATCTCTAGGGCCGTCTACGCCTCCTTAAGGGCAGACTGCGCGTCTCTCAGCCGTCCACGAAGTGCATCTAGCTCAGCATCTTGCTGCTTAATACGAACTTTAGCAGCATCGCTACGCTCGGAGGCATCTGATGCACGCTGCTGCTGCTGCCTCTCGGCATCCTGAAGGCGAGCGCAGCGCTCCTTAGAGTCGTCAAGCAACTGCTTCAGGCGAGCAATTTCACGACCAGACGCCTGCCGGCGAGCCGTCTCTTCTTGAGTCACCTGAGGTCGCATGGCCAGCGCCTAGAGTCGTTTTGCACCGTCCATCTCGACAGCTGAAGCGATCGAATTGCCGCCAGGCATGCCACTACCTGGGCCTCCGTCTGCCCCTCGCGCCCTCGAGGACAGTGTTCCCTAGAGAGCTTCGTCCTCGTCATCCTCGGCTTCGGCAGCGGCCGCAGCTGCAGCTGCAGCTCCATCCATGATCCGCTGCACTGCTGCCTCATCGTACTAGATACCCGACCTCCGCAGGATCTCGTGCATGGCCAGTAACCGCCTATAATGGTCGCCACGTTCCGAGGCCCATACGCGGGAACGGCGGCTTAGACGAGCCTGCAACGAGTCTGCCAGCTTCTCCGCTGACTCTCGGCGCCTCTGTGCCTCGTCCAGACGCCGCGCATACTATTCAGTGACTCTCTGATGTTCCGCTCGCATGGTGCTGGTCATGGCAGCGTGAAACATTTCTTCCCTCCTACGAACCAAGCCTGTCAAAGTACCATCAAACCAGGACTCAAGCCTTTGCATCTCTTCGTGCTGCCATGGACTCCGATGTGCCACTGCGTGATCCTTGGCGGCATACTTCGCGGCGCGCTAGAGTCTCCCTCTGGCCTCGTCATTCCCAAGAGCTTTGAGCTTTGAGAGGCCAGCCTCGACATGGCGACGCCGGGGCGTCAAAGGAACCTTGCCTCTCTCTGTCGACCCGGATGGCGCTTTTGTAGTAGCACTAGAGTCTTCTTGCGTTAAAAACGTGCTCCCGCCTTGCTATACATCGGAACGTGGAGGTGAACCTGCTTCGTCGTGATGTTTCGCTTCGGCAGCCCCGCCCGATACGTTGGACGCTCGGGAAATCCGAAGATCGATCTCAGCTGAGTCTTTGAGAGCTTGCGACGCAGCGGCAGTCTACTCAACCTTAGCAAGTTGCGGCTACCCTAGGAAAACTACCTGCGAGCGAATATTGCGGTGGCTTTGTCCAAGTGGCAAGTTAAAGCTAACCCTCATCTCGTTCTCCTTATTTCGCGCGAACGCAGAAACTCACTAGATCGACAAACGATTTTCTCGCTGTATCAAGTAAAGATGCCGCATCCGGCCCTATGCTGTCGGCGACGTCAGCCTCATCTTTGGCTTCAACCGGAGTTTGACGCCAGTACAAACGTTGCTGCCCAGGGTATATTGGTTGCATGACGCGCTCTCGGTCCTTGACAGCACCCCTGCGATGCAATTCACCGTCCACAGCTTGTGTAATTAGACCCTGCATCGAGCCCAGGGCTATCGTTCGTCGAATTTGTGGGTTTTGCAGTTTCCGTTGACAGCGCGGCAGTGTGATGATCGGATCCAGGATCGATCGCACACGGATCAGATCCGGATAGGGCCTAACGGGTTTTGGTCGCAAGCTACAAGATAAAAATATGAATCGCGCGGGCTTCAAATTCGCAGAAGCTAACTCTGACACCCTTCAGTTTCCCTTCGCCTGTGTAGTAGCAGCGTCACTGCCCGGCTTACTCGCAGGCTGTCTCCTCCTGCTCGTAAGACTGCCACCTGTGCGACCGACCCCCAGGACCCTCCCCGTGCCAGAGGATCTGCTGCTGCTGCTGCTGCTGCCACTCGATCCTACACGCAGCTTCGGCCCACTGGGTGCACTCGGACGCCGGCCAGGACCTGAAACTGCCCTTGCCGTCCCACCCTGCGCACGTCCAGCACCACCATGCGATGCACCATCCTATCCCATACTCGCCCTCATGGCTGCCTGAAGCATCGCATCCTCATCCTAGACCCCATCACCATGCCCACCCTGCTGTGCACTTGCATGCAATGCCCTTGCACCACCCATGCTGGCTAGCAGAGCCGCCTGAAGGGCTCGATCCTCTCCCTGCGGAGTCATGGGGCGCCGGACGCTGCCACTGCCCCTGTCCCTGCCCCTGCCACCCTCTCGGCTGCCCCTGCCTGTGCCACACTCTCGGCTTGGACTTGAACTGGTACTTGAGCTAGGACCCATGGATTTATAATGAGAAGAAGAAGAAAATGGACCTGACGGTGTAACCCGTGGTTGCCCCTAGCCCGATACAGGTCTCTATGCCCTGGCTCGTTCCCGCCATGACGCATTCTGAGACCCTGACTCCGTTCCTGCCTGTGGGGCTTCAAGGGTGGCTCTCACTGGCAGTCGATTGCCGCCTCCTCCTCCCCCTCTGCTCCTTCCTTGCAATGCAATGCTTCCATCAGATGGATCTCTTGCACCCCCTACAGGATTATCATGGCGTGCACGTGCAGTGGCAGAGCCAGAGGCATTGCTCCCTGGTGTCCCACTAGGAAGATTGCCAATGCGACCCCTACCCCTACCACCAGCTGACCCTGGCCTAGACCCTGGCCTCGATCCGATCCTGGCCTTGCCCTCCATTCGCCCTGCTGCAAGGCGGGCTCTGAATCCCGTAGACCCTTCCTACTGACCCCGAGGGAGTGCCACCTTGTTCCCTGAGTTCCCTACAGCATTTCCTGATGTGTTCCTCCCGATGGCATGACGACCAGATGACGCTGTTGCTTTCTTCTCCTGTTTCCGTGACGAAGATGAAGGTGAAGATAACGAAGCCCGTGCTTCATGGGAAACCATGGGTCTTCGTACACCTCGTGCTCCTTGAGCCCTGCCTCTCCCTCGGCCTCCCAACCTGGTACCGATTCTTGACGGCGGCGACGACCGTAGGGAGGCCTCGATCGCTGCTGCCAGCATCGCGCTCTGAGTCGCAGTGGAGCCATCTAGCCGCATACCAGCCTCAGATGCAGCCCGGATCACGTCCTTTGTAGCCTTGACGCGCGCATACACCCGCTCTGCGAGCTCTGCCTCCCCGGGGTCGCCCCACATGTCAGATGAGCCTTCACCAGGCGAATCGCTCGCAGCACCAGTTCCCCCAGGCGCGCCGGTTCCGGCTCCTCCGCGAGAATCGCGGGCATTGCGCCCGCGAGCTGTCACATGAGCGGGAGAGGCAAAATCCAGCAGCGGTCGGGCGGTTACAGGACCCCGTGCTCTAACCCCTGGCCTGTTAAGGGGTTGTCTGAGAGGGCCTGGTGAGGCATCCTCAGTATGAGCATCGCGGCCTCGTACAGACCGGGCTACACGGGGTGAGCGAACTCCATTTGTGGATTCATCCGGGGGCAATGTGCTTTGCATGGGCGATTCTCGATCAGGCCGAAAGCTGGGCGCATCACCATTAGTAGTAGATCTAGCCATTAAACCGTGTTGGACTGCCAGCGAATCTGGAAAAGCCTGCAGGTTGCGAGTTTCACCTTCAGTTTCAGTCCATGCACCGGGACCGGACTGGATAAATGCACCCGTGTGTGCACCGTCCGGATCTAGATATGTCTGTCCGTGATGCTGAGGATTGAATGGATCCCCCATGGCGGCACGCACCAAGGTATTCGCTCTGTTCCCTCCCTAGGCGTCGTCCTACGAGCCTTCAAACCGAGCCACTTGCACGGTCTTTCCATGTGTGGCTGAAGAGGCCACGAGAGAGCCAGACCCGGAGCCAGCTGCCTGCAACGATCTCGAGGCGCCAGTCAACTCGCTCTGCGCCCGCTGCTCGGAAGCCATCGCCGTTGCCACCAGCCCATTGCATGCAGCTGCATCCCTGCTTGATACAGAGGCCATTGTCCTGGCCCTGGATTCGAAGTCCATCCCTAGGATAGACCGCTCCGCATCTGTCGACTGCAGGTGAGTCTCAAGCATGTCGATTCTTCCCTTGAGCGACCTGATCCGAAGTTGCTGTCTCACCCAGAGCGGATTCGAAGGAGACTTCTGCCCAGGAACCTAAACCGCGAGGTCACGAATAATATTCAGATGCGTGCGCATGGACTCCAGGGCTGCCTTTGACAGCACCAGGTGGCCGGTCCCGGATGTGCCATTTCGCTCGCTCTCGGACCCAGACCTCGGCATCGGTGCCCCCTTTCGCTTGATCCTCAGATTCCTCAGCTGAGCGAGCGTCTCCCTGCGTTTCGATGCCTCTGCATGATCCTGGATGGGCATACCCCTATTGTGACTACTAGTATCTTCGCCAACTCGGTGGCCTACGATCGGCATCAGTGTCGAGTCATTGCTGGGATACTGTGAAGCGCCACCGGCAATAGATGCATCCACACCCGCTTTCGGCTGGCTTCCATCGTGGATCTTGCCTGCGTCTTTGCCCTTGCCCTTGCCCTCGTTCTTGTTCTTCCTGCGAACAGATGCCAATCTCCTTTGCCTCTCCATGGCAAGATCACGTAACCTAGAGGCTTCCTTGCTCAGTGCAGCTCCTGCCCCGATACCCTGGCCAGCGGAACCTCTCATCACTTCCCCCGAGCGAGGATTTAATCGGGCACCCACAGCCCGACCTGCGCCCTGAAAAGGATGAGCAGCCGACCCCATGCCACTTACGTCAATGTCATCATCAACAACACTCCCGCCGACACTAGATCCTGCGGCTCCCTTTGAATTGCCACGGATAGCCACCTCTCCTTCATCATTGAATGTCTCGGTATGACCATTCCCATCACCAGCGATAGCCCTTCCCTCCCTTCCTGTCCCTCTTCCAACCCCTGCCCCTGTTCCTGCTCCTGCTCCTGTCCGCGTATCTCTAGCAGACGACGGCCGCCTGCGTCGCATACCTCCCTGCTCTGGCATGTCCTTCGGGGGAGCGAAATCGACCTCCAGGTCCAAGTCGCCGTACAAGCTGACGGATGTCCCCGGGCGGACTTCGAGAACTTCGAGTCGGTGGGCTTCTCCTGCAGCGCGCACATCAAGGACCTGTCCTTTCGATAGCACCGAGTAGTGCTTCATGGCCTGCTCCATGAGTTCTCTGGGGCCGAACGCTGCTGCCAAATCGATGAATGCTGTAGTTTCCGGCTAGAACTTTGCAAATTGTCCTTTTGGAGGATTCTTCACAGACGTGAGCAGCACTTTTGACCCAGGTCGAGCACCGATACTGTGCATCACGGGGGCTGGAACGTAGCAGAGACCTTCGGGAGCCGAAAACTCATAGACTCCACTGAACTGCTGCACTTTCTCGGGAAGAACACCATCTCGCCCTGGAATCAAACCACGAGTTCGCGATCGCTCGTTCTCCACACGCAGCACGACACCCCGAGCCATAGGAAGTCTAATCCGTGCAGCTTCATTGAATGCGCTTGGCGGCAAAATTAGCTTATCGCCGGCATCTAGCTGCTCCCAGTGATCTTTATTAGATTTCTGCATGGGGTAAGCCCTCAGTGATAGCTTGAGCTCCGGCCGCCTTGGCCCAGAGGCTGTGAAAGTGGGTAAAGTATCAACTGGTAAATGCATAGTGTGAGCAGAACAACGATTGCTCCCACACCACTATCGCGTACAACCAACGGCTTACATAAAGATGAGACCATTGATTATCTCAAAAGTCCAGAAATTTTAACCATGCTGATGCAATAGGTCTTAAATGGCTTAATTGCCGTTGGCGAGGATGCCGCGGGTTTAGGTTCCGCAGGAGACCAGATGCACACGGGTGGATTTTGAGTCAGTATTCGAGGCAAAAGTAATCGTCGTAGCTCCAACGCACCAAAGCAGCATAGTTTGTCTCATCTATGACATGGAGAATACGTCCTCCTTGCCACTCTGCGCCTCACACGAGGCACCCTCAGTCCGGGCGGTCCGCAATACATGCGGATGACCCACACGAACGTCTTCGGAATGAATGCAAACAAATTATGTCACGATGAGCGCCTGAAACCGTGCACGAAACCCGTCCCTACCGAAGCACATCAGCCACTCCGTGGCCATATCAAGCATAGGCGGTTCACCACCCTCACGTAGCTGCTCCCAGCTCGATCGATCACCAGCCGAACCTTGGTGGTAAACGATTGCGGCTTCGGTAAAACGTATGCAAACAGGAGAACATACAAGGTCCAAAGACTCGACACAATGCGATCATGTGCCGCCGGTCCTCCGGCGCGGAGCTTTGCTCTGCTTGGGTTTAGAGGCAGCCGCCTTCCTAGAAGCGCTGGCTCCGGCAGACGTCCCTGCGGTCTTCTTGCCAACTGCCTTTTTGTCCGTTGATTTCGTTTTCGTTGCAACTCCTGGCTTCGCCTTTCCCGATGCTTCCGGACTGGTACCTCCAGCAGATGCTGCACCCTTCCGACCCACACCGCTTGCAGGTTCAGTTCTACTGCTGGCGGATCCCACTGCTTCGCCAGCAATGATTGATGCTACAGATGGTGCCAATTCTCCTTCGATGTCCACTTGCCGCAGTGCCTTGAATGGCCTGGGCATGTTTTCCAGCGACAACGGCGTTTCTTCAATGTGCTCTCCCTTCATTACACGAACCACAAAACAACCCTTGCGTGGGCGCACATCTGGTAGCCCTGGATTAACATTAACCAATGTTCCAGGGGCGCTCGACGCCAGACAAAGCTGCAGCTTTGCGGCGGAGCGCTTAAACACGCCTCATTCTTTCGACGCCTCGATCTCAACCCGAAGGGCAGATCCTGCGTCCGAACGAGCAAGTTTGGCTTCCTTTGATGGTTGCAGCTATTCCTCGGCTTTTCGCTTTCCCATTGTGGCCCCTATTCGACTCTTGTGGACAAGATGCCGTCTTGTCCGTCCACGAAAAACCGGAAATGGCCAGTGCCTCCGGATCGATCTGCCAGTGTGCAGCTCGCTGGCAGCCGCTGCTCGCCGGAAGTGCTGTACACGCTCACAAAGCTCCGCATGCGCGTTAAACCGCTTAAGATAAGGCATGGGATACGTAGAGCACATGCGTCGTAAGAATAGACATTTGCACTATGGAAGAATTCATCTTTTCCTCAAGTCTCGACCTCACGCGCAAGAACATCACTTCACTGCCTCCATCTCACAGCATCTGCACGCCTATCATCGGCTTCGGCCCACCCGCCGGCGTGCTCTACGTCAGCAGATAGCACTGGGGCTAGTCCTCGCTTGCGCAAGTGCTCCTCTGCCACCTGAATCGGAACCCCGTTCACGGCCGGGGTCCCAGCAGGCACCGCCCAGCCGCTAGAGCCACGCGCCCACCCCTTACCCATCTCGGTACATGCGGAACTTACGTCGCGCGGCGCCGCATGGGCAAGGTATCCCATCCTGGCTTCGTTGCTCTCTTTTAGCGCTTCCACGTCTTCCCGCCGCACGCTGAATCCCTGGTCTGCCAGTGCCTTGGCAAGCGACAGAACGGCCTCGCGAGCCACAGGTCGAGAAAACGACGACGACGACGACGACGGCGAGATCGAGCTACCCAATCTGCTGCTGCCCACCGGTAAGGCCCCGGAAAAGGCACTATTTCCAGAGGACGGGATGGGTAGCACCGCCATGGCGTAGGAACACATCTCAGCCTCCTCTCCGGGCAACCGACTCACCATGGCACCGGCTGCCCGATGCAGAGACTCGGAGTCGATAGATATCGAGTTGCTTGTTCCCTGGGAAACGGATCCTTCGGGTCTCGATGCAGGGAACACAGCTGCCGCCTGACTCACGAGCGCCCCGAGCGCTGCCACGAGCCTGTCCTCAGCCTTCTCCAGGGCACGGAAGTACTCGTGAGTATGTCCGTTGAGTCTCGAGGCGACATCGGGGCCAGGCTGCACCTGCTCCCGCATTCGTAAGAACCACTCGCACGCCCGGCTAAAGTTTCGGGAGGCAGCTTCTATCGATTCATTCTGACTGCTGCTGCGGCTGCTGGTACTGCTAGCAGCGCCCACAGTCTCACTCTAGGACTCTCGGAATTGCATCTAATTATCAGAGGCATGTACATCAGAGGCATGTACCGCCTCGCTGGAGGTGGGAAGCGTCGGAGGAAAATCCTGCTGCACATGTGTTCCCTGAGCTGTTGTCTGCTCGCTCGCCCCCGTGCCTACCTCCAGCGATGCTCTCGCCGCATCCATCGCGGCATCTTCCGCTTCCTCGAATGATGCCGCCTAATGAACCCAACCAGCTTGCGCTTGTTCTCCCTGGAAGACCCACTGCGCCTACCACGTGTCCGGACGGAGTAGGGTCCCAAGCACGTCTGCCTAGGACAAACCAACGCCTCCATCCTAAGCATCACCTTCGTCGAAGTTGCCGAGAGATACGGTTGTTCCCTGACCGAACCTCTGTCCGGCACTGCGTGCCTCGACCAGGATCGCAATATAGTTGGTACTCCAAGGCATCGATACAGCCGGGGCATCATTCATTGCATTGCGGCAAGACATGGCCAGCTGCTCGGCGTGGCATCCCATCTCGAGGCCATCCAGGGGTGCCCCAAGCTTCGCCATCCCGAGCCGGACAGCATCCGGAACACGGAGCACGGCAGATCCACGGCTGGCTGCGACGGCCATCGCGGCATCTGAACGAGCAGAAGCGTGGCGTCTCCGCAGCTCGGCGCCGCGCATAACAACAGCGGAACTCCGTTGGTCGTTGCCCACGATGCAGAGGCAGGCTGCACCTGCCCTCGCGGCATCGTCTATGGCTGACAGTAGCAGATGAGCGGCCGAAGGCATGCCCTCTCCGTGGCCGGCCCTAGACATGGTTATCACGCATGCAGACGCAAGTTCTCTTGCTGAGGCCAAAGCAGCCCTGGCGATGTGAGCGATGCGATGCGGGGGTGGAGGTAGGGCTGAACATGAGTGGTCAGGCGTGGAAGAGGAGGAAGAGGAGGAAGAGGAGGCAGAGGGGGCAGAGGGGGCAGAGGGGGCAGCGCGAGCGGCGACAGCTTTTTGCAGTACTTCCACGGAGATTGCTAGCCCACGACTGGCATCTGCGGCGGCCTAAGCGAGCTAAATCCCTTCATCATCCATACTGCCCCTGCCCCTACCCCTCTTCCTCTCCTCGTCCTCGACCTCGTTGCCCCGGATGCGTCGGCCTTCACCTGAGGACGAGGTTGACCTGCGTCGAAGTCTCAGCTGCCGGGCGACCGCATTCGCGATTGGAATCATCCCACTGGACGGCTGCCTCGCCCGCGTGTTCCTCACCAGAGCGGCGGCCCGATTCACCCGCGTGGTTGCATTGCACTGCGGTGACAGCGCCTCCTCCGCCCTGCTCTTCGTCACCCTCAGCTAATCTGTTGCTAGGGCGAGCATCGCCGCAGATATCTGATGTTCCGCACGCTGTGCCGCACGGGTATGGTGGTCACTTCGCGGCGCAGCGGGTCCGGTCGGATGCCCTCTCCCGTAAGTCAGCAGCAGAGGGTGGCGGGCCCGCTGCAGGTTCTGAGCCGACTGCGCGAGCTCGAGCATTTGCTGCGGCCGCAAGAGCGACGCTCGTTTCTTCATGCTATCTGCGAGGTGGGTCCGTGCTGCAGATGCATGCCTGGCGATCTCTTTAGGGGATAGGAGCCCAGGTAGGAGACCTCTAGCGCTCGATTGGTCGAATGGCAGCGATGACATGTTTGACACTCCACCCTGGGACTCGATTCCGAGTACTTGCTATGCGAGCAGGCAGGCTGACCACAGGTGCGAATCCACAAGCATTCCAGCCAAGAGTACCGTAGAGTGTCCATTTCTGGCCTTGGTACCGTGCAGGTGCTAGATTCCCTCTTGCACTGCAACACGAGCGCTACCGAATGCCATAGCGGCACGAAGCACATTTGCTGGCGGATCTTTCGCCAAGCCTGAATCCCCGGCATTCCACTGTGCTACAGCATCCAAAAAGTCTTCAGCGTTTCTCTACAACGACGCCTGGGCTTCTTTCGGGTCTGAGAGTGGCTTTGCAGAGACAGGCACCATCCGGCCGCGCGAGTAGCTGTCGTCTCCGGTAAACTCGCCGCGCCTTTCCGGTCTTTCCTTGGGCGCAGGACTCTAGCCAGGAGGCGTAAAATTCTAGCCGTGAAACCGTTTCGCATACCCCTTCGCCGAATTCAAGCAACCTGGCGCGGTGGAGGCAAACGGACGGCTACTGTGGCCAGACAGTGCTTCTTTTGCCGCGCCCAGCTTGCTGTTCTACGACTAAACAGCACCCCTTAATGGAATTTTCATAACCTAATTAACAATCGTGCGAGTTGCAGCGGTCCCAGAACCGGAATGTGTTGAATAATACGTCTTGACCGGCTGGAGATCGCTTCTGCTGAAAACCATTCTTGAACCAGATCCATTAAGGGGGGTATTTGAAGGGCCTCCACGCGGTCGCGCTCGTTTAACTAGAACTGTCACACGAATTGGAGCACCCGAAGCCCCGCATCGTTGCATAGTCCAATAATCACGCCGTAAAGATGTAGCAAGCTTGTTTGTCGTGATAAACCAATTATTTGTACCGTATTGTTATGCTAGACCGGAACAAGGGAGTCCGCAAAATCATCCGGCAAAAAGAAATAAACGCAAAGCCAGCAGGCTACACTCACGAAAATAATCGTTGGATATACGGCTTTTGACAAATCCTTGCGATGAATCGACTTACACGCTGCTGCAGAGTCGCGGCAATGCGGAGTTCGATTGTTCGGCGTGCGCTCGCAGTGCCTAGATCATACATGAGTACTGTGCACGTGAGCCCGTACGGCGATCTAGACTCTTTGCCGACTACCATGTCGCTTCCCGACTACATCATGCAAGTAAGGTCAACTATTTGTTTCTGTTTGGTGCCATTACAACCTTTGAAGTGCTACTTGAGTACAAAGATCCCAAAAGATATATGTGCGGGTTGGACTGCAACTGCGATTGGAAGTCGGACTATTTCAGCACAATAGCATCGTTTCTGAGCGCGCAGGACGCAAAGTCTCGAGGAAATAAAAACGCCCTGGTTTGTGGAGTCAGCGGGAGATCTGTTACGTACGAATAGCTGCCAGGCTCGGTACGAGCCGTTGCATCCAAAATCTCTAGCATGGGCGTAGGGCGCGGCGACGTTGTGGCGCTGCAGATGCTCAATAGTCCCGAATTTGTCGTCGCTTTTCATGCCATTGCTTCTCTGGGAGCCACTTGCACTACGGTTAGCTCTTAGTACACGGCCACGGAGATCGCCTTCCAGCTGAAGGAGAGCGGAGCAAGCCTGTATCTGACCGCGACTCACTTCGAGACAG
>Ga0136560_1001651_pt1 | contig 11476 bp, 16 predicted proteins | sample AntRauMeHopE1497_FD_104925 | JGI IMG/M metagenome (GOLD analysis project Ga0136560, IMG submission 104925) | Saline lake microbial communities from Rauer Islands, Antarctica - Metagenome Hop E1 #497 | ecosystem: Environmental > Aquatic > Non-marine Saline and Alkaline > Saline | place...
CTGTGAAACTGTGTCAGTGGTTTCCATAGGTTGCCTGGGTCGTTTACTTGAGATACCAGGCTGTTCAGATACTGCCAGGACAGGCCAGCCGTCGATCGGCAGCACATAGCCCATACTGACACAATGGCGATACACGGAGCTTCCAAGTCTGATAGCATCCTGTTGTACCGGCAGGGTTGGCGGCTTGAGATTCTGAACGACCTCATACGCGAATGCTGGGACAGCTCCGGACGGAGCAGGCGGAATACCGCCATACGACTGGCTAGATATTGATGCATTAGCCTTTTGCTCCAGGTTAGCCAGGAGCGTATCTCGTTTTCGCTCTTCCTATTTAGCCGCAACTCGTTTGGTTTGCTGTTCCAATAGGAATAGTTTAATGTTTTCTTGGTGTTTTTTGCCCTGAGAATGAGTTCTTCGCGTCTGCGAGCATGCAGAATAATGAAATATACATGATTTCTTGGTATGCAATCGCTTGGTTCATCAATAAGGCATGCAAACTGCAGTATCGCGCAGCGAGCTCACGATGGGGTCGTCTTGGAGCCAAACCTTGCAGTAATCGCACCGGTACATGGAGCGAGCCTGCACCCTAGGCTAGTGCACTGCCATTTCAACACTCTTGTATGTAAGTGCCGTGCTCAGCCTTAACCAGCCTTGTTCTGATAAATGAAATCACCTCAACAAAACATGAATGAAGAAGAAGAAGAGATTTATACTCTCGCATGCGACGCTGCCCGCGGATGCTGAGATCTAGTTAAGGGGAACGTGACTAATCAGCTGAAAGGATTGCCGCCCCTATTTCTGCTACGAACCCCAGACGGGTAGAACTGACTTGCATCAATCTCCGTCGCCGCACGTATTTCTCTGGTGATGCCTGTCCCGCTCGACCGTCGATTGCTCCTGTCAACGGACACATCGCCTCTAGCCCCTGATACCCCTGTAGGTCCTCGACGGTTGTCTAGTGGCACAATGCGCGTGGGTCCAATGGTAGATTTGATGTCTTCTGGCTTGTGCCCTCCAAGCAAAAGCGCCCCTCGGGCTGCCATCCCCGACCCGTTCCCACCACCAGACCTACTGGTAGAATGCCCCGCCACATGCCTGGCTCCAGGCCCCCCCCTCACGTGATCCCTCCTCAGTGGCAGTTGACCCCTTCCACGAGAACCATTCATACTCCCTATCCATACCAATGGGGTCTGCTGTCGTGTTTGGGAATCACGCACAGGCCTATCCACAGGCCCATGACGATGCCCAGAGTCACCCATCCCGAAGCCACGACCAGCTCCGACCACCTCCTCGGCCGCAGCCCTTGCTTGTATGCTTGCACCCCTCCCCTTGAGAAGCCGTCCAACCTAACTATGCCCTGGTCGGCGCCTCTCTCGGGCTGACACAGCGATGCCACCACCCTGTGCTGCTACCATTCCCCGGCGATCACCGCTCGAGCTCGATTTACGAGTGGTAACCCCTCGGGCTCGAGCACTGTACCCTTTCGATCCCAATCCCGATCCCTATAGCCCCACTCGACGGATCCCGAAGACCCCCATAGGTTCTACCCACCCCGGAGGCAGCCCATTCGTTTGAATCTCTGTTGCCATCCCCACGGGCAGCGAGGTACCTGGCCCACTCAGCTCGCGGTCTCGTGAGATTACCCCACCGGGAAAGTCCAACTCGCTTCCAAGATCCACCACAGCAGCAGGCTGGGCCTCTGCCAGGAGTCGGCGGCGCTCTACCGCCCTGGCACTCTCATGCTTTCTGTGCCTCTCTCGCTATACTGCCCGCCTCTGCTCGCTCTCGTGTTCCCTGGCCGCGTGCTGTTCACGCGCGCGCTCGGCATCCTTTGCTGCCCGGGCAGCTCGTTCTGACGACTCACGGAGAAAATCAGCAAGTTCTGCTGCTGACTGTGCTGAAAATCCTTCTTGACCCTGTCCATCGTCTGCATCCAAAATGTCTGATGACTTTATATCCACTGAACCTCGCTGTACGAGTCGATGCAGGAGTGCATGTGAGAGTGCGCTGCCTTCTTCCTGCAGTGCCCTGGCAAGCGAGTCAAATCTGGATTTCTTCGACGTGTGAGAAACAGCACCCCGGGCTTCGCCTACATCACCCTGATTCAGCCCTAAGGCAGCTTCCTTCTCTTCAGAATGCCCGCTGTCGATCACACCCCCTTGAAGTGCAATGAGCAAACGCTCCGTAAGTACTGACACTGACACATCTCCCTGACCCCCAGCAACAAGAGGTGCTCCGGTGGTAGTGCTACTATTTGGGTCCGAGACTAGCTTTCTTGGCGACCCTGGCCGCTTGCCAATATCAAGGGAAGCTAGTTCCAAACGCTTACGCCTTGCTTCCATCGCGTCGGCACGTCTCGTGTCGAGGCGTGAGCTCGATCTGGAAACAAGCTGCTCAGGAATACGAGCCAATACATCCTAAAAGATCATTTCCTCGCCCGGTGCCTCGCATGGTAAGAGTCGCTCAAATCCTGTCAGAGGCAAGCACTCGTCCTCCCATGACCATCGAAACCTCAAATTGCGCTGCATTGCCTCAGTCAGTGCTGGGGCTGTTAGTCCATGCCGCACTCGCCTCGAGGCTTCATCAGTTTCATTACGCGCTGGTATCGATGCATCGGTACACGCAGCTACGAGTGTATCAGACACAGGCTGAGCTAAGAATTCATCCCCAGCAACGCAAGAAGGCGGAGCAAACATACCAAGGACGGTAGTACTGCCTGTAGTGCCAAGCTTTGATTCCTCCTTTTGCATGTGCGTCGATACTGCGGGTGCTGAGGTTGTTGAAAGGCCATGTTCAGTAGCATCCCGTGCCTCTCCCCACGCTTCGAGCCATGGCTCGGTAGCAGAGGTAAGCAGCATTGAATCTGTTATCAGCCTGCCTTTAATTGCCTTATCTACATCAGCACTGGCAGCAAGGGAGGGGGCCTGATTCACTTCGATCAAGAGGCATCGGAGCGGTTTGAGAGCAGTAGAATGACCCTATGGATCATGGGGACCCGATTGGTTGCCAATATCTTCTTTTGGGTCACAGACCGCACTGCTGCCGTTTCGAGGTGATTTATCGGACTGGACGTGCGACTCCTCGAGCATGACATCAAGGCCCAGCAGCTCGAAGCAGTGGTGTCCAAACGACTGTCCATTGACGCCGAGGCCACCTAACGTCCCAAATGATCCGGGCGGCACAGCTTGCTCTCCGCTGATACAATGCGGGATACTACTGGACTCGTCAGAGAATGGATCTACTCCGGGGGCGAGCAGCCCTGCCTCTCGCAGGCGAGAGGTGAGCTGAGTTCGTTGCTGTTGCTACTGCGCCTATGCTGACGCCGCTCCACCGCCTGGGGCCGCAGCACAATACTCGTGAGCAAGAATCGGCGCTATGGAAGCTAGCACTAGCGCTGCAATTCGTCGTATCTGCCTCCATGCATCATCGGCATCGTACCCTCGTGCACGGAGGGCAGGCCACAGAGCTCGCAATCCCCACTTTAGGCCCTCGTCATGGTACAGAAGATCCTTCGCACCGAAAGAACGTTCCCTAGCCTATTCCCACTCCACGGCACGCTCCGCATCGCTCATGTCTGGGTCTAATAACCCATCGCCATCGTATTTCGCATCTCCTTCGTTTTCCCCTTCACCTTCGGTATCGCCAACACCACTCCTATCAGCACATTCGCCAGAAATCGGTGCGGTATCTTCTTCAGGAGAAGCAGCACCAGAGCGATGCTCATTCGATCTCACGACAGTCGCCATTTCTTTGCCCTTGTTGATGGAGTAGTTCGTCAGATGGCCAGTCTTCTTCCTGAGGTTGCGACTGGTAGGGGACTGGTACGGTTGAGTTGCGAATCTCACGAGCCCGTCAGCATACAAAAAAGCCCTTAGGGTTGGGAAGACGCTCGTGACAAGCAAGTAGATGCGTAGGTCGAACTTATGTCCATCCAGTAGTAGTGGACGTGGCACGTAAGACTATACTAGAGCTCTAGTGATACCGGCATTAGCCCATGATGACACGCCAACTCCTTGTCGCTTGGCAGTCGCAGCAGCAGTGGCCGCTGCTGAGCTAGCCATGAAAAGACGGTTGGCTCTCGCCGCTCTCTCCTACCATCGGGAGGGCTCACCTGTGTCTTCATCTGTGCCACTACCCCCTTCCTCATTCCCACCGTCCTCCTCTGCATCTCCTTCCTCGTCTGACCCCCCACCACGCCCTCGCACAGACCGAGCAACGCATTGCGCTATCGCGTCCCCCACCGGAGCATGCCCCCCTCCATGCTCTAGTAGTGGACGAGGGTCCAAAAACAGCTCGATGCCGCGTCCTTGTGCTCCCTAATCCGGCTTGGCAATAAAGGCCATTTCAGCAGAGGGTGCGATTGTCCAGTTGGGCCCCTTACCTACCTATACCATAGGAGTGGCAGTATCAGCCACCAGAGGCAACCCCCGACTAGCTCGGGGCGATGTGGAGCGCGAGCTGGTTCGGCTTCGTTTGCCGCGTCCGGCTGATTTATGTGTCGATCCAGCTCTACTCTTGCGCAGCATTATAGTATCAGCATGCCGCTATTTGCGTCGTTCGGCCCGAAGCACAAGGCACGCATTCCAAAACGCAGCCAGTTTGCGTCGATCGCTCGGCAGCACAAAGCTTGGCGGGAAGAAATCGAACCATTCAGGCTGAGCAGAGCGCAGCCTGTTCAAATGTCCTGCGAGTGCACACTTGTTGCAAATTTCACGCGTGCCAGGAAAGTGGTTCGTCCGCCTGCCTTGCCCCAATCGACGAAACTCGAACCCTCGCCACCCGTCGATCCACAGGACAACAGGCGCTGTCACTCTACTCAGTGATATCGCAGTTTTCTATGCTAGTACATTATTGTCTGTACTGTAGCCTTCGGATGCGCTTTTATCCTGAGAGCGGCGCGATTGCTCACTGTGGATGATTGATCGGACCTGGGCAACGACATTGCCGGGAGCATCAGCATCTTTGGCTGGTCTAGCACCGCAGCGCCAACCCAGAAGATTTGCCGATTCCCGAACCAGTGGATAGTGAGTTCGCGCCAAACTTACGGTTTGGCGCTGAACCAGTCGTGGCCACAAATGATGGACAAGTCGCGCATCGGAGGCGGGCGCTTCGGTACCTACTTCGTGCTCATTTGTTGACGAAGCCATTCGAACCTTACCGTGCAGACGAAGAACTCAATTATCAAATATACCTATCATGTATTGTCGGGCTCAAAGCTGCGCCCTGTGCTTGCTTGGTGAAACAGAAACCTCAAACGGCAACAGTGGGTTAACGACAGAGCGAACTTGGACGAACAATAGCGAACGAACCTGAAGACGATTCCTCCAGCAGACGAGCGCAGAATAGCCCCTGCTCGAGTCCGAGTAGATGATCCAGCAGCAGCAAATCTTTTAATGGCCGCGCTTGCGACCTACCCTCACCCGCCTTCGTTTCTGCATCGCATCCCTGCTCGCGGTCACGGCATCTCTGGCTCCACTACGAGCCAGTCGTTCCATGTCCACAGCCAGTTGCCTCTCTGCTGGGCTGCGGACAAGCGTGGTGGCAGAACCAGACCATCCTGCCCTGGCTGTCCGGCCTAACCTATGTAGCCACTGTGCCAAATCTTTTGATGGCCTTACTTGCACCACGTGTCCCACCCCCGCAGCATCCACTCCTCTGGATGCAAGGTCGGTTGCAACCAGGACATCCACGTCAGACATGGATGGGCGTGTCCTGGTGTAAGTATCTACAGAGCTGCTTGATTCGAGTCGGTCGTCCGCCTCCTCGTCCATTCCATGCGGCCGGCTACCCTTTGATCGCGCTTGACCTGGTAAGCCCCGGAGTCCTCGAAGCACCTGTGTCTTCTCAGCCGATGGCAAGTTTCGATGTAGACAAGCCACGGCCAGTTCTGGCAACATAGATTGCAGCTCATCCGCCACTGCCTCGGCTTCATCGAACGTGTCAGCGAAAACCAGTGTCTACCGGGGTATGTCTGCACCCCCCTCTGAACGTGAATGTACAGAGGTTGCTCTCCTACCGGCAGGTGGAGAGGGGGTGGCTGTATCCACGATGGCCTCCATGATGGCAAGGGCAACTTGAGGAGTTTCGTCCTCAAGGTCGAGGTCGAGATCGAGAGGCTGGCCTGGCGTATATCGCTGGGACGAAGCGTGACTTGGTGGATGCAATGTCACAATACGATGCAGAAGTCGGTCCGGTAGTCGATGGAAACCATCCGATCTGACATGTAAAGCACTGGGGCAGTAATCTCTGATCCAGGACCCAGTCCGCCTCTGTGCCTTAGCATCTGCTGATGCCATGGCCAGAACTAGCTAGGCACCGCTGACCGTCCTTTTTGAGACGTGCCGGGGAGAGGATGTGTCACCAGTGGTTACCTCGACTATGTTACTCACCTTCTTACTCCTAGGAGATGCCGTCTCCTCCTCTGTCTTCTAGACCGGGATCCGTGATTTACCATCGGACAACGAGCGTGTCCCTGTCCCTGTCCCTGTCCCTGTCCCTGTCCCTGTCCCTGATCGTCCACGTCCACACAGCGCCAGGAGATATTCGAGGGACGTTCGTGCCTGTGGCTATTGCAGGATCAGGTCCACTTCGTCTACAGCAATGTACTAACATTGCAGCAGTAGATTAGGGTCTGCTCCTGCCTTGCCAGATGCCATCGCTGCTGCTAGGCTGGTCGGAGTAGACACTAGAACAGGGGAGGGCCAATTTCCATGCGACGGCAGCTACTTTGTTGCATTCGATGGCGTTCGGAACTGGCTGGAGCCTCGATGTGCAATGTCTGGCGGCAGAAAGACTTCTGCGCGCGATCCCAAGCGGACAGGTGACATAATCGGAGACACTGCCTGTATGGCTTGGGATACCTGGTCGCCTAGTTCCGACCCAGGAGTCAAGACCAGGACGAGAGGGGATTCCCACAGAGATTTCGCTGGTACAGCTGGAGCATCAGATCGTCCAGCTAGGATGGTTGCTATGAATGGGAGCGCAAACGCCAGGGTTTTACCGCTGCCAGTTTGGGCGCTGATTATTACGTCTTGACCTGCCATTGCAGCGGGTACCGCACGGCGCTACGGATACGTCGGGGCATAAAATCCGTTTATTTCCATTCGTTCGGCAAGATAACGGGGCAAGAAGCTCCATGGTGAAGTGCTATTTTGCAGCCAGGCAGAATTCTATCGGCGTTCATCTAGATTAAATTCTGCTGCTTGTACTGCCCCTTTTCCTTCACTTGCAGCATTCAAGACTGACTCTGCCGTAGTCTTCGTAGATAGTAGTGGGTGGGGCGGTGCAACTGACTTGCCTAGTCTCCGCTTCGTCAGCATATCAACTGTAGGATTCATGGCTCTGGTGTGAGAGCTTGAACTGAGCCATCTTGCAGTTTTTTCTCTATAGTTCAGTGAAAAACGGTACAGTATTGACCTTAGCATCTGATCATACACAGTAAAAATATAATGCATGCATGGGCTGCCGCATCATGAACTGGCGAGACCTGTTCGAAGCCCCTTTTGCCCGAGAACTAGTAGATTGCAGAACGAACTTTGTTGAACGTTCTTCCTCGCGGCGGCGCCGGCGGCGCTTCCGCTGATGATGAGCAGCAGCAGTTGCCGAAACCGATCAATGTGAACAATGGACTCATTCTACACCTCGATACTGTATAAACGGGGTGGAAATGAAATGTGCCAACACATGTCAATGCTACAAGAGCGGAACGACTAAGTCGCGGAGTATCGAGCGTGCACTGTGAGAGAAACGGGGAAGACTCGTAAACGAAATGCATAGAACGCTGAATGCAATATTTACGCACAAAAAGAGTGAATTAATGCCCTTATTGTTTAGTAGCAGGCCATCAAGACTTTCAGTCTCGCTAGCATTGTTGTTCGGCACCGTAATCACCTAGTGCTAGGCTATGCAAATATGTACGGAATCGCGTGCGCTTACAGAAGCTGCAAAAGAACTCTAGCGTTCGCTCAAGGTGTCATTTCCTGACATGCCTGTTGTAGGCATTGCCGGCAACAACTCCGTGGCTGCAAGTTCGATATATTTGTCGTCTGGGGATCGTATTGGCTGGGCAGGGTGCGAGTCGAAAGTCATTATGTAGAAGATCCGAGCGAATTCTCAGTCTGACGAGGCCTACGCGATCTCGTAGTGCAATAACGGGGTAGTTTCCGTCCACGGAATAACTACTAGAGCAACCGTATTCGCTGTGTACGCTATGTCGGAGAAGCTTGGCATCCGCTATGCTACCGAGGGTATGCATGCAGTTCCAATCGGCGCTCGGTCCGAAGCGATTCAGTCCTTCTGCTTAGAAGGGTGCGGCAGCAGTGCAATTCTTGAGGGGGGTCTAGGGCCACTACTTGGCCTAGGCACTCCTTCGCAAGATGCCGGCATTCTCGTGGATGCTCCCGTGTTCGATGTGCGAGGGCTGCAGCCTTTCCACGACTTCGCCTCTGGCCCCGACTGGTGGCCAAAGGACGAGTGGGCGCGAGTTGAAGAGGGAGTGGCCCAGCGACGAGGCAATCTGATTGCTGTGCACACATATCCCATAGGCTCGGCAGTGGTCGAGCCTGCGGTGTGGGTCGGCTTGAAGGACCAGGTGGGTGCACATGGGGCCGAGGTGACGTGGGCCTACAACGCCTCGTGGCATTCGTCCCTCAAAGGGAACTGGGGATACTAGCCAGTGCCCACGAATGAGTACTCGCTAGGTGCATCTGTGCTATTTGATTCAGACTGTTTTTAGAACCGCGACATCGACTAGGACTTGTGTCCGTGGGGAACAACGCAGGATGACTACCAGCGATTGTTCAAGCAATCGGGGGAGCTCCTGGACTACGCATTCTCATTCGCTGACTCTGTTGGGGTCAATTCGGTCATTGGAACAGAGGCACCACTCGCCACGCCATCACAGCCGCAACAACCCTTGATGCCCCTGACGCTGTTCTACTCGGCCTCTAGACAGGACTCCTTTGTGACAGCCACTGACTGCACCGAGTGCGAGGGCCTGTACGAGGCGATGGGTGTTGTCGGCTTCGTCTCCACGGCGCCTACGGGGGCAGCTACCGTGGCTCTCAAGACGTATTACAATGGATAGCTGCGTGACAATATTTTGCTACCGGATGGAGTGGAACCGCCGGCAGATTATGGCCTGGTCCGTATCGAAGGCTATGGCTATCCCAGTGCGGAGCCAGGGTAGGCTGCCCATGCCTGGCAGCAAGGAGACCGAGTACCTCTACTCATGTACAGCAAGGAAAGAGCAGGAAGCGCTGACCATCGTGCTGTCACTGGAGGCACACAGAGTCAGTCCAATGCATCGGCTGAAGGGTACGCATCTGATCCTGCTCTCACGGGTCACGTGTGGGTGTTGCATCCTAGCGCAGGGCCGCCCCTCCCTACTAAGCAGGACTGGTATGAGGGGATCCTGACGAGGGCACTGTAGGCATACCCTTCGCTGGACACGTACTGGGTATGGACACCAGAGGGGTGGGAATGGCAGCATGTGAACGCGACCAATCCGTTGGTACAGGAGACACTCGAGGACTTGCGTGCACTTGAGGCGGCCAAGGCCTCCTTAGGACCACTCGCGGCCAACTTGAGCCTGGCAACCTGCGGATGGGTGCTCGGACCGTTGGGTAATCGCACACTACTAGACTTCGAACTCTCGCCGCAGTGGTCTCTCAGCAGCTTGGACCAGCTGGTGGGATACAAATACGTGGACCCCGCCTACGGGCAGGTGACCAAACATCCCAAGTGGGTAATACCATGGGCCGAGGATGACCCGAGACTGTCTGCGCCGCAGCTCTGGGTATGGCGCACTCTTTCACATGCCGACGACGCCCAGAAATACGGGGCCGAAGGATTTATCAATATTCACTGGCGTACGAGAGCGGTTGGTCCAACGCTTGAAGCGACGGCGCAGAGGTCTTGGCAGTCGGGCCAGAATCTTACAGCTGCTGCGTTCTGGGACTAGTGGGCAGCTGCAGTCTTTGGGCCGCAAGTCGGGCCTGCGGCTGGCAGTATTTTTAACAAGATTGACTCGTTTCATATGCCTCGGCCGGTGGCATGGGGGGGTGGGCCTGGGTCCCTCGATCCTACTGCTGATGCATGCACCTTGAAGGATACGAACTACACCTTTGTAGATGAGCTGTGTGGCCTTCGACCAGTGCTTGAAAAATCAGTCGCACGAGGAGGTGCAGTCTCTGCACTACTCGGCGATGCAGGTGCTCTGGAGAGATTTGATTACTGGTGCGATAGCTTCCAGTACGCGAGACAGATGGCACGCACAGACTGTGCTTTATGGACCTGGCAACAAACGGTCCTCCCGGCCATCAGGAACGAGAAAGACCCCGCCAAGTAGATATAGCTTGCTCGCACCGCCGGATACACCGCATTCGGTGACGTGGTGAGCAATGCCAGTGCCACCTCTGCCCTCCAGCTGCAGACAGTAAGCTCACATGGGGAGAGAGGCATCTCGTCCAACTTGCAGTGCAGGAGTTTCCAGCCCATGGTGTATGATCAGGTGTAGGTACTGGCAGGGCTGGCCAATGTCACTCGATTGGGTCTGCCCGCCCGATGCATCCCTAGTGATTTGTTCCCTGGTCGCCCTGCCTTGCGAGTCATGTCACCTCGTGCTCGTCTGCTACCGTCGGATGACCTGCGGGTGGAGGCCGTCGTCGTAGCTGACGAGTCCATGCTTCCGGCGGGGGGTGGAGTCGTGCTAAATTGGAGGCGCATGGGCGATTCCGAGTTCAAGTCAGTTCCACTGATCCAGGGCATGGCAGGCAGGGGGGTCTACCTTGGCTCTGTGTCTTCAGCTGAACTAGGTGGGCACTCAACGGAGTACTATGTGGAGGCGCAGCTAGGCAGCAACGGGAGAAGCGGTTCATAGGGTGCAGGCAGCGTGCTGGTATTCCCACCAGGGGCTCCCGATACGCTACACACTGTCGTGATTGTCGGTTGAACACTCATTGAGCATGAGGCAAATTAGAACGAACCGAATATGATCGGAGCCGAAGCCATCAATTACGTTCTAGAATTTAGATTCGTTTGCAGGGCACTATATCGCCCATAAGGTCATATCAACATGGCCGCCGTTGCTGCTGCGTCTGAAAGAGAAGCGGATGGTGGGCCTGATTTGCCAGCGGTTAAGGTTCCAGCTCTCGACTCGCTCCCTGTGCGCGCTCGTTCACTTTGCACAAAGACGTGCCGTCCCGTATACTGGATCGACGATGGAGATGCAGCGATTTCATCTGCGAAACTTTACCTGATTGATCAGCGCTAGCTTCCTGCTGAGCTCATTCTGAATGAATTGCGGTCGAAAGAAGACGTATTCTATGGGATCCGCCGGATGGTTGTGCGTGGAGCACCGGCAATCGGAGTTGCAGGTGCCTATGGTCTTGTCCTTGCCTTGCTCGAGAAAAGGTATGACTCAGCGGATGCAGAGGCCCTAGTTGAATCCGCCGAGGCAGCTAAGAAATATCTGGAC
>Ga0136560_1001652_pt1 | contig 11475 bp, 7 predicted proteins | sample AntRauMeHopE1497_FD_104925 | JGI IMG/M metagenome (GOLD analysis project Ga0136560, IMG submission 104925) | Saline lake microbial communities from Rauer Islands, Antarctica - Metagenome Hop E1 #497 | ecosystem: Environmental > Aquatic > Non-marine Saline and Alkaline > Saline | place...
GGTCAGGCACAGGGAACGGAGCCACTCGAGCCTAGCGGCGACGCTGCCGTGCCGGCCGCGCCCGCAGGCAGCGCTGCTGCCGCCCCGACGGCCGGCCTCGGCCCCGTCAGCGTCCCGACCTCCGCCCCGCACCCTGGGGGCATCCCCGGGCTCGGGTCGGCAGAGCCGCGGGCTGAGGTCCGGGTTCCGGCGGAACGACTCCTCGCGGAGGCGCTCCGGTCCGGCTCTACCGATGACGTGACGGTGATGGTGGTTGACCTGCAGGGCTCCTCGCAGCGCCGGTCGGCGCTCTCGGCCAGCACTTCGGGCGGTTTCGCGTGGAGCCCCAGGGTGGTGTGACTGTGTGCGCAGGCGTGGCGACGGGCTGCGGCTGTCGCAGACCCGGCCGCCGCCCTGCGCCCCGCCCGGGCCCGCCGGGGCCCTGGGCGGCAGATGGTGGGGGAGCGAGGCGCGGGGGTGGGCGCGCGGGCACAGCCGGGCGGTGTGGCGTCGCGTGGGCGGGAGCGCTCGGCAAGGCAGCGCCTCGGCCCCTGCGCCACGTTCGCGCGACACCCCCGTGCTTGGGGCGTTGCGGGCTGTCAGAAAGTCACACACGCTGGGACGTGGAGTCGCTGGGTCACGCAGGCCGGGACGTGCTGCCGTCACGCAGTCGCTGTGCGGTCGCCCCAGTCACGCCCGCTGGACCACACAGACGCCGGGCGGAGCGGCGGCCCCGCGGCACGCGGCTGCGACCGACGCCGAAGCCGTGCCCGGCAGGAGCTCGAAGGGCGGTCGTGCCGACGGCATCGCTCCGATCGCGTCGGCCGCCGCGGAAACCCACCGTGGCATCGAGCGCAGCCGCCGCCCGCCGCCTCCGCGGCCCTGGCCCTTGCCCCACGCTCCCTCGCCGGCGAGCAAGCTGCGGCGGCTTGTCGGAGCACCACGGCTCGCTTCCGCCAGGCGCCCGGCTGTGGGGGCCCGGGGTCGAATCACGCGGGGCGGTCGTCCACAATCCCAGCCGATGCCTCGTGCCTCAGCCCCCGCTAGGACTTGGGGACGATCTTGGGGTCCGGGAGCGAGACCGCGTTGATGAGCGCGGGGGTTTCCAGCGCCTCAAAGGGCGTTGTGATGCCGGACATGCTGGAAACAGGAGTCCCGCAGTCGCAGGTCACGAGCGGGCTCGTCGAGGTCGCGGACTTGCACCGGCAAGGCATCAGCCGCCTGGGATTGTGCGCGCACTTCATGCGCCAGCGCCGTGGCTCGTCGTACACGCGGCCCGTGCACCGGTAGTCGTCGAGCAGCCCCATGTGGTAAAGCCGCTGCTCCCCGTCCGCCCCTGTCGCTGCGGCCCCGACCGATGCCGTGGATCGAGCCATGACCGCCCGGAACGACGAGCCGGCCTCGTCCCCTTCGGCCGAGAGCACGTCCTGCGAGATCGCCACCGAGCCGGCAGCCCACCCCAGCACGAGGGCCGCGGCAAGCGCGCGCCGCAGCATCCCCAGAATCACGGTTTTGGTCATGACGACACGCCACCTGGGGCAGAGAGTGCCCGCAGGGGCGTGCGGCCCGCTCCGTGGAGCGCCGGGCAGAGCACGCCGCCGATGGCGCTCGGCGTCGCCACATCCTCCCCGCGGTGGCAACCGAGCCGATGGCGTCGGGGCGATGGGGCGTGTCACGCTGGGCCTTTGCCGCGGCAGGGGCGGTGGCAGCCGGCGTGGTAGCGGCCGGCGTGTACTCGCTCGCGTCGGGGGGAACGGACCGACGCGACGCGCGCGAGCTGACGAAGCGCCTCCTGCAGGCGTGCCGCGACGGCAACGTCGAGGAGGTCTCCAGACTCCTGGCGGAGGGTCTCGAGGCCGACGCGGAGAACGGGGACTCGGGCACGGGGCTCATGTTTGCCTCGGAGCGCGGGCACGACAGCGTGTGCCGCCGCCTCCTGGAGTCCGGCGCGGACCCCTGCCGCAGGCACACTGTGACGGGCATGAGCAGCATTCACTTTGCTGCCGCGCACGGCCGGGCGGGGGCGCTGGAGCTCCTGCTCTCGGCTGCCGGCGCCGTTGACTGCCGCGCCAGCGACGGCGCTACGCCCCTGCACCTCGCGGCCGTGGCCGGGCACGCGGTGTGCGCGCGCAGGCTCCTGGCCAAGGGGGCAGCCTCGGCGGCCCGCCGGCGCGACGGCGCCACCCCGCTGCACCTCGCGGCCCACTCTGACAACGATGACGTCATCCGGGAGGTCTGCGAGTGCGGCGCCGACGTCGACGCCGCGATGCCCCTGACCGGGGTCACTCCGCTCATGGCGGCAGCGCGCTACGACTGCCTCCGCGCCGTCGCGCAGCTCCTCGCGAACGGCGCGCAGCCCAACGCGCGCACCCGCCCCGGCAGAGCCGCGGGGGCGGGGGCGGGGCGCACGGCGCTGATGATCGCCGCGCAGCACGGGGCCGCGTCTGTCGTTCCGGCTCTGCTCAGGGGGGGCGCCGAGGCCGACGGTTTCGCGTCGGACGGCCTACGCTCCGCGCTGGTGTTCGCGGCGCGGCGCGGGCACCTGTCCGTTGTGCGGCAGCTGGCCAGGGGCGGGGCGACCGTGGACGCCCGCAACGCGCGCGGCTCAACGGCTCTCATGATGTCGTGCGTCGACGGCCTGCGGGAGTCAGCGCGGGAGCTGGTGGTGCTCGGCGCCGACCCGAGCGCCGCGGAGTCGCTCACCGGCTTCACGCCGCTCATGTACGCTGCGGCTCTGGGTCACTCGGAGCTCTGCTCGGACCTCCTGGCGTACGGGGCTGACCCGGAGGCGAGACAGGTCGCGGGGGGCGCGAAACCGCGGGGCCAGGAGGGCGGGGACGGTGCCGGAGGCGGCGACAGGGGGCCGGGGCAGGCGGCCGAGGCGGCGGGGGCGGGGCCGGCGCTGCTGCCGGCAGACCTCACGGATGGGCCCGGGCGGGGGTCGGGGGGCGGGGCGGTTTCGTCGCTGCTGGGCGGGGCGGCGGCGGGCGGGACCGGCCGCACGGCTCTGATGTGGGCGGCGGCGCGGGGGCACGAGACGGCGGTTAGGGTTCTGGTGGAGGCGGGGGGCGCGGACGTCAACGCCACCGACTCGGGCGGCCGCTCTGCCCTAGACCTCGTCCTCGCCAGGGCGAGGAGGGAGGCGGAGAGTGGCGGTCCCGGCGGCCGGGCCGCGGGGAAGGCTTCGTCGACCCCGTCCCCGGCCCCGTCCCCGTCGGGCGGCGGCGCGAGGGAGGCCGCAGCGCGCGGTTTCGCCGGGGGCGCGTCCGCCGGGCGCGACTCGGGCCTGAGCCTGCGGACGCAGGACCCGGAGGCGGAGAGTGGTGGTCGCCACGCGTCGTCGTCGTCGCTCTCGCTGCCGCCGTCCTCGCCGCTTCGGAGCGCCGGTGCCCCGGCCGAGGGGGGTCGTGGGCCGCCCCGCGCCGTGGGCCTGGCCGTGGGGCCCTCGGACAGCCCGTGGGCCGCGATCGAACAACTGCTGAGGGACCGGGGGGCCATCCTCGGCGGTGACCTTGACTCGCTGGCGACGTGACACGACCCGGCGTCGGGCGCGGGCTCTTCCTGGCCGTTCTCGCGGCGTGTGCCAGTGTGCGTGTGATCAAACAAGGCTTGCAGTGCCAAATTTCTTAGGCAGCGCTGCTCTGCGAGTCTCACAGCGCGGTACGCTCCCGGGCACGTCCGATCATCTCTGTGGCACACGCGGTCCGCCCCGCTCGGGACGGGCAGCGCCACGCGGCGGCGGTCGCTGCCTGCCGCGGCGCTCGCTCACGACGACCGCGAGAGGCTCGCCATGACGACACCGAGCGCTGGCACCTCGATGGCGAAGGGCAGGAGGCCCTGCACGCGGGTGCTGGTGGTCTTGCGCAGGGGGCCGGGCCACGGGAAGGGGGCGTCCTTGCTGGGAAGAGGCGACGAGCCGCCCTCGTCTGACGTGTCGTACGTTGTGACGTGGCCCTCATACTCGGCGCTCGCCGCCCCGCCGAGGGGTGCCCCGACCATGGCAACGACGGCCTCGGGGCAGCGGTTGATGAGCACCGGGCTGACACGGCCCGGTCCGCCCGGCGCGGCCGCGGACATGAAGACGGCCCCCTCGAGGCACGGGATCCCCGAGTCGCCGAGGATTGTGAGGTTCAGCCGGGGGCCGGTGCCATCGGCCTGCTGCAGTCCCGCCATGCTCACCGTGCCCTCGGACGGGGCGGCCAGGTAGGCCAGGTGCGCGTAGACCTGCGCCATGCCCGTGACGACGGCGGACCGGACGCGGGGCGCCGGCTTGGCCTCAAAGTCCACGTCGAGGCCCACGATGCCCGAGTGGCCGCCCCAGCCGACGCCAGACACGGCGAGCGCGCACATGATGTTCATGGTGCGGTACGTAGGGTCGTTCACCGCGGCGAGCATCCGCGACACCAGGTATGCGCCGTGGATCGTGCCGTTGGTCTTCCCGGGGAACAGCGGCCCGTGGTTGTGGCCGAACCCTTCGCCGTTGCCCGCCGCGTAGTTGTACTCCGTCTGCCAGATCCGCACGTCCTTGCCGAAGCACTTGCGCGCACCCTCTGCCGCCTTTGCGAGCACCACGCTGGAGTACGCCAGGGTATACGCCACCTTCTGCCACTCGCCCTCCACGCGCTGTACCGACGAGTTCCCGATCGAGTAGTCGTGCATGGTCACGTCGGTGATGCCCTCGGGCAGGTTGTCGCGCAGCTGCTGGTTCCAGTTGTCGCCGCAGCCGCCCTTCTTGCTCGCGTCGTGGATCTGGCTCGCAACCATGGCCACGGCCGCGTCCGGGAAGGCGGCCCTCGCAGCCGCGATGGTGGGCCGCACGGCCTTTGCGTAGGACGCGGCGTCGGGGAAGCGCCAGTCGTAGTTCTTGGAAATGTAAAACTCGTTCCCGAGCTCGAGAAAGCCCACCGACGAGCTTGGCACGGCGTTCTTGAGGTACTCGATCTGCTTGGTCGCGTTGGCGTCCGACTGCGTGAAGACGTTCAGGTCCCATACCGGGCCGCTCGCCTGGAGCCTGGTGCCGACGGCGCCGTCAGCCATGAAATTGGAGCCCGAGAGCGCGCCGGGCGGCAGCAGTGCCGAGATCGTCTCCTGCGCATCACCACGTGCAGGACAGCGCGATCGTCAGGAGGCCGGAAGGACGCTCCGAAGCCAGGGTTCGAAGCTGAGGCCAGACCCACCTTTGTCTCGCAGCAGGCGCAAAGCTCCTTGGTGCAGTTGGGCATGTAATTCCCGGCCGTGATGTCGTAGTAGTTGGCGACGGTCCCGCCGGGGTCTGCGGGCACCTGGTGGCGGAGCCAGGGCGAGGTGAAGGAACGGCAACCGTGAGCACGCCGCGCTGGCACCCGTGGCGGAGCCCGGCTGCTCACACCGCCAGCTTCCTAAGCGCATCACTTCCACAACGTCCTGAAGAACGGGGTCGTCGAACGGGATGGCGTAGATGGTGCCGAGGATCGAGTTCAGCCCGAACAGCTGAGGCTCCACGGGCCGCTGGTGCACCAGGGTCATGTTCACCGAAGCCTGCGGCCCAGCATGGACGTACGATGCCGCCAGCACAAGCGACAGCGCGGCGCCCAGCATCGTGCGCCGAGTGCCGGATTCGGCACAGCTCGAGCGGTGGGCTTCGTTTGCCAAGGAGGCGGCAGCGACGGCCACACGCCCAGCCTCGATCACCAGCGACAACTACGATAAGCAGTATGGCATTGGGCCCCCTTCGCGGGCGCTTTTGCCTGAGCGACCACTGCGGTGTTCGTGGCGGTGGCCGGCCTTGTCGGTGGAGCTAATTAGCACACCTACGCCTGCTCGGGCACTCTCGCCACCCCCCGCGGCAGCTGCGGTTGGCACGTTGCGCCGCTATCCGGAGACACAGCCCCGCCGCTCGGCTCCGTGACGCAGGGGCGCCAGGGGCCGTCGATGGCCGCAGCGAGCGCGTCCGACGGCGTGCCGTCGTATCGTGCAGACGACGAGAAGTTCGTGAAGGGACGCGTGGCAGTGTTCAAAACGGGCGTCGTGATGAAGGACGCACCCAAGGCGTTCACCGTGGACCCCTCGACGCTTGAGCTTCACGACATTGTGGGCCGCGGGGCGAGCTCCGTCGTACGGCGGGCCATCCACAAGCCAACAGGCACGCCTCTGGCGCTCAAAGTCTTCAACATCAATGACAAGGACAAGAGGTCGCAGCTCATCAGCGAGATCGAGACGCTGTACAATGCGGACTGCGAAAGGTGCGTGTGCCCTCAGTTCAGGATTTCTCCGCTGCGCGCTGCGCGCGCTCGTCCACGGTGCCAGGGTGCGCGACGGTGTACTGTATACAATACCTTGCGGACATTCTGCCCGTCCGTGCTGTCCGCGCAGTCTGGTGAAGTTCTTCGGCGCGTTCTACAGCTCGGACAGAACAATCGCCGTCGCCCTGGAGTACATGAACGGCGGCAGCCTGTCGCAGGTGGTCCGCAAGATGGGTCCCTTGCCGGAGCACGTGCTCGCCGGGGTCGCGTACCAGATCATCTGGAGCCTGGCGTACCTGAAGCACGAGAAGCGTTTGCATAGGGTGAGACGGCACCCGGGCCCTCGCGCCCGTCGCGGAGCCTGCTTCTGTGGGAAAGACCGACACCCTACGCAGGGACTTCCGGCAGTCGGCTCGGTACTACGACTGCGGCAGCGGATGCGCTGCGGCGCCGGCCGTATATCAGGCCGATGATGTGTCCTTGCGACCCGCGTTGACCGGCAGACCGCGCCGCACCACTTGCCGGCCCCTGGGGCGGCCCAATCGTCCAGCTGCCCCTTCCTGCCGCGTCCCGCGCGCGCAGGACCTGAAGCTCTCGAACGTGCTCATCGGGATGGACGGCACCGTCAAGGTGACTGATTTCGGAATGTCCAAGGAGCTCGCGGACTCCCTCGCCCTCGCCCGCTCGTTCAAGGGGACCTCCACGCACATGGCACCGGAGCGCATCCGGCATGACACCTACTCCTTCCCAGCCGACGTCTGGAGCCTGGGCGTGTGCCTGCTCGAGTGCGCCACGGGGCGGAACCCCTACGCTGGGCACGGCACCTACATCGCGACGTGCGATGCCATCCTATCGCAGGACTCGCCCAGGGCGCTGGGGGCCACGGGGGCAGGCGGGGCGGCGCTTTCCGAGTCGTTCGATGCGTTTGTGGGCCACTGCCTTTGCAAGGACCCAGCCCGCCGCGTGCCGGCCGACGTGCTCCTCGCCGCTCCATGGCTGGTCGAGCACGGGATCACGTCGTTGTCCGCCGCCAGGGACCGCTTCAGGGTGTGGATTGAGCTGGTCTCGAGCAGGGGCGTCGCTGCCGCGAACGCTCACGCCGCGGTCGCTGCCGCAGAGCCGGCACCGCCGGCTGAAGCTGCCGGGGGGCCAGGTGCGTCCGCGTCTGCATCTGTATCCAGCGCCGCGGCCAGCGGCCCGGCGGCGGGGACTTTTGGCGGGCTTTTGTAAGCCCTCTGTGAGCCGCCGCGCAGCTCCAGGATCGTTGGCCCGGCAGCCTGAAAGCTGTGGCTTGTGTTTCAAGAGTGTTCGAGACCAGTGGGTTGGGCGCCGTGCCCCACAATTGGCTGTGCGAGCACACGCAGGCGTGCCTGAGCAGAGCAAACGGCGGCACGCATTCCGACCTGCCGCCACAGCCGGCATGGCCCTCTCTGGGGATGTCTTTCTCATCCCGGGGCACGAGACGGACCTCGAAATCCCGGCGGACGGCAAGGTTCGCGTTGCGGCCGTCCTGGACATCGAGGGCATGAGCTCGGCGGAGCAGTCGCGATGCCTCGACGGTAAGCAAACGGGCGGCAAGGTTTCGGCCCGTGCCCCTGGCTCCACGGCTCCGCCCAGCCACGCAGCCCGCCTGCCCTGACGTACTCTGTGGTGCCGCAGATGCGGCGGTGCTGCTCGCGGGCGACCCCACGGCCGTGGTGCAGCAGGACGTCCTCACGCCGTTCTACAGCGTCATCAAGTGAGCGCTCCCTGCGCCCCCCGCCGTGCCGACAAGCCAAAGTAGCTCAATGCACACGGCACAGGTCGCTGGCGCTGGTCCGGGTGGCAGGCGTCGGCCACGGTGGCTCCGCCCGCAATGCATCCTCGCAGGTTCTGGGCCTGCGCCTCACCCGCGGCGCGCACGAGGCTTGCGCGGTGCCTGACCGAGGCCGCGAACTCTATGCCGGCCTGTGTTGCTGAGACCGATAACGTGGGGAGGGGCAGGAGCGCGGTTCGCATGGTGGCATTCCTGGCGACGGCAGTTGTCAAGGTCGGGGAGCGGGACGCGGCCGAGACGGGCGCCGCGGCGCCCAAGCGCGGCGGCCGCCGGTCCAAGAAGTCCAAGGCCGCCCCGCAGGACGCCGGCGCGGACGCCTGGGCCGCGTGGGCCGACGCCCGCGCCGCGCTGCTGGCTTCCGTGGCGGGCATGATGGCAGGTCGCGTCCACGCACTCTGGCCGGGCGGCAGGCCGGAGCAGGACCTCGGCGACACCATCTCGCGCGCCGTGGCCGAGGCGGCGGACGGAACCCACGCCTCCAGGCACGCCCCCACCCGCGCCGCCGCCGCCGCCCTCCTCGCCGCTGCCGTCGACGCCGTCCCTGCCTTCGCCGCCCCAGCCGTCGCCAGGCTCGTCGTCGCCGTGCACGCGTCCGAGGCCGCCGCCGCCATCGCGGCCGAGGCGGCGAAACGTTCCCCCGCCTTCGCCGCAGCTTTCCTGCGGGAGGCAGCGGGCGTCTCCGCCGAGTCGGTGAAGGAGAGCGACGCGGCGCGTCACGTCGGCTCTGCCATCGCCGACGTCTGCAGAGCCCGGCCCGAGGTGGCGCTGACCCGGCTGACCGACGCCGTGGGTCACATCGACGCGCCGTCGTACCCTCTGCGGTCGGCGGCCGTGGCCGCGGCGTCGGCCGTCCTCGCCTCGTGCTTCACCCCCGCGGCCATGGAGGCAGCGGCCAGGGCCGAGGCGGGCAAGGCGGCGGACGAGGAGGAGGAGGAGGCTGGGAAGCGCGGCACCGGCGACGACAACGACGAGGACGACGATGACGATGACGACGACGACGACGACGACGACGACGACGCCTCCCCGCGCCGCTCCTCCCCCTCCTCCCCCTCCTCCCTGGCCCCCGTCGCCGCCCGCCTCCGCGCGCGCGACGCCCTCGTCGGCCTCCTCGTCGACAGGTGCATGGACTCCAACGCATTCACGCGCGCAGCCGCCGTGCGGGCCACGGGTGCGGCCCTCGCCCAGCCGGGCGCCGTCGCCCTCTCAGCCGTGACCGCCGCCGCCGCCGCCCTCGCCGGCCGACTCGCCGATCGCTCCGCCGTCGTCCGCCGCGCCGCCGCCGCCGCCCTCGCCGCCGCCCTGGAGAACAACCCGTTCGGCGCGGAGCTCGACCCGGCCCCCTTTGAGGCGGGGGCGGCCGAGGCCGAGGCATGGCTCGACGCGCACACGGCAGCGGACGCGGGGAGCCCGGACGCGGGGAGCCCGGACGCGGGGAGCCCGGACGCGGGAGGCCCCGCCGCAGCAGCGGCCGAGGACGACGAGGCCGGTGGTGCCGGTGCAGAGGCAGCGGCGGCCGGCGACGAGCCCGGGGCGGCAGGCGAGGCAGCGGCGGCCGAGGTGGCCTCGCCGGAGGAGGTGGCGACGAAGCGGCGGTTTCGCGACTACTGCGTCGCGGCGGCGGCGTTTGCCCGCCAGCTGCGCGACGCCGTCCCCGCGGCGACGGCCCTGCTGGGGTCCGCGACGTCGGGGGACGTGGTGGAGGCTGTCCGCCTCATCCTGCGGCTGCGGGCGTTCGGCGTGCCGGGGTCCGAGGCGTCGTCGCGGCAGCTGTTGCAGCTGGTGTGGAGCGAGGACGCGGCCATCCGGGGGGAGGCCGTGGCGGCGTTCAGGCAGCTCTACCTCGACGGGGCGGAGGAGGGGTTGGACCCGGCGGGGGGGGACGACGGGGAGGGCGGCGGCGCGGAGGTGCGGTCGCCGCAGGAGGACGCGGAGCGGGCCGCCGCCGCCAACCTCGTCGGGCTCTGCCGGAGGTGTGACGTGGCGACGTCGGCGTGCGTGCGGGAGGTGCTCCGGCAGCTGGTCGACGCCGGCAGCGTGGCCCCCGGGGTGGTGCGACGCCTGTGGGAGCTGGCCATGAAGGGGGTCCGGGCGCAGGTCCTGGCGGCCGACGCCCCCGACCTCACCGTGGCCCCGTCGGCCCTCGCCGCCGCCTCGGGAGCCGCCGGGGGGGGGGCCGATGGGGACGCCGCCAGGGCCGCGGCGCGCCTGGCCAGGACGATGGCCCCCGCACGCGGCGCGATGGCGGTCCTGGCCATGCTGGCCGGCGCGGCGCCCGAGGTCGCCGACACCGCCGACGCCCTCGGCCGCCTCGCCACCGTTCTCGCCGCGCCCCGCATCACCACCTCCCCCGGCGACGACCACCACTCCGCCGCCGACGACGGGGACGACCACCACTCCGGGGGCCTCCGCCTCGCCTCCCACCTCGCCAGGCTCCGCCCCCGCGGTGACTACCGCCTCGCCCGCCACGCCTGCGAGGCCCTCTGCGCGTACCGCCCCGCGGACTGGGCCCGCCCCGGCATGGCCCACGCCGCCGCCGCCGCCCTCCCCCGCGCCGCCCGCGGCGGTCCGCGCCGCTTCGTCGCCGGCCGGCCCGGCACCCGCGCCGCCGAGGAGGCCGCCGCCGCCCGCGCCCGCGCCGCCGCCGCCGGGGTCCAGCACGTCTGCGCGATGCTCCGCGGCGACTGGGACGGCGGGGACGTTCACTCCCGCCACTTCTTCGCCGCGGCGAGAGCCGGCGTCAGGGCCATCTTCGCGGTTTCGCGCCGCCCGGTGGTGGTGTCGGGCGCCCTCCTCCGGGAGATGGCGGCGTCCACCCTCGGGGGGGCGTCCTCCGCCCCGTCATCCACCTCGTCCGTCGCCTCGGCCCCGGGAGGCGCCGCCGCCCCGGCCCCGGGCCCCGTCGTCCTCCGTCGCGTCTCCCCCGCGCGTCTATCGCGCCTCCTCTTCGTCGCGGGCGAGGTCGCCGTCGCGACGCTCGTCCACGCCGAGGAGCTCGGAGCGGCACTCAAGCGCTGCAGAGCCCTTGCGGGCGACGCGGCGGACCGAAAGTCCTCCCCCGCGGGCATCGCCGCGGCGGCCGCGGCGGCCGAGGCCGAGGCGGGGAAGGCCGCCAAGCCGGGCAAGGGCCGCAAGACCAAGAAGGCCGCCGCCGCCGCCGCCGCCGCCTCGGCCGAGGGCGCCGAGGGCCTGAGAGCCAAGGTCAGGGAGGACCTTGAGGCCCAGCTGGGGTGCGTCGGCGGCGCGGGGGACCCGACGCGGGACCCGGACGAGCTCGTCGCCGCCATCGCCGAGCGGGGAATCGCGACCAGGGGCCTCGTCGGCGCCCTGGGGGCCGTTGCCGTGCGCGTCGTCGCCAGGGCGGCGGGAGTCCTCGCCGCGACCGCCCCCGCCGCCTCCGCCTCCGTCCCCTCCCCCTCCTCCTCCATCCCCCCCGCCGCCCCCTCCACCGCCGCCTCCACC
>Ga0136560_1001654_pt1 | contig 11464 bp, 8 predicted proteins | sample AntRauMeHopE1497_FD_104925 | JGI IMG/M metagenome (GOLD analysis project Ga0136560, IMG submission 104925) | Saline lake microbial communities from Rauer Islands, Antarctica - Metagenome Hop E1 #497 | ecosystem: Environmental > Aquatic > Non-marine Saline and Alkaline > Saline | place...
CGAGCCCTCGTAGACGCCGTGCTGGTCCTCGGAGATCTTGAAAAGGCATCGTCGCGGCTGTCGAGCACCTTGATGCCGCCGGCGACGCCTTTGGACACGAGCTTGAGTGAGCCGTCTGGCCGGATCTCGGCGATGGCTGCCTCCAGGGCCTCCGTGGCGTCGGCATCTGTATTCAGCTGTCGAGCCTCGTGGTACGCGCGCGCAATGCGCTCGGCGGTGCCCGTAGTGCGGTCGACAAAGTCGCCCGTGAGCGCTCGTTGCTCGTCCATGCGCTCCTGCTGCTCTTGGGGCGTGATGCAGACCCTATTCTTGACCTCAGTCAGCCTATTCTGGATGGACATCCTGGCTGCGGCATCGAGGGCAGACGGAAGCGAGAGCGCGGGGGACATCGGGGAGAGGATCGCTCAGCTGCTTCGGACCCGCGAAAGCCGCGACAAGCACTGCAGTCTCACACCGAGACGCCATGGGTGATCTCCTAGACCACCTGTTTAGCCACAGGTGCAGGCTAGGCTGGGGCTCGGGTGGCTTGTGGCCGCCCAGGAGTGCCGGTGTGTGGATCGCGTGGCCGACTCTGCCGTGTTGTTCGCCGTCCCGAAAGGGCATCCAGCAGCCAAGACACGCTCCTGGCGCTCCACTGCATACCGCTTCACTCCTTTGTTGCGCTGCTGCCAAGGGCGAGCGCACGACACGAGGCTGGGAGTCGAGGTCACACGCGGCGACGCTTGGCGAGGAGACAGAGAGCCGCTGGCTTGTCGAGCACGAGGCCCAGAACACTCGCTGTCGGGTCCTGTGCGCGGTCCGCCGGCTTGGCCCTGCGGGGGTGCAGCCCCCAAGCGGCGGTCGCCGCCGGACGCCCCCGCTTTCGCCCGCCACCGCTGGCCTTCAGCTGACCCTGGGGTGTGGATGCAACCGTTCTGGCGCACTAGGGTCTGGCGTTCCCGCGCCGCAGTGCCCCGCAGTCGGCGCGTCATGCCCGGGCGGCCACAGCCGGATGGTCGTGCCGCCTGCCATCGTGACCATCAATGCGGACGCTGCCGGCTCAACCATCTCAAGGCGGCTGTTGCAAGCCTTGTAACGAGCTTGACCGAGCGGCCGGACCATTGAGCAACGCTGCAGCGCGCGTGAACGAGCATTGGCGCATCACGGCCGCGCGCATGTTTGGCAGCTGCCCCCCCGCGTCGCTCAGTCGTGCGCTTTTGGTCACCCAAACGCCTCGGTGGCAAACGCAAAGGGATCCGACGCCTTGGCCCTGGCCGCGGCCTCGTCCTGCCGAGCCTTGACCTGCGACACGGGCGGTGCCGCCGCCCTCGGCGTGCCGCCCATGACACCTCCCATCCCAGTGCCGCCCGACATCACGCCGGCGGGGCCTCCCGCCGCACCCGGCCCCGGGAAGGCGGCCTGCAGCCCGCCCATGCCCGCGGTGCCGCCCCCGGCCGCCCGCGGAGCCCCGCCCATCACTCCTGCCCTCGTGGCAGCGTCAGCCGGCGTCGTGGTGGCGCCTGCCGCCCACGGGCGTGCGGGCGCCGCCCGCGGCGCGGCGGTCGGCGCGGCTCCGCCCGCTGCGTAGAGAGCCGAGAGGTCGGGAACCACCGCCCCGCGGCCGGGCGCGGGCGCGGGCGCAGGAGCGGGGGCGGGGGCGGGTGCGGGCGCGAAGGACAGGCCGCCGAAGAGATCCTCCTCGACGGGGGCCGGGGCGGGGACCGGTGCTGGGGCGGGGGCCGGGGCGGGGGTCGGTGCGGGTGTGGCGGCGAAGGCAAACCCGCTGGGGGCCGGGGCCGGTGCCGCGGGCGCGGCGCTGAAGGCAAACCCTGCCGCGGGAGCCGGCGCGGGAGCCGGTGCGGCGATGGTCATGTCGCCGAAAAGGTCCGGTAGGTCGTCGGCGGGAGCCGGTGCGGGAGCCGGCGCGGGGGCGCCGAAGCCGATCAGATCAGGCTCGGGGGCTGCCACCGGCGCGGGGGCGGGTGCGGGTGCAGGGGCGGGCGCGGGCGCGGGCGCAAAGGCCGGGGCGGGGGCGGGGGCGGGGGCGGGTACGGGGGCTGCCTTCTTGAGGTCAGCGTCGTCGACGACTCCCTCCACGCCCAGCGCCTTGAGGGCTCTGCCGGCGGCTCTGCGGATGGCGGGCTTGGGGGCTTCCTCGAAGAGGTCGAGGAGGACGTCGCAGTGGTCGTGGAGGTAGAGCCGGTGCGCGGCGAGAGCGGCGTCGGGCGAGTCGCCCACGGCCTCGACGACGGCCAGCGTCTTGGTGGCGACCTGCTGGCTGTCATCCTGCATCCTCTCGTCGAGGAGCTCTGCCATGCGCGACGGCTCGAGGGCGCGCATGGCGGCGAGGAAGGTGGCCAGCTTGGCGGGGTCCATCTTGGACCGGACCCCGCCGGCGGAAGTTAGGTCAACGACGAGGCCCCGCTCGTAGGATCCGTCGGATCGAGCCGTTCCGGCGCCGACGCCGGTGACGGGAGCCGTTCCGAAGCGTGAGGCCGCCGTGTTGCCGAAGCGAGCGCGCGCCCCGCCGCCGGTGGAGGGGAGGGGGGAGGCGCCGCCCGAGGCATAGCGGGGCGACGGGGGAGCGAAGCTGGGCGACGCGCCGCCGCTCATGCCTCCGCCCCCGGGGGAGGCCGCGCCGGGGCGGGACGGGGTGGGCGCCGCGACGGCGGAGCGGACACGGCCGAAGAAGCCGCCGCCGGCGGGGGCGGGGGCGGGGGAGCGGGACGATCCCGCAAACCCCGGCCCGCCGCCCACGGCACCCATGCCGGACCGCCCGGAGGGGCTGGAGTATGCGGGCGCGGGGCCGCCCGCGGCGGGGCGGGATCCGTAGGCGGACGAGGAGGACGAGGAGGCGGCGGAGGAGGCCGAGCCGACACCGCCGGAGCCGACGCCGCCCATGCGGCCGCCCGACGCCGCCCCCGACGACGTGGTGTTGCCGAAAATCGCGCCCAGCGCGGCCTTTGCGGCCTCGCGCACGCGGCGGCTGGGCTCGTCGCCGCGCAGGGGGTCGCGCGGGCCGCGGTACATCTCGAGCGCCTTGACCGCCTCCTTGTACGTCTGCATGGTCGAGCGGAACTCGGCCCGGGCCGCGGGCGCGATCTGCTTGATCGTCACCAGCGTCTTCCAGAGCACGTTGGGCTCCTTGCGCTTGAGGCGGTTCAGGAGCCACATGGCGGTCTTCTCGGCAAGACGCACGTCCGAGTGCGTCGCCTCTGCGGAGCGGCGGCGGCACAGGAACAGGCCAGCGCGCGGGTGAGACCAGGGCTTGGGGGCGCCACGGCGCGCGGGCGCCGCCAAGGCGAGGGAGGGCGGGCGAGAGGGCTTTGGGGCGGGGCGGCGCCCGCGAGACCAGGCGCGCTCGGCTCGGGATTCTCGCGCCCCGCCTCCGGCCCCCAGGCGGGCCGCCAGGAACCGTCTCCTGGCGACGGCAGCCCGCTGCATATATGCGTCCCAGCTCGGGGTGGGGGTCGCGGCCCAGCCCGCGGGCGGGAGGGCGAGGCACTGCAACATCCATGACCGCTGGCGCGAAGCACCGGCAAGCCGCCGGCTGGGGTCGCCTCGCCGCCCAGGGTGCCGGCCCTGCCGCGGATCCTCCCGGCACACACACGCGCACACAGATCCCCGTCCGCGAAGCGCGCGGAATGACCAGCTGGGCGGCCGTGGGAGCGCCGCAGCGGGCGGGTTCCTTGCCACGGCGTCGTCTCACTGGCAAGCTCGATGGCGAGGTACACCTGGGGGTGGGCCTCGTCATTGGACGTCAGCTGGTTCAGCGACCGTGTGTTCAGGGACATGGCCGCGAGCCCTGGCCCAGTCCCCCGGGAGATGTGTTCGCCAAGCGTGGCGTCATTTGCCAATCTTTGCGCCGGGCGCATACAAATTCGTTCGGGCGCTGCGTCATCTTCTCTCGTCCGCCCCACTCGCAACGCGCGGCGCCGTCCTCGCCTCGGGGGCCCGCCCCACGCCGGTGAGCGCCGCCGGGACGCCTGTGCCGGGCGCGATGCTCCGCATCCTCGCAACGTCCATCGCCTCGCTGCGCCGGTGTCGCTTCACCGAGTCGCTGTACAGCATGTAGGCCGCGAAACCGCCCATGGCGAGCACGGCGACGATGACGCTGCGGCGGCGGCTCGCGGACCTGGCGTCGACCGCGGACTGCATGCGGGCTGCGAGGGGCGGGGTAAGCGGCGGTGCGAGGCACAGGTGACGGCGGGCGAGACAGCCGGGGCAAGGGGCGGGCGCGCACTGCCCACGGGGGCTGGCGTGGAGGAAGGGTCGCCCGCCGCCGGGGGAGAGGTTTCCGCTGCAAGGAGGAGGAGGCCGCCAAGCGAGGCGTGTCGCGCGACCAGCACAGCGCCCCCGGACAGCCACCTCAGCCGCCTGACAGCTGCTCCCGCCCCCAGACGGCTGCTTTCGGCCCAAGGTAGCCAGCTAGCCGCCGGGCCGCTCGGCCAGCTGCCCGGCCAACTCCCCGGTCACCCGGTGGTGCCCGCACGCCACCCAGCGAGGAGCGCCGCCGCCCCCGTGCCGCGCCCGCCTCACCCCGCGTCTGCTCGGAGACCTTTGCCGCCTGCGCTTCCATGCGCGATCGCATGTGATCGCGAGTCGACTGCCCGCCCCCGAACCTCTCCCGCCGCTCCCGCGCCTCCCGCTGCGTCTTGCTCATCCGCTTCACGGCCTGCGGGGGAGGGGAGCGCTGGCCGCGGTCGTCTGGGCTCCGCCGGCCGGCTCGTGCACCTGCCGGGGGCACCCAAGCCCTCACCGCGAACGCCTCGGAAGCCTCCTTGAACCGCAGCGCTGCGTCGTCTGCCTTGCTGACGTCGGGGTGGTGCCGCTTGGCAAGCTCGCGGTACGCTGCCTTGACCTCATCGTCGGTGGCGGTCGGGCGCACCCCCAGCACGTCGAACGGGTCCTTTCCGGCCTCGCCGGCCATCCCACCAGGGCCGCGGCGCGTCGCGGCTACGCAAGGCGGGACACTGGCACGGCGTGCGCGGCCTGGGCGCGCGCAGGGGCGCTTGCAGTGCAGAGCCGGAGCAGCTGTGAGTCTCGGCGCGGCCCGGCCACCCACTCGAGTCCCGGCGGCAAAGCTCACGCGGGGTGCCGGACCAGGTCGGCTCGCTTCTCAACGCATCCCGGGCTGCGCGCAGCGCCGGGCGACTGGGGCCTGGGTGCCGCGCCGGCGCCATGAACCGGTACTCGGAGCTGTCCCAGATCGGCGGGGGCACCTTTGGGACGGTGTTCAGGGCGGTGGACACGCACGACGGGCAGGACGTCGCAATCAAGGTGATCAAGCAGGGCTTCACGAGCTGGAAGGAGTGCGTGAGCCTCCGTGAGGTCGCCTCGCTGACAAAAATCCCCAAGCACCCGCACATCGTGCGGCTGCGGCAGCTCATCCTGGAGAACAAGGCGCTGTATTTCGTGTTCGAGTACCTGCCGAACGACCTGCTCAAGCTGATGCGCGGCCACGGCGGGCCGGTGCCGGTGCCGGCGGTGCGGCGCATCATGTGGCAGCTCCTCCACGGCCTGCACCACATGCACCGCCACGGCTTCTTCCACCGCGACATCAAGCCCGAGAACCTCCTCTGCGCGGGCACCTCCGTGAGCGACGCGGTGGTCAAGATCTGCGACTTTGGGCAGGCGCGCGAGGTCCGGTCGCGGCCGCCCTACACCGAGTACGTCTCGACGCGCTGGTACCGCGCCCCCGAGCTCCTGCTCCGCTCGCGGTACTACAACAGCCCGTCGGACATGTGGGCGGCCGGGGTGCTCATGGCAGAGCTGCTCGCGGGCCGGCCGGTCTTCCCGGGCAACAGCGAAGTGAACCAGCTCTACCTGGTGATGGAGGCGCTGGGGGCGCCGACGCACGAGACGTGGCCCGAGGGGGTGCGGCAGATGGCGGCGCTGGGCCTGTCGGCACCGCGCTCCTCCGGCCGGCCCATCAGCGACCTCTGCCCGGGGGCCCCGCCCTCGGCGCAGCGACTCCTGGCAGAGCTGCTGACGCTCAACCCGCAGAGGCGCGTCACCGCGGCGGCGGCGCTGGCCTCGGAGTGGTTCGAGGGCCTGCCTCCCATTGAGGGGCTCGAGCCGGACACCGCGGCACCGACCGCGGGAGCGGCGGCGGCGGCGGGGCCGGGTGGGCTCGGCGCGGCGGGCGCCGCCGCCCCGGCCCCGGGTGACGCGTCTTCCAGATTCACCTCCTTCCGGCCTGGCCACCGGCATCACAACACCGCCGCCTCCGCGGCCGCGGCCTCCTCCTCCGCCCAGGCCGACAGGGCCAGGCTCGCGAGGACGCCGCCGCGGAACGCGGGCCGCTCGTCGTCCGTGCCCAGGCCACGGCCTCAGGCCGGCGCCGCGGCGCACGCCGCCGCCCTCGCCGCCGCGGCCCGCCGCCCCGCCGACGACGCCGCCGTGCCCGCCCGCGCCGCGCGCCCCGCTGCGGGGAGTGGCGGTCGTCCCCTGCGGCTGATGGAGGACGACTCGTCGTCTGACGTCATCGCGCTTGCACGAGAGCTCGGCGTCGGCGTGTCGCCCCTCTCCACGCCCGGAAGCTCCCGGCGCGGTTTTGCGGCCGCGGGCGGCATGTTCGCGATGTCGGGGCTGGCGCCCGGGGCCGCGGAGGGGCCGGGCCGGGCCGTGGCGGCGGGGCGGGCGTCGGCAGCGGACGGCTGGTCGTCACGCGTCGCTGACGCACCCCTGAGCCCGGTAGGCGGCAGGCCGGGCGACGCCTCGTCGTGGGGCGCGGGGGGCATGCGCGCGGCCGACTCGGCCGGCGGCGCGGCGGGTGTGGGCTCGCCGCTTGAGGGGCAGGTGAGCGTTGACACGGACCAGCTGGAGGCTCTGCTGGGCTCCCTGGGACAGACCACCGTGGTGTGAGCGACGACACAGACCGGATGCTGGCTCTGCATGGCAGACCGCCGTTGTGTGTGCGCATGGTTGAGCCGTGCGCCGACGGCATTGCAACAACAGTACCGGTGCACGGCGCCATCGAAGCCGCGCGGACACACTCGCGCGAAAGCAGACCGGCGACGACGGATGGGAAGCGACGCGTCGCGGCATCGCCCGAGCCGGTGCAAGGAAAGGGTTGCCGTCATGGCTGCTCAGCGAGGCGCCATGGGCTCAGCGCCGCTGCGCCGCTCGCGCGGTGCCAGCACACGAGCCTGCGTCGGCGGGCCCAGCGCAGCACGCGCGGCCGTCGGCCCGGTCCGGCCGCGATGGCGTCTGCGACGAGCCTCTGTGCGTCGTTGCGAGGGAAGGCGGTTTCAAACGTCACTTCCCACGAGCGGCTACTCCCGGCGTCGGCGCCTCTCTCGAGCAGCAGATGTGCCACAGCGAACGCGCCTCGCTTGCTGCCCCTGGCCACCGCGCATTCCAGCGGCGTCTGGTCCGAAAAGTGTGTGGCCAAGTCGATGTCGGCGCCCAGGTCCAGGAGTCGCCCGGCAATCTCGGCGTAGCCCCGCTCCGCGGCCAAGTGAAGAGCTGTGGAGTCGACACCGATCATGGTACCGGTGTCTGTGTTGGCGCCGGGAACCAGCATGGCCAGGGCTAGGTCGGGCCGGCCCCGACGCATCGCCTGTTCCAGGGGTGTGCGCGAGCATTGCCACACTGTGTTGGTCTCGGCCCCGTGCCGCACTAGCAGCTGGACCATGCTCAGGCTGCCCTGCTCGCACGCCTCGTGAAGTGCGGTCCGGCCGGCGCGCCCCGGTGCGCTCACCGCCCTGCGCGACCACGCCGCGCCGTCGAGCAGCGCCGCCGCGAACTCCGTCTGCCCGCTCTCCGCTGCAAGCACCAGGGCGGTGCGGCCGTGCGCGCCCCGCTCCCACGCGTCGGCCCCCAGCTCAAGCAGGCGCGCGGCGATGTCCGACCAGCCTGTGGAGGTGGCGATGACGTGGAGGACGCCGGCCATCGCAGCGGGGCTGCCGGCGTGGGCATCGGCGCCGGGACCCGGCGCCAGGAGCGCCTCCACGACCTCCTTGCACCTGCAAATGGCGGCCTGCATCAGAGGGCTCCTGCCCTGCCCGTTCGGCGACACGAGGTCGGCGCCCAGCTCGGCCAAGCGGCGAACCACAGCCGCGCTTCGCGCTCCTACGGCGAGGTCGACCGCCCTCTCCCGCACCCGGTTGGCTCCGTCGACATCCTCCCCCTCCGGCACGCGTGCGAGCATGGCAAGCGCTTCCTCCGACTCTCCTGCTTCGATCGTCTGCAACAGCCTGCGCATGAAGTACCGTGGAGCTGCTGGCGCAGCAGCCGGGCCGCCACGGTGGGCGCAGTCCGGCTCGGCATCGCGAGCGCGCTTCCTTGGCCTAGGCATGCCTCGGCCTGCAGCCTGCGGCCTGCGAAAGGGGCGGAAAGCAGGGCGCAGGACACTCATCAACCACGTGCTCCCGTGCGATGATGCGCTGGAACAATACCGGCCACCGGCGCTGCCTCGGCATCTTGAGTGGACGCAAGATGCCGGTGGCATGGCATTCGGGCCTTGATGCCCGCTCTCGAGGGCCGGGCGACTGTGAGCAGGCCTGCCGTGCAAGGATCGGGGCGGCCCGACCACGCGCATAGGCATGGGCTTACCGTTGGTATTGTTCCGGATGGCCTCCGTGGCTTGGGTAGAGTGTAGGGCAGAAGCTTGAAGGGGCACACCGGCGCTCCGAGCTCTAGCACCGTGGACCGCGAGCGACGGACGCCAACGAGCCGATACCGCACGTGCGCTCGTGCTCGGTATCTGCCATCCACTGCGGGCGCTCTCTGCTGTCAGGCTGCGCCAAAGGCACCACGCCCTGGCCCGCAAGTGACGGGCCGGAAAGGGTGGCTTCCCACCACACGTGGTGCCTGGACTTTCGTCGCCGCGCGGCACCACATGCTCCGGTATGCTCATCAAAGGTGCCGGAGATGCTTCCGGCGCCGGTTGCAGCGGCACTTGCCCGTCACAGCTCGCTTTGCACTGCGCGGATCGCCCGGTGCCAGCACACGAGTCCGCGGCGCCGGACCCAGGACATCGAACGCATGCAACATTCCACGTTCCTGTGCTGGTGGGGCTTCGCCGGGGTCCTGGGCTCGCTGGCGCGCGTTATGCCCGTCGGGATGACAGGGTGCCTTGCCGCGCCCCCCTGGAAAGGAAGCAGCCATACCGCGCCCTGGTTGCCTCCCGGGAGCTTTGACTCGGCCGCCACGGCCGTCGTGAGGCCGGTGATGCCGCTCCTGGTGCGGGAATTGATCGTCGCGCCGAGGTCAGCCAGTCGGCGCACGACGCGCGTGAAACCGCGCCTCGCCGCCCGGTGCACCATCGTGAGGCAGGCGGACGTCGAGCGGGTCTCGAGCGACACACGGTGCACCGGCTTCAGCATGACGACGGCATGCTCCCCGTTGCCTCGCCAGATCTGGTCAGAGAGGAGCGTGATCACCGTGCCACCGTGCCGGGGGTGGCGAATGGCGTCCCCTGTCCGCTGTACTAGCATGCCCAGCATCGCTGCGCGTCGTGCTCCCACACGGAGTGATACATTGGGCTATCTTGGCAGAAGTCGTGACTCGTTGCGAGATTAAACTGCCCGATGCACTACCCTGAGTACAGAGGCGACGACATGCAGTCCGCACACCCGTCTTTCGCGGCAGCGAGCAGCGGCGAGCGCCGTCACCCGTCCCGAAACGTCAGGCCTGCGCCAAGCTATAGCAGATGCCGCAGGCCGTCAGGCCGGGAGCACAGCCAGCCTAGATCGCGCAGTGTGCCGCCGCAGTGAATCCCTTGGAGTCAACCTCGTTGACGTCCACGCCGCCCGGCACCGCCCGCAGCATGTTCGGGGCCTCGTCGGTCCGTCCGGCGATGGTGCTGTTGTGAAGTGTGAGGACGAGCGGATGGAGCTCGACGGGTGGTGACGGGCGGCTTCGAGGGCGACGCATTTCGCGGCGGCAGCCTTGTCGGCGGCGGCACGCCGTGCGCATTCGTGCACCCTGACAGTCCTGTACGACGCTGCCGACGAGGCGGACGAGGAGGAGGCCGTGGAGGAGCAGGGGGCAGGCGACGAGGAATATGCCGGCGACGTGGTAGCGTCCCGCCTCAATGACCCAGGTTGCCTTTCATGGTGCGCGCGGCAGTGTACCGCGCTGGCGGTGGGGCGCTCCCGGTGCCTGCGAGCCGACAGCTGTCGTAGCGATGCGCAGTCGGAGCGGCGGCTCGGGGACACCAGGGCTCGCCCGACCCCACGAGCCGCGTGCCCTGCAGTGCCCTGCCGCTGCACCGCCCCGCGAGCCGAAGCTGCGCGACCGGTGAAGGTGGCGCGACGGGTTCCGCGGGCCTCGGACGTCCTGCGCGGGGCGGACCCCCGCAGAGACCGGCCCACGAGCGCCACACGCGAGGGGCCGATCTCACCACCCACGAAACCAGAGTTTGCGGGCCCAGGGCCGGACGTCTGTTCTTCCAAAGGCAGCGGGAGCGTCGCGAGGTATGACAGTGTCGGCCTTGCGACGGCGCCACCGCCGATGTGACGATGGCAACGAGCTTGTCCATTCGCGACGATGGGGCTTATGGCCAGGGGTCAGCGCGTGATACGCGATGCGAGGGACTTGCGGGGGTGGCAGCGCTGCCCTCACGACTCTCCCGCGCCGGCACACGCGCGCGCAGCGGGCGCTGCAGGCGACCCCGGCCTCTCGTGGCCGGTCGTGCAGCATGTCGGATCCGAGCGTGCGGGAGCTCGAGACGCAGCTGACGCTGGCAAAAGTGCAGCTCGCAACGGCGTCCCAGGAGGCGGCCACGATGCGGCGCGCGCTCGCGGGGTCCAGGCGCGAGAACGAGAGGCTCATAGCGGCGCTGGCAGACGCCGAGACCGCGATGACCTCGGGGTGGTTCGGGCGGAAGCGTCCGAAGCAGGGCGGAGAAGGGGAGGGCGAGGCTGGCGCCGTCGGCCGGGCGGTGCCTGCGCGTGACCCACGCCGCCCCTCGCTGCTGGATCTGGTCCAGCCTGCCGGCGTGCTGGCCAACCCACCGGGCTCGCCCCGCGGGCCGGGAGCCTCGCCGCGCGGGACTGGGCCGGGAGGCATCGAGGGCAAGCACAACCCGCTGGCGCTCGCCCGGCACGCCCGGGTGCTCCGCCGCGCCGTGTTCCACGCGGGGAAGGCGGCAGGCTTCGACTCTGCGGGGCGGAGGTCGCCCTGGCACCCGCTGCGCGACCCGTCGCTGCTGTCGTCGATTTTTGTTTCGGCCGGCCCCGACGCATGGGCTAGCCTGCGCCTCGTCTGCAAGGAGTGGGCAGGCCTGACGCTGCGCCCGGACCTGCTCCTGTGGCGGGAGTGCGCGCGGCAGGGCGCGCTGTCGGGGCCTTGGCACGCCCGCCTCTGGCGCCTTGCCGCACTCAGCGGGACACACCCGGCCCGGCCGTCGGATCCCCCCGTCCCCCTGCCCGACGCCGGGCCCGGGGGCGTCCTGAGGCCCGTCCCCTGGTCGTTCCGCGGCCCCGGCCTCCTCCGCCTCCCGCCCCGCCCAAGGGGTGTGTGGCACCGCCCCGGA
>Ga0136560_1001655_pt1 | contig 11460 bp, 4 predicted proteins | sample AntRauMeHopE1497_FD_104925 | JGI IMG/M metagenome (GOLD analysis project Ga0136560, IMG submission 104925) | Saline lake microbial communities from Rauer Islands, Antarctica - Metagenome Hop E1 #497 | ecosystem: Environmental > Aquatic > Non-marine Saline and Alkaline > Saline | place...
AGGAGCGCGACGCCGCGCGGTCCGACGGCGCGGCGCGGGCAAGGCTCCTCGCCGACAGGGGACGCTTCGGCGCGGCGGCGGCGGCGGCCGCGGCAGCCAAGGCACCGACCGATGCCGCCGGGGCGGCGGCCGTGGGACCGATGCACGCCGCCCTGGCCCGCGCCGGCCTGGACCCCGCCGTCATGGCTCGGCACTCGGGCGACGACTCGGCGCTCACCGCGAGCGACGCGCAGGCCAGGCTTGTCGAGGCCCTCACGGTCGCGGCGGAGCGGGCAGCGCGGGCCTGCGCCACGGACCCCGCCTCCTCCTCGTCATCCTCATCCTCCTCCTCCTCCTCCTCCTCCTCCTCCTCCTCCTCTTCCTCCTTGGCGTCGTCTTCCTCGTCGTCCTCCTTCCCTGGCGACGGCGCTACCGCGCCCGCCATCCTCCTCGCATCGATCCGCCGCTGCACCGTCAGCGCCCTGGCGGCGGACGCCCGAGCCACAGGAGCGACGCAGGCATCCCCCCGGCCCGGCGCGTCGCTCCCCCGCGCCTCTCTTCCCAGGGCCCTGACCTCCGGCGCCCCCGACCTCCGCCTCCCCTCCCACGCCGTCGAGGCGGCCTCGGCCGGGATCCTTGCTGGCGCCAGAGTCGACCTCGCCCTGGGTCATCGCCACGCCGCGGCATCGGCCCTCCGCGCGGCCCTGGCCCTGACCGGCCTCGGCCCCGACGACGGGCCGGGCGCCGCTGCAACCGTGCCGACGTCGCTCCTGGCGTCCCCTCACGCCCTCAGACCCCTCCTCCGGTGCCGCGTGGCTGCCTGCTACCTCCTCGCCGAAGCCCTCGCCCCGTCGCCGTCCCCGCTCAGCCGCCACGCCGCCCGCGGCTCCGGCCCCGCGGCCCACCCCCTCGAGCTCGGATCGGCGTCCTGCGGTGACGCCGGCTACCGCGCGGCGCAGTCGCTGACCGCGCAGGGATGGGCGAGGGCGGCGCTCGCCCTGACGGCGGCGCACCCGGCCGTCATCGGCGACGCCGTGCCCCGCGCGACGCTCGCCCTGGCAACCGCCCTCGCGGCGGGAGGCCGGACCGAGGAGGCCGCGGCCCGGCTCGATGCCGACGGCGTCGACGAGGTGTTCGCCTCGTCGCCCGACCCCGACCTTCGCGCCATGGCCCACGCGTGCAGAGCCCGGCTTGCCATCGAGGTGCTCTGCGCGCCGGGGCCGCCGCGGGAGCGCCTGTCCGCGCTCAGCAGGCCCGACGCCGCCCGCGTGCTGCGGTCGATCGAGGCGGCCAGGAAGACCTGGTCGATCGCGGGCTCGAAACCCGACGAGGCTCGCGCCCTCCGAGCCAGGGCGGCCGTGCTGCGATGGGGTCCGGCGGCCGGCTCGACGGCCGTGGGGGCCGCCGCAGACGCTGCAGACGCGGCAGCCGACACCCTGGACGGGGAGGCGAGCGCCGCGCTGGGGGGTGCCACCGCCTCGGCCCTGCTAGCCGGGCTGGGCGGCCTGGCCAGGCGGTGACGATGCCAGCGGCGGGGAGCGGACCGCGGCGCCCCGCAGGCAACGGCACGGGCAGTCGGTTCTCAGCCAGCGCTATGGCCCGCACGCGTGATGTGTGTGGTGCGCCGATTGGCACGAATGCGCGAGCGGTCACCGTTCCGGCACCGGCGCCCTTCACAACCCCTCACGCCACCGACCCTCGCGCCACCACGCGCGCCCGTCACCCCCCGCGCGCCAGCACGGCGTGGAACGCCTCCTGTCCCAGCTGCACGTTCCCCACGGAGCGCATACGGGCCTTGCCCTTCTTCTGTTTCTCGAGCAGCTTCCGCTTCCGCGAGATGTCGCCCCCGCCCACGGTCTTGCCCGAGCGGGAGAGGACGTCCTTGCGGAAGGGCGGGATGCGCTCCTTGGCGAAGATCTTCTTGCCAAAAGCGGCCTGGATGTTGACCTCGAACTGCTGCCGCCGGATCACCGCCCGGAGCCGCTCTACCACGCGGCGCCCCTGCACCTCCGCGGAGCCGCGGTGGGCCACGAAGGAGAGCGCGTCGACGGGGCTGCCGTTGAGCAGGACGTCGACCTTCACCACGGGGCTGAGCTCGTACCCGGCGGGCTCGTAGTCAAAGGTGGCGTATCCGGCCGTGGCGCTCTTGAGCTTGTCGAAGAAGTTGGTGACCACCTCCTGCCAGGGCATGGTGTAGGTGAGGAGGACGCGGCCGTCGTCCAGGTAGCTGACGTCATCCGAGCGGCCGCGGTGCGCCTGCATGAGACTCATGACGGCGCTGTAGGCGTCCGAGGGGGCGATAACGCTGGCCTTTACCATGGGCTCGTACGTCTTGAGGATGCGGGTGGGGTCGGGGAAGTCGTCGGGGCGCTCCACGGTGACGAGGCCCGTCTCGGCGTCGGCGGCATCGGCGTCGCCGGAGAGCGAGCCGCCGGGGAGGGGCGTCCCCGGCTGGAGCTGGAGCTGGTAGGGGACCATGGGGGCGGTGGCGATGACCGGCATGTCGAACTCGTCGGAAAGGCGCTGGTGGAAGACGTCCATGTGAAGGAGGCCGAGGAAGCCGCAGCGGTAGCCGAAGCCGAGGGAGGAGGAGTTCTCCTTGACCAGCGTGACGGAGCTGTCGGTGAGCGCGAGCTTCTCCACCGCGATTCGCAGGCTCTCGAAGTCGGCCGTGTCCACGGGGAAGATGCTGGCGAAGACCATGGGCTTGGAGGGCTGGAAGCCGGGCAGCGGCGGTGGGTGCGCCTCCCCCGCGGCGGGCTGCCCCGCCCCCGACGACACGAAGACGGTGTCGCCGATCTTCGCCTCCCGCGGGTCGCGCATGCCCGTGACCACGTACCCCACCTGGCCCGCGCGGAGCCTGGGCACCGGGTGCCTCCCCGGCGTGAGGAGGCCGAGCTCCGACACGGCGTACGAGCCTCCCCCGAACGCCGTGGTGACCTTGTCGCCCTTGCTCAGGCTCCCGTCCACCACCTGCACCACGCACACCACGCCCCGGAACTCGTCGAACCACGAGTCGAAGAGGAGAGCTCGCGTCGGCGCGTCCGCCCGGCCCCCCGGGCAAGGCACCTGCCTCACCACGGCGTCCAGCGCGTCCGCCACGCCGTCGCCCGTCTTCCCCGACGTCCACACCGCGTCCTCGGACCGCAGGCCGAGCACGCTGTCGATCTGCTCGAGCGCGGGCTCCGGGTCGGCGTTGGGCAGGTCGATCTTGGTCAGAACCGGGATCATGGCCGTCAGGCCGGCCGAGCGCGCGGCGGACAGGTTCGCGACCGTCTGCGCCTGCACCCCCTGCGTGCAGTCGACCAGCAGCAAGGCCCCCTGGCACGCCGCGAGGCTCCGGGACACCTCGTAGGCGAAGTCCACGTGCCCAGGCGTGTCCACCAGGTTGAGAAGGAACGGCCGCGACTCGTCGCCCCCCGCGGGGGTGTACACGATGGACGCCGTCTGCGCCTTGACCGTGATGCCCCGCTCCCGCTCGACCTTGAGGCTGTCCAGGACCTGCTCGTTCGACGACGCGGCCGACGCCGAAGCCGCCCCCGGCTTGGCCCCCAGGGAGGCGGGGCTCTCGCCCGGCCGGTAAATGTTCCCAGCAAGCTCCAGAATCCGGTCCGCGAGCGTACTCTTGCCGTGGTCCACGTGCGCAATGATGGAGAACGTCCGAGTGCGCTCGAGCGGGATGGTGTCGTGGTCCCGCAGGAGCCGCGCCACGCCGGGCGGGAGGCCGTCAAGGTCCGCGGGTGATTTTGCGGCCGCGATGGCGCAGGTACGGAACCCGCGCAGGCAGTGCGCCGAGCGCCGCCTGCTGAACGAGGCGACGGCGGCCGCGGCCGAAAGGATGGCCATCCCGGAGCAGTAGGCCCAGCGATACCCTTCCCAGCGCGTATCCGGCCCGTCCCCGACCCGCGAGGCACGCCCTCTCGTGTGCTTGCTGGCCGCCAGCGGGTCACGGGCGGCCAAAGGGGTGCACGCTCTGCAATTCCCCGAAAGCTCGCGGCTCAGTGCCGACAGGCTCGGACCGGCACACACCGGGTGTGCACCGCATTGGCTGCCACGCCAGCGATGTGGAGCGGGTTTCAGGAGGTTGTAGCGGCGTTCGCCGAAGACTCGGACGAGTACGACAACGGCAGCGAGCACAGCGAGGACCTCGACGAGACTTCGAGCCAAGATGCCGGGTCCGGAGCGATGGGAACGCTTGCCGCGGCATTCGGCGCGCTGAGCGGCGCCGGGGACGACGAGGCGGTGCGGAAGGCGCTCAGCAAGTTCTCCGTGGACCTTGGCCCTCCGGCGTCGCCCGTGCGGGCCGCGCTGCCGCCCGTGGCCATCCCCAGCACGCCGGGCAGCCCGTCTCTCCCCAGGCGCAGGAGGGGATCGTCCGGGGGAATGAGCCCGGGCGGGCCGGCGCCTGGGACGGCGACGCCGAGCAAGCCGCTGCCTCGGCCTCGACCGGTCGCAGACCGCGCAGATGCCCCGGTCAGCCTCTCACCGAGGCCGTCTGCGTCGGACTGGCCGCGGTCGGTCTCAGCCCGTGCAGACGCGCGGGACCGTGCCGGAGGAGCTGCGAATGCCGGCCTCGACTCGCCCCTGGCATCCGGCCCTGACTCGCCCCTGGCATCCGGCCCTGACTCGCCCCTGGCATCCGGCCCTGACTCGCCCCTGGCATCCGGCCTCGACTCGCCCCTGGCATCCGGCCCTGACTCGCCCCTGGCATCCGGCTCGCCATCGTGCAGCTCCGACAGCAGCCGGGGGGCTGTTCCTCCGCGCTCACTGCCTCTGCAGGCGCACAGCGCTTCCCGCAACGGGCCTCGGAATGTCAGCCGGCACCCCGACCCACCGGCCGACGGCGGCATCGAGGCGGAACCCGCGACCGACACAGCGAGCGGCACGGACGCGGCCCCGCCGGACGACGAGGCCCGCCGCTCATCGCCCGCCGAGGCACGGGCCGTCGCAAGACAAGGGGGCAAGGCGGGGCCGCCGCCCGCCGCCGCGGGGGCAGCTGCCCCGAACACGGCCCTCTATCCGGCAGGCCGGAACGGCGAGGACGGCCCCTTCGCTTCGCCCGATGGTGTTGCCGCTGCCGTGAGCCTCCAGGCAGGGCCGTCCGTGAAGCCGGGGCAGCCCGTGATGCCAGCCCTCCCTGCCGCGCCGCCGACGGCGCCTGCAGACCACCCGACCCGGCAGCCTGCTCCGCCGCGCCGTGCCGCCAGCCCGTCCGAGCCGTCTCAGGGAGCCTTTGAGGGCCTGAGCGCGGCGTACGGCCGTCTCAAGTCCGAGTTCCAGGCAGTGAGGCGCCGGCTGGCGGCCGCCGAGGCGGGCCTGGCCGAGGCCGCCGCGGACGCGGGGCGTGCCAGGGCCGAGCGGCGCGGGGACGCGGCCGCGGCTCGAAGAGCACGGCAGGGGCTGGATGCGGCTCAGGCACGGGAGGCAGAGCTCCTGTCCCGGGCAGAGCTCGCGGAGACGTCGCTCGCCGACATGCGGGAGGCCGCAGAGCAGGCGAGGGAGCTGGCGGGGGAGGGGCTGCGGGCAGCGCTGGCCGAGGCGGAGGAGGCGAGGGAGTCCGAGGCGAGGGCACGGGCCCTGCTGGCGGCGGCGGAGCGCGGCAGGGGCGGCACCACCGCCTCGGGGGGGTTCGATGAGCTTCGGTCTCTGCAGGCGAGGGCCGCCGCCGCGGAGCGGGACGCTGACGTGGCTAGGCAGGCTGCCGCCGAGGCGGAGGAGGCGCTCTCGCGAGCGCGGCGCATGGCGGAGGCTGAGAGGCGGCGGGGGCACAGGCTGAAGCAGCGGCTTGAAGCAGCTCAGCGGGAGTGGCAGGGCCGCCTGGGGCGGCTGGAGGCAGAGCTGAAGGCGGCGAGGGAGGAGGCCAGAAGCGGGCCCGAGCGGGGAAGCGGATCGCCGGGCGGCCGCGGCGAGGCGGACGGGACCGAGGTGGGAGGCGCCGGCGAGGCGATGGCGCGGCTTCGGCGGCAGAGGGTGGAGGCGCTCATGTCCCTTGCTGGGGAGCGCGAGCGGCGTGCTGCGGCGGAGGAGGCGCTGCGGTCTGCCCGGCAGGCGTCGGCCGAGCTGCGGGAGTCGAGCGTGGAGCGGCGTGTGGTGGGAAGGTTGCTGGTGGAGTGGTGTGCCAGGCCTGAGAAGCGGGCGGACGTGGCAAGGCTGATGTCGGGGATGCTATCCCTCTCGGAACGGGAGCAGGCACTGATCGCCGCCGCCGCGGGCGGCGACACTGACTCAGTCCCCACCGCGGAGGCCACCGCAGACGCCTCGCATGACGATGCCGTGGGAAGCCTTGCGAAGGCGCTTGGGTCATTTGTCTCAGGGGGTGGACCGTAGCGTCAGATCGGCAGATGCGGTGCGTGATCCTTGATCGCGTGGTGCCGCCGATCCCACGAAAAGCCTTCTGGTTCGGCACGCACAAATTATCGACTCTCACACCTTACCACCTGTACTTGCGACGCGAGCAGGTGATCCCGGTAAGTCGGGAGCTATGCCTGCGGCCCCGCGGTCGCAACGTCACGAATCATTGACTCGGGCACGCCGCGGCGCCTCAGCCTGCCAATCGCGTCGGCACGATACCGCTCCAGCACGTTGAGCCGTGCAGCCTGCACGAGCTTGGCCTGCTCCCTCTCCCGGAACGGCTCCAGCCTCGCTGCTGCCTTGGCTGCCTCTGCCTGGCGCCTCTGACGCTCCAGGTCGCGGCGGTGCTGCATGGCCGCGTCGGCTCTGGCGTGCTCGTGGGCCGTGCGGCGCTCCTTCGCGACTGCAGCCTCGATGCGCAGGCGCTCCGCATCCTGCGCGTCGCGGCGCCGGTCCTCAGATGCGCGGGTTGCCTTGAGACGGAGCTGCTGGTCCAGGGTGTCAAGCATGTCAAGCTTCTGTCTTTGCTTTCTCTCGCTTTCCTCCGCCCCTCGACGCCGTGCTGCCATCTCGACGGTGTCCCGCTGACGCCGCGCTCGCTTCTCAGCCTCGCGCTCCTTCAAGTCGGCGTCCCTCTTGTTTCGGGCACCAACACTGGCGAGCCGCTCAAGCCTCCTCTGCTTGGCAGCCTCAGCCTCTCTGGCCTCCTCCTCCTCCAGCTTTGCCTTGATCACCGCAATCTCTGCCATTCGACGGTCCTCCAAGGCCTCCTGCTCCGCCCGCCGAAGTTTCGCGGCCCGTGCCGCGTCGTTTGCCTGCCTGGACTCCAGGGCCACTTCTGCGTCGTGCTCCCGCTTCTCATGAATGCGCCTCTTGGCGTCTTCTGCATCACGCTCGGCCTGCCGCCGGAGCTGAGCTGCCTCCTGGTCCTTGAGCTCGAGCTCCACCACCCTGTCTGAGGCGCGCTTGTCCCGCTGTGCCTTGGCCTGCCTTGCCACTTCAGAGGCCTCGCGCCGCTTCTGCCTCAGCCATTCATCGTGCTCCTCGTCCTTGATTGCTCGCATCGTCGCAGCAATCGCGTCGAGCCTATCCTCCTGCATCTTCAGCCGGTGTGCCGCCACTCGCCGCGATTCGATCTGGGCCTCGATCCCGGAGAGCGCCACTGCCCGGCCTTCTGCGGCCTTGATTCTCTTGGCCACTTCGTCATTGGCAATCGTCAGCTCGAGCCTCTTTTCCTCCTGGGCAATCTTGTCTCGGTCAGTGTCTCCTGACATGGCGCGTCGCTTCAGGCGCTCCGCGTCGATCCGACGCATCCGCTCCTGCAAGTGCATGGATCAAGGCAATATCCTGATGACGCCAAGCCGGCTGGCTCGTGGTTCGGCGGCATGGAAACGACGCGGCTCGCCGGCCGAGCCTTGACGCAATCGGCAAGGTCTCACGTGACGGGCAGCATCGCCCCCAGACGCCCTCTTGGTCCTTCTTGCCATGGTTGAGCGGCTCAAGGGGTCTCCGTCCGCTTCAGCCAGAGCACGAATGCTCCCAAACTCGGAGGCGTTCAGCACGGTCCGCGCTGGTGCCCTGCCCTGCTCGGAAGGACGCCGGCGGGTTCGCCGCGTGGCATGCATCGAGTGCATCTCCCGTTATGACAGGCTTGGGTGTGGCCTGTGCGCCGAGTGACGAGGCCCAGCCCACGCAGTGAGCCCGGCGCATGCTTTTGCGTGTTGCGCGTGAAGCCTCTGCCGCAACGGTTGCGAAACCTGCGGAGCCTTGCCCACACTGCGGCGCTGGCGCCTCCTCCCTTGCATTCAGCTTGGATTCGCCTCGCTCGATGCGGAGAGCGGTGATGACAACCAGGAACCGTCTCGGGGGAATCGGAAGCTAGCCCGGGACGCGCAGCCCTGCTTTCCCTCAAGCCCGCGCTGTGGGCACCACACACCAGTATCGCGGCATTCACAAACATTGGGTGGCCGCCCTGCGGCATTTCTGTGGCGGCAGCGCATGCGGCTTGCAGGCGCCCATGCTGTTCCGACGCCGCCTCAACCACGCATCCCACTCTGATGCTCCGTTTAACCACTCTCATCTAGGCTTTGCAGCTGCATTATGCCAGATGTGACTGAAAATTGGTCCAAGGACGATGCGCCGCGTGTAGAGGCGGACCGGTGCAGACTGTGCCCACCACTCGGCGACAGGTCCCGGGGGCATCCCCCCCCCATCAGCGGGGATGGCAGCATCCTCCAGGGGTGCTGAAGCCCGAGCTAAAGGCCGCGCTGAGCGCTCCGCGCGCGGAGACAGGTGCATCATTGCGATTGACATCGACGCGTTTTATGCCCAGGTCGCCGAGCTACGCGACTCCTCCTTGTGCGGGAAGCCAGTCGTGAGTGGCCTTCGTCTCGCCAAAAGCAAAGAGCGCGTTCCAGTCTTGATTGCGCGATCGCGGCGAGGTTTTCCGAGCCCAAGCATCCGCGCAGGCCGTCCAACAAAAGGCCATCTGCGTCACGTGCAACTACGAGGCGCGAGCCTTTGGCGTAACGAAGCTCCAGTTCATCAAAGAGGCGATCAGATTATGCCCGGGGCTGGTCCTAGTCAGCGGCGAGGACCTCACGCCGTTCCGAGCTGTCAGCGACGCCGTGCTGACACTGCTGCGCTCCAGCTTTACGCACGTCGCTCAGAGGCTTGGCATGGATGAGGTTTTCCTGGACGTCACTGAGCTCGTGGATGCGCTCGAGCGGGACTGCCCTTTCCGCCCCGGCGCCCCCTCCGGGTGGCAGTCGTGGGCCGGCCACGTTCACATGCCCGAAGTTGACGCGGTGGAGCACACCGTGCCACTGAGCGAGCTGGCTCTGGGCTGGACGACCGGGACGGGGGCGCTGCGCGCACTCGAGGCGGCGGCAAGCGGTTCTGCCGGCCTCGGCGAGCGCGGAGCGCTCAAGGGGCGGCTGACCGCGTCGCAGGCCCAGAGGGCGGCCAGGTCCGCGGAGCCCGCGTGGTCCGCGCACGCTCCCTCCCCCGCCGAGGCGGCGGCACCGGAAGCGGCGGCCGACGGCGGCGGCGGTGCGCCCGAGCCGAGCGACGCGGTGCCGTGCCCCGACGCGCGCGCCCGCTGGGCACCGACGCCCGTGACGCTGCTCCCCGCGTCAGCGGCCCCCGGCCGCGTGGAGCACCGCCTCCGCCTCGCCTCGGCCCTCGCTGCCCGCGTCCGCCACGCCGTAGCCTCCCGGCTCGGCGTGCGCTGCTGCGCCGGCGTGGGCGCCTCCAAGCTCGCCGCCAAGTTCGCCGTCAACCTCCGGAAGCCCGCCAGCCAGAGCGTCATGCTCCCCGGAGCGATGCCGTCCTTCCTCGCAACGCTCCGCGTCCGGGCGCTGCCCGGCGTCGGCCACCGCGCCACGCGGGCTCTCGAGGACGAGCTGGGCGTGAGGCGCGTCCCGGACGTGCTCGTCCTTCCGCCGGGCCGCCTGGCCGCGGCGCTCGGGAGTGAGGCTTCGGCTGCGCGTGTCATCGCCCTCGCCCGCGGCATCGACGCCTCGCCCGTGACGCCGTCGGGGCCGCCGAGGACGATCTCCGACGAGGACAGCTTCAAGGGCATCTCGGGTGACGGCAGCGTGGCGGCAGAGCTGGAGCGCATCGCAGCGGACCTGCTCCCAAGGCTCGACGCCGACGCCGCGCGGTTCGGCCGCCGCCCGTGCACGCTCCGCTTCGGCCTGCGGTGCCGCGACGAGCGGCGGGTCACGAGGCAGCAGCCCTTCCCCGACGCCGTGCTGGTGACACCCGGGGCCGACGGGCCGGACGCCGTACGGCGCGCGTCGCTCCTCGCCGAGGCTTCGATGCGGCTCTACCGCGCGGCGGTCTCGGGCCGCACTGTCGCGCCGGTCGTCTCCCTCCTCTCGATCGGCGCCTCGTCCTTCACGGAGGCCACGCGGGGCACGGAGGGCATGGGACAGGGGCGCGCGACGCCCAGGCTCGCGACCATCGACGCGTTCCTGGGGCCCACGCCCGCGTCGCACGGCCGCGGGGGGCACGGGGCGGCCGGGGCCTCGGCTGCCGAGGAGGCGGTGCCGTCGCCCGGGCGGCGACCCGGTGCCGTGGCATCCTCCGCCGCTGTGTCACCCGCTCAGCTGGCATCGCCGTCCGACGGTGCGCGGGCGGCGGGAGCCCCGCCGCGGGCGGCCGCGCCGGTTGCTCGCAGCCCCGCCAAGCGGCCGGCCTCGCCGCTTCGCAGTCGGGCCAAGCGCGGCCGGGGGGCTTCGTCCCGGGGCGGGCCGCGGCAGTCAGGCCTCCTGAGCTTCTACCGTCGCGGGGACCCGATCCCGTAGAACCGCGGCTGCTCGATCCCGTAGGGCCGCGGCTGCCCGCAGGTGTGTGTACGGGCTGCGCCTCGATGCTCTGGGTGAGCGCAGCTTTCGAAAGCCAGGCTGATTGTGTTGGGCCGCCGAGGCAGTCCCCACAAGGCCGCGAGCTGGCGGGCAGGGCACCGTGCACGCAACCGGACCGCCGGCAAACACTGGCAGCGACGGGAACGCGCGCATGCGAGGCTGTCAGGGCGACGCGCGGCAGGGGGGGGCGGCCAGGCCCTGCCGCCCGGCCTGCCCGTGCGATAGCCTAGGCAGCGACAAGATTCTGGCGAAGCGGGAACGACACGCAGCCGGGGCGGCCGGGGCCCCGGTAGACAGGCGGCAGCCCTGAGCTGCCGCTTCCGGCTGGGGGCAGGGACTGCGCCCGCCCTCAGGACTCGGCCTTGCCGTCCGCGGCCGCGCCTGACGCCACGGCGGCCGCCATGGCCTTGGCTGCCCCGGCGGCGGTGTCATCCTCGATGTCCTTGACCCCCGCCGCCTTGGAGGCCGCGGCAACGAGCGCCTCCAGCTCTTCCCACTTCCTCGACCGCTCCTCCCGCTGCACGATCTTGGCCTCCTCGTCCGCCACCGCCCGCTCCGCGCACTCCCTTGCCAGGTCCGGGTCCGTATCCTCGTAGTGCTTCACCACGTTCTGCGCCAGCGAGCTCACCGTCGGGTTCCAGTGCGACGTCGCCGCGCGGTCGAGGTCGGCCCAGATCACGGGGAGGAAGCGGGGGGCACAGGCCCGGCAGAGCACGCCCGATGCCAGGAGGGTGTCGGAGTTCCACAGGAACAGGCAGCG
>Ga0136560_1001656_pt1 | contig 11460 bp, 6 predicted proteins | sample AntRauMeHopE1497_FD_104925 | JGI IMG/M metagenome (GOLD analysis project Ga0136560, IMG submission 104925) | Saline lake microbial communities from Rauer Islands, Antarctica - Metagenome Hop E1 #497 | ecosystem: Environmental > Aquatic > Non-marine Saline and Alkaline > Saline | place...
GGGGGCGGGGAGGAGGAGGGGGGCTGGGAGGGGGGCTGGGAGGTGCACGCACGTGACGGCAGCCGTGACGACGGTGACGAGGGGGCCGGCAGCGACGACGCGGGGGAAGGGGCGGCGGGGGACGTCGACACAGCGCATCAGGACAGCGGCTCTGCCCACGGGTGCAGAGCTGCTCCCGTCGACGCAGGGCGGCCCGCTGCCGCCGGCCCGGATCCCGCTGTGCGAGTCGCTCCGGAGCGCGTGCTAGCCCCACCGACCGCGGCGGCTCCGGCGACGACACTGCAGCCTGGCATTGGCACCGGGACGGTCCCTGCTGGGATGGGACGCGATCCCAGCACCATCCTCGCGGCCCTTCCGACCACCGCTGACCCCGCTGCCGGCACGACAACGCCGCCTCAGAGCCCCGTCCCCTCCCTGCTCGCCCTGGGCTCCCCGGTCCGGCCTCGGCGTGGCCCCCGCGCGGTCGCGAGGCGGCTGATGACGAGCCTGGCCTCGCTGCCGCCGCCTCGCATGGCCGACCTCGGGCAGGCAGGGAGGGGGGATGCTGGTGGCGACGCGCCGGCGGAGGGGGAGCACAGCCAGAGCGGGGCGGAGGACGAGGAGGACGAGGAGGACGAGGAGCTCGAGAATGGCGAGGACGAGGGGGAGGACGAGGAGCTTGAGGAGCTTGAGGAGCTTGAGGAGCTTGAGGAGCTTGAGGAGCTTGAGGAGCTTGAGGAGCTTGAGGACGAGGAGGACGAGGAGGAGGACGACGACGACGACGACGACGACGCGGTACAGCGCTGGGCCGAGAGCACACGGAATGACTCAGCAGAGCCCCAGACGGCGGAGCTCGATCAAGCGCTGCAGAGCTTGCCAGCAGGCAAGAGCTCTCGCAGGGAGCAACGCGCCGTGCAGCGCGCGGTGCGGAGGCGGGCAGTCCCGCCATCGGACGCCCATGGCCCGCCATCGGGAGCGGAGGACAGCGGCTGCGACCACGATGCGACGGCAGAGCCGGCCTCCGCCGCCGAGCCCAGCCCTGCCGTGACGTCACCATGCCGGCCACGAGCACCGGCCCGGTCCCCGAAGCGAGCGCGGGAGTCTCCCGCGAGGCAGCGGCGCGCCCGGCGGGCAAGGTCCGCGGCCCGCCAATCCGCCGGCCAGGAGTCAGACGGAGCCGTCGTGAGCGCGTCGCCGGTGCTGCTTCGCCGATCGTCGCGCCGGTCGGCGATGAGGCGCGCGGAGCCGGAGGCGGCTACGGACGGCGTGACGGCACTGCTGGCCATGGGTCTGACTCGGCGCGAGATCAGGTCGCTTCGGCGCGATGCGGCTGTGCTGGACACAGTGGCCGGGCGGGGCGGTGACCGGAGGGACGGGAAGGCGTCGACGGGGGGGTCCAGTCGGGCTCAGAAGCGACCGAGGGGCCGTGGTGGTGACGACGCGCGGCTTGCGAGGAGCGCTGGGGAAGCGGACAAGGAGGAGTCCGACGAGGAGGAAGAAGAGTCAGAAGAGGAGGAGGAGTCGGACGAGCAGGAGGAGTCAAACGAGGAGGTAGAGCCGGCAAACGGAGGTGCGGACGAGGCGGCAGATGCCGAAGCGGAGGCGGAGCCACGCTCCCGGCGGACCCGAGCCCGCCGACCCACCTCCCCGCGGCCCCCTCGGGCGAGCCGCCAGGAGAGAGCCTTCCCGACAGAGGCCGCCGCCGTGCCGGAGCCGTGGTCCTCGCGGCCCGTGAGGCAGGCCGTGCGAAACCGCGACGCGTACGCCAAGCGGAATGCCTTCCTGGGCACATTTCCCACGCGGGACGACCACGTCCGGACGAGCATCGAGTGGAGGAACTCGTGGCGCTGAGGGGAGGCACCGGGCATCGATGATCCGCTGTGCTGGGGCCAGACGGCGACCGGCACCCGGGCGCGGTGGAGCCTGGGGGCAGCCCGAAGCGCTCGGCAACGCCGCTGCCGGAGCATCGCTGTGTGGATCAGAGCGGTGGCTGATTGGTGTCTCGCGCGTCGCCATGCGACCACTCGGCCCGGCAGTCACTCACACGACGCGGTGGACCAGCCGAGCGCCGTCGAGAGCCGGTGGTATGCCCGACAGCCGGCGTGTCGCCTCGCGTCAGCCCTGCGTGACCGCCCGGGGCCGGTGCGTGAGCGCCGCCTCCTCCGCCGCCATCGCCGCTTGGCTCCGCCGCAGCTCCGCCCTCCCTCCCGGCGACAGCCGCAGCGCCGTCACCATGTGGGGCCCGAGCGATGAGCGCCAGTCCCGGTGCGTCGGCCGCGCCCCGCCCCGCGCGGCGGCGCCCCCCTCCTCCTCCTCATCCTCGCCGTCCCCGGGCCCTCCGCTCTCGGACACAGCTGCTGGGGTGACGAAACCGTCGGCCGGCATCGCCACCATGCCATCGACGTGCAGACCCGGCGACGCCGCGGCGGCCTCCTCCTCCACCTGCTCCAGCAGAGCCCCCCCCCAGGCCCCGAGGGAGCCTCCAAGGTCGCGGTCGGGCTGGCGGCGACCGGCCCGGGCCGGGGTCCGGCCCGGAGTGTGGTGGCGCGACCCCCCCCTGTCGGTCGAGTCGCGGGAGGGCGGGAGCCGATGGTGCGGGGGCGAGTGTTCCTGCGGCATCGGGGGTGTGACGTAACCGCCGGAATGCCGCAGCCGCTGGCCCGACGCCCCCCCGCCGCCGCCGCCGTCCCCGCCCGCGGGGGACCCGTGGCGGTGCTCGTCGTCGTCCTCCCGCCTTCGCCTGCCGGCCGGTTCTCGCCTCTCCGGGGCGGCCCACCCGTCGCGCCCGGAGTCGCTCGCCGTCGCTCGGTGGGCCGCCCCCGACCAGCGCTCCGGCTCCCGCCGCCCCCACGACGGCGCCTGCCCCGCCCCCGCCCGCCGAGGGTTGGACCCAGCACGAACGCCGACGCCGCCGCTGCCGCCGCCGCCGCCCGGTGACCGCCCCCTTGCCCCCTCCCTTTGGGTGCGTCCCCCCCACCTCGGACGGTAGGCGCCCTCGTCCCATCCCCTGACCGGGCCCTCCTGCCGCCGCTCGTCCACCGTCCCGGCGGCGTCGAGGCCTGTGGGCGAGCATCCCAGGCGGCCGGGCCCCGGCATCCCCGCCCCAGGCACGACCGGGCTCGCGTCGTCGGGCGGCAGCCTGAGCACCCCCCCGCCGCCGCCGCCGCTGCTCGTTCCGTCACTCCCGTCCTCCGGCCATGGCTGGATGGGCCCGGACCTGGATCGAACGCGCCGCCGTGCCTCGCTCGGCCCCGCCCCCGCCTCGTCCCGCCCTGGCCCCGCCCCCGCCTCCGCCGCCTGGCCGGGCCGCCTCCCCCGCCTCGCCCTGGCCGCCTCCGCCACCGCGAGCGGCCGCATCGCCCTCACGGCCCGCGACAGCTCCTTCTCCGCCGCGACCAGCGTGCGGATGTGAGCGAGCTTGGGCCACGTGGCTAGCTCCCCCTGCCTGATGTACCGCGCCATGTCCTCCCGGGAGGGGTGCGACAGGGCCTTGCACTGGTCGAAGAGCGTCATGTGGGGCGAGATGGTGACGTGGCCGCGGTAGCGCTGCGTGAAGACGCCGCTGAGGTCGGCGCCGAAGAAGCGGGGTAGGAGCTGCATGCGGGCGAGGCGGCGCGTTCGGTACTGGACGTCGAGGGTGAGCCAGAGGCGGATCTGGGAGAGGAGGGAGGCCACGCCGGGGCGGGCGCCTGGCCCGGGGAGGGAGGCGGAGGCGGCGGCGGAGCCGTCGGCGTCGGGGGAGCCGGCCGTCGACGGGGCCGGGGGCAGCGACGGGGAGTGGTGGTCCTCCCGGAGGAAGGGCGCGACGTGGGGATTGACCTGGGAGGTGACGAATCGGTTGACGTGGAACATGCGAGCGAGCGCGTCGCACGGGATGTCCGACTGCATAGAGCCGTCGAGGGAGTCGACGCCGCGGGGGTGGAAGGGGACCTCGTCGGGGGCGGAGGAGGCGGCATCGGAGCCGGGGGCGGGCGGGGACGGGTCGCACGACGGGCCGTCGGAGGACCCGTCGGCGTCGTCGCCGCCAGGGGTGTCGCGCGGGCTGGGGCCGGGGGTCGGCGGCGGGGGCGGCGTGGCGGCGGTGTGGGGCCGCGCCAGGAGGTTTGCTGCGGGCATGAGGCCGGGGAGGGCGCACGACGCGGCGACGGCGGACCACACGTAGACGTTGGGGCAGGTTAGGTAGTTGACGAGGAAGGGGTGGGTGGACGAGGCGCCTCCGCCGCCGGAGCCGTACCGGACGGTGATGACGATGGACACGACGCGGCCGGTGCGGCGGAACGCGTCGGCAAAGGTGGTCTTGCCGAAGCAGCTGCGGCAGGCGCGAGCGAACCGCTCTGAAGACATAATGTACGGCCGGTCGGCGGTGAGGAGCGAAGAGGCGAAGGTGCGGACCTGGGTGGGCAGGGGGTCGAACCAGGGCACGCCGTAGCGGTCGGTGATGTCGGGGCTGATCACGTGATCGAGCATCTCGCGGTCCGTGTGCAGCGCGAGGAGGCCTGCGATGATCGCACCCCCGGACGTCCCAGACACGATGCGGGGCATGACGCCGGCCTCCAGCAGGGCCTTGACCACCCCCATGTGGTACATCGCCAGGGCGCCGCCGCCACTAAGGCACAGCGCGGTGCGGCCGACGGCGAGTCGGGCGCCCTCGAAAAACTCAAAACGGTCCTGTGCGGTCGCGGGCCGGGCGGGGGACGGGGACGGGGCAGGGTACGGCGCGTCGCCGACCGGGTCGCCGACCTCAGTCGGCTTGGCGGCGCCGGGCGGGGCCGCCGGGGCGTCCGCGATTGCCCTGACGGCGGCGACACACTCGTTCACGAATCGCTCGACCATCAGCTTGGTCCCCGCGCGGGCGTAGTGGTCTGCGGCGGCGAGAGATACGGCAGTTGTTTCGGCTGCAGCGCGGCGCGGGCCGGGGCGGGCGGCGCGGGCGCGACGCGCGGGGTCGGCTCGCGGGCTCACAAAGGGCCGATCTGTCGATGGAGCCGAATCGCCGGTGCAGCGCCGAGCCCAGCAGGAACATGAGCTCCTGGGTGTCGCCGGCCTTGCGCGCTTGCCGCAGCTTGGACAGCGTGGCGCCGACGAGCCGCCAGTCGAACAAGCCCTCGCCGACCTCCCTTCGCCACGTATCGTGCCCCTCTAGCTCGTCCAGGCGCTCCGCTGCACTGAGCCACTTGGCGTGCGTGTCGCACGCGTGGAGCTCCCGCTCCATGGCGGCGACACGGCGCCTGTACGAGGTGAAGGACCACGGCGACCCGAGCCAGACCGCGACCGAGCGCAGCACGCCAGCCAGCCAGAAGAACGCGAGATCCAGCGCGATGCGCATCGCATTGTATATGACCAGGCCGAGCTGGAGCGCGGACACCACGACGCTGATCAGCACCCAAACGGGCATCGCGGCCAGCGCACCAAGAACTCGCACGGACATGGCCGAAGCCGCAAGACGGGCCGGTCCGCCGCGCCAGTCCGCTGGGTATCACGTGATTTGGACTTTGACGGCCCGTGCGTACGGCCGGGAGTGCGTGCCGACCGCGCGCACAGGCAGCCCTCGCAGAGGCTGCACGATTCTGCGGTCGTTGACAGGCTGCCAACCCACTCTCGGCACGCGGCCTCGACGCCGCCAGTCCGACGCCAGCCCGCCCGCCTGAGCGTTTCAATGGCAGCCGCAGGTGCACCCGCACCGCCCATCTACGTCGAGGTGCTGCGCTGGAGGAAGTCGCCCGCCGGCGGGCACAACGTGAGCCAGCACGCACCTCGGGGCTCGTCCCGGCAGCGCGTCGTCCGGGCTGGGTCGGCGGGGCAAGCCGGTCCCATCACATGCGCGTGTCGCTCGAGGCTGCGGTGTTGGGAGCTCGCGTGGCAATCCGCACCGTCCGAGAACTCGCCCGCAGGAGTTTGAGGTGGCCTGCCGCGCCTCGGAGAAGGACCGCGCGACGCTGCGTGTGCGTGATATCAAGTGGAGTGTCTTCAGGAGGTACTCGGAGTTCGCGGACCTCGATGTGTGAGCGGGGCACCGGCCGCGGTAGCTTCAAGATGAGGCGCGCCAATCCTTGCCGAGCCCGCACCGCCTCCCCCACCACCCCGCCGCCCGCAGCTCGCTGAGGAGGACGTTCGGGTACCAGATGAACGCGATCAAACTGCCCGCCAAGAGGATGTTCGGGAACAAGCGGCCCGAGTTCCTCGACACGCGGCGAGTGGAGCTCGAGACTTACATGCGCGGCGTGCTGCTCATCCGGCGCATCGCCGACTTTGCGAGCCGCAGCGGCTTCAGCGACCTGCGCGCCTTTCTCAACTACGACCGGCGGAACGCGGGCATGGCTGAGACGGGGCACCACGCCACGGAAACGGACGCCGAAGAGCTCGGGCCCGACGGCAGCACCGTGATCAGCGACGCGCCCGACGCCGCGGCGGGGCGTGCCGGAGCCAAGCGCTCGCGCAGGCGGCGCCGCCACACGGGCAAGGGCGCCTCAATGCCGGCGCAAGCGGTTGCGTCGGGCCTCGGCGTTGCGGCGCCGCGACCAGTCAAGGCAGCGCCGTCTGGCGCGGCACCGGCACCCGCCCCCGCGGCTGCGCCGGCGCCGGGTCCGTCCGGCCCGTCCGGTCGCCCCGCCCAGGCCCGCCCCGCCGCGCCGGCCGCCGCCTCGGCCTCCGCCTCGGCCGGCCCCGGCCCTCGTCCTCGCCCCGGCCCCGCCAGGCCCGGCAGACCAGCCCGCCCAGCCCGCCCCGCCGGGCCTGGCGCCCGTCCGGCCCGTCCCGCCGCCGCTGCCGGCGGTGGTGCCCGCCCCGCCCGCCCCGCCCGCCCCGCCGCCCCCGCCGGCGGCATAACCTCCAACAGCGCTCTCCTCGGCGCGATCCGGATGGGAACGGGCCTCAAGCCCACTGTCACGGTCGACAAGTCGAAGCCCAGGATCTGAGTCGCAGGCCCGGAATGGCCCCCGCCCATCCCCGGCGGCGTCGCTTGGGCGCGGCGCGCGTGTCAGCTGGCCCCGGGCGATCGACCAAGCAACGCTTCGCTGGACGGCCCACGTGCGTCCCCACACACGGCCCGCGCACACAGCGCGACCGACCCTCGCCCAGAGGCCGACGCCGGCGCCACCCCAGACACAGCCCCTCACCCGACGGGCCTCGTGCTCCTCCCTCAGAAGCCGTGCCGGGCCACCTCACGGGCCTCGTGCTCCTCCCTCAGAAGCCGTACCGGGCCACCTTGCGTGCCTCGTCCTCCCCCCTCAGAAGCCGTACCGGGCCACCTTGCGTGCCTCGTCCTCCCCCGTCGCCGGGCACCGCATCGTGTCGTGCGACGCCGGGACCAGGACGTGACCCGACCGCCCCCTCGCCCACACCACGCCGAGCTCCGGCTCTGCCGTGGCCATGAAGAGCGAGCGCCTGTCGCCCAGCGACAGCACCTTGGCCCGGATGACGTCACCGGGCCGCATCGAGCGCAGCATCACCACCCGGTCGACGTCCGTTGCCCGCACGTCCTCCCGGCGCACCGTGCCGCGCAGGGCCGACCGCAGCGCCCGCCCTGGCTCCCCCAGCACCAGCACCGTCACCTCCGCCTGCCGCTCGCCGACGCTGCGCACCCGCCCCATCACCACGTCGCCCTCCGCCGGCACGGCCGGGGTCGAGGCCGACGCCCGTGGCACCACCATCAGCATCGGAAGCGCCTTGCCCGGCGGAGCGTCCGCAGCGTCGCCGGTGCCGGCGGCGGCGGAGGACGAGGACGGGCTCTCGTCAGCGGCCTCGTCGGCGAGCTCCGCCTCCAGGGCCCCGAGGTCGATGGTCTCGACACGGCCCGTCCTGCTCGCCCTCACGACGTTGGCCTCGGGGTCGGCGTACGCGCCCGGCCCGGGCACAAAGTCGGCGAGCTGGCCGATCACATCCCCAGGGAGCGCGAGCCGGCCAGTTGCACCGCTCATGGTCAAGATCGGGATATCCTTGGAACGGTTCGCCCCCTTTTGTTCGAAAGTTGGCGCTGTGAGCGGAGGAGGCGGCGCCGGAGAGTGCGGCAGAGCTGCGACTCTGAATCGGGCCGTCAACGCTCCACAGCGGCCGGGGGCCGTCATGGACGAGGACACGACGACGATGTGTGCCCTGGCCTCCCTGTTTGGCGATGAGGAGGGCGCAAGACTCGGATCCGTGGTGGCCGCCGACGCGCACTGCTTGCGCGCCGCTGCCGCCTCACCCAGGGCGGGGCCGACGAGGGTGCTGACGCGAGGCTTTCGGCAGGGCCGACACAGCCTTGGGCTGGGCAAGACGAGGACGGGCGGCATCATGGGCGCGCTCCCTGTGCCGGCGGACAGGCGCGACGCCGACGCCAGGCTGAAGCGTCCCCGCACGGGCTACTCCATCGAGCCCAGCCGGTTGCTTGCCGTGCAGATGCGGACCACGGCCGCCAAGGCCCGGTCTGCCGCCCAGGCGTCGGGGCACGCGGAGAACGCCAAACGGCTGCCGCAGCCCTCTGACGACCGGTTCGCCGCCGCCGCGCCGGCCGCCCTGCGCCGCGCGTTCCTGGAGAATCTGCGGGCGGCGGTGGTGGAAGCGATGGCGGCCGACGCGGGGGTGCTGGCTGCCGTCGCAGAGGGAGCCGAGGCCGAGACGGGGGCCGTAGCGGCCGCGGCGGAGCCGTGCTGCCCCCCTCTCCGGCTCCCTGCCCTGGCCGCCGCGCTGGGCGTGCCATGCCGCGTGAGCGTCCCGCCGGCAGAGCCCGCGTGGGTCACGGCGGCGAGGGCGGTGGTGCCCGCTGACTCGCTCGGGCCGGTCGAGGCCTGAGCTTCCCCCGGTGCGACGGCTGGTTGGCACGCGGGGCGCGGCGTCGCCCGCACGGGCTGGCGGGGCTAGTGTGTGTTTGCTCTTTGCGTCCGTGATCGAGTCCGGGGGCCACCGCGCGCCGTGTCGCGTCGCGTCTCGCTGCGTCGCGTCACATCACGCGGAACGCGTCGCTCCCGATGCCGCCCAGTGCCCTCATCCTGCCCCCGCCAAAGCGGTGACCCATCCCACCCAGCGCGGCAGCCGCGTCCTCGTCCGCCGCCCCCCGCCCCAGCTCCGCCCGCAGCCGAGTCAGCAGGTTCGGCGCCAGGCGCTCCCGCTCCGACCTGGTAGAGCTGCGCACCGAGTCGAGGGGGTTGACGACCGGCGTCTCGTCATCCCCAAAGGTGCGAGCGATGTGGTCCCTAAGGTCCTCCGGTGACTCCCGGACGTCGTCGTAGCCCCGCGTGCGCTCCGTGAGGGGGCAGAGCCAGCCGGCCCCCAGCGCGGCCATGAGCTTGAACCGGAACGAGGCGGCCCCGGCGCCGTCGTGCGTCGCCACGTACTCGCACAGCTCTACCACCTCGGCGCCCGAGACAGGGTAGGGCAGGGCCGTCCCGTGCTTGCAGAGCCAGAGGAGGAAGCTGAAGTCGGCGACGCGAGCGAGCATCGTCTCCCGGATGGAGGACCCGGTGACGGCGCCGCCCTCGCCGCGGGCGGCGCGGAGGCCGAAGACCGCCTTGCGCGCCTCCTCGGGCGTGACCTCGATGACGTCGCCGCTGGGGGTGCGCCGGTTCATGACGGGGAAGCGCGCGGAGAGGAGGGTGTCGGCCTCTGAGAGGGACTGGATGCCCGCGGGGCTGACCAGGTAGGAGGTGTGGAACCGCTTCACGGCGCGGACCTGCCGCATCGGGTCGTCCGGGTCCGAGGCCATGACGGAGCGGCGCGTGCGGACGTGGAAGGGGTCGTCGCCGGCGTCGCGGTGCAGCTGCCCGGCCTTGTAGAGCCGCACGGCCTGCTCGGAGAGCTGCCACGCGGTGCTGGAGCGGAAGATGCGGGCGCGGCCCAGGGCGGCGTCCTGCTGCTGCTCGAAGGTGAAGGCCACCGTCATGAAGTGGGGGTGCTTGCTCTGCATCCTCGCGGCGGTGAGGAGCTCGGACGACGTCATCACGTTCTCGACCTCGCCGCGGAACGGTGCCGTGAAGAGCCAGCCCACGGGGACGAGCCGGAGCGACGCGGCGAGGAGCTCCACGAAGGGGGCGTCGGGGTCGGGGGCCAGGGCGACGCGGTGCTTGAAGCCGAGCTGCGGCGGCTCGTAGATGGCCTCCACGCTGACCACCTTGCCTGCGCCCTGCGCCGCGTAGGAGGATGCCTCGGCGTCGGTGACGGTCCCGAAGAGCCAGGCGACGCGCCTGGTCTGCAGGTGCTGGTTCAGGAAGGGATTCATGTTGATGCGAATCTGGCGGTGAGTGGCAGTGCCCTGGAATGTGATGAACTCTGCGTTCTGCTTCAGGAAGCGCCGGAGCGCCGCCGGGTCCCGCGCGGCGCCCTCGGGGGGCCTGAGGTCCGCGGGGAGGGAGGAGAGATCGATGCTCCCGTCTTCCGTCCCTGCGACGGACGCCGCGGACGACGACGACGACGACGCGGCTGCGGCGGCCGCGGCGCCCAGCCCGGCCGGGCCCGCGGCCGCCGGGCCGTCGGGCGCCGCCGCTCCGTCCGCCTCGTGCGCGAAGATGACGGCGCTGATCCTGTCGCCCCCCTCCAGCCGGGGACCGTTCGGGTCCGAGGTGAGCCTCGCGTCGTCGGTGCCGAATTGCCTCTGCGCCGTCACGCTGCCCGCCTCGGCGCGCCCGCGCGCGAGACCCACCGACCCCACGGGGATGCCGAGCTGCTCGGCCGCGCGGGCCCGAAGCTCGCCCACGGTCGCGGTCTCGGGAAGCTCCACCGTCTCGCGCCGCTGCGCGCCCACCGCCCCGGATTCCATGGTCAAAACGACGACCTTACGGCGCTCCGCATCCTCCCTCATCGACTTGAGCGAGCCCCCCATGCGCACCGGGCCCGTCGGCTTGGCTGCGGCCTCCTCGCGGATCACCATGCCGCCGTCTCCCCTCGCCGCGGCGGCCTCGGCGATGGCGTCGTCCTCTGGGAGGGGATAGTTCACGTAGACAAACGAACCATTCTGCGTGGGACGCAAGAGGGCTGACGGCGTCGCGCGGGGGCCAGAGCGTGTTGTCCACCGACGCCCGAATTCCATCGCACGTCCCGGGTCGATGCCCCGCGCGGGGCACCACCCCGGAGCAGCCTGCGCAGCCTGTTGCCCATCGACGCTGAACCATCGCCGCGGGCCGGGCGAGCCGGCGCGTGCGGGCCAGCTGGGCGGAGCGCTGAGCCGGAACAAAAATCCTCACCCTGAGCCCGAGGCTTCCCAGCTTGGCCGCCTGGTCCGTCTGGACGTCCGTCTCCACATTGACCGCGCTGCGGATGCCCTCGTTCAGTGTGTCGTTGTTGACGCACGCCACCACCTCCGACACATCGCAGGTGAGGCCGAGGGCGCGGTGCAGGCGCTCCTTGACATCCTCCAGGCTGTCCTCGGCAAAGTTGACCGTGACCCGGTCGACCTTTCCACGCCGGTGCTTACACCGAACAACTGGCATTCCTGCCGCTGGTGCGCGTGGCGATGTGCCACGGCAGGCGGTGGATTAAGGCCTCGGTGAATGCTCTGCTCCGTTGCTACCC
>Ga0136560_1001657_pt1 | contig 11458 bp, 16 predicted proteins | sample AntRauMeHopE1497_FD_104925 | JGI IMG/M metagenome (GOLD analysis project Ga0136560, IMG submission 104925) | Saline lake microbial communities from Rauer Islands, Antarctica - Metagenome Hop E1 #497 | ecosystem: Environmental > Aquatic > Non-marine Saline and Alkaline > Saline | place...
CACCCTGGCGGATCCTCCCCCGATCATTGATGCCGAAGGGCCTCCAGGGGGCGGAGCTCCGCCCGTGTCTGTCGAGCTGCCAGAGGAGCTGTATGAAGCGAGCGACGCCCGGCCGCGCTCTCTCAGGCTCTGCCTCAGTCGAAATGCCGTCTGGATTGCAAGGGCTGCTTGATTCTACACTGTCTGACGGAGCTTGTGCCTCTGCAGGAACGAGACAACTTTGGACTCTGAGCGAGAGAGCTGGAGGTACTCCGTGGTCAGTGCGATCGTGAGCGCGGTGATGAGCGTTCCGGCAAGTCCTCCTGTGATGGCAAGGAACCTTCCACCGTCCGTGCTTGGAACAACGTCTCCGAATCCAACTGTTAATGCAGTGATGACAACTAGCCACAGTGCATCCGCCAGCGTCATCGGATAGCAGTCCAGACTTAGATCGTGAGCACACTCCAGGCTCTCCACCATGCGGACAGCATATCCCGATATGAACAGAAGCAACACCAAGGATGTGAGCATTAACTCCACCGGGTGCTCCTTCAGAACAGTTTTGAATATAAAGGATCCCCCAAATTCCACGTTTGTAAGCGCCGACACGAACCTGCCATTGGAAGTGTTCAGTCTGGAGAAATACTTCGCAACCCTCGAGGCAAAGCCAATTCGAGCAAACATGAACAGGCAGCAAAAAATATACAGCCCCGGGTCACTAGGGACTGCATTTTCGATGCTAGGAAACACGTGCACCGAAACGACGAGAATTTCTGCGAAAAAGGGCCACCTGTGCGATGAGCCTAGTAAAGTTGAACCCTAAGGCAGGAGGTTCCGCAGCACCTTTTCCCCCAACGACAGGGAATGAATTCTATACGTGGCAGCTATGGCAAACAGTGTTAATACTGTAATGCCAACCCGTAGCCCGTTTAGTATCTGGGCTCCTTGCTTGGGGGGATAAAACTATGCCTGGCTCCGTGGGTCGCAACCGCTATCTGTCAATGGGTTGCAAAAGCGACCGTAGGCTACATCCGTGTTCCAAACCCACGCGAGCTCGTGCTGCGATGATGCAGGCGTAATGCAGGTGTAATGTGTAGCAAGATGATGCAGGGGTTGCCACATTCCTGGGCTTGCAATGAGCGGGGCAGATCAGCCGAGAGCAGTGCCCGACGGTGACGATCAGGCCCGGCAACGCAAGATCAAACATGCAATAACTGCATCACGAAGTTCAAACTCACCTAAACTACCATTAAAACTACACCTCCGACGAGAAAAATGAACTGATACAAGCTAGTCGATTGCATTGCTGCGACGATGTACGACCTTGCTACTGATGGAGCCTCAAGCTAAGGTTTCCTTGCCTCTCGCCTCGCCAAGCGCTCCTCGTCTTCCTCGTCTGCATCAATATCTCCGAACCTTTTCGAGTATGGGGCTTCATCATCATAATCTGCAGAATCCGCTTGCTGGCTATCACCTTGAGCGAATCTAGGCCCGATCGTATCATCAACATCGTGCGCATCAGCAAATCCTCGATGCCTGGCCGCAGCGCTCATCGCGACAGTTCTATGATATTCGTGCGCGTGGGCCTGTTGCCGCAGCTGCCGCCTGAGAAGACCCGACCTGAAGCTTAGTCGCTGCGAACGGCCTTCGAGTTTGGGATCTCAGCCAGCAACGGGCCTCTTCGGTTTACAGCAGCGGATTCGCCTGAGCTGTCGACGAATAAGCACTGTAATAGAATGAAAAGAACTTGCTAGGTTCTAGTTCTACAAGGTACCTTTGGATGTGTGAAGGGGGTACGATACTGCCGTTGTCAACTGCTTGGTGTTGGTCGCAAAAAAAGAGTATTGTTGCGAGTATTTTACGCAGGTTTCGATCGAGAAAGTGTCTCCCAGGACTCCTCCCTCCGCACCTCGCCTGCGCGCAGGTTCAGACTCATTACCATGAGTATAAGTAGTATTGTAAGGCAATTGCTACGAATTGCGCCGTAATTAATCATTAAAATGAATTTCCCGTGCGGGCAAGCGCGTCGTCTCCCAACTGACATCTGCAATTGCTGCTTTGCTTTTGCCGCAGGAATTTCCTAGAGATAGCGTCAGAAGTGTCCCAAGATTGCCTGCTTCAATGGCGTCAAGCGTGATCTCCGTTGAAATGCCAAGATCTGCTTCTGAGGCCGCTGAGAACTAGAATTCTAAGGTTCAACAAGGCGGCGGCGATTTGGACAAGCGTACTCCGATGGTGTCAGGAAGGGCTGGGCGAGCTGGACTGCCCCCTATAGGTCCACATGATGATACTGATAGCTCTGAGTCTCGTAAATTGAGCCCTATTCACCCGTTATCGCCGCCAGGTGGTACCGCAGAATCCTCACCAAGGGCAATGTCAGAATCGCACTCGCGTCGTAGATCTGAATCTGACAGTGGAATGCGTCTAGGAGATGAAACGAATCCATTCTCTTCGTACGTTTCGGATAGCAGCGGCTCTGGCCCTGCCCGCAAACTGGATCTTGACGAAGAAAGGGGCGGGGCCGCCTTGTCACCTATGCACCCAGCTAGCAAGACGCCAGGGCCTCCTCGCAGGCCCCATCGAAGTGAGCAGCCCAGCCAAGCCAGCCATGATGAGAGTCTCTGGCATGACTAGCAGCAAACAGGCAACGCTAGTCAGACGCGAGAAGGCGCGGATCAATCCCAGTCCCAGTTAGATCCCATGTTGCATGGATCTGATGCTGCTGCCAGAGCCGATGCCAGTTCAGGCACAGAGGTACAAGTGCCCACTCGCACTGACGTAATTGGCGGATCTCCACTTGGGTTCAAGATGCTAGCAGATGATTCCGGGTCAGACGTGTTCTCGCCTCTGCGAGGCAGCCGGCCAGGAGATACTGGTACTGGTGCGCGTGCTGGTGCTGGTGCTGGTGCAGGTGCAGGTGTATCGGACAAAGATGTGCGAACTTAGTAGCAGCAGAAGCAGCAGTTGTAGTCGTATTCAGGCAGAGAGACAGAGGCTAGTCCTTGGATGGTGACCTCCCTTGGAGATGCAAACGGCGGCGGTATCGGTGTCGGGGACAGTGCTCAAGAGCTCGAGAGCAAGCATCTGTCGGGGACCCATCAATCGCCGCTGCATTCCCTCAATTCACGAGCAGTGACACCGGCGAAAGCGTTGCCGACGGGCGTTCACGTAGGAGATAATACACAGCCTAGTGATGCTGCTGCAGCTACACAATTGACAACCGAGTCGTTATCTATCCGTGGCATTGCCCCCGTTGAGTCTCCAAGTAGCAGTAGCAGCGGCAGCGATGCAACTCACTAGAATCAGGGGGTAGATATAGGGCAAGGGAAGGGTGCTGGACGCCCCGCGTCTGGTGCCGGTCGAACGAGTGGAATGATAGAATCTTCCGAAGATGGGCGTGTGCTTAGACCAGGCAAAGATGACATGCTAGCCTCCTCTGGGACTGGGACTGAGACTGGGAGCACGAATGAAGCAGAGCATACCAATGATAGCGGTCTTAGGCAGGCTCCTGTCGTGAGGTCGCTTTCTCGTGACGACGCGAGTGCATCCGTAGACAGAGACCGGCGCACCATCCCCACCCCGCCGATCAGTCGGACTCACTCACCGAGATCCGCACAATCTTCGATGGACCGCGACCAGAGCATTCACGTACCTGCCCCACCGTCCTTGCCGAAATCAATCGAATCAGTGAACCAGTCGCCGTCTCCGTCCCACTCGAGACTCGGACATTCACGTGCACACTCGCACTCACCGCGGTTGGCATCGAACTCCCCTCATCCGGCCGGAGCTGAATCTGTATCCGGATCGAGAAAAGGAGGGGGTTTAGGGGGTCAGGGATAGCAGCTCGAGAGCGGGAGCAGGCGGCGACGTTCGTCCCGAAGATCCCGAGGTGAGCACTCTATCGGAGACCTGGATGATCGAGCACTACCATCGGTGCAACGCGGGTCTGGTGCGCTGCAGGCTCAGCTAGAGTTGGCTCGTGGCGACCTTGCAGAAGCACTGTAGGCCCGCAACCAGGCTCAGGAGGAGCGGAACCGCCTCTCTGCGAATTTAGCGAAGCTTGCGTCCATTGTCTCGTCAGCAGATGGCGATTTTCGCGAGCAGGCGTCCGCTTGGGATACGCAGAAACGGCAGCTTGAAGCGAAGCTGGCTGATGCTGTGAGCAACTTAGCCGAATCCTAGGCGAGGCAAGACGATGCCGTATCGGAGGCTGCCCGCCTTCGCAGGGAGACTGCGGCCTAGGTGCAGGAGGCCGCAAGCTCAGTGAAGCAATCGCTCGGCCTGAAAGCCAAAGCTGAATCTGCAGCGGAAGCAGCCCAGCAACAGGCTGTAGCGGCAATCAGCGAAGCAGAATCCAGGGCTGCAGAGTCTGATGCAGCCCGATCTGCTGCGGAAACAGCACTTGCAGATTGCAGGGCCTAGCTTTCGCAAGCGAGAGCCGAGCAGGAGAGTGCGATGTAGACAGCGGCCGCTCGCGAGACCAATCTTGCGGGTCAATTGGCAGAAATGAATGGTTCGCAGGCCAAGCTTCGAGAAGATCTCAAGCAGGCCCTGCATGCTTCCGCTGCATACGAGCAATAGCTTGCCGCTGCTATGTCAGGCGTATCCGCTACGAAATCTGACCTGGTTGCGGCATAGCAAGCCGCTGCCAAGGCCAAGACCAGTGAGCAAATGGCACAAGATGCGCTACGTGGCACGGAGGCTCGAGCGGGGCGCCTCGAGCAGCAGCTGCAAGAGAGAACAGCCCGAGAGGAGCGGCTGCGCGTGCGGGTCCAACAGTCTGACAAGGCGAAAGCTTCAGCGGTCGCAGCGCAAGCAGCGGCCGAGGCCAGAATCAAGGGCCTCGAAGACATGCTGGCTCAAGAGCAGGGCGTTGCGTAGGCACTCAACAGCAAGCTGCTGCAGGCGGAAGCCAGAGGTGATGCTGCCAGAGAGAAACTTGAGCTAGAGCGAGATTCTGCCGATCGTGCGCGAGAATCGCAGCGCGAGGCCGAGACCGCTTAGTAGGGGTTGGAACGCGCGCTTGAGGAGGCTACGGCGCGTTGCAGTGAGGCAGCTGAAGAATCGGAGCGCAAGAAATCGGAGATAGAGAGCGCGCGGCAAGAAATCGATGGTCTTAGAGCTCAGGTTGAAGCAGAACGAGCAGCGGAAGACGAGGTACGAGCTCGTCTTGCAACGGCAGAAGCAGCGGCCCGCGCTGCATCTGAGACTGCCAGCGCCGCGGCATCGCTAGCAAAGGGGGAACAAGAGCAGCTCCGAGGCCAGCTTGAGGCCTTATAGCTACAACTCGCAGAAGCCTAGGCTAAGCCAGCTCCAGTTCGTTTGCCTGAATCGCTCAGTCGAGACGGGTGGACGCCTGCCACTTATACGGGCAAACGAACGGAGCTGCAGCTAGATCGTGGAGCGGTTTCGCCTGCTGCAGTGCAACCGCGACCGGCGCTGTCGTTGTCACCGGCTGAGAATAAGTCGAAGCCGAAGCCGAAGCCTAAGCCTAGCAGCGAAGATGGCATGCCGCAGACCATGGACGCGACCACGAGGCTGCTCGCAACCGCTCTGCGCGCCTCAGAAGATGCCCGTGCGAAGCAAGATGCCAAGCTGAGATCAGTCATTCTGGAGCTTGAGGGGTTTAAGAGTAAGACTGCGGGAGCGAGTCCCCCCCGCGGCAGCTCAGAGACAGGCTTGCAGTCGCAGCGGCAGAAGGCTGGGGCAGACGGCCATGATTTGCCAGACGATGCTTCGGCGATTTCTGCTACTTAGTCGATGCCTCTCCCGGCAGCACTCGGTCGACTCAAGGAGCTGCAAGCGGCGATAGACAAGCTCCAGCGAGACCGGTAGCGCTTGGTAAGCTCCGCCCGGAAACAAGGTGAGATAGTCACGGAGCTGCGAGCACGGCTAGAGGCGGGCCACTAGGCTCGCCACGATTCGGACGAGGACGAGGACAAGGATGGCGAGACCGTCCGCCTGCGCTCAATCGTTTCCGCCAAAGATACCGAGCTGCAGAGGCTGAGACAGACCGTGCAGCACCTCGACCGCCGAACTGCAGACGCAGAGAGGGGTCGCATCACATGCGAGCGCAAGCTGGCCGAGAGTGAGCAGGAGATCACTGAGCTGGTCGATGCTCTTCGAACTACCAAGTAGGCCGCTGACGATCAGGAGCGCAAGGCACGGGTGCACGCGCTTGCCGCCTCCGAATCGAAAACCAGCCTAGATCTCACTACAGCATAGGCAAGGGACCTAGAGGAGGAGGTGGGTCGTCTGACTGGAGAGCTACAGCAGGCACTGGCAGCAATTGAAACGGCTAGGGTTCGCGAAACTCGAAGGGCGGCTGCAGCCCAACGCCGGTTTGGGTCCGTGGTCCAGAGCCTGGAGGCTCTCAAGTCGGCCTCTCCCAGGAAATCTGCAGCCGCGCACCCTGCATCGTCTCCTTCCCCTAGTCAGTTACACGATAGTGTTGAGATGGCAGGTGCGCGAAATTACGCCAGTGCAGCGGCTGGAACGGCTCAGCAGCTCATTGTGCAGCTGTCACCCGTGCGCGCTGGGGGTGAAACCAGACGCAGCGCCAAGCCGGTAGCCGATGAGGACGACATCGACGACGACACTGGGTACCAGGTGGTGGATGAAGTTGACCGCAGCGTCGGTGCCGCACTTGATAGCGCAGCTGCAGCCGCAGCCTCTGAAGCCAGGGAAGAAGTGGCCCGGCTCTCCCTTGTCCTACGAGAAGTGCGTGCAGAGCGAGATACAGCGCGAGAGGCTCTCGGACGCCTGAGCGGGGATCGAGCGACGGCACAGGAGAAGGCCGCCAACGCGACTCGGCGGGCGGTGCACGCGGAACAGCGCACGGAGGATCTCAGCGCCCAGGGCGAGAAATCAAGGGCAAAGGCAGATGCTCTAGAACAGCAGGCCACTGAGAGCAAGCAGCTGCTCCGGGCCATCGGTGAGCAGCTGCGGCAGCGGCTGCTGCAGGTCGCTTCGCTGCGTAAGTAGTCAGATCTGTTCGCCGATCAACTCAAGGCAGAACGATCGAGAACATCCCAGCTAGAGACACGCCTACTGGAGGGACACGGGCGTCTCCATGACGACCTCGGTGACCGTGTCCGTCGCATTCGTGCAGAGATGGATGCTGCCAGGGCATAGATGGACGATACAGTGCAAGCAGCCGTGCGCACCAAGCAGCTGGCATGGGAGGCAGAGAGGCAGGATGCGGAGGCCCGTCATCGGGCAGAGCTGTTCGATCTATAGCGGGCCGCGACTAAAGAGTCGGATCGGGCACGGGGCTTAGAGCGTCGAGCAACCAGAGTGCAAGGCGACCTGGCAGCGGCCGAACGGCGCATTGATGTGCTGCTTGCAGGTGCTCGGGCAGTTTGCGGCCTTCTTTTGCAGCCACTGGAACGAGTCGCCTCCGGGTCGAACCAGCATCGACCGGGGAACGCTGACTCGGTCACAAGCGGGGAGGACTCGCTCGAAGACGGCATGGATGTGCGAAGCCGCGCTCTTGCGGTCTCACAAAGGGCGCATGCTGAGATGCAACAAGAAGTTCTTCGCTTGCAAACGCGGCTCATGGATGCCAAGTTGCAGCCTGATTCAGATCGCCAGAGCCAGCTAGTATCGAAGGCAAACGACGAGAGTGCTGGGACCGAGAGGACGGAGCGGGCGGTCGGTGCTGAGCTAGATGAGCATCTCACGGAGCTGGTGAATCTGTGGAGAAAGAGGGCCCAACAAGCGCAATCGCTCTCAAAGGATGCGCTCCTGCAACTTGGGGCTGCAAAGGACGAGGCAGCAAGGTTTGCTGCGACCGTGCTGCTTGCCCACGACCGCCTGCAGAAGCTGTTGCGAGAGCAGACAGACAAAGCCTCGGTGGAGATGTTGCGAAAGAACGGCAACGGCGACAGTGGTGGATCGAACGGACGGGGCGATTATGACACTGGTGATTCCGATGGTAAAGGCAGAGGCACGGCTGGGAGCAGGATGCATGGGGGAGGGGGAGGGGCTGTGAAACCGGAAAAGCGCGGTTCAACCGCTGGAGCAGGACCGGCAGGTCCCACAGGTATGGCTACGTCTAGTGCAATGCAGTGTGTCGCCATTCAGGAGCGATCTAGCATGGCTAGCACGGCATCTACACTCGTGGCGGTACACTCGCTAGAGTCTGCAGAAGTGGCTGGGAAAAGAAAGCATGCAGCCCCTGAAACGATGAGCAATGTCTCCTTGATGTTGGATACAACGAATCCCGCAGAGGATGCAGCGGAGCCGCTTAGCACAAGGTAGGGGGCTTCACGGATTTTTCCAGGAGAAGCCAGGAGCCAGAACCTCAGCAAGGATGGTGCTATTGCAGCCGACGGTGTCCTCGATTAGGAAGAAGCCCATCAAGCGGATCTGTCTCCCAACGGAAGCGATCTGCCGGGGATGGCAAACCGTCGCGAATCCCCGGAAATTGCTGCCGGCCTCCCTCCCTCTCCGGCCCCGCAATACCCCACTCCGGTCAAGTTGAAAACTGCCATAGCTGGATCTGCCTCTGCTGGGTCATGTGACTTTGAAGCCAGTGTCCCGCCTCGCATCTTGCCGTCGTGGCCGTCAACATATGAGCCTGCTGCGATCGCTGAAGGCAGCACCGACGGGTCTAGTGCCGGCATGTCGAGTCCAAAAGACCTGGCAAAGTCTCCGGATGCGCGTCGTCCTTCCACCTCTCAAGTGTTCCGGGCTAGCGAGCGGTCCGCTCTGCAGGGGAGAGGGAGCACTTCTGAGCTTGTTGAAACAGGTGCATCGAAGCCGGAGGAGATGCCAGAGGGTCCCGCGCCTGTGATTGCCCATGAATCCCCATTGTCTCTCGAGTCATTGCACAGCGTCCAAAGTCCAGGTGACGAAAGTTGCAGCGACGGTGCCGCAGGGAACGGCCACGATAGCATCTCTAGCGATGGAATCGTCGGTGCCAGACAACAGAGTCCGCGGGGCGAAGCCCCGTTGCGGATGGAAACACCAATGGACGAGAGTGATTATCTAACATCGCCCTTGACCCCTGTTGTTGATGTGGAAATGGTTGTATCGACGGAAGGCGTTTCCCGTCCCGAAACAGTCCCGTCAACCCGATCAATCCCGGAGGAGGGTGTGACAGCCGAGATCCGATAGAGGGCAAGATCGATTCCGCTCAGCAGCCTAGTTAGGCGGATACGGGAGGAAACTTCAACGCCCGACTCGATGCAGAGAATGCAGTCAAGCATTGGGTTCCACCTGTCCGGCGGGGCGGGGCCTGCGTTGGAAAATGACGGAACACGTCTATCTCGACCATCTGCCATCCGTGACGAGGGGCCTGTCGCACGGAGGGCAGCCGCGGAAGTGCGAGACATCGTGGACAGGCGACTTGCGGGGGATCAGCGTAGATCTGTGAGCAAGCCGTAGCCCTAGTCGTAGTCCAATGCTAAGAAAACCGGATGGGTTGACAACTCAGGCTCAGACCATACTCAGCATCGCAACATTAGCAGCGACGATGTCTGTATGCCAATTCCTACTCCAGATCTCGGCGCAGTCCCGGTTCTATCTCGCACGCTAGAACGTAACCAACGTGGTAGGCACAGCGTCCCAAACGGGCGAGCCAATTCGGCTGAGGAGTCCGTTGTCCGATCTTCGCCGAGAAGACGCACAGCAAGGCGTGATATTCTGGCTACGGCCCGCGCTTCGACGACTGGTGCCAGCGTCGTCAGTACCCCACCTCCAGGCCTCTGAAACGAAGATGTGACCAACTGTATCGGTACAAGTAATGTTTGCTGAAATGTCAGTGTAAAATATAAGTTGTTGAGTTCATCATGTATGTAGTTCACAGCACGAGCATATCCGAAGTACGGATCTCGACAATCGATTCCCCACACCTCCAGACCGAGGAACATGCATTGATTGGGCCCTTGCAACATCATTGCCCTCCCTGGTGCCTGCTATGTGCCTGCGTCGAAGGCTCACCCACAATTTCGCTTGGTAGTCGAGGGGGTCGTACTGCCCTCCTCCCGTCGGCACTCCGGGCCCAAGTCCCGGCCCCCGCCATCCGCGCCAGGAGCGATCTCCCAGGGGAGGGACGCCCAGGAGCCAGTGCGGGTGCCGGCTCGGGTTCAGCGGGTCCCGTCGCTGAACTCGAGGTCGCTGCTAAACGTTCGCCCGCAAGCGCGTCATCAATTTGTCCTCGCAGGAAATCCGGCAGCAGGCGCCCACCTCGCTGCTGCAAGCATGTGGCAACGCTATGGTTGCTCCTGGCCCTAGCCACAAAGAGTGGGGTCCGCTGAGCGTGGTTCGGACGATTCAGCAGCTCTGGGCATTTGTCGGCGATCCGAGAAGCAGCGAGTGCCCAGCCCTTGGTAGCACAGGCATGCAGCGCATTGTCTCCTGAAGATGGTAGCCTTGATCTTGCGCTACTGAGGAGATCGGCCAAGAGCCACCCACGTCGTAGCCATTCCAAGCACTCGGGCTCCGTTAACACAAACAACACCCGAAGTGACCACAAGCTAGGGTCCATGCCTTCCACAGGTTCTGGCTGTCCTGTCACAGTATTAACTTTCGATAAGCCTTTCCATGGTGGCGACGGCTTCTGATCGCTCGATTCCTCCGAGCCGGCAAGAAGTACATGGTTGGCTGCAGTCAACACCTCACCGACGGGACCTCTCCGTTGGCCGTGCACGCAATCGATCGTCGACGGAGGATCCTCGCACTCTAAGCTGTCCAATGGACGTGCCACGTGCTCGTCGACCGTGCAAGCCTTGACACTGCCATCGGATTCTGATTGTGCAGGTGGCGCACTGGGAGACGGGTCAGACGGAAGGGCCAGATATGTCACCCGGATGACCCCACTTTCATCCGTAAGCCCGGCATTGGTCGGCATGCAGCTCGTATGCTCGTCTGCAGATGCCTAGAGAGCCATCGCAAGCTCCACGTCCCCGTCCCCATCTTCATTCGTGATCCCAGCACCTGTGCTACAACGATTGCCGCCACGATTACAGCTGCTTGTTTCCCTTGCCCTGGTGGTTGCTAGCGAGACGGATTCTGACAGTGCCAGTGCAAGATCGAGCTAATCGTCCTGGGCACCTTGCTGTGAGCCATCGTCAACAGTTTCCTCCCAGATAGAATGGCCTGCTCCAGACCCAGACCTGTTTCGATTCTGGAGCTGGACCAGCACACCCCGCTCATCATCTACTGCTTCTGCAAGCCTACTGCCGCCCCTGCCACGTGGCAGTGGCGAAGGAAGAGGTGGGGGCAGGAGCAGGCCCCTCTCCACGTTGCTCCTGGTCTCAGCCTCAGCCTCAGCCTCAGCCTCAGCCTCAGCCTCTGCCTCTGGATGCGGCTCTGACGGCGGAGCGCTCGGTGCAGGCATGTATCTGGGGAGTCTACCCGACTCAAACTCTCCAATCTGATTGACACCGGCGACTGCATCAGGTGTACGGCCTGAATTACTGCCCGTTCTATGTCCTTCGATGATCTAGATCTACTAGTAGCTAGAGTTTGATTC
>Ga0136560_1001658_pt1 | contig 11456 bp, 12 predicted proteins | sample AntRauMeHopE1497_FD_104925 | JGI IMG/M metagenome (GOLD analysis project Ga0136560, IMG submission 104925) | Saline lake microbial communities from Rauer Islands, Antarctica - Metagenome Hop E1 #497 | ecosystem: Environmental > Aquatic > Non-marine Saline and Alkaline > Saline | place...
CTTTAATTTGACTGTTAAAAGACTTGGCTTCCAGAATAACAGAAGGCAAGTAAAACTTGTCTGCTAATTCTTGATTCCATTGTTTCCGCAAGTTTGAAGGACCAATGATTATTAATTTCCTTTTTCTTTCAGCCCATTGTTGAGATAAAATAATGCCTGCTTCAATAGTTTTACCCAAACCAACTTCATCTGCCAAAATAGCCCCTTTGGATAGAGGAGATTTAAAAGCAAAGAGAGCTGCTTCAACTTGATGAGGGTTTAAATCAACCTGTGCATCTTGTAATGATGCAGTCAGCTTACCAACATCATTTGCTGGCAACTGCCTTGTTAAATCATAGGCGAAATATTTTGCGTGGTATGCTGATAATTTATTCACCTACTATTTCTTTTAATGCTATTCTAATTGCTTTTTCTGCTTGGTCTTCATTTTCCACTAAATGAGAAACCTGGTCAGCTAACCACAATGCGGTGAGTTCGTTAGAATCTAACTGAAACAGCTTGGCTAATTCCAAAACGTGTTCACGTTTAGCCGTTTTTTCACCTCTTTCAATTTTACTCACAAGTGCAGTGTCAACGTCTAATACGGCTGCAATATGCCGAAGCAACATTTCCTTCTCCTCTCGAATGTTTCTAATTAAATTCCCGAACTTATTCATTGCTTTCTGTTTGTCTGAAATTCATTTGTCTAATAATGACAAATGTACAACAAACAAAATAAAAAGAATGTTACAAGTAAATACGTAGTTTGACCGTGTTTTCAATTTATTGAGCAGACTAACGATAGCTGCTGTTGGCAATTTATTTCAACAGAAGTAATTTGATTTTTTAAAGCTCACAACTCAATCCTAAATCGTATGTTCAGATTTAAAACGTCCCAAAAAAAAACCCTAAAAACCAAACGATTTAAAGGGTTCTCGCAGAGAGGAAGGGATTCGAACCCTCGAAACGTTGCCGTTTACACGCTTTCCAGGCGTGCGCCATCGACCACTCGGCCACCTCTCTAAATTTGTGGTGCAAGATTACAAAAAACTTTGCACCCGTGCATGCTTTTATGCAGTTAGTTCGCCACGCAGGGTATTTTCAAAATAGGTGTGAAACGGCACCGCATCGTCTGCATAGTGCAGTAGGTACATTACTTTGGCCAGTGCAGCCTCAGTGGTCATGTCCTTACCCGAGATCATTCCTAGGGTCTTAAGCTTTGTACTGGTCTCGTATTTACCCATTTCTACTGCGCCTCCCATGCATTGGGTAACATTAATAATTTTAATACCGCGGTTCAGCGTGCTGGCTATAATTTCTAAAAACCACGGGTCTGTAGGTGCGTTACCGCTGCCATAAGTCTCTAAAATGATAGCTTTAATGCCTGTAATGTTGCATATAGCCGCAACCGTTTCAGGCCGTATACCTGGAAACAACTTCAAAATCACGACCTCGTCACGCAGTTCTGGCCTGTAAATCATGCGTCCTTGTGGTACGGTTTGTAAGCTGTTTGCTTTCGCGAAAGCGTTATACCCATCACCATCCTGCATTAAAAGATTCTCGTTAATTTTTAAGTGCACGCCACTTACGGCAAGCGCCGGGTAGTTAGGCGAGTTAAAGGCTTCAAAATGTTCTGCATTAAGTTTTACCGTACGGTTTGCGCGGTATAGCTGGTATTCAAAATAAATACACACCTCGCGCAGTATGGGTTTGCCTTGTTCTTGTTGTGCGGCTAGTTGTATGCTGGTTATGAGATTTTCCTTAGCGTCTGTGCGCAAGTCACCTATGGGTAACTGGGAACCGGTTAAAATAATGGGCTTGGTCAGGTTCTCAAACATAAAACTAAGCACGCTACCGGTATAGGACATCGTATCGCTGCCGTGCAAGACCACAAAACCGTCATGCTGGTCATAGTGGGCGTTTATAATATCGCCCAACTCGCGCCAAAGCACGAGGTTCATATTAGACGAGTCTATGGGGCGCGCATAAGAAATGGTTTCTATAACACAATCTAGTTGTCGTATTTCTGGTATATGCACCAATAGCTCGTTAAAGTTAAAAGAATGCAGGGCACCTGTTTCTGGGTCTTTTATCATCCCTATGGTGCCGCCGGTATAAATGAGCAATATGTTAGGCTTCATGCGCATTTTTTAACAGCTCTTTATTTGCCACCGGTCGGGCATACATGCTTAGGAAACTGGCTACCGCTTTCTCGTCTGCACTGTTTACGCGCATGCGCAACCTGCGTTCAAATTGGTTTTTATCTTGTGCTGTATAATGCTCTTGGTTTGCTTGCGTGTCGTTTAGCAGGTCGTAGGCTATATAATTTGTAGGCCACAGCCTGTAATTGAGCTGTATGGTCTCGTCGAGTTGTTGTACCACCGTTTGTAAAACCTGGTTCGTGCTTTGTACTAGCGCGGTGTCTATGTGCATGGGAGCGCCAGCGGCTATGTGTATGTGCTTTTTCTGACCCAGCGCGCCTTTAAGAATGCTGTTAAAATCTTCGTTTTCGGATTTTACATATTCTTCGTTTGCGGCTTTGGCAAGTAACTCGGGCACTTTAAGAATATCAGTCGGGTCATATTCATAAGATATGGATATGGGGATAATGCGCAGGCTGTTTAAGTAAGCTGCGATGGGTTGTTTACCAGCGGCGAGCCCTATCATTTTAAGAACCCCTTGCTCGGTAACATCATTACCATCTTTTGTGCGGCCCTGTCGTTGTGCGATCCACACGCTGCGCTTGCGCTCACTGAGCAGGTAATTTACAAACTGGCTTAATTTCTGGCTGCTAAGCAGGGTCTCGCGCGGTCCCGCGCCACGTTTTACTACAAAGTTGCGATTGAGCCTGCTCAACGCATTTACAAAGGGCCGCTGTACTAGGTTGTCGCCTATGGCACTTGCGGTGCGTATCAGGTCATGCTCGTAAAGCACCACATTTATGAGCGAGGTGTCCAGCACGATGTCGCGGTGGTTGCTTATAAATAAATAAGATGTGTTCTTGTCTAGTTTATCAAAACCACTGTTAGTCATACCAGCACTCGTTTCGTCTAGTAACCGCGCCATGGTTTTAGATATGACCTTGCGTTGCAGGTCGTCTATGCTATGGCAGGATAGTACTTCGGCTTTAATTTCGGCCTCGGTCTTGTCAGGAAACGTATAAGCAAATAGCTCTTTAATCATGGGATGGCGCACCGCGCTTTGCAGCGCAGGGTTTACCTCGTCAGCATGAAAGAATCGTATATCGTCAAATGTATTCACAGTTCCTAAATTTCTTTATTTATATTCTCTAAAGTCCTGAAGACTCTTTAACCACATGTGCTAAAAACCGCTTTGGAAACCAGCGATTAGCGGCGCTGTAAAGTTTTCTTTTTTTAATCGCCCTTAAAAGTTACACGTTAAAGCAACCCTAACGGCCACATTTTTAAAAGCATTTCTTAAACAGTTGGTTCAAAAGGATTTTTAGTCGTTACAAATGTACATCACTCACCGTTATACACCGAATACTTCAAGGGAATTTACCGTAGTTTGCTGTGCGATCTGCGCAACGGGCACCTGATAAATTTGTGCAAGCTTTGCTGCAACCAGCGGTACATATGCGCTCTCGTTGCGTTTACCGCGATATGGGACCGGTGCAAGGTAAGGCGCATCGGTCTCTAGAACAATGTGCTCTAGCGCGATCTCGTGTAAATACTGGTCTATTTTGCCGTTTTTAAATGTCACCACGCCGCCTATGCCCAGTTTCAAGTTTAAGTCTATGGCCTGTCGTGCTTGTAATACATCTCCCGTAAAGCAGTGAAAAATACCTTTCAGCTCGCTGCCTCTATAGGTTTCTAGCACCTCAAAAACCTCATTAAAAGCATCGCGACAATGTATCACGACAGGCAGTTTGCGCTCCAGCGACCATTGTATTTGGGTATGAAAAGCGTCTAGTTGCGCTTGTTTAAAGGTCTGGTCCCAGTATAAATCTACACCTATCTCGCCTATGGCTACATAATCGTGCAATGCCAGCATTTCCTGTACATGCAGTAGTTCTTCACACACATTTTCTTTAACATGGGTAGGGTGCAAGCCACACATAAGAAACACCTGGGCAGGGTAGTTTTGTTTAAGTTCTAGCATTGCTTGCGTGTAGGTAGCGTCTATGGCAGGGACAAAAAACCGGTTCACGCCAGCGTCCAGTGCACGCTGCATCATGGCTGCTTGATCATCTATAAAGGCTTCACTGTAAAGGTGTGTGTGGGTGTCCGTAAAATTCATGTTGCAAAAATAGGGATTGAAAGGAGCACGCTTTCGCGAAAGCGTAATTATATTTACCATTCTAACTCGTTACATGACTTCTATTAAAAAAGTACTTACTGCAAAGGGCTACATCGCGCACAACATAAGAATCGCTCGTAAAAGCGGCCATATTATTACCAAAGCTGCTATAAATGGTTACGCGGGCAGGTTTATTATAGACACAGGCGCGAGTGCCAGTTGTGTCAATCAGGACTTGCAAGAAGCATTTCAGCTAGAAACGCATTTTATGGGTAAAGAAATAGGTACGGCCAGTGGCTCTTTAATACCGCGTATCGCGCATAATAACCTCTTGCAGCTGGGAGACTGGACGCATGACGACATGACCTTGTTGAGCATGGATATGGGTTTTATTAACAGAGCGCTCGCGGTAGAACGTATGCGCGCTATACAGGGACTGCTGGGAGCAGATTTTCTTATAGCCGCTAAAGCGATTATAGATTATGACCGTAAAGTTATGTATTTAAGTCCGCAAAAAAACCTCGATTACGAAGCTTTTTGATGGGTATTACCAGGCTGGCGGTTAAACTGCTCAAATCTTAGTATCGTTAGTAAGTAATGGAAAATGACCCGTTAGTTACGCTAAAATTATTAGGCGGTCCGGTGGTAAAAGAAAAGCTACCATTTACAGTATTTGCGGTTTGGTCTGCAGAAATGATAATGAGGTTTCCAGAAATCGCAGGTGATTGTGCGCCACCATTACTATAAGCAGCATTTATGCTACCCGCACCAAAGGGATAAGTTGCAGGGGTGATGGTTTCTGGGAAGCTTAGTGATATTTGTGCCGTTTGTGTGGCTGCAATCACGGTTATCTGACCACCTATTTCCAGCGGTACAACAGCGGCAGGTGTAAAGGTGGTGCCGTCTACAGAGGCAGTGAGCACATTTCCCGCGGTGCTACCTCCGCCTGTTCCTAGTTGCCCATTAAAAGGCACTTGAAAAATCACACCACGGCGCATGTACAGGCTGTCTGCATTGTTAGGTAAATAGCTTACAAATTCAAAAGTACCTGAGATTGTTCCCGTAGGTGAGTTTGACGAGATGACCACGCGGCCTGTGCCGTTTCCTGTATTTGTAGAAAACTCGTTTGCGCTATTAAAGGTATATAACGCCGTGTTTTCAGACCCGAACCCGAGCGGGTAGGTTCCTGCTGCAGCAGACGCAATTTGAATTTCTAGCCGCTCTAACTGGTTGATTCCTATAATAGAAACAGAACCGTCTGCATTATTTACAGCGCTCATTTGGGATGCTTTAAAAAACTCTCCGTTGCGCACGGCTTGTATGGCGGGTATGTTATCGTCCTCAAGGTTACGATCACAGGAAAAAAGGCTTAATGCTATAAAAGCACAACTAAGAAGTTTAGATATAAATCTCATTTTTGAAAAATTGTGTTCGAGCAAATGTAAATAAAATTACAAGATATGCGGCTGATTCTTAAAATAATGATACTTTTGCACTCTCTAATTATAAAACGGGGTCGAGAACCCACAAACTTAATGTTATGCCTGTAAAAATCAGACTTCAAAGACATGGAAAAAAAGGGAAGCCTTTTTTCTGGATCGTAGCCGCCGATGCGCGCTCAAAAAGAGATGGTAAATACCTAGAAAAATTAGGTACGTACAATCCAAACACAAACCCTGCAACTATTAACCTGGACATAGATGGTTCTGTAAAGTGGTTAGAAAATGGTGCGCAACCTACAGACACTGCTCGTGCACTCTTAGGTTATAAAGGGGTAATGCTTAAAAAACACTTGAAAGGTGGTGTGACCAAAGGCGCACTTACTGAAGAGCAAGCCGAAGCCAAATTTAATGCTTGGGTAGAAGAGAAAGCTGCCAAAATTAATTCAAAAGCAACCGGACTGCAGTCTGACAAGGACGCCGTAGCGTCTGCTGCGCTAGATGCAGAGAAAGTTGTAAACGAGGCGCGTATTGTTGCAAATACTCCTGTAGTAGAAGCACCAGTAGAAGAAACTGCTACTGAAGAAGTTGTTGCTGAAGAAGCTGCGACGGAAGAAGTAGTTGCAGAATCTACAGACGAAAGTGCAGAAAAAGAATAATTAACAACGGTATGCGTAAGGAAGCATGTTTTTACGTAGGTAGTGTTGTAAATAAATTCAGCTTTAAAGGGGAGTTACTAGTTAAACTAGATACAGACGAGCCGGAGCTATTCTTAGAAATGGAATCAGTTTTTATCGAAATCGGTAAAAACTTGGTTCCATTTTTTATTGAACGTAGCCAGCTGCATAAATCGTTTCTGCTGCGTGTTAAGTTGGAAGATGTAGAAGATGAAGCTACTGCCGACACGCTCATGAACAAAGAGTTATACCTTCCATTATCTTTTTTACCGCCGCTAGAGGGCGCAAAATTTTACTACCATGAGATTATAGGCTTTGCCATGGAAGATACCGTTTATGGAAAAGTAGGTATTATTACGGGTGTAAACGATACGACGTCACAAGCACTTTTTGAGGTAGATCACGATGGCACGCAGGTTCTAGTTCCTGTAAACGACCATTTTATTAAGGACGTAAATCGCGATACCAAGGTAATAACAGTGACTACACCAGACGGGCTTATAGACCTATACCTCGATTCATAAACTTACTTATTCATAAGTATGAACCAGTTTGCCTTTAAACAATTTACCATTGCACAAGACCGTTGCGCTCAGAAAATAGGTACGGACGGTGTTTTATTAGGCGCGTGGGCTGCCCCAGAAAGTACGCCACATACCATACTCGATGTAGGTGCTGGAACCGGTGTCATTGCATTAATGCTTGCCCAACGTTTTACAAGGGCGCAGGTTGACGCAATGGAGTTAGATACAGACGCGCATGCACAAGCTACAGAAAATTTTGAGGATAGCCCGTGGGGCGATCGCTTATTTTGTTACCATGCATCGTTTCAAGAGTTTTATGAGGAGCTAGAAGACCGCTATGACTTTATAGTGAGCAACCCACCATTTTATGATGCTAGCAGTTTAAAAGATGCGGGTCAGGTAGCTGCCTCAAGACAGCAAGCGCGTTTTGACGATGCCCTGCCTTTTGAAGAGCTTCTTTATGGGGTGTATAAATTACTGGAACGTGATGGGACATTTTGCTGTATCATACCCTATGACCGGGAAGCACGATTCTTAGAAGTTGCAGCGCATTACCAGTTGTTCCCTTCACGCATTACCCATGTTAAGGGAACGGATAGCAGTGCTATTAAAAGAAGTTTATTGCAATTACAGTTTGATTTTCAGGACGGCCAGACTGCACATGTGCCTGCATTAATAAATGGTCTCGTGATAGAGCACGCAAGGCACAAATACACAAATGAATATCAGGAACTTGTTAAAGATTTTTACTTAAAAATGTAAGAAGGTACTTTAACAATTGACATAAGACAAGTATCTTTACCGCAAACGATTGAATACATGAAACCAGACCTTTTTGAAGCCCCAGATTATTACAATCTAGACGACTTACTTACCGAAGAGCATAAGATAATACGCGATGCTGCGCGTGCATGGGTTAAACGCGACGTGTCACCTATAATAGAACAAGCGGCGCAAGACGCCATTTTTCCTAAAAGCATCATTCCTGGACTAGCGTCTATAGGTGCTTTTGGTCCTTATATTCCAGAGGAATATGGTGGTGCTGGACTAGACCAGATTTCATACGGTCTTATCATGCAAGAAATAGAGCGTGGTGATAGTGGTGTGCGTTCTACAGCGTCAGTACAATCGTCACTGGTGATGTACCCTATTTATAAATATGGATCGGAGGAGCAAAAACAAAAATTTCTTCCCAAGCTAGCAAGTGGCGAGTTTATGGGGTCTTTCGGACTTACAGAGCCTGACCATGGTTCTAACCCTAGTGGTATGGTAACCCGTTTTAAAGACGCTGGTGACCACGTGATTCTTAATGGTGCAAAACTGTGGATTTCTAATAGCCCTTTTTGTGACGTTGCGGTAGTCTGGGCAAAAGATGAAAATGACCGCATACACGGTGTAATCGTAGAACGTGGTATGGAAGGTTTTTCAACACCTGAGACCCATAATAAATGGTCTCTACGTGCAAGTGCAACAGGCGAGCTTATTTTTCAAGACGTAAAAATTCCAAAAACAAATATTTTACCAGGTCGCAGCGGCCTGGGTGCGCCGCTGAGCTGTTTAGACAGCGCACGTTTTGGTATTGCATGGGGCGCGATAGGAGCGGCTATGGACTGCTACGATACTGCGCTTAGGTATGCAAAGCAGCGCGTACAATTCGGCAAGCCCATCGCAGCTTTTCAGTTACAACAAAAGAAACTTGCAGAGATGATTACCGAGATTACCAAAGCACAGCTACTCGCATGGCGTTTAGGCGTGCTGCGTGAAGAAGGAAAAGCAACCAGTGCACAAATCTCTATGGCAAAACGCAATAATGTTGACATGGCGATTAATGTTGCCAGAGAAGCCAGACAAATTTTAGGCGGTATGGGTATAACAGGTGAGTACAGTATCATGCGACACATGATGAACCTAGAAAGTGTTATTACCTACGAGGGTACACATGACATACATTTATTAATTACCGGGTTAGATATTACTGGAGAAAACGCGTTTTCTTAACATACACTAAAGAACTATAAATAGGCGTTAACCTATTTGTAACAAATATTACTTAACCTTAAAACAATAAAAAATGAAAAACACCTTTAGAATCGCATGCATTCTTTTTATAAGTGTATTTGTTATAACCTCTTGCGAGTCTGACGACGACAATAATGCATTTGTACTTAATAATGCAAATATTGCAGGTACGTATAACTTAACGGCATTTAGTGGCACAGCCAGAGAGACTGACACCTCTGGCGGCAGGACAGATACTGTTCTACAAACTATTGTAGGGGGTAACTTTAATAATGCAACTGTCACCTTTAATGCAAACGGAACGGTTTCTTCTACGGGTAGTTACACAAGTGTGTTAACAACTGTAGAGGACGGTTTTACAGATACTGAAACAACCATAGATTCAACAGATATTAGTGGTTCCTACACAATCACCGGAAACAGTATTAGAATTTCTAGTTTGATGGATGCAACAACCATTACCATTTTAGATTTTAGTAGAACGGGTTTGAAATTAAATTATGTAGAGAGCGATAGTGACGTAGACTACACCTTTGATGCAAGTGTAACCTTTACGCTAGTGCGCCAGTAGGTTTTAAACATGATAATAAAAAAGGAGCATCACTACGGTGATGCTTTTTTTATGTTACCACACAAGCTAAATGGACTCTGACCGAAATTTTAATTCGTAGTTTCCATATTAAAGCTACCGTACAAACCCCGTTAAAATTCCCTAACAATACCGTATTTTTGCATCAAAATCACAACATGAGTAAACTTGTAGTAGTAGGAACCGTAGCTTTCGACGCCATAGAAACGCCTTTTGGCAAAACAGACAAAATACTGGGTGGTGCAGCAACCTTTATAGGGCTTGCAGCATCGCAATTTAATACTGAAGTTGGTCTGGTTAGTGTCGTAGGTGGCGATTTCCCACAAGAATACTTAGACATGCTTGCAAACCGCAGTATGAATATAGACGGTATAGAAGTGGTACAAGAAGGAAAAACTTTTTTCTGGTCTGGGAAGTATCATAACGATATGAACAGCCGCGATACGTTAATCACAGAACTTAATGTTCTTGCCGACTTTACACCAGTAGTGCCAGCAGCTTTTAAAACTGCCGATGTGGTGATGCTAGGCAACCTGCACCCTGCCGTACAACTAAGTGTGCTCGCACAAACGCAAGATGCTAAACTCGTGATTCTGGACACCATGAACTTCTGGATGGACAGCGCACTTGAGTTATTGCACGAAGTGATTGCTAAAGTAGACGTTATTACCATAAATGATGAGGAGGCGAGACAGCTGTCTGGTGAGTACTCGCTGGTCGCTGCTGCACGTAAAATTCACGCAATGGGGCCTAAATATGTAGTGATTAAAAAAGGAGAACACGGCGCGCTGTTATTTAACGACGAGTCTATTTTCTTTGCACCCGCTTTACCGCTAGAAGAAGTGTATGACCCAACAGGCGCTGGTGATACCTTTGCAGGTGGTTTTGCAGGCTATCTTGCGGCCAGTGAAGATTACAGCTTTGAAAATATGAAACGTGCAATCGTTTATGGTTCAAACCTTGCAAGTTTTTGCGTAGAGCAATTTGGTACAGAACGCATGCAAACCGTTACGCCAGACGAGATAACCACCAGGCTAGAACAATTCCAGCAGCTCACAAATTTTAACATTCCATCATAACCACAAACACATATGCCCTCAATTGTACTGAGGGCTTTTTATTTACGTTAGTTCCTTAAATATCACCATGAGCGACCAGTTAAAACACGAGTGCGGTATCGCACTCATAAGATTACTTAAACCGCTAGAATTCTATAAAGAGAAGTACGGTACGGCATTTTATGGTATAAATAAAATGTACCTTATGATGGAAAAACAGCACAACCGCGGTCAGGATGGTGCTGGTTTTGCAAGTATAAAACTAGATGTTGAACCAGGGGAGCGTTATATTTCTAGAGTGCGCAGCAATGCCTCGCAACCTATTCAGGACATTTTCGACCAGATAAATGAGCGCATAAATGAGGAGCTCGCTACAAACCCAGCACTAAAAGACGATGTAGCCGCACAAAAAAGAGAGATTCCCTATGTAGGTGAACTCATGATGGGGCATGTGCGCTATGGCACTTTTGGTAAAAACAGCATTGAGGCCGTACACCCATTTTTAAGACAAAACAACTGGATGCACCGCAATCTGATTATGGCAGGTAATTTTAACATGACAAATGTCAATACGCTATTTGAAAAGCTTGTAGAGCTCGGGCAGCACCCTAAAGACATGGCAGACACGGTTACGGTCATGGAGAAAGTAGGTCATTTTCAGGACCGTGAGGTGAGCAAGTTGTACAAAAAACTTAAAGATAAAGGCTTTACAAAACAAAGCTCGTCGCCAGAGATAGCAGCGCGATTAAATGTCGCAAAAATACTTAAGAAAAGCGCCCGCGACTGGGACGGCGGTTATGCTATGGCAGGCCTTATGGGGCACGGAGATGCCTTTTTGCTGCGCGACCCAGCAGGTATACGACCTGCATATTATTATCAGGACGATGAGATTGTAGTCGTAGCTAGCGAGC
>Ga0136560_1001659_pt1 | contig 11451 bp, 16 predicted proteins | sample AntRauMeHopE1497_FD_104925 | JGI IMG/M metagenome (GOLD analysis project Ga0136560, IMG submission 104925) | Saline lake microbial communities from Rauer Islands, Antarctica - Metagenome Hop E1 #497 | ecosystem: Environmental > Aquatic > Non-marine Saline and Alkaline > Saline | place...
CAAACTCTTTGAATTGGTTGCGAGAAGTGACACTGTTTTTCATGCGATTTGAGTACCCGGTGTTTTTCATGAACCTTCATACGGATCCGCATGCATATTTTTGATCATCAGGTAGGTCACAGAGGGCTACCTCGCGGTAGTGGATCGCGTACCATGAGAAGTGTGCATAAATTTTGTTTCTCCGCTTTCTTTTGACTACCCGTTGGTGATTGCTTGAAGGCATGCTGAGCCGATTTCACCATTTGTTGCATCGGGAATTGAGTACGGTGCTTTTTGAGCCGAAACCGGATGACGCGCAGGTTTTCATCGATTACTCTTCCGCGCAGCATGAAGACATCGGCTGCTGTTCTGGCCGGATGTGCATCAATTTTGATTGATCTATCTTCGGCTGCAAGCCCGAGAACCTCGAACGGGGCTCCAAATATGTAAGCACTGGTTCGCAGTTGCCGTTCAACACAGCTAGGCGGCCTTGGATCTACTGCTGTACATTCCTAACAGTGTACTGCAATACCGCTTGTCACATAACTGCAGTATATGGATCATGGCAGATGATATGGGTGTTGGGGAACCCTCTTGCTGGCCGGCTCGGTCTCCGCACGGACGAATCCCAACTCCCAATATTTGCAAGTTGGCATCTGAGGGTATCCGCTTCACCGATAGCTACACCGGAGAAGCGGTTTGTGCACCATCGAGGGGGTCACTAATGAGTGAGCTTAATTGTCGTTTATATCGCTGAACGTGTCCTATCCATCTGGGCCATTTTCCTTGTCTTTGGGTACGTACTACTCCTATCCTCATCCGAGATCGCAGCCGGGTACCACACTGGGTGAGAGCAGGGTTACATTTATTCGCGGTTCGTTACGGTTGCATCCTAAGACCTTCTTTGGTGATGCTCCAGCTCAGCATCCATCCGCTCGCAGGCACGCTTACATTCGCGGAAACCACGCCATTGATAAGCACGATCTCCCTTTAAGGCCCCAAGACTTCACCTTCGTCGAGATGCTACAGCAGAAAGGCAACTACCGCACCTTCCATACTGGGAAATGGGGGCTTGGCTGGATCAACAGTACTGGCGATCCGATGGCGAAAGGATTCGACTACTATTATGGCCAACTAGACCAGGCGAACTGCCACAACATGTATCCAACCGTTATTTTCGAAACGGAGGGGGGTCTGGAGGCCATGTACAGCCAGGACCAGGGCAAAGTGGGGTAGGAGGGAGAGGGATAGAGCTAGGAGTTGCGCAGCAGTGACCCGTGGAGGGCAGGGGCAGGGGCAGGGGCAGAGGGTGGGGCAGATCAGCAGGGGCTTTCTAGCCACAAGTACCTCCAAGAACTGGACATCCCAGAGAACAAGAACGCCTCCCGCGATTTCTGCATGTCGCCTGTCGGTCGCGAGACCTGCAAATTCACGCACGATCTGTGGACCAACCGCACCGTGGATATACTACAGAAGGAGGCATCGAGGCAGCATGCAGATGCTGCCAAGGGAGAGGATACAAAACCGTTCTTCATCTATCTGAGCTACACCGACCCACATGCTGGCGGTTGGAAGGCGCAGGACGAGTCAGGCAACCCTGTGCCTGACGACTTTCAGTTCGATAATACCTCTTGGCCTGATGTTGAGAGAGACCATGCCAGCGTAATCGCGAACTACATGGACCGAGATGTTGGACGCATCGCCGACCTCATCGACAGCCTCGGGCTTTCAGAGAACACCCTCGTGATGTTTGCCAGCGACAACGGTGCCCACAGCGAGGGGGGTCACGACTACCGATTCTTTGATTCTTCCGGTCCCCATCGGTCCTACAAGCGGTCCCTGTATGAAGGCGGCATTAGGACACCCGCCATTGCGCGATGGAAAGGGACAACCCCGGCTGGGGGAACAAGCGACCTCGTATGGGCCTTTTGGGATTTCATGCCGACCGTGGCAGAGCTTGCTGGTCTCGGGCGTGGTGCGTACCCCAGTGACATCGATGGCACCTCAATCGCGCCCACGCTGCTGGGCAAGGCCGACAAGTAGGCAGAGATGCCGCCCAGGTACTGGGAGTTCTGCACCCACCATTTCCCAGTGCCCGACCCCCCGGTGGTTGATGACGACGGGTAGCCGATGGAAGTCTCTGCTAGCGGTAGCACGCAGAAGTCCTCGGAGAACGGGGGGGCTGGGTTCGAGGCGGGCACGGTCGGTTGGGGGCATGCGGTGAGGATGGGCGAGTGGAAGGCTGTGAGTTTCTTCGAGGGCTCGCCCCTGCAGCTATACAACCTGACTGCTGATGTGGGCGAGGAGAATGACATTTCCTCCAAGTACCCTGATGTCGTAGCCAAGATGGTGGCAATCGCAAAATAGTCGCATACGGACTCTAGTATTTTCCCGGTGAGCGAGTGCTCGCCGTCATCGTCGCTTTGAGTCTGTGGGTATGGAAGCAGCTAAAGGGGGTACGCGGGACATTACAAGCTTGTTGTACTGCGCAATGGCAGGCGACGAACCCATATTATCATCACTGATTCACTAGTACTAAATCATCATCTGAGTATTTCATTGAAAAAATATAAATCACCCAGTCTGCCTGTGTCTCCCCGCACGGGTCATTTCAAGAAAACACACACTCGTCTAGATTGGGCACTAACGGCATGCATCTCCGAAGGATTTACTTCTGCCCTGCTGGATATAAGCCCATCAACGATCGCTTGCACGCTTGTTCCAGGGATTCTTGCATTCAGGGTGCCTCTACAGCCGGGGGCCCCACATCGGCAAGGCGCTGGCGGCTCATCCGTGGGAAACGTGTAGTCATAAGTGAGTTCCTCTCCAACAGAAACGTCGCGGGCCGCGTAGAAAAAAAGACGCCCCCGCTTTGGGCCAGGCCCACCACTAGTCTAGTCACCAGCTGCCTCGGCTGCTTTGCCAGCGTGTCCAGAAGGAGACGTGAGCCTTGGGCGCACGGGCTACAGTGCCTCTAGCCCCTCACCGGGCGCAATCCTGGTCGGCGGTAAGACCCCCGCCCCAGGCACGGGGTCGTGCGGGGGTACTGGTTCAAAAGAAGCCCCGCTCGGTGCATCTATGAGTCGATTGCCTGCATAACCTACGACTGAATCCTTACTGTCCCGCTCTGGTGCTGATAGCGTGTTGATAGCGTAGCAATTAGGTTCGCAGCTGTGATTCAGATACCGCGCCGCGGATCCTATGGTTGTAGCGTCAATGACAGCATCGGGACCAACCCTGAACATGTAGTCAGCGACTCCTTGCTATTCATACTCTTTCTCCCTCCTGCTAGCTTCAGCATGCGAGACTACCTGGCCCTGATACTCTGCGATCACGTCGTTCTTCTGAATGTCTCTCGTTGCAAACAGACCTAGGCCGTCGATGCGCGAGGGTCCAACGCGAAGCAAGCCGAGGTTCCACCGAGCTCGCCGCTGCGACATAAAAGAGCAGGGGTGGGTGAAATCATAGGCTGGCGTGACAAAGGGGCGACAGGTGAAGATATGGGAGTTCGCAAGAGGCGTCAAACTAGGCAACGTGTCCCTGCAAGGACGGCAGGAACGACCAAACTAAATCTTACCGCGAGAAGTTCAGCAGGAGTGAATCGGCAGCGCTCCCCGGATTGGTCCTCGGCGACGAAGTCCAGAATGACGGGCCCATAGTCGACTAAGTTTGTTGAGAAGCTCTCCTCAATCTGCGGGATTGCTCGATCTGCCACGATGGAAGCCATCTCGTCATGCAGCGAAGAGTGGTAGTAATCTACCGCTTGGTCATCAGTTCGAGCCATCCGAGTTGCGCACGCAGCAGCTTGCATGTTCTGGTGTACATCCACTGTTCTGCTCGACGCACCTGCAGGTGGACGCATCGGGGCTCGGAGCGCGGATGCAGTTCCAGCCGTCATAGCAGCAAGCACGTCAGCTTCAAATTCATCAATCCCGCGAAATGTGACGTCTGAGCCGGTATCCTCTGTGTCGCTCTGCACTAGCTGGCGAGCGAACATATCCGTCGCCACATCCGACGCCTCAAACCACGAGAACACAGTGTCTTCTTCAGAAGGGGTGGCAAACTTTAGCACTTCATCCAGAGCTGCTTCCGCGCGCCCTGCCCGTTCAAGACAGAACAAAGTGTGCGGATTCTGATCCCAGGCTGCAGCTGCGGCTAGCAGGCACGAAGCTGGGTGAGCGGATCCTCGTAGCAAAACATTGTGCCTCCATGCAGCCTCCATCTGTGCCCGTGTCGGACCCTGTGGGTTGCCCCAAAGAATCAATCGTAGCTCCATGCCGACACCAGCCGCAAAGGAGTAGTGAGGAGGATCCTCCGGGCCACGCTACACCGGATCTAATCCTGATATTCCGTATTCCTCGGAATCAATTTCCGTATCAACTACGGAAGCTGTCGCAGCCGCTGCAATTCCGGCGCCCGGGTCAGCTGGGCTGCCTTTGGGAGCGTTACCGTTGCCCAGTGCTTGCTTTATGCCGTTCGGGCCAAGGAGTACGCAAACGAACGGATGCCGAATCAGCAGCCTAGCAATCAATCGGGTGCTTGCTCTAGAGTGGTCACAGTGGGTGGCTTTAGCGGCGCCTTCTCCGCCACCCTCTGCTGTTGCAGCCGATGCCACTAGATTGGCACAGCTTCCCCCACATGCATCTCTCACAGTCATGCCGCCGATCTATCCCATCAGAACGCCATTGCCACAGGTTTGAAACGCCAGTGCGAAAAGTTCGTTGCGAACTAGCTACAAGAGGTTTCTGGACGTTCCTAGCCATGCAAAAGAAGGGACTTCGTCGCTTGGAACCGATCCAAGCCCGCAAATAAATGAATTCGAGCCACACACGGGCCCAGCTCCGCAGCCAATGTCCATCACAGGAACTCGATCCTCCATCGAGCTCGCACCGCCAGCGTGACTAAAACCGGTCTAATTCGTACTGGACATCATTTCATGATACGACCTTGCGTGTCTCTCCCAAAGCGACTGCAATTTATCGCGCCGCTGCCGTGCCATAGAAGATATTTCGATTGCAGCATGTCGTAGCAGGAGACACGCCATTTGGGTGCTCTGCGCCAGCGACTAGTTCGGCAGTATCACTGTGATACACAGGGCGGCCTCACAGATGTGATGCTGGCCTCTAAGGCATCCAAGGCAAGTGATGGGATTGCCTGCCATGACAGGGCGTTTCATGTGGGGGTCTGGCACTTGAGATCCACACTGCGACAGGGCGGTGATGATGTCAGCTGAGGGGACAACATCAGGTCGTCCACGAAGCAAAGGCATGGTGCGCATTCCAGCCACTCTTGCAATGACACCAACAGCATCTCTAGTCTAGCCAGGTATATTTAGATCCTATTGTAAGAGAGCCAGCACATAGGGCACGGTTACAACCGGGGAGGCTGATATGCTTCCTGTGTCGCCGTCGTTCGCAGAGGTGGGCAGCTCTGATACCTCGTCATTTGTGAGCACTGAGCTTGCCTTGTGCATGTTACCAGGTGAGAGCACCTGGCTGCCATGACCTCCGTCAGTGAGCTTACGAATGGAAGCTAGCACGGCGCCGTCGTTCCGGTCATCGAAAGGATGTCTGCCACTGCAAGACACGTCCGGGAAGAACGCCTACATGATGCGTTCCCTCATCCGGTGCACCACAGCCGAAGCATGATCATCCTATGCATCCAATTCATCAAGTTCTTCCTGCGTTGGGCTTGGACCAGAGAGCGCACACAGCAAGTTGCTTCCGTACCTAAGGCAATGGGCGTACCACAACCGCTCCAGTCCAGGTTTGAAGTCAACCAGACCACTCCAGTATAGCATCTACATAGCAGCACGTGGAACTGCAGCCACGCGGCTGGCAGTGCATAATCGAACGCAGCTACGTTGTGCAGCTGCCTCGCCCAGCCCGCTGGCACTCAAAGTTGCTGAGAGTCCGAAGTGAATCAACTCATGCCTCGTTGCTTCAATACGACACACTCTAGAATTCATCGATTGGACCACCTCGCCCTACTGTAGTAGCAAGTGGTCCCTTCCAAATGCGCCTTGCTGGCTAAATTGCGTGGACAGTAGAGCAAATACAGTCTCAGGTCCAGTGCTGCCATCGAATGCAGGCAGGTCGAGTCCACGTGTGTCGCCAGGTTGACTCATTGCCGTTGCCGTAGCAATGAAACCAGATGTTCCGGCGTCTCTTCCCCCGGAAGCAGACGACTCGCTTGGCAGTGGTGACATAAGACCAACGATGCGTTCGGCAATAGGCGGATCCTGGCCCAGATACCGGAGGCCCCGCAACATGGGAACCTGCGCGACAAATCCCAACGAGCCGGGCTCATCGGTGGGTTCGTATGGCCCACCGCCACCATCCATCACATCTAGGCCTATGTCGCTGCAGTCTCCATCTTCATCGTAAGATTCGTCTCCGCTATCGTTAATTTCTGCCCCGACCCTGCCACCATTTGCGTTGCTTCGCTCTGCCTTACTCTGGCCGCTAGCGATTTTGAGCGCACCAGCAGGCATTCTTGGCAGCACCGGCTTACTCCTCTGTCTCGACTTTCTCTAGGTTGTCTTTTCATGATCAGACTACGCTCTCTATGCCTTGGTGCGTCGTGATGGCTATACGACTGCAGCATTTGATTTCGCGAGATCAATTGGGATTGCGCTCTACTACTCGTTATGTGCCGCCTCCTCATCAGAATCCAATGCACACGCTTCAATGGCGGACTTATACTTACTCGAACGGCGCTGCGTGCTGGCTCTAAGTGAAGAATGCCCATTCACGCTAAGAACTACATGTTTCTTGGCAAACTCGGCATAAGGTAGCTCGAAACGAAGCTTCGAGCTGATAGATTTGAGGGCATTTGAGGCTGCGGCTCCTGCAGCCTCAGTCGCATTCCAGACATGACTCGGATCAGGCTGCCACGGGATATGCGCCTTGGACGCACCGCGTGAAATGATGTCTTGAGTCGAAAGAACCTCTCCAAATGACACCTAGGTGCAAACTGACCGAAGCACCTGAGTGACACGACAAGCGCCTCGCGATGCCTCCGCACCCAATGTTAGTCCCACCGAGGAACCACTGGATTCAGCAACGTGCGCATGGGAAAGAGCACTGAGAGCCTTGGCCTGCAGCTCCTGCTCCTGCCTCCGAAGCCCCAGCAAATCAGATGGCACGTTACTAAGTACCCCCACTAGCACCGAGGCGTGGCGATTTGGCGTGGAGAATTGCGTGTACTTTGACTACCACCAATCGATACTTCCTCTGAGAAGAGCAACTGCCGCATGGAAGTCCTGTGCATCGTGAAAATCAATGCCTGTAGAGCTGGCGCTACTATCGCAGGCTACAGAGGCATCGGTTTCCACCGTACGACGTCTCTTGTTCCCCATCAGGGCAACAGAAGTGTCTGCAACCTGCTACTTGCCGCGGGAGGAACTCTCACTATAAGTAGGCGACAGAGTCCCATCAGGCTCGCCGGTGAGACGGTCGGCACCTGCATCCCCAGCTGCAGCATCGCCGTCGTCCTCGTCCTTGACCGAACTCACAGTGTGCTTGAGAGACGGTGCCGAGCTTGCCGATCCTCTGGCGAGACTTTGTACCCCTGGAATACACGTCTCAATCGCAGGCGTCGAAGGCGATTGAAGGCTTGCGCAAATTATATCATTGAGCCACATTCTAGGTTCTCCAATTTGTCTCATTGCGTTCTGCCATCTCCGGTCGAATGGGCGAAAAAGGCACACAGCAGCACAACTATAGCCCCTCGTATCTCTCGAGTCCAGCAATTCTAGCAGGATACGAAGGAAAATCTCTCGGTATGACATCGGGACCGGCAATGTGCAAGGGGGCGACCTTCGTTCCGATTCCACACCTGTGACTGTGGCTTCCTCCGAGCCAGATGCTGCGGCCGGTGCGGCAGCAGCATCAGCACGGGCGCGTTTCTTGCTGGCCAAATGTGCCGCCTACCCAGAACCAGGTGCTTGAACCGACTTAGAATGTGAACTGGCAGCTTCCGAGCTTGCGCTCTACTGCTGCAGCATAGCCATGTCTATATCATTTGCTAACCACGCCGCTTTGTGGCAGCACTAGAGACCAGCCCAAGCTCCACCAGAAAGCAGGGCAGGTACAGTACTCAGGGCAGAATTTGCCTTTGATATCATTAGTGCGTCGCCTGCTGCACTTTCTGCAGCACTCTCGGCGTCCGCGCGCCCATTCATGCTGCCCGTTTCCGAACCATCCCCTGCCAAGTCTATGTCCGGCTTGCTGACTCGTAGGCTCCTCGTCCCATGTCTAGATTCAGAAGCTGCTCTTGTCGCACCGCCGTCCAATAATCGACTTTTTACGCTTGCTGCTGATCTGCAAGAGCTAGCATCACTTGTTGCCCTGCGAATCGATGGAGGCTTGGGTGCTGCCGAAGCAGCCATGGGAATTGATAATGCAGAGCCGGAAGCCGAGCCATCGACGTCACCAGCACCGCCACAAGCACCGGACTCTTCTTTGTGGCTCAGAGCTTCACTCACACGCAGTTCATCATCAAGTACGCCTTCCTCTGCCATGGCCACAAAGTGCCTTCCCAGGTGTGCTCCTGCAGCACATCGCTCTCGGGTCATCTGCCCAATCTCGATGCGTAGGGCTCGGGTCTGTCTGCAAATTCCACAATCCCACCGTGAAGTCGATGGTAGCACCCTCCGACGCAACCTAGAGTCAGGATCACACGTTGCGTGCCAGCTCTAATAGCAGCTGTCACAGAGAACGAGCTTGCCGCCGTAACCGCACCCACAACACACCGCCTGGTGTCCATCTCGATGGGACACTCGCTCGCAGCACAGCTACGCAGCTGCTGCCTCCACCTGTGTGTGTACTACCACCATTGAGGGATGCTTGCCTTCCAAATACTTTGGGAACATCCCAACCATGGCCGCTCCCTACGGGAATGCTGTGTTGCCAGTGGCCCTGTTCGGCGCTTTTCCTCCCAAGGGGTCATCGATGGAACTGGTTTTATCCGTTCTAACGCTATCCTGATCACCGCTGCCGTCGCGATCGATACCACATATACTTCGTATAGCTTGTACTGAGTCAGATCTATACGCTGTGAGCACCCCCACTGTACTGCCACCCGGACCAGGAAACATCACTTGGCCAGCTTCTGCAAGTACATCCACCGTATCCAGCAACGGCCATGCTGGCGGCTGTATAAGCCTTAACCCCGACGTCTAGCCAGTAGCATTCTGTTTGAACTATTTCGCAGAACTGAATGATGTAGACTACCATTTAGTGAGAGCTTTTGCAGTTGGCCTCGCTTTACTAACTGACATGAAAGCATGTCCAAGTGGGCTAAGAACATGCAGACGGCGGCGCTGCCCCTTGTACGGACCGAACAGCTTAACTTTCGATATTGAATACCATCCCTCTCCAAGCGCTTCGGCGGAAGAATTTGCGGGTCCCTCCATTGCACGAATACATACTGCACTTGCTGCGATGGTGGACATCGCACCAGAGACATCGCACCACAAGGGTACGAATGCTTCCCAAGGCAGCCGTGGTGAATTTGCTGTGCTCATCGCAACAAGCGTCGCTTTAACGATCGCATGCGTATACAAGGGGTACTGGAAGGCCTGGAATGACAGAACGACCGTGCTCGTATGGATTCATCATCTTCACTTTCGCTTGGTTGCGACCGCGGAACGGCTATCCGGTGGTTGCATTTTTCAACTGCGCTCTACCCCTAGGGGGTTACAAATTCAAGCTGAGAACTCCATAAATCAGGGAAATTGAGTATCAATATGGCAGCTGCGGGCGGTGGGGGGGGCTAGAGAGTGATGCTTCGCCGAAAGCCGAAAGTGAAGCATGGAGCTTCGAACCAGGAGGACTCCGGGCCCGAGGTCGACCATCTAGGGGGTACTGGTCCCGTGTTTCACTCAATCGAGCTTGCAACAGCTGATTAGCGTCCAGACTACATGCCTTTCGAGAGGGTTGCGTTTCCACGAGTGACAAGAGAAGCTCAGACGAATCCTGTTGCTGAAATGGATGCGATGTGGATGGTCGGGTTTCTTGATCACGAAGAGAAGCATGGGCCATCCGGCTCGTCTGCTCAGACAATGAAAGATTATGAGGTGAGGCAGCCAGTCGAGATATTCGTCGCTGGTACCCTGACTGGCTGATCAAAGGTCGACCCCTCATACTAGCGTACTTGGTCTATATTTGATCGCACTCGCAGAAAACGTTTGGTGTCCGACAATCCAAGGCCGCGGGGGAGAAGGAATTAAAAGATAAGGAGAGAGATAGACTGAAGCGAGAACAAGCCGATAAGTTTCTTTCGAAAGAAGAGCTGCTGCAGCTCAAGAAGCTGGAACGACGGCTGAAGCGTGGCCCGCCCAAGAAGCCTCGCACTCGAGCCGAGAAGACGAAAGCGAAGCTCAACAAGAGCGCATACACTTCAGAAAATCGCAAGATCAGACGAGTGCTCGCCCTGCGTTCCAAGGCTGCAAAGGGGCAGCTCAAGGGGACGGGAGGAGGGGGTGCCGGAGCCGGCCTCTAGAAGCAGATCATGTCCACCGGCTTGGAGAATCTCGCGTACCTCGAACGATTGGAGCACCGCGCAGCAGCGGTCGTGCAGAGGGCTTTTCGTCGTTTCATGCGAATGATCTTCTGGAGGAAGTACCTTGTTGCGACCAAGGCGGCCACCTCGATCCAGAGGTGCGCGAGGGGTTACATCATCCGGAGGCTGGTGCGGCAGTGGGTGGCGCGGCGAGAATCGCTCGTTACAAAGGCACAGGCCGTCATCCGTGGAAAGCTAGCTCGGGATGCCGCGATGCGATCCAGGAAATTCGACGAAGCCGCCGCGGCCGACGTGCAGCGGGTGTTCCGCGGATACATGATTCGGCGCCGCGCACGGTCGGGGAGACGCGAACGTGCCGCAATCAAGCTGCAGGCGGTGTGGCGCGGCGCCGTGGGGCGCTCGCGCGCGGACCGCGAGTTCCTTGAGTTGCAAGCTGTGACGATTTAGGCAGCGGTGCGGGGACACCTGCAGAAACTGCGGTTCCGGCGAGATATGACCGATTTTTCGTCTGCCGCTAGTAGGATTCAAGCCCTATTCCGCGGGTACATGTCGCGAATGTTGCGTAATGAGTTGCTGTGGCAGAGGGAGACTGGCAGCCGGCAGCAGTGGATGGCAATGCTCAGGGCCGAAGAGAACTGGCTGGACCGTGAGATTCAAAGGAGGGTCAAAGGGCGAGCGAAGGAGAATCTCGAAGGTGCCATAGCCAAGCATCAGCACGCATGGGCGAAGGCATGTGACGAGGTAATGCTGTTCGAGTTTGACCTTCTCAGTCTCCACAACGAGCGCATCAAGCTCAGCCCTCGCGCTATCCAGCAAGGCTGGGCTACGCAGCTGAAGGACGATGTGGACCAGCATCGCCAATGGGTTACCAAAGCCAAGGCACGAGCACTCTTCATCACGGCTAGGCAGCTCCGCACCCTCAAGAGGAGAAAGGCAACAGGAGAC
>Ga0136560_1001660_pt1 | contig 11451 bp, 9 predicted proteins | sample AntRauMeHopE1497_FD_104925 | JGI IMG/M metagenome (GOLD analysis project Ga0136560, IMG submission 104925) | Saline lake microbial communities from Rauer Islands, Antarctica - Metagenome Hop E1 #497 | ecosystem: Environmental > Aquatic > Non-marine Saline and Alkaline > Saline | place...
ACAGGTACTTCGACGAGTTCTGCTACAGGTTGAACCGTTCCCAGAACAAAAAAACCATATTCAACAATTTGATAGTACGGATGGTAAAGGCGGAAAAATTATATCACAAACAAATTGTATGCAGCTAACTACTGACCTCTATAAATCTATTTCAACAATCTTGTCTCTTACTGCGCTGTTTAACCGAGTAAGAATTTTATCGCCTTCAATTGACCGGGCATTTGCATTAGCGACTTTTATGCCCCGGTGGATTTGTTTTATCTCCTTCAATAGTTATAAATTTTTTGCAAACAGGTACATAAGCCAATATGGATCCTATCTCCTCTCCTTCCCGGGGAACCTAATACACATATCCATCGTTTTTCAGAAACCAGTCTCCGGGTGCATCGAGGGCAGAAGCAACATTTTCAATAAAATATTTGCTGATATTGTTTATCCGGTTCCAGGGTTGCATCCCATTTCCTCTTATGTGAACAATGCTCGAGTCTCGATCAAAATGGTCGATATACTTTCGTGTAACATCCCATTTATGGTAAAAAGTAAGCATGGTATTTTTTACGTCTTCGGGACGTTCGTTTTGAAGCAAGGAAACATCTCCGGGTTTAAGGTAAATTTTTTGAACCGCAAATTCCGGTATGCGTCCCTTTCCCCTGTGTAAAATTTGCTCCCAGGTATTTTCGACCTGAAAAAATCCTTTATTGGGAGTCCTTGCCCTGATGGCCCTCTTCCCGTTTACAAAAAATTGTTCGAACGATAAACCACTTTCGTGTACCTGTGGAATAAAAGCCCGCCATAAGCCGTTGGTCATTTTTCCCAATTTGTCACAGGAATACCACCATAGAATGTGACATTGGATTCCATACCCTCAAATATTACCGGTACTGAGTCTTTTATGGAAAGTTTTAGGGGCGCTGTCATATAATAATCACCCGGGGCAATTTTAACGAGCACGGTATCCTGCGTTTCAAACTCCCTGATTAAATCTCTGGCAGCAGTTAAAGAAGCAAGTGGTTTTTCTTTCGTTCCCGGATTGGTATCCTCACCATTGGAAGCCAGGTAAATAATTTTCTTTTCCTGTGCCCCGACTGTTAGGGCAAAGAGCACCATACATACTGCACTGCTAGTAATTCTTTAATGTTTTAGCATAGTACTGGGCTTTTATTTTTTTAATACTAAGTTTCTTTATGATGTTTAGAACATTTTTATCAAAATTTGCATGAATACGAGCTAATAGATGGAAGGCTCTATCTGTAACTTTAGCAAATGTTTTAACTGCTTCTGTTTGTTGCCCCATACCGAGTTGTCCTAAGCCAATTAAATAGTTACACCATAAGTTATTAACTTATTTTATTGATAATCATCTATTTACACCTAAACTTAACGGACTATTGCTATAAAGAAATTTGATTTAAAATTCATATTCTGTATTAAAATGCTTGCAATAATTTATTTGCAAAAATCCTTGCCGTTGGATTCGATTTCACGCGATTATTAAGCTGGAGCTGGCAAATTACATAGCTGCCATTTCCGATTTTCTTTTCTGCCGCTGCCAGATATGGGCCCTGATCGCCTGCCCAACTGGTCCGTCCTGTATTTAATATGGGTGTCCAGCCTTCCGCTTTAAAAACTTTATTTATAAATGGGCGAACACGTTCCTTCTCACTACTGTACCAAAATTTAAAGTCCATTGGTTTTGCCCAAGTAACCATTTCATGCCCTGTTGTTGGCGAAACAAAATAATACTCTCCCATGATGGTGTTTTCGACTTTTACTTCACTCTCTGCAATGGAATAATCGCCCGCATCTAAATCTAAAAAGATAGCTCTTTTGCCTGATTTTACCTGTTGATCCACTTTCGGTTTATTTAGTTTATACCAGTTATAATCATCTATCAAAATTACAGATGCCGGCTCCATTGATTTTTCGGCTATTACCCCAAGCTCTTTTAGTATCTCATTCCCCTTACCGTTTACAGAACTGACAAATATTCTATTGGATAAGACTTTCTGCTCCGGGAAAACTTCCAGATTCAGTTTCGATTGACTGATCTCATTTCCTTTTTCATCAAACAGTCCTAATCTTAGAATATATTCTGTCCGTTTTGATACTGCGGGTGCTGGGAATTTAATATAGCCTTGGAATTTTGTACTGTTCTCGGGTATGCCCGGAGTAATTTGATTTGCAAATACTACTTTCCCCTTTCTTTCCAACTGATACTTCAACTTATAGTTATCCGGAGAACTATTCAAATCATTGCATATCCATGCTTCTGTTTCAATTTCTTCCCCGCTGGTAAAATCATATCGGTCTGTTCTTAGATTTGCCATTAGTGGTTCCAAAGCATCTTTGTATGTAAAAAATGCCTTTTTGGGTTGCCTGTCGACATCCATAATTGATTTCATCCATCCGGCAGGCCAAGCATCTATAAACAAGTGTATGGCAAACGATACCATCTTAGGGTCTCTTCGAAACGATTCTGTCAGAATTTTTGTTCCCCATGCCTGGTGCGTCTGACTTTCCTCTATCCAATCTTGCAGTGTGTTTTGGGTATTAAACCACAAGTAATGGAAGTTTTGGGTTTGTGCCAAGGCTATTTTGTCTGACGTCCAATTCTTTTCTGCTTCTTTTGTCTGCGGCAACCATTCTTTAGGATAGTATTTTCGCATTACATTTTCCGGATCCAAGCCTTCAGCACCGAATTCCCCACAGGCATAATACCAATCTGGTTTTGTGGGTATCCAATGTCCCTGATGTAATTCGCCAAGTCCTAAGCCATGCCCGTTGTACCATGCATTGTAACAATGGTTATCCGGTAAACCGGGCGATGGCGGGTCGTAATCTCCATCGGCAGCTTTTATTACCCTGTCGGGGTTTGCCTTGTGCACGGCCTGATCACAGGCAGTAAATAATCTTTCGTATTCTTCGTAGGTACTCATGTTTCGCTGCGGAAATCCTTCTGCATTGGGAAAACGTTCGTTTATATAGGTTACCATGATATTGCTTGGATGATTTCTTACCAAACGCTCCATTTCCTCAGCTTGCTTAACGGCTTCTGCCCATTTATTGGGACGTAACCCCCCGAATAGCGGGAGGTCGGTTTGGGCCATCATTCCCAGTTTGTCCAAATATTCATAAATTTCAGGCTGCACAGGGCGCTGGGTTAGCCGGTAAAAATTCATATTGGCGATTTTTGCCAACAGAATATCATCGATTAGCTGGTCCCAGTCTTTTTTAAAAACATCCTGCTGCATAAAGCCCATGGTGTTGGCTCCGCGCAAGCGAATTTTTTCCCCATTCAAATACATCATTCCCTTTGGCACTGAGACTGTATCCATGGTAAAGGAACGCATCCCAAATTGTTGGGATTGCACATCGGTCAATTCACCTTTCTCATCGTACATCTTCACTTGTAACTGATAGAGCCATGGCGTTTTATTATTCCATAGTTTTGGATTTGGTATTTTTGTCCTGGTTTTAAGGAAATTTACGCCATAGCCCATTGGCAGGTTGGTTTCTTTGCCGTCTGTGGGTTTTGCCAAATCGCCTACTCCCGGAACATACATTGAGGATGGTATGTAATCTAAATCTTCCACGATTGTTTCTTTAAAGTTCTGTCCGTAAACGGATAGTTTAAATGTCACGGCTTTGGTATAATTGAGATAATTATTTACCTCCAACCAAATTTCAACTTCTTCGGTGTCTAACTGAGGCCGGACAAATATATCATTGATATGTAATGGAGAACGTGCTTCCACATAGCTATCCTGATAAATACCCATACCAGCCGGGCTATGATGCCATCCGTGTTCCGGGTCGTCATAACCGAGATTGGTAGCACCGAATATTTTATCGCCCTTTACGCGTTCGCCCTCTTTACTGGTTCCTCCTGTGGTTGTATAATCGTTCTTTACCTGAACGACAAGGGTGTTTTCCCCTTCGATTGCATATTGGGTAACATTGAATTCAAAAGGGGCAAAGAAACCCTCGTGAGAACCGAGATACCGTCCGTTTATAAATACATTGGCGATATAATCTACCGCCTTAAAACAGATAAACAACGAACCTTTATCCATCATCTCTTTGGTGATATTTATCTCTTTTCGATAATAGGTTATTGCCCTTCCGAGCGGTTCTCCGAAATGAGGGAGTTTTACTTCCTCCCATGCTCCTTTTCCTTCCAATACGTTATTGAAGTCTTTCTCATCTTCTGCCGACTCTATTCTCCACGCTGCGCTGGTCAGGTAAGACCTTTCCCTTGTCCGTTCAATTGATGGTGCATAATTTGCCAGGAATGGTTTATATTCCTCCCGCATCTTTAGCAATTCTGCTTCCAGCTCCTTTTTAGTGTCCATTAATTCAAATGGTTCAAAAGCCGAAGCCTTATCGTTGGATACGGGCAAATACTTTTCAGGTAAATCAGCGGGCACATTTTCTTTCAGCAAATGCATCCTGACTCCTGCTTGCATATTGCCAATTTTGGCGAATTGATCTTCTTCTTGTACTTCCTTTTCCTGAGCTTCCACCGTTAGGGCAAAGAGCATTGCATATACTGCGCTGATAGTAATTCTTTGATATTTTTTCATTATGCTTAGTTTTTTACTTTTTGCACTCCAATTTTATCGAATGGTATGGCTTTAAAACCTGGAATAGCTTCAAAAGCTTTGGCATCTTCCTTCAATTCAAAATTCATCTCTCCTTCGCCCAGTAAATCCTGAACGTTAGGAACAATTCTTTTACTTCGGGACATAAGCCCGAAAGTATCATCACCAGGCGTGAACCATAACATAAGTTTAGTTAGTTTTCCTGGATTGTCCCTCACCTCAAATGCATTTTGTGTAACCGAATCACTAACTGAAACATTATAGAGCAATTCTACTTCCTCTTTAGAAAAGAGTTTTTTTAACACTACAAAACCATTTTTTTTAAATTTTTGTTGGTTCATGATACTTAGTTTATTTTATTTGACATTTTGTATACTTTTTATATTCTTGAATACCGGTTTTTAATCGTAACTCGGTACGATTAGTAATAAACAGCCTGTCGAAATGTTTGTCCCCTGAATACATTCCGTCGAGCTTGCAAACAAACTTTTTTAGCTGCGGTTGAGAGTACTTCCATTTAAAATTATGGTAGCTATAAAGAACAACACCGAATTAAATTTATTGAGCTATTAATTAAATTCGGTGTTGTTCTTCTATTCATTATATGTAAAGCGTTTATAGATTAGCCATTAATTTAATTCTCCACCTTAAAGTTACCCAATAGCATTAATTGCAATTTCGGATATATTGAATTGTTTTAATGTCATAAATTTATTTGGAAGGTATTATTTTTTCGGGGTAACTATAACAAAACAGGAAAACTGTATTATCTTTTCGGGATATGAAGACATATGTAGAATTTATGCCTAAAGTTGAGTGATTTAAAACAACTCTTATTTTTTATGGCTATGTTTTAGAATAATGTGAAATAATTAAGATTTCATGTAACAGTTCAGCCGTTATCTTTATTATTTTCAAAAAAATAGGTTTTGGATTTGGATCTCATGTTTTTATTTCGGATCTTTCTTAAAACCTATTCACATTGACCGATAAGGAGCTTTTATCGCAGGTAAGGGAAGAGTTCGCCCGTTTCAGGGAGGAGACGGGAAAAATCATTGATGCCCTTAAAAGGGAGAACGCATCCCTGAGGGAGCGCCTTGCCAAATATGAGAACCCAAAGAACAGCGGCAACAGTTCGGTGGCCCCTTCCCAGGATCCCTATAGAAAGACCAAAAGCCTTAGGGGAAGGTCCAACAGGCCGCAAGGCGGACAAAAAGGGCATAAGGGAAGCAAATTGAAAATGGTCGGAACACCCGATCTGGTAGTGGTCCATGAAGTGGAGAACTGCAGTTGTTGCGGCGAGGTCCTTGGCGGGGCTTCGCGGCATTACGATGCACGACAGGCCCTTGATATCCCACCGATAAAAATACAGGTTACCGAACATAGGAGGTTTCACAGGACCTGTGGCAACTGCGGCAAAAAGAACATGGGGGAATTTCCCAAGGGACCTGTACAGGAGGCCCAATATGGCAATCGCCTTAAGTCGCTATGTGTATATCTCCAGAACTATCAGATGCTGCACTTTGCTTGCTGTAGGGAGTTGATTGCCGACCTGACCGGGCACAAGATCTCCACGGGCAGCCTTTCCAATTTTCAGGAACAATGTTCCTGTCTTTTACAGGATCATGAGCAGGACATAAGACAACAATTGTTACGGAGTCCTATATTGCACGCCGATGAAACGGGAATCCGTTTTTAACGGAAAAAATAGCTGGATGCACGTGCCGGGCAACGCCGCCATCAGTTTTTTCGCCCACCATCCCAACAGGGGCAAAAAGGCCATGGACGAAATAGGGTTGCTGGAACGCTATAACGGCACGCTCGTGCAAGACCGCTTGAGCAGTTGCTTTTCATACAGTTGTGACCATAGCCTGTGCAACGCACATATATTAAGGGACCTGAACCATGTGGAAGAAGCCTTCGATGCGCCATGGGCAAAAGAAATAAAGAAATTACTGGTCAGGACAAAAAAATACAGGGATAAAAACACCGAGATCAAGGCCTCATATTATACCGGAACCTATAAACGATACACCGATACCATCAGGCCGATCATAAAGGGGTATGACAAAAAATTCAAGAAGACCGATGAGCAACGTCTCGCCTTTGCCCTGGAAAAACATAAATGTCTGTTCCTGAAATTCATAAAACAACCTTATGTACCTTTTGATAACAACCAGGCGGAAAGGGACCTGCGGATGATCAAGGTCAAACAAAAGGTGTCCGGGTGTTTCCGGTCAAAGGAACATGCGCAATACTTTGCGACCATAAGGGGATACATCTCCACGATCAAGAAAAACAATGAAAATGTGCTACAAAACATACAGCAGGCATTTCTTGAAAACCCATATATACCTACAGCAACAAACGGCTGAACTGTTACGATTTCATATAATTGTCTTCAATCAGATTATAGGTATTTACTTTAGCGTTTTTAAGCGAATCAATTTAGTGCCACGAACAGTCGTCAGAGTATAGATGTTAGCATAGTGATAGGATGTGAGTAATGTTTTAGAGCTATTCTGATTTTTAGTTAGGCGCAAAAAATTATCTATTTAAATGGATTTATTGCAAGCTAATTCCTTGTATAATTTTCTTTGATAGGAGTAGAGGAATAATTAGAGAAGCCCTTTTGCTAAATATTTGCTGTTATAAGGTGTATGCAGAATATTTTTCAGTATAATGAACTGATATCCCTAAGGTCTCTTTCGCACCAACCCCAAGCCCCTGCGGAAGTCGGGCATCCCTTCCACTACAATCCTCCCCATGCGGACACGCTAGGCCGGCCCGCTAGGGAAGTCTTTCCGTTACAGTTTGCCCGACCCCCTCGGAGCCGCGCATAAACCCAAACGGGCGAGAAAAATCGCCCGTTTGCCTTTATCTTCCAGCCACTTTTTTATTTTTTTTATCTTTAGGGCTATTCATCCTTTTATAAAAGCCATGAAACGATTTCTATTTGCTTTAGTATTGGTAGTTCAAATTATTGCTCTCTCCTGCAATACAGATGATGAAATAGCTGTTTCAGATAGAAATAAAGCACTATTGGGCCAGTGGGAATATGAGGCCATCATAACCGACAGGGCAGTAGATCTGAACGGGGACAACACTTCCAATATCGATCTGTTCAACACCCAAGAATTGGCGCAATGCTTAAAGGATAACATAACTACCTTTGACGATGATGGTCCGTCGGGCAAACCAGAATATAGCGTTACCGAAAACAATCTAGCCTGTGGCGACAATACCCCATTTTCGTTTGTTGAAGAGGATTTCTGGACACTTACAAATAACAATACGGTTATCAGTTTTGAAAATAGGGAATCCTTCAGAATCATCGAATTGACCAACAAAAAGTTAGTAGTACAATCGGACGATAGTTTTGACGGACAGGATTACATCATGACCATTAGCTATAGGAAAAACTAGTAATTTGATTTCAATGTTGGTTGCTACACTCTTTGAACTCTTCCACGATCTACATCGCTCCATTGCCCATTTGTATCCTGAACCCTAACTTCATAGTTTTGATCCAAATACTTTAGTTTGCCTTCACTGGGTTCTTCTTCCATTAAGAATTGTCGGTTCACCCCAGTTCCCTCCGCATTGTTATAATTGAAAAGTTTGATGTCCCATCTACGTTCGGCACCATTGTAGATGCGTATTTCCACTTGTTGTATGGTTGCACCGTTGTAGGCCTCACTACAGTTAGTGTCAAAACAGGTCATTATCCATATTTGATAATCGCAGCCATTGAACCCACCACAGCTCACATTTCTTTTTTCGCCTTTGGCCGCAACGAAGGGTTTTTTAAACATCACTATGGTCTCGCTCAATGTTTGGGAAATGCCGGTCGTATTTTCAGCCCTAAAATTTATGGTAAAGCTTTCATCGGTCTCGGGATAAAAGCGCATGGGAGTGGAACCGTAATTTAACGGCACTATTTGTCCCTCGCGGTAGGTTCTGCCATTATAAATGAAATACCCGGCACTAGCTCCCGTAAAAGAGAAGGTCAAAGTATATGAAATATCGTTTTCATGTCCAGAAGAAGCATTTGTTACCGCAATCATGGAAAAGGGTTGTCCTTCATATTTATCCTCCGAAGATTGGCTCACATTGAAATCAAAAAACTCCTCGTATTTGTCATATTGAATGGTAACATCCGCTGTTTTTACCACATCGGAAGAAGAACGCGCCGTAAATTCAATAGTATGATTTGATTCCGAATTACCCCTATATTTTCCTTGGAACAAACCAACTGGTACGCTGATACTTTCGCCCGCGGCGTACGTATTCTCTTGATACTCAAAACTACCGGTACTCCCACCAGAGGAAAAATACATCACATAGGTATCCCCACCGATGCCGAGTTCGGAAATGTTGAAATTGATATCGACCTCATCTCCCGTATAGGCTTCCGATTGTAAGGCATTTGCTGAAAAGTTGTAATTTTTTGGACTTACGTTTATTGAAATGCTGATTGTCTTTTCAAGCCCGGTATCGTTCTGAACATAGAATGTCAGGCTGATATTACCGTCATCGGCACCTTCTAGACTCCAATTAAAGTTTCCTTTAGGGACATCATAGATATTGCCTGCGCTAACCTCAACTCCATTTTCATTCCTTACAAGTGTATTCCCGTTCAGACTATATCGCATGGTATAGTCCGAAGAACCTATAGTTTCTGAAATGTTGAAATTAAGGGAGGTCAGTTCGCCTACCGATATCTCCGATTTTTGGGTTCCACCCGTAAACAGAAAATCCACTTGATTGTAATTGATGGAAGTAGTTGCGGTACGGGTTACATTCGCAGATGATTCCACGCTCAACACTATATCGTGTTGCCCAGCCTCGGTGCCGGTATAAACCACATTGTTATTGTTAGGTCTTAACTGAAATTTCTCACCAGGACCATATTCGGCTCCATTGACGCGCAACGAGCTATTTCTGCCCGATGAATAGAAGACTTCGTAAGTGTCATTGGTCCCATCAGGAATTTCATCAATATCGATGATAACGTTTACCGGTATATTAGCAAATTCGGAGGTTTTTGAAGGCGTGACAATCACCGTGAAATCATTTTGTTTAGTCTCCAAATCTATTAGAATCGGGCCGACTTCTTGACCATAATTATCGACAACTATAAATGAAATCTGATGTGAACCAATACTTTCGGGATAATAGAACAACGAGAAATTACCAAGATCGACAGGGTATTCGGTCGAATTTTGGAGTGTATTGCCATTGTCGTCTTCAATTCTTCCATTACCCTCTAAGATAGCGTAGGATATATTGTAATCAATGTTTTCCGTATTGCCGTTGGATTTGATATTAAAATTGAATTGGGTACGCTCCTTCAAGAAAACGGAATTGCTTTCCGAGTTGCCGGAAAAAGTAAAGGGAATATTTGCTACTGCGATCTCAACACTATCCTGTTTTACCTGTCCATTGGAGTCCCTAACATCGAAGTATATCTTACGCCTGCCCAATTCCGTGCTCGTAAAGGTGTAACTATAGGAATTGGGAACTAGAGTTCTGTATTGGCCAGGTTCCATAACCCCACCATTATGGTCTCTGACCGTTCCTGCACCTTCACTTGTGGAAGAAAAGGAATGTGAGATTTGATAGGCCACCTCTGAGCTCTCATCTTGGGTTTTAAGGTCTATCGCTATGGCCAAGTTTGTATCCAATTCTACTTGACTAGCAGATGCGGTGGCATTGATGGTAAAATCCAAATTGGATACATTCAAGAGTAATTCTTCCGTCAAGCTTGCCCCGTCCGGAGCTTTGGCCGTGACGGTAAGTTTATGTTGCCCCAAAGTTTCGGGCAGATATGAAAGTTCGGAAATACCTTTGGGTAGGGAAAACGGTTTGCCGGCATCAAAGACATCGTTCCCTGAGTACAATTTACCCGTTCCATTTTCTATTTGATAAACGACCTCAAAATCTCCCGTATTCTTGGGATTTTCCGTTTCCTTATCCCTAAGTAAAGTCGCGTTCACGGGGTTTTTGGAATTGATAACGAACTCGTTGACCCCTTTGTTGAGTAAAAAACTAAAGCTGGCATATTTGGCGTTGTATACTAATTCCAATTCTTTTTGATTGGCATTCGAATCCCATGCTAAAAATTTCACTTTATGCAGTCCTGTATCTATTGCTACATAATTGTAGTTCCAATTTCGGTCGGATAGCTGCAAGGTATCGTTGGTACGGATGGTATCGCCTTCCATGGTCATAAAATATCCTTTGTTATTATTAGGTGCATATTTCATAAAATAATCTACGGTAGTAATTTCCTTTTCCGGAATCAATGAAAAAGAAGTACGGGAAGTTTCGAACAAAAAGCTCTCCCCATTATGTTGGCCAGTAAAACTAAAATCGAAATCATCCAAGATGACATCTTCGAAGTCTTTGCTACATGCCAATATCAGCAAGAAAGTCGCCAATAGGAAGGCAATTGAAAATCGGGTCGGTCGCGTTAGTTTTTTCATTTTCAAAGGATTTAAAATAGGAAATATCTAAGGCCTAATCCGGCATAGGGATAGAATTGGCCTACATCGCTATTGATATGATAATATTCGTTCGCTTTTATCAATAGGGAAAAATCGTTGCTAAGGGTTATTTCGCCTTCAAGCCCGACGAATACCCCATAGATAAATTGGCTCTTGGCATCCAAAATGGCACCGTTAGGCAAAATGCTGTTCCCCTTATTGATTACCTCATACCCAAAAATGCCACCACCGCCTATATGGATTGCGAACTGTTTAAAATTCTTTTGCTCCCATAGCTTGATAAAATATCCGGGCTGTACGGTAAAGATGTTATAGGGAATGTCAAAAGACCCTTTATCTTC
>Ga0136560_1001662_pt1 | contig 11441 bp, 15 predicted proteins | sample AntRauMeHopE1497_FD_104925 | JGI IMG/M metagenome (GOLD analysis project Ga0136560, IMG submission 104925) | Saline lake microbial communities from Rauer Islands, Antarctica - Metagenome Hop E1 #497 | ecosystem: Environmental > Aquatic > Non-marine Saline and Alkaline > Saline | place...
AACCCCTCCCCCGTCATCCCCTGAGGCACTATCCTAGTGAATAACAGGGGCGGCAATTGCCTCTAACAGGCCCTCCACTGAAGCCAATGAGTGCAGAGAGAACAGTTTAGAGGGCCTGAAGAGCACCCCTTGCCTGTAGGTGATGAAGGGGAGGTACCACGGGCGATCGCGACGGAAGAGCGGGTGCAGAGCTACATATCGCGTGGTCGTGCCGGTGTCTGTGCCTCTTGTCAGTCCTGGGTCGTGCGACGGGGGTAGAAGGGTCTTCTCAATCACGACCCGGAAACCAAGTTTCTCGAGTCTGTTATGCATACTGCTTGCACGAAACCCACTGCTAGCTAAATCTAGGAACTGGTGGGAGAAGAAAACTGCTGGGTTTGATACGACGAATCCTCCCTCTCGCAGGAAGAACGCGATCCCCAGCGATTCTGCTAGCTAAATAAGGTCAAACATCTGGCGAACGGGCCGAGCAGCCTCTGGGAACTGTCTGTTGAGGATCTTGCTCGCAAGCATGACGCACCCTACCGCGATAGAGCGTTGAAGCCCGAACATCCTAGCGGTGGACACAGCGTCATCAATCACAGTGTTGACCGGCATCGTGGGCACGAATCGATATGGGAGCTGGGAGCAGAGATCCAGAGGATGGATGTCTGTCTTTGTCCATATCTTGCTAGCGGGAGACGTACTGCCGCCTCCAGTTGTTGATTTGGACACTTGAGCTCTGCCGTCCTCGGCACCTCGAGACTTGGAGGCGAGACTCACCAGGTCGTGCGAAATCAACACAAGGGATCCAAGCTCCGAATTACGGCCTGCTGGCTCAGTTTCGGCTGCCGTAGCTCGGGTGTGAGCCCTAGTCGCGTTCGCGGCCTCGCCAGCGTCAACAGTACGCCGGGGTCCGCTTACTCCGAGCGATGTGTGCGGAGTAGCAAGGCGGACTAAAGCAGCAACTATTGACGACCCATCACCAGAAGGAGAGTGTGCTTTTGCGCCCGAAGAAGTCTTAGTTCCTGCCGCGGGTTGCCCCATGCCATGGCATTCTTTCCGCAGGAGTGACAATGCCCCAATGCGAACTCGGATGCGAATGCCCGAGCCCATCCCTAGGGTGCGCGCATCCAGTGTTCCTTCATGCAGAACTGAAGGCGTTGCATTCTATGCCTTGATTGCATCTTTTGCGAGAAGTGCTGAGGCTCTGGCCGGTCGCTTTATCGCGGGAGATTTGTCTCCGTCCTCGGCCACACCGTGTGCTCCTGTACGATGGGATACCACAGTGCAGCCCCATGTAGAAGGGGCGATCGCCTGAAGCAACTGCTTCCAAACGCGAGTGCGAGGTGCTAGGAGCTAAGATAGCTGTGAATTGCTCCATCCATGCCAGGGTGCATCCACAGCACGAGTGGAACCCTCCGACCCAGACACGCGAACAGAGCCTGCTTCATCGTACGTCCAACCCAGTTCCAGCTCGAATGTGCCACTTCCAGGCTCACATACCACAGTCTCTCCACGCAACGCCTGTAGTTTATCAGCGACTGTGGTTTCTTCTGACGTGGGCGTGCCATCTTCTGATGGATCCATGTTGCGGCTTTGCTACTGGAGGCTTTGCCATCGAGCTGACGTGTCTCTGGCAGAGGTAGTTGAGGCAGTGACGTCTTGGTTGTCCAAGCCGAACGCAGATCGAAGGTCATCCAACAGTGAGCCAGCGTCGTGTAGTTGAATCTACTGGAACGGCCACCAGCCTGCTGATTCTTGCTCTAATGTCCCACTAGATTGTCGACGGGCCAACGGCTCTTTTGATTCCAGTAGGGAGTTGAAGGGCGGTTTGATCTTGGGGTCGCGACGACGACCTGCCGACCGTTTTGCTCCTGCGCCTGCAGAATCATCGCCAACCACACCACTACTATAGCCGTCAGAATCGGAGTCGTCATCATCGTTGCTGTCGTCATCGTCATTCCTGCCCCGATGCCGAATGCGGTGCGATGCAGCAACGGCAATCTCCTCAGAAGCACGGTCACCATCAACGGCATTATACGTCCCCTCGGCAACGAGGCGGGCCTCTAAAACCTTGGCCTCCTCTATGCGACCGAGGTCTTCCATACTTAAACCTACAATCCCACTGGAGCTGATTGCAGCAGCCCGTGACTTCGACGTAGCGCGCTATAACTCCGACTTCGAGAACTGACCGGAAGCGAGCCAAGGTCCTTCCCCACCCTTGCGGTCGTTTGAAAGGAGCCTTGCGGCTAGCTAGCCTTTGTGCACAATGTTGCGGCCAAGAAGGTTCTACGACTGGCGTTCCGTCGCCAAACGGCTCATGATGCTGCTGTCAGCATCATGCTCAGAGGCGGCTGGGAGGCCGAGGGCACACCTCATCGATGCTGTCATCTCGTCCGCCGGCTTGTCGCCTTCCTACTTAGTAGTTGAAGCCGACTGGCCCAATACAATAGATTGCCTCTTTATCATGAGGACATGCTTCGCCAGGTGCGAGAAACGCTCGTCATCCGTAAGGCGGGTAAGGGCAAGGGGTGCAGAAGTACGCGAGGACACATCTCTCGCTTGCGGGGCACCAATAGGTTGAGCGGCACTATCAGGTGCAGAAGAATTACTGTTGATAGGAGTGGCTGACTAGTTCCCGTTTGCCGAAGTGCCAGCTGCCTTAAGTGCTTGCTCGCTCTGTTGTATTCGCAGAAGCGACAATGGAGTTGATGCATCCAAGAGCGACTTTGCGAGCATGCTCGGCGCCCAGATAAATTTCCCACCTGCCACGCTAACAGGGCGCCACACAACGAGAGTTTGAGGGATTTGTGAGGGCTGAGCATGAGGGACTGACTGGGTTGCCATTGGCGCCGTGGTTGACGCGAGCGGAGCAGGCTGCTAGGTTTCGGTCTCCTTCAATGCTCCATTCCCTGCTGCGGTCTGTGGGCCCACGTCGCCCGTAGTTAGAGCGAGCCCTGGAGATTCAGAGGGCCCCCGATCCAATGTATTACTATGGCCATGCTAAAGCGACGGCACATCGCTATTTGGTTTAGGTGGCACCGTTTTGTCGGGTGCTTCAGAAATCGCTTGGTCTCCCGAGGTCGAACCCTTCGAAGTCTCTCTCATACTGCCATTTTCTCCAACCAGCTAGTTCTCAGCCGCACTTTGCTAAATATTCCCTGCGAAACTCATGCTCTCTGCTTTTGCCCAAGGCAAAGCCGTAGCCCGAGTCGAAGTTTCTCTTTCGTCAGAGTAGGTCGCTCACCAAGCCAAGGTGCGCGCGCTCGATATATCAACAATGCCCCGACTTCAACCGTACCTGTTAGGAGATCCTACAATTTGATCCGATAATTGTGTCAATCGATTCAATTGCAAGTGATACAAACGATAGTTTGCGCAGAAACTGAACCCGGGGAGGTGGGCAATTCCTACCGGGTCAGTTCAGTCGAATACCTGCAGGCCAAACAGCGGATGCCGAGCTCGCAGCGCACAAATTAATCCACTCAGGTTTATACTGGCGGTAAACTGCCAGCTAATCAATAGTTGAACCGCGGGGGGATATTATGCGATCGAATGGCGGCGAGAGCGCTCGCAAGCTGGACCACGTTGGTCGCAAACGAACCAGCGCCGAAAGCTGGACGCAACAGAATTTCACTCCACCTGACAAATTTAAAACTTAGTTTCATGAATTATGCTTCTCTTACTACAAGGATCGTCATTTGTGCTTCAGTACTCCGCGCCCACGCAATCATTCCCGATAGTTCGCTTGGGCTGATCGAAGCCAAATACAGCAACGAGGCTCAAAAGCTATTTATTGGAACGCCTTCCATTACAAAGCTGACGAATGGTACCCTGCTGGCATCCTTCGAGTTCTTTTCTAATGGACCCGACCCTGTGTGCATGCCCGGCCCGATTCAAACAGCAAGTATGCGAGCTGCCAGTGCTGAAATTGCATTGCAAGAAAAGATCGAGCAGCTTCAGCTGCAGCCACTGCGCCTGCCAGAGGATACAACATACGTGATCGCGTCACACGACGAAGGGAGCACATGGACCCCCGATTCGGTCAGCCAAGTCTCAGAGATGCATTTCATGACTCTGCAGTAGCTACCGGCACTAGCTTCCGGCGGCCAGGGCCCCGTCGCTGCGATTGGAACAACGTCAGGCGGCATTCGAGCAGCACTCTCGCAAGACGGAGGCCTTAGCTGGGAATCATCGTTGGTGGTGAACGGGTCGTTTTCATCCGGGGCGACTCCGATCGTGACTTACGGCGGATGGGTGTACCGAGCAGTGGAGCAGGACGTCGGGTCTGGTGGATGGCCGACCCACTTCCAAGCCGTCATGCTGCGGGGCAAGATCACGGGAGGGACGTACGACTCCCTATTGAACCCGTCATCGTGGGAATGCACGCCTCCTGTGCAGTTTCAGTACCCGGCATGGGTTCCCTCAGCATGGAGACGGCAGCCTTGGACCAAACCGGGCTATTTGGAGGGCAATGCTGTTCTGGGCCCCGATGGGACCACAATATATGACGTGCTGCGAGTGAATTCATTGCCATATGCAAACAAGGCGATACTTATGAAATACGTGCCCGCACCTGAGGAAGCGAGCGTCGAGCACGAATCAGGAGCAAGTGCTCGAGCGACCGCAGGTAAGCTCAACTTCGACTAGATGATCGATTTCCCGGGTGGCATGACCAAGTTCACGATCCGTCGATTGGACGGCATCGGTCCGGGAGGCGGACCTCTGTACGTGACCCTATCGAACAACGTGACAGATTTGCAGTGCCCCAGCATGCGTGATGTGCTCACTCTGTCGACGAGCACGGACCTGATACATTGGGAGCTGCACGGCGTGATTCTACATGATGACACAGGGCTGAGAGCCGAAGATGCGCACAGATATGCCGGTTTCCATTATGTCGATAGTGTTGCTGAAGTGGTTGCAACTGAGATGGTCCGCGGGGGTTTGGGCGGAGCAGATGCTTTGAGGCGAGCGTCGGCCGTGGACCTTTCCTTCGTCGTCCGTACCGCGTACAGAGGCGCAGTCTCTTACCACAATTCCAACCGAATGACGTTTAAGAAGATCCGCTTGTCCGTTGAGTCGGAGGACGCACCACCGCTAGATCTGGATACGATACCCGCCGGCGAACTCGGAATCGGAAGCGGTGGATCCGTTCGAGTGAAGGTGCTCCACGATGTCTGATGGACAGACAGTACCAGCATAGGCACGGCCAGCGAGGAAAGCTCTCGATGTATGCTGTATTTTGTGCTGTGTCGTGCTGAATTCCGCCCTTACCGTATTGTGCTTGTGATTCGATTGAAACGGAAATCTGGCTTGAATCTGTGCGTAGCAGTTGGAACAACCCACCCGAGCCCGAGGTGCCAGTCTGCAGTTTCAAGCGCCTCCCGCAAGATATCCCGGCCGCTGCTGCCCCTCGCTGCAGATCGCGCGACGGTATCAGTACATTGAGCTACCCTACATAAGGTGGAGCGTAAGATAGCGAGACGGCCTAGCCCGTAGCCGGCCGCAAGCACAGCGCTTGCGCGGCGTAGATCCGTTCGTTTAGCGGAACCTAACTTTTAGCACAAAACAAGAACCGCTGCCCCCAGTCTTGCATCTTCGTTTCGATCGCTGTAAAGATAGAAAACGTATTGAATTATGGTAAGTTTATCAGGTCTGTCCACTAATACTTGCGCGCTTGGTCGTTACACTTCCGTAATTTCAAATAATTGTGGCGTACTCTTAATTATTACCACAGGCCGCCTCTGGAGGTTCATACGAAGCAGCAGCCTAGCAAGCAATCGTGAGAGGACTATGCGTATGCAATATTGCTGTTTTGTTGGCTAGCCACCGACATTTTATCGGTATGGGCTATGCTATTCGCTCTCGCAGGAATCAGCCGGCGGAACGTCGCAAGAACAGGTAGCTGCATCGGAGTCAAAGAGAGCCGAATAGGCTGAGAGGCGCAGAGTTGTCTTGAAATCTATTCTAACAGATGCTGCCAAAGCAAGGATCGCAAATATATCGTTGGTGAAGCCAATGAAAGCAAGAGCGATAGAAGACCGCTTTATTGCCATGTCCCAAAGAGGCCAAATCACTACCTAGGTCACAGAGGAAGAAGTCAAGAGATTGCTAGAGACTCTAGCTTAGTCTGATGAAGCCACTAAGGTCACTGTAAGATTCCCGCAGAGCGCTCCATCCCGTGTCCATGCACACCGTCTGCATCACATTCCACCGCCCATGCATTGCCAATTGAGCGAGCACGCAGGTCAAACGAAGAGTGGTCCACGAAGAGGAAGACCTCGCGGATGATGAAGATGATTTCTGAAGCTTTGCTAGAGGCATGCGCGGGAATGGGTAGGCACGATGGCACGATGACAACCAGAGCACGTTGCATGCCTGCGGGGCATCGACTCGGAGACTAAATTGCTTCGTGTGAATTGAGGCCTGCTTGCGGTCTCCGACAGCTGAGCATGCACAAGAGACACATTACAATCAATACATATTTGCAGTACAGCTTTTGGACGTGAACACCCCCCACCCCCTTCGTGCGGAAATGCTTTTCGGCCGATTATCTTCATCTTCAAATCACTTCAACGTCCGATTTAAATTACTTTTTGCACTGGCTGCGACGAAGTGAATAAAATTGCTTCTCATGAGAAGAGTCGCACGTGTGTTTATTCGAGCAGCTGCCCATGCTGACCGACAAGCGGTGCCCGAGCGCTGCTAGAGGTTGCTACACCTCGATGCCAGCAGCGGAGCACGGGCGAAAGTTACATATGCCCTGAATCCCAAGGAGGCAGACAGGTGGCTAGAAGCGCATGCCTGTAATGCGCTAAGTGATAGTGGATTCTAGCGCTTTGGTCTTGATGCCGAATGGTGGTCGCCCAACGAGAGATATCCTGGTGCATCCAGGGCACTGGCGACACCAGCAGATTCTAGCTACATACAGCCTTCGAAGCGGGCGACAGATGCAACTCATTAGCAGGCATGGAAAATTGCAGATCAAAGTCCTGTTAATGTGGTCTAGCTAGCTGTTGCGCATGATCACTTACACAAGGGCGAGAATTTCAATTATGCTGTTCTTGTTTACCATCTCGCACACGGCGCTAGCCAACTAACGGAAGACTGCTCAAAACTTTAGGTATCGCGATAGCTGCAAGCCGTACTGTGTTCAGACAGTGCCGAGTACGTTGGAATGGCGGTGCCGACGGACGTGCAACTGCTGGGCCGCATGGGCATCTAGTGCTCCTCCCGGGTGGTTGACTCTCTCGGTCTCAGCAAGAAAGTGACTGGGTTCCACGCTGGGCTCGGTCGCCTGAGCAAATCATTGCTTGGGGTACCCGCTTGGAAATCAAAGAGGCTATCGACTTCTGATTGGCGGAAGAGTCCCCTCTCCAACGCGGCTCTAACCTATGCTGCGAAAGACGCCCTCTTCTCTCTGCAGGTGCACGATGCCCTCCTGGTGGCAGATGGACAGGACCCGGGCTTGGAAACCGCGGGTCACGATGGCATCTAGCGAAAGCAAGGAAGGAGCACAGGGGGCATAGAGAATGGCAAAGCCGACGGATCGAAGGGTCCCGGGGCAGCAGGCGAGCACAGCGAAGGCGAGCACAGCTCGTCAGATTCGGAGCAAGTGCTCGGCATCAGCGGGCAGAAGCGGCTCAATCGCGAGCTGAACAAGGTAGGCGAGTGGCAGCGTGCTTGGCGAGTTGCCTTAGAGTACACGCAACTTAGAAGCGCCAGTATGGTCACGGAGCCGGTACCTGGGCACAAGCGACATAGGGGGGACGGGAGGGATGCTCGGGCTAGGCGATGAGGCAATCCGGTCTAGAAGATAGGCCTCTGTTGAATGTGTAGCTCAGGAGGCTCGTGATGCGTGATGTGATGCCCATTAGGTGAGTACGGTCGGTCGACAACTTTTTTTGAGTTGGAGTAAGAATCGTGGATACTATCATGCAATGCATGTTTCCAGGAGGCCCAAGATCGCACCTTACATCACCCTGTACGTAGGCCGCTAGTAGGCCCAGATCTAGTGATCAGGAATCAGGGAGGCAAGATACACTTATGAATGCGGTCCCACCATGGATAGTGGCAGGGAGCTGTAAGCTCGATCTGCCCTCGGTGTAGGCAGCACAGTTGTCATCAGTGACTCATCACTCAGAATCACGAGGTCTGCTGGCTCTCGTCCTGCCGGGCGTTCGGAGGAAAGCCTGACGAGGCTTGCTGGTGTTATCTGGGCGAGTTACCTAGCTCAACGATTCTGGGCCTATTATGTCTGCGTGGGAGCATCGTACCGACCTCCAGGGCAGATTTGGTCCAGAGCGGGCCGCCACCCTCAATATTGCAGTAGTAAGGTGTACCTTGGTATCTTTTTTTTTTCAGCAGCAATTCACCGTCAAGTCCGGTGAAGTTGAGACTAAGCAATCGAGCCAGCATGATGCAACTGATTGTAGCTGTTTCTGCACTAGCTGCCCAAGCCCTGGCAAGCTCTTGCTTCTTCTCAATTGTGAGTGAACTCTCGCTTAACACAGTTGCACTTGAGCGATTTGCTAGCCAAGCTAGAATGCTTGAACCCTTATCAATCATTAGAGTTTGCCTGTTATTGCAGGGAGATTGGGGGGGGTAGGACACTTCACCGTGAGCGCTTCAGAGTTTTCACGACAAAATGCCCCTGCATTTTTGACCGCATCTTCGATCGCACCCGCACAAGAAATAGCATTTCTTTGCGCATAAACGCATTGTGCAGATATTACACGGATGCCGAATTTGATGCAGCTGAGGCGGTTGGAAAACTTGCTGCGCAGGAGTGAGTTTATTCCCATGGTTGTTCACAAAACCTTGATACACGCACCCGTCAAGGTCGTGGCTTGGTTCATCAGTTCGATGCATGGATCGCCGTGACAAGTTGGGCGCACACGAAAGTAATCCTACACAAATGTTCCAATACTTAGTTGCTTTGCACAATTAAATTCGCAGAAAGCCAGCCTTTGCGCTGCTGAACGGCGACAATTTTTACTCGTCGGGCATTCACGGCGACGCTACTAACTTCCGGTTCAAATCCACGTTCGAGGACGTATTCAACGCGCCCTCTGTAGAGCATATGCCTTTTTATGCCGTTGCAGGCAAGTGAGAAACTCAGCTGATAGTGCCTTGTTCCGCGTCCGCATATGGAAAGAAACCCTGAGAAAACCGAGCAAGGCCACGAAGAAGTTGTCCCGATCATGGTCGAGTCATTCCAACCGGCGTGGCTGGCGATTCAAATCATCCTCGCTGAATCGAAAAATCGTAACGTCCATATCTCATGGATTCAGCTTTCGCTCCTCCACCGCAGCCACGACTGGAAGGGCAACGTCAGCGCCCAGATCGAGTACAGCCACCTGTCCGAGAGGTGGACATACCCTGATTACTTCTACAGCGTAAACCACACAATGACCAGCAACACGGCGGGCTCCTCAAAGAACTATTCAGTGGAAATCATCATGGTGGATACCGTGGTTCTTACACTGGACTTTGCCGTCGAGCAGGGTGACTTCGACGAAGGAAAGCAATACGTGAGACAGGCCGAGAGAAAAGAGACGAGAAGTTCGTAATATGACAGCATGTTGACGAATCTAGGGCGTTCTTGACGTCAACATGGTGCACATGCCACACCGCCGCATTCCATCGGCACTGCGTATAAATGCGCCAGTTTCATTCTATTGACTCGATGAATCAACGCAGTCACTGCCCGAGTCCGTCCAAGCTGTTGACTGGTGGAGCTGGCTCGAGGCACGAATGGCCAACAGCACTGCCGATTTCCTTTTCGTCAGTGGGCACTATCCCGTGTATTCCCCGGGGTCGCACGGACCTACTTTTCTCTTAGAGCTGCAGCTGAAGCCTCTCCTGGAAAAGTACGGAGCACATTACTTGTGTGGGCACGATCACATTCAGGCGCACATGGAGCTGAATGAGGTCGCATATGTGCTCGCAGGTTCGTTCCATAGCTGCTGCTACGAGGCCACGCACAAGAAGGACGTGCCAGCAGGGGCGCTCAAATACATGCATGCAGCAAGTGCTCAATGCTCGCTCACGGCGGAGGAGGAGGTGAGGGCCGCCGCTGCACCTGCCCATGGTGCTCTCATCGAAGAGGTGCATGACACAGTCGACTCGGGCTTTGCGGGGGTGCACTTCAGCGACGACGGGTTCAATGTCAAGTACTACGACAACCAGCTGAACACAAGGTTTACCTCGTCAACGTACAAGCCCAGGTCCCACTGAAACGAGGCTGAGGTGCGGTGCGCGCAGCCGATGTTATGAATGCACGAAAACTCGGCATAATTATTTTTTCTTGATAGTCACAGTCAACTCCCTTTCAGTTCGGCGGCAGTAGCCCCGATCGGGTCTTGTGCGGGGGCCCCGGGGACTGACGGCCATGGCACATAGCAGGGAGTCTAGCCTAGGGTCTCACAACGAACGGCCGAGAACCATAATATCACCAGTGGAACCAATCCTATTACAATTATCGCTCCGCAGGTCTGGGAGGAGAAACCGCAATCCGCTCTGCGGTGTCATCATACAAATGCAGCATCATTCCCGACGTCTCAACGATGCGACCGTCGACAGTCGGTGCCACCTTGATGCCGAACTCGGGATGATGCATGTCAAACGGGAGAAAAACCGCAGCGAGGCAATCCGACTTCCCACCAGTGCTGCCTACCTCTACCTGTCCTTTCCTCTACGAGGCAGAATAACTTCCTCCATCTTCCACGGCAGGCTATGCACCTCGCTTGACTTGCCCTTGCAGGTCGCCGTTCGGTACAACGGCAGAGGAATCACTGCCGGAAGCGGCTGCCGTTGCTCGTGCTCCAGAATCCGCATCAGGTCCTCCTTCCTCGAGAATACCGCCACACCCTTCGTCATCTTCAGCTTCGTGTTCCTCGATCGTAAGGTGCACACCTCCTCCGCCACCGGCTGCCGCACCGGAGGCAGAGCCCGCGCTGGTAGTAGTCACGGTAGCAGTGCCGTGACCTGTGTCTCGATGGTGGCTGGACAGGACGCCCCTCACTTTGTCACTCATACGATGAGCAATGACCTCGAGCTCTTTCTGCTGCACCTCCTTGTGCTAGTGCAATGCGATGAATCCATTCGCTACCTCCACCTTGCGGAAATGATTCCGGAGAAGCATGGGCAGTACGGGGGCGTTCTCTAAGTCCACAACTACATTAACTTCCTCGCTGTTGTGGTCAAGCGAAGTGAATCCATCGCCTCCTCCGAACATGTAGTCAGTTGTAGTGACTCGGTAGGTCTTCTCGAGGTCGATCGGTTCTCCCTTCACTTGGATTGATGCCCGGTCCACCCTGCTCCCAGGAGCTTTGCTGGCGTCATACTCGAAATGGATACCAGATACGACGGGGAAGGTACCAGCCGTCTTGGGCACAGAAGCAACGGCATGGTCCAGAGCGTTTGCAAGCAAAGTGCCTGTGATGGACACGGTC
>Ga0136560_1001664_pt1 | contig 11428 bp, 10 predicted proteins | sample AntRauMeHopE1497_FD_104925 | JGI IMG/M metagenome (GOLD analysis project Ga0136560, IMG submission 104925) | Saline lake microbial communities from Rauer Islands, Antarctica - Metagenome Hop E1 #497 | ecosystem: Environmental > Aquatic > Non-marine Saline and Alkaline > Saline | place...
GCCGTAGCTACGGTTTATAATTTTAACGACGGCAAAGGGAAAAAGAAAGAGACAAAAACTCGGGTTTTCATTTGGCAGGAGTATAAATCCGGATTATAGGCTTCCGACAGCTCTTTTAACTTTCCTTGATACACCTTTAAAAATTTCTGCCATCTTTTGGGTTGCTTCGCAATAGTATACCGCACAGAATCCCGAATAAAATGGGTATAATCCGAATACGACCAATCTGGCAGGGAATAGTAAATACCCGCTTTTAGACCTTGGTCACGCAGTGCTTTTACAAAAGGGGACAATACATCTTGTTTCGCCTTTGAATGCTTTGCGGCATTAAAATCGCCGAATTTAGAATCCCATAGCGCAAAGCCATCATGATGTTTTGACGTGATTACCGAGTATTTCGCACCACTTTTTTTTATGAGCTCGGCCCAGGCCTGAGCGTCATAATTTTTGGCGGTAAAGCCGTTGGTCTGTTTCAGATAGTCCGTATGGGAAATATAGCCATTGAAAAACGACCAGGATTCATCGATACCATTAACGGAATATAAACCCCAATGGATAAAAATACCCAGTTTGGCATCTTTGAACCATTGCATTTTTTCCTGTTTCAATTGCACCGGGTCTTTCTGCTGCCCGAAGGCTACAAGATTGATTAAAACGATGCTTATTAAAAATAACATTTTCATAGTTAGATGGATTTGTGAATGTTCGTAACTTCTGAGTGCTACTCAAAAGGTGGAAATTTTTCCCAGTTCCCTTATTTTAAATGTTCCTTAATATAGTTGCCCCATACGTTGTATCCTTCTTTCTTTAAGTGTATCCCATCGCTTGAATAAAGGGCTGGTTTTATAGTACCCGCTGCATCTACAAAGAGTGTTGAAATTTCGTGGTAGGACACTTTACCATCAAAAACTAAACGACCAAGACCTTCATGAACTTTCCTGTATTTTATTCTCCTATCGGAATCGGCCTTTAATCCAGTCGGTAAGGGGCCGAAAAGCATAATTTGAGCCTCAGGAAATTTTGACCGTGCTTCCTTCAATACGAGCTGAATTGCGGCAATAATTTCTTCCGAACTGTCGTCTGTAAAATTATTGACCCCAAGCGTGAGCACCGCCGTTTTTGGTTGCGCCTTTTCATAGCTGCCATTTTGTAAGCGCCACAAAACATGTTGTGTTCGGTCTCCGGAGATACCGGCATTTATAAGGTTCAAATCCGAAAAATAAGAATCTACAGCTTCCTTGCCGCCATAAGACGTAATATGAGGGCGATTACCTATAAAACTTTGGGTGATGGAATTACCAATGAACAGTACATCTACATTTTTGGAAACCAAACAGAGCGAATCTATATCCGAGGCCTGTGTCCACCAGTCAGAACCTTCTGTCCACCCTGCGGCAGAACGATATTCCGCCGAAGGGGTCGGTACCATGGCAAAATTCAATTTCTGTCCTGTAGCCCTGAGGATAAAATCTACGATCAACTTCGGGTTTTTGAGACTATGTGGATGATGTCCGTTATCCGGTTTGTAAATTACCGCTATGTCCCCGCCGTGTTTGCGTATTTCCTTTTCGAACAAAACCGTGTTTTCTGCTATGGGGACCACCTCATCCGTTTCTCCGCATACATGGAGCATAGGAAATCCTCCTTTAGCAATGGATACCGTTTTATGAATAGGGTTTCCTTTAAAATTTCTGATATTGGTATCATTTTTTAGGTCGTACCTCTTTTTAAACACTTCCCAGTCCTTTTGGCTGCCGGCTGCTGTCCCCAAACCTCCGGGCCAGCTTTGTCCATCAAGAACCGGTGCATCGGCATAGATACCCGCCGCTTTTTCCGGGTTCTGTTCCGCCCAATTATACACGATCAGACCACCTCGACTCATGCCTTCCAACACCACTTTTTTTGCAAGTCCGGCTTGGGTCATCAAGGTATAGAAATCATTCCACCTACTAACCGCCTCTTGGTTACCGAACAGATCGGAAACATCACAATACGCTATATGGAAGCCACGCTCCAACAAGGCAATATCCGTCTGTGGTTCATGTCCCCAAAAACGGGCACGTAGCACCCAAGGCATTCCCGCCACCGTTTTCTTTGGGGCAACTATTTTACACGCGTTTCCGTTAAAAAGGAACGACGTTAAGGGAAAACCGCAGAAGTTGGACGTTTCCCCTACCTCAACTGCTTCTTTATTCTTCCAAGCTATGCCCTGCTCCACAGCCGTCATGACAAGGGTCTCGTATAATCGCTGTGCTATCAAGGAAGCCCCTAGTCCGGATGGATGCACTCCATCGGGCAAGAGATCGGATCTATCCACAAACACTTGGTACAGATCTATAAGCTCTACCTTGGTATCGTAGGCTACTGTCTGCATGTTTGGTAGTATCCGTTTTTCAATGACCGGATTCCAAATACTAAGGGAGTCTGTTGTAAATGCTGGAAGTGGTGACAAGAGCACAATTCTAACCTTGCTATTCCTTAGTTTAAAGCTTTCTATTAGTTCTTTATAATCGCTACTAAAATCCTCTAAATAAACTCGGTTAATACCCTTACTATCATTCGTTCCTAGTTTTATAAAAACTACATCGGGAGCAAATTCCAAAGCCTCCTGGTAGGCCTTGGTTTTCCAATAAGGTTTATTGCCTTTTTTTAACAAGGTAGCACCGCTTACCCCAAAATTTTGAACGGTATAAGAGCTTCCCAGTAACTGCTGCAACTGCGCGGGATATGCATTTTTCTCTCTATTAACAACTCCGGAACCGTAGGTAATGCTATTGCCCACACAGGCAATTTTTAGTTGCTTAGCTGCGTGGTTCGCTGTTTGGCCCATACCCAAAATGAAACCGAACAACAGCATAAACAGCGTGGAAAAAAATGTTTTGTATATCATCATAATTATTTTCTACTACTTCTTTGTTCGGTTCTTTTTAGCCTTCCCTCAACCCTCCGAACGGTCAACTATTTACCGCCTGGCGCGCTATTACAAACGGCTTGATCGTTTCGGGCATGCACGCTGTTATTCTTCATCAATGGCCTGGGCATAAAACTTCTGTTACCCTCGTGTAGACATGCGTACGTGGGATTTTTAAAGAACACACTCCATTTGGCCCACAGGGTGCTCAAGGCATGCGGGACATCCTTATTTTTTTGAAATTAAATGCGCTGGAAAATCCCTTACTTCGGCACAACAGACTTGCTCCATAACTTGCTGCAGTTCTGTTTTTAAGAGGGAAATCGTATGATCGCCCCCTTTTTTGCCCAAAGCCGACACCCCGTACATAAAGGAACGCCCCATAAAGGTAAATTTTGCCCCACTGGCCAAAGCTCTTGCCACATCGGGACCGGAGCGTAAGCCGCTATCCATCATCACTGTCATTTTATCCCCATAGGCCTGTGCGATCCTGGTTAGTGGCTTTATGGTGGACTCGCCGGCATCCAACTGCCTTCCACCGTGGTTGGACACTATAATCCCGTCCAATCCCAAGGCCAAGGCCTTTTCCGCATCGGCTTCGTTAGCAACACCTTTTAAGACCAATTTCCCCTTCCACATATCGCGGATAGGTTTTATTTTCTCTTCATTTAAGCGACCCGAAAAAGTGGCATCCATAAACTTGCCCAACTGCTTTAAATCCAGATTTTTGGGCATATAGGGTTTTAGGGTCTCAAAACTAGGTTGGCCTTGTATAAGGGTCTTTATGGCCCATTCCGGTTTCCCCAGAATTTGAAGCATGTTCCTGACCGACATTTTTGGAGGCATGGCCAGCCCGTTACGGATGTCCCGTGGGCGAAAACCAAAGGTGGGTACATCGCATAGGATTACCAATACGGGAAATGCCGCCGCCGCCGCACGTTTTATGATATCGTCCCGTAAGCGATTTTCGGTAGGATGGTATAACTGAAACCAGGCACTTCCTTCGGTAATTTCCGCAATACGTTCTATACTGCTCGTTGTTACGGTACTTAGCACAAAAGGAATATTATGTTCCTTGGCCGCTTTGGCCAAAATCTCCGGAGCATTTGGCCACATTAGCCCCTGCAGACCTATTGGAGCTATCCCAAAGGGAGCGTCATACGTATGCCCGAACAATTCTGTTTTCATGGAAGAACCGCTGTGCTTACTTAAGTAATACGGTAACAGCTCCACATCACGGATTTCCTTTGTATTCTTATGCAAATTCACATCCTCGTTACAGCCGCCGTCCAGGTACTCAAAAGCGAAACGTGGTATTTTTCTTTTCGCCTTTTCCCGCAGGTCGTTTACCGATGGATATGCACTGTTTATTTTGATTTCTTTCTTTTCGTTCGACATAGCCAACTTCTTTGTCCAATTTACAAATTTTGATGCACCAGCACCGATTTTTATTTAAGTTTTATTTTGGGTACTGCCTGCCGATAGTTTCGCATTGCGGTCTCCCGTCCTTACACTTTTAACTTGTCCTTATCCGGTTCGGCCTTAACTAAAAACGGGAAAGTTTTATGGACTTCCATAAGCACAACCAAACCCTTCGCTGCATGATAAATCTCCAAATGTTCAATTTTAGGTTGCGGGATACGCAAGATCATTTTAGCTTATCCTTTTTCATAAAAGGCGGTGTATTCCGCAATCAATTTATATCGCCGTTTACATCAAGCGCAAGACCATAAGGTTTTAACCTTATACCACTGGTTTGGCCATAAAGACCTTATATACCCTATTCCCGTAAAAAGCAATGAACGCAAAGCACAGCAATGGTAGCACAAAGGAGAAATTTACCTCGGTAACGCCCATTATAATCGTATCGTCCACGGCTGTACCACCGGCGTCGATAATCACACCTTGCAGGCCGGGCATTACGGCACCTCCTACAATGGCCATGACCAATCCCGCAGCACCTATTTTGGCTTCCTCTTCATTTAAAGCGTCCAAGGCAACACCATAAATCGTAGGGAACATCAATGACATAAAAAAAGAAGTAGCGACCAAACAGTACAATCCAAGCGTACCCGTTATAAAAATGGTGCCCAAGGTGCATAGTCCGGCCAACAACGCAAAATACATCAATAACTTGCCCGATGATACAAAACGAAGCAGATAGGTACCAATGGCGCGACCGACCAAGAATAAAATAAAGGCCGCAAATTGATAATTGGCAGCGATGTCACTATCAATGGTAATGGCTTCGGCATATTGATAAATGTAGGTCCAACACATGATCTGTGCGCCCACATAAAATATTTGTGCCAATACGCCCATAACATATTTTTTATTGGCGAACAAGGAAGAAAAGGTATGGCCAATACTGGGGATGTTTCCTTCTCCTTTGGCCTGCGGCATTTTACTGATGACGATAAAAATGAATACGGCAATAATAACCAAGCCCAAGATGACATACGGATCGCGAATAACGGCTAGATCCGAGGTTCGGATAAGTGCTTTTTTAGCTTCTGCCAAGCCAGCGTAATTTTCGATATCATCGGATTGTAATCGTTTTAAAACAAACTGCTGCGCCACTAAAAGCCCCAAGATCAAGCCTACCGGATTAAATGCCTGTGCAAAATTCAGGCGTTGGGTAGCCGTTCTGGGGTCGCCCATCGCCAAAATATAGGGATTGGCGGTAGTTTCTAAAAAAGCGAGTCCAAAGGTTAAAACATACAATCCAAGGCAAAAGAACCAAAACTGCTCCGTTACCGCAGCCGGGTAGAACAATAAAGCGCCAACGGCATAAAGTGCGAGTCCTATGAGCACCCCGGCCTTGTAGGAATATTTCCTAACAAAAAGTGCGGCCGGCAAGGCCATACAAAAATACCCGCCGTAAAAAGCCATTTGCACCCAAGAAGCCTGGGCGTTACTCAATTCCAGTACCTTTTTGAACGCCTGTACCATAGGATCGGTCACGGCATTGGCAAAACCCCAAAGCGCAAACAGGGAGGTAATCAGAATAAAGGGTATCAAAACTTTTTTTGATATAACAGCTGGTTTTTGGTTTTCTGGCATAGTCGATTGTTTACATTAAATAGAACGGTCCAGATGGGTATAACCACCATCTACGAAAATAAGCTGACCGGTGGTATGGGACGACTTTTCCGAAAGCAGGAATACCGCCATATCGGCAATTTCCTCCGTAGTTGTCATCCTTGTTTCAAGCGGAATATTTTTGGTGATCTCTTGCAGTTTTGTCTCTGGTTCTTCAAAAGTATGTATCCATCTGTCATATAATGGCGTATAGCATTCTGCAACTATCAAAGCATTGACCCTAATGGAATAGGGCAATAACTCCACCGCCCACTCCCTTGTCAGCGCATTTCTGCCGCCATTGGCCGCCGCATAACCGGAAGTCCCGCCTTGACCTGTAAAAGAGGTCTTGGAACCGATATTCAGAATGGCGCCTTTGCTCTTTTTAAGTTCTGGGAGTGCATAATGTGCCATAAGATAATAATGGGTCAAGTTTTTATGGATGGAGGCTATAAAGTCTTTATAGTTCCCATGTTCCAAACCTACCGAATCATTTACCCCTGCGTTGTTTACCAAGCCGTCTATACGTCCAAAACGGGCTATGCAATCCGCAACCGCTTTTTTACATTCTTCGGGATTGGTCAGCTCCGCAAAGCTAGAACCTACAAGGCCTCCCTGCTTTTCTATTTCGGAAATAGTCTCGGTCATGGTACTTGGATTCCTTCCAATGATAAAGGGTATGGCGCCTTCCCTGGCCAAGGCAACGCTAATGCCCTTACCGATTCCGGCAGAACCTCCGGTTACAATAACCACTTTATCCTTTAGGTTTAAATCCATCTCTTTTACGCTAGGTTCTTTATACTCCTGCCAAATAAAAACCGGGATTTTTGTCTCTTTCTAGGCGCTACAGCATATAAAAAGCTTTGGCCGTATTTCCCATAACGGCTTCTTGTTCAGGTTGACTCAGCCCCTTAATGTACGATTGAACCAGGTCCAAAACCTGTCCGTAATCGCCGGCCAACAAGCACACCGGCCAATCGGACCCATACATAATTCTATCTGCACCAAAAGCATGCAATACCACATCCATGTAGGGCCGGATATCGCTTGCCTTCCAGTTTTTCCAATCGGCTTCCGTTACCATGCCGGAAAGTTTACAACACACATTTTGGTGCTTTGCAAGTGCTTCCATATCTTTTTTCCAATCTGCGATGTTCCCCTTTCTAATGTAGGGCTTTGCCAGATGGTCCATTACAAAGGCTTGTTCCGGAAATTGGTTCACTAATTGAATACTCGCCGCCAACTGATTGGGGTAGATCAAAATATCATACGTTAAGTCGTACTGCCGTAATTGGGAAATACCGTATTGAAAGGACTTTTGTAGCATAAATTCAGGTACCTCGCCCTGTAAAATATGCCGTACGCCCTTAAAATTCGGATTGTTGGCGTAAAACTGTAACCGCTCCCCAACATTCTCGGCACAGAGGTCTACCCAACCTACAACACCTTTGACAAAATCATTTTCAGCAGCCAAGCCCAACAGAAAATCCGTTTCTTCTTCCGATTGATCGGCCTGTACGGCAACACATCCATCAATAGCATTCCCGACCAATGGCGTAAGTAGGTCTTCTGGCAAGAAATCCCTGCGTATAATTTGCATGTCATCCGTAATCCAACTATTGCGAACAGTATCATATTTCCAAAAATGTTGGTGGCTATCTATTCTCATTATATATATGCTTTAGCCTTTTGTTTGGAAATCCCCAATCCTTCAATACCCAATTCTACAACATCTCCAGGTTTCAGATATTTTGGAGGATCAAATCCAAGTCCTACCCCAAAAGGCGTCCCGGTAGAAATAATATCCCCGGGCAACAGCGTCATGTACTGACTGATGTAGCTTACCACTTCCTGAACATTAAAGATAAAGTCGGACGTAGAACTGTCCTGTACCATGTCGCCATTCAGCTTTAACCACAAGTGAAGATTGTTGGGGTCTTTGATTTCATCCTTGGTAGCAATAAATGGCCCTAGGGGAGCGAAGGTATCACAACCTTTACCCTTGCACCATTGTCCTTCCATTTCTATCTGAAAGGCGCGTTCGCTATAATCGTTATGCAAGACATATCCAGCGACATGATCAAAAGCGTCGGCTTCGGAAACATAAGACGCCTTTTTACCGATGACAATGGCAAGTTCTACTTCCCAGTCCGTTTTTTGGCTTCCCTTGGGAATGACCACATCATCGTTAGGCCCCACAATAGCCGAGGTAGATTTGAAAAATAAAACCGGTTGCTTGGGCACGGCCATCCCACTTTCGGCGGCGTGTTGAGCGTAGTTGAGTCCCACACAAACTATTTTTGAGGGGCGCGTCAAGGGTGGCCCCAAACGCACGGAATCGGCCACCGTAGGACATTCCGCTTGGTGCTTCTTTAGCCAATCCTTCAATCTGGAGATGCCATCACCTCCAAAGAATACCTCCGTATAGTCCTGACCGAATGCGCTAACATCCAACCTTTGTCCGGTTTCTAATTGTATTCCGGGCTTTTCTTGGCCCGCGGCCCCAAATCGTATAAGTTTCATAAATTATGATGGTATTTTAATTCTTAATTTCCGTTCAGTTTTATAAATCCCCCATCGATAGGGAAATCTGTTCCGGTGATAAAAGCCGCTTCATTGGAGCACAGGTACACGGCCAAATTGCCTATTTCCTCCGTTTTTCCCATGCGCCCTATGGGCTGCGTCTTGGACAACTTCTCAAAGGCTTCCGCTTCCTTGCCGGGATAGTTTTTGGCGATAAACCCATCTACAAAAGGGGTATGTACCCGTGCCGGCGAAATACTGTTACAGCGAATGCCGTACTGCAAATAATCCTTGGCCACGGAATAGGTCATGGTTAGCACGGCGCCTTTGGACATGGAGTAGGCAAAGCGGTCGTTGAGGCCCACACTGGAAGCAATGGATGCCATGTTAATAATGACCCCGCCGCTGTCCTTCATAAAGGGCATTACACAATGAATGCCGTTATATACGCCCTTCACGTTCACATTATACAAACGGTCCAAATCTTCCTCCTTGGTATTTTCTACATTTCCTACATGGGCTATTCCGGCATTGTTGACCAGAATATCAATAGTGCCCTCTTTGGCAATCTTTTCAATGGTATCCTGCACTTGCTGCTGTTTGGAAACATCGCAACCATGGGCATCCGCGAGAAAACCCCTATTTTTAATTTCGTTTACCGTAGTGGTCGCAGATTCCTTGTTCATTTCCAAAATATGCACCCTTGCCCCTTGCTCCGATAGGGCCTCTGAAATAGCCCTGCCAATGCCACTTCCACCCCCTGTTACGATCGCGGTCTTTCCTGTTAGATCAAATTTCATGTATGCTGATTTGTGTGTGCCGTTAGTTCTTCCTTCCAAATTTTACCTGTGTTGAAATTATAATCCCTTAGCGATTTGGGTTTCATGGTAATGCTATATCCGGGTAATGTTGGTGGCATGTATGCGCCGTTCCTGATGACAACGGGATCCAGGAAATGCTCGTGCAGGTGGTCTACGTACTCTATGATCCTATCCTCTAGATTACCACTAATGGCTATATAGTCGATCATGGATAAATGTTGTACATACTCGCAAAGTCCTACGCCTCCCGCATGGGGGCATACAGGAACCTTAAATTTGGCCGCCATAAAAAGGATGGCCAACACTTCATTGACCCCTCCTACCCTACAGCTATCTATCTGGCAGATACCGATAGCATCCGCCTGCAGCAACTGTTTAAACATTACCCTATTCTGGCAATGTTCCCCAGTGGCCACTTTTATGGGCGCTATTGCCCGTGCAATGGTTGCATGGCCCAAAATGTCATCGGGACTGGTAGGTTCTTCTATCCAATAGGGATTAAATTGCTTTAAGGCTTCCATATTGCTAATGGCCTCCCCCACATCCCATTTTTGGTTGGCATCCATCATCAGGCGCAGATCGGCACCTATTTCTTCACGGATGATGGCAGCGCGCCTCATATCGTCCTTTAGGTCCGAACCTACCTTTATTTTCATGTGGTCAAAACCGGCCTTTTTGGCTTCTTGACAAAGTCTGCGCATCTTTTCGTCCGAATAGCCCAGCCAACCTGCCGATGTTGTATAGGCACGGTAGCCGTTTTTTTCCAGATAGGCTATACGTTCTTGCTTGGTAGCTTCATTTTTTCTGAGCATTGCCAGTGCTTCCTCTTTGGTAATGGCATCTGTGATATAGGTAAAATCCACACAGGAAACGAGTTCCTCCGGCGTCATATCCGCCAATAGCTTCCAAAGCGGTTTCCGTGCTACTTTGGCATATAGGTCCCAAACGGCATTCACAATAGCGGCCGTAGCCAAATGGATGACGCCTTTGTCCGGGCCCAACCAACGCAATTGACTATCGCCAGTGATCATCTTCCAGAAAGCACCCATATCATTTGTGAAACTTTCCAAGGTCTTGCCTTTTACCAAATAGGCCAATGAATGTAGGGCCGCCACACAGAGTTCATTGCCCCTGCCTATGGTAAAGGTCAACCCGTGACCTTCCAAAGCATTTGGGTCGTCTGTTTTAAGGATAACGTAAGCTGCCGAATAATCCGGATCTGGATTCATGGCGTCCGACCCGTCCAAGGTCCTACTTGTGGGAAAACGGATATCTTTTACCAGAACATCCGTAATGGTTATTTTATGGGCGTTCATTCACTTTTTTTTTCAAATGTAATACAGAAAAAAATAGCCTACTACCTGAAAAAATACAAAAACACATACTATTTTTGCCCGAGAGTCCACTTTCTTTAGTATTTGGTGTAAAATCCAATAGGCTAGTAGTTGGTCTATTTGGCAATCGCTTTAAATGGACACATCAAGCTTGAGTTTTGCTCCCAAAATTCAAGTCAAGGAGGAAAAGGGTTAAAAAGCTAAAAATTTCTGATTCGAATATTTTTCAAATAGGGGTAAATCAATATTTTAAAAATTATAAAATATTGAATCTTTACCCATCATAAACGTATGCGCCTTTTCGGAGTGGACTCAAAGTTTTTAAAATCAACAAGGGAAGTTTCGAGGATTCAACCTATATACTCCCCTAAAAAAGTGGGACTACCCTGCCCGCTTTAGCTACCTAGTACACACATCTCTTAGAGGTATCGTTACTGCTAGGAATTAGTCCTCCCTTCAGACGCTTGCCTCCGACGAACGAAGTATGAGTGAGAGGAAGGCACAAGTGGCCTCGCTTTATCGGGGTCGGCGGATTTGACCGCGTACTGATTTGCCGGACGGCGTCCCCATCAAAATGGCGTTTGAGCAAGTTTGTGGGTCAAACTCCCCATCCGCTACAGACAGACACCCCTCTTCGTCTGAAGAGGGGAGCTTTTAAAAACTCAACCAAATATTTGTGTGCACAGGGTAGCCGCCTTAGGCGGATTCAACAAACTGCCCTAAATGCGTCGCAGTTCCCAAAATGTCGGGGTGTAAAA
>Ga0136560_1001666_pt1 | contig 11427 bp, 7 predicted proteins | sample AntRauMeHopE1497_FD_104925 | JGI IMG/M metagenome (GOLD analysis project Ga0136560, IMG submission 104925) | Saline lake microbial communities from Rauer Islands, Antarctica - Metagenome Hop E1 #497 | ecosystem: Environmental > Aquatic > Non-marine Saline and Alkaline > Saline | place...
ACGAGTGGATCGCGTGGGACGTCCCGAGGCTGCTGGCGCGGGCGGGAGCCGTCGCGGCCGTCGCCGGCGGGGACGGGGAGGATGGGAGCGGCGGGCTCGGCGGGCGGGCGGAGCCGGAGGCAGAGCCAGTCGCGGAGCCGGGGGCGGGGCCGAAGGCGAAACCAGAGGCGGCCGAGGCCGATGCGGCCGCGGGGCCGGGGGACACGAGCGGGCGCGCGCCCCCTGCCGCGGCGGCCCTGGCGTCGCTCCGCGCCGCGTGCGCCGAATGGCTCCCCGCCATGCCCGGGTCCGCGTCGAGCGCGTCGCTGCTCGCCGCCTCCCGCGCCGCGCAGGACGACGGCCGGGCCCTCTTCGGCGAAACGTTCGTCCGGAGCGCGGGGAGGAAGTTCTCCGCCGCGCTGGTGCTCGCCGCGGCCGCCTCGGCCCGGGGAGAGCACGCCGGCGTGGAGGAGGTGGCCGCGCTATGGCTCAACCTCTCCTCGTCCCTGCTGCGGAGGGCGTCGGGCGGCGGGTCCGGGTCCAACGCGCGGCTCTGCGCGAGGGCCCTGCTCGCCGCGTCGCTCGCCCTGGACGCCCTGTGCGACGGCGCCGCGGCGGCCGGGACCGGCGGCCTGGCCGACGGCTCGTCGCAGGCCGCCCCGTCGGCGGCGTCGAGGGGCGAGGCGGACGCGGTCCTCAGCCTTCCGCTCCCCGGCCGGTGGCTCCCCGTCGTCGTGGCCTCGACCCTCCCCCGGATGCGCGCCGAGGCGGCGTCAGGGGCGGCGCCGCGGGACTCGGGGGAGCTGCAGGCCGCGAGCAGGGCGGGGAAGGCGCTCGCGGGGGCGGTGGCGGCGCGGGGGCCGGGGGGGCACCGCCTGGCGGTGAAGGCGCTGTTCCGGGCGGGCCAGGCGCTGGCCGAGGCGGGGGCGCTGCGGCAGGGTGCGGCGTGCCTCCGGGGCGCGCTGGTGATGTGCAGCCTGTGGGTGCGGGGCCCCGCCGCTGCGTCGGTGAGCGCCGCCGAGTTCGACGGTCTGGCCTCGGCGAGGCGCATCCGCCGCGAGCTCAAGCGCGTCAGGCGCACGGCGTCGGCCATCGGGGCCTTCTGACGTCATCGGCGCACGGCGTCGGCCATCGGGGCCTCCTGACGTCATCGGCGCATCACGAGGCCTCTGGCACCGCCGGCCTCGCAGCGGACAGGCGGGCCGGCGGTAAGCGCGCGCGTGTGTGACACCGCTTGGTCCGGGTGTTGCGCGGCGCGACACCGCCGCTTCGCTTCGCCAACCACGGCCGAGCGCCCACGCAACCGGCTCACACCACAGCGCCCCTGGCATGCCGGCTCACACCGGAGCGCCCCTCGCGGAACGAATCTCCGCTCACTGGCTCTTGTCAACGGCGCCGCTCTGCTCCACGGCGGTGCGGAGCTCGGCGACGTCGGCCACCCGGGCAGAGCCGGGCCGCGCGCTGATGAACGCCGACTCGTCGCCGGCCCCGCCGGCGTGACGGCGCGACCTGACGCTGTTCGACACGTACAGGACGAAGAGTGCCTTGACAGAGCCGCTGAGGAGGCCGAGGAGGGTGCTGACGGCGACGTAGCCGACCACGACGGCGCTGAGGGCGGTGGCGCCGAGGAGGAGGCTGGAGCCGGGGGAGGCGGGGGGCACGAGGAGGGCGACGGCGAGGCCGGCCGCGGCGCCTGCGAGCCCCGCGCCGACGAGGCCGAGGAGCGTGAGGGCGAAGACGGCGAGGTCGGTGAGCCAGTCGTTGACGACGGCGCCGAGGACGCCGTCGAGGCTGGATAGGGCGTATACGGCCCGGCCGGCGTCCGCGAAGCCCAGGGTAGCCTTCCCCCGGGCGGTGCCGATGACGGCGAAGAGGTAGGAGTTGTAGTACTCGACCCATCGCCGGGCCACGGCGATGAAGGAGCCGCAGCAGAGGGCGCAGCAGTTGACGCCGCCGTCGCCGTCGCGGGCGCAGCTGCGGAGGAGAGCCTCGAGGACCCGGAGGAGGGCGACGACGAGGGACGCGCAGCTGACAGGGCCGAGGGCGGACCACTGGGCCCACTCGCGCGCCCGCTGCACGGGCATGCCCTCGGCCTTCCAGTTGGACGGCGCGGGGGTGCCGCCGGACGCGACGTCGTCGGCAAAGACGTTCCCGGCGGCGGACGCCGCGGCGGCGCCGGTCGCGGGGGCCCGGAGGACGACGGCCGCCTCGCCCGCGGCCCACCAGAGGGCGGTGACGCGGGCGGTGGTGACGGCCACGACGTTAGAGACGACGCCGACCACCCAAACGAGGGCGAAGAGGAGCACGATGGCGGAGAACGTCACAAACCCCGTCACCCACGGGTTTGCCGCCTGCGAGCCCTGGCCGAGGGCCAGGACGCCAAGCATGGCCTGCGCCCACACGACCGCGAAGAGGATCTGGACCATGACGGCGCCCGCGCCGGTGGCGATGAGGCCCGAGAACTCCTGCAGCACCCTGGACCCTGCGGCCACGAACGCGCGCGCCAGCCGGATGCGCCCGGCCATGCAGAGCATCGTCGCGGCGAGGATGGCCGTGCACAGGAGGAGGATCAGGCCGATGACGATGTTCCTGGCGGCGAAGCTGGCGATTGTCGCGAGGAGCAGCACCGCGACGGTGGTCCAGACGCCGAGATCCACGATCATCGGGCCAGCGCACGCCACGATGCTGTACACCGCCCACGCGGTCGCAAGCCCGACGGACGACCCCGTGGCCACGGCAACGACGATGTGCCAGGCAGCCACGCCGTTCGCGCTCAGGGCTGCATTCCCCTGCGCCGAGGCCGAGCGGGCCAGGAGCAGGTCAATGCCGCCGGACATGTAGCCATAAATCCCGAGGCCGATGGCCAGGGCCGTCACGACCGCGACGGTGGCGAGGAACGCGGCACGCCAGCCCTGGTCGGGGTCGTCGCCAGTCTTGCTAGTGCCCCAGGCGAAATGGTCGCCGCCAACGATGCCCGTTTCCTTGTCCGGCTTGGCCATGAGCGCGGCGGACTCCTCGTCCGTGGACGGGAACGCCAGGCTCGAGCCGTCGTCCTGCGCGGGTTGGGCGAACCACGCTCGCGGTTCCCTGGCGCAAGCGGCCGCGGGCGCAGACTGGCCGGCACCTGGCACCGCCATCTTACCTCCGCGCGAGATCCCATCACAACGGTCCGGCTTTCCGCGCAACGGGTGCCAGGGGGCGCGCGAGAGTGCGAGGTGCGGCGGCGCTCGATCAGTTGTCATTCTTGCGACTGCGGCCGTTCCTGAGTTCAGCCTCGAATCACATCCTCCCGCGGTCCTCCTCTGCGTCGTCCGCGACCTCTTCCGCGCTGTGCGACCGCACCAGCAGCGGGTCGTCCGGCCGGCCGCCGACGTGCGCCCCCGGGGCCGCGGGGGGCCGGAGGCCGGGGAGCTGCGACCCGGCGGGAGGCGGCCCGGCCGGGGGGCGCACCCGCTCACCCGCAGCGGCGCGCAGGGTCACGCCGGGGTCCGGGCCGCCGTCCCCGACCGCTGACACCGCGCTGACCCGGGCGCCGTCGTCGTCGCGGACGGGGCGCCCCGGGTCGGTGGTCCGGCCGCCGCGGCCGCCGCCCGTCGACCCCGCCCTGGACGACGACGGCGACGTCATGCGGCTCCCGGCGTGGCTCAGAGGGTCGCCGCGCCCCGACCGGGCAGCGGCGGCCGCCCCCCCACGCCCGTCCTGGTCCTCGCCCTCCTCGTCCTCCTCGTCGCCCGTCTGGCCCTCCGTCGCCGAGTCCTCGACGCTCACGCCGTACCTTCCGGCCGCGCCCCACCCGTCCCTGCTGCCCCCGGGGCCGCCCAGCACCACCACCTGGCCGCCCGTCCCTGATGCGTAGGCGCTGCGGCCGTACGTGCGGACGCCGCCGCCGCCGGGCGCGCCGTACACCACGCGGACTCGCCTCTGGTCCGTGTCCGAGGACGACACGTCGCTCTCCCCGCGCCTCGACGGCCGCCCGCGGGCATCCCCCGCGGCACGAGCCGCACGCACGCCCAGCGACGCGTCACGGTCGCCGTCCCCGGCAAGGTCGGCCTCGAGCTCTCGCTTCAGCCGCTCCAGCGCCTCGATCTGCACGTCCGTCGCGTCCATCTCCTGCCGGAGCTCGTTCCTACGGTGCTCCTGCAGACACAACGGGCGAGAGGGCCGGTTGGGGAGTGGCACGAATTCGTGCGCGCGCAGGGGTTTGGCCAGTGGCGGAAAAAAAAACGGTCGTGGGAGGCAAGCCCCTTTCCGCTCCCATCCGCGCGCCCCAGTGGTGCATGTGCGAGCTCACTCTCTTGGTCCGCTTCCGCTTGAGCGCCTCGAGCTTGGCGTAGGCCTCGGCAACCCGAGACTCGAATGCGGCGGCGCGGTCCCTCAGCGCGACGTGGCTGCGGGGTCAGCACCGGGCGCGGGGTGGTCGGGGCGGTGCCCCCTGGTGTCTCAGCGTATGGAATGTTGCGCTCGCCGGCGGCTTACCTCGCTTCGACATACTGCAGGGCGAGCGAGGCCATGAGCTGCGCGTTGGCAACGGCTGCCTCCGCCACCCTGTCGCCCTCTGGCGCGCCCGGGTCCATTTCCAGGCCCCGGCAGCCGATGCACAGGTCGTACACGTCGAGCGCGGCGTCGACGTCCGTGCGCTCGATGACATCGTCCGGATCGGCGGCGGCCTCGATTCTCCCGCGCGGCGCCATTCCACGGGGCACCCGCAGCGGCACGACCGACACGTCAGTCGGTGCTGCCATGGCAGGCGTGTGCGTGCGCGCTGGTTTGTGCGCGCGCGCGGGCGCGGCAGAGCGTGGGGCGGGGAGCATGCCGCGACCCTTGTTTCGGCGTCGAGCCTCGGCGTCACACAGGCGCGCGCTCCGCCTCCCCGCTGGGCTCAGCCCTCGAGGGCCTCCGAGCCGGAGATGATCTCCGTCAGCTCGGTGGTGATCTTGGCCTGGCGGGCGCGGTTGTAGATGAGGGTGAAGCGGTCGACCATGTCGCCGGCGTTGGTGGAGGCGTTGTCCATGGCGGTGACGCGCTGGCTGATCTCGCAGGCCTGGGACTCGAGGAGAGCGTAGAAGAGGGAGCCGCCGACGGCGTACTCCATGAGGTTGACGAGGGCCTCCTCGTTGTTCTCCGGCTCCACCTCGTAGCCCTCGAACTTGGAGGGGAGGGTGCCGACGGGGAGGCCGGCGATCTGGGGGAAGTGGTAGCGGACGTTGTTGAAGGTGGCGGCGTTGACGAACTCGTTGAAGGCGAGGGTGAGGGTGTCGAACTCGCGGCTGACGGCGCGCTCGGCGATGGCCGAGGCCGTCTCGAAGATCGGCTCCTTGTCGAAGACGCCGTCGATGGACATCACCGTCTCGTCGGCGAGCTCGCGGGTCAGGGAGAGGCGGCCCTTCTCGCCGCAGACGAGGAGGGAGACCTCCTCGCCGGCGGACTTGAGCTGGTCGACGTAGCGCACCACGGCGCGGGACATGGACGAGTTCACGGGGCCGCAGAGGCCGCGGTCCGTCGTGAGCACGACGAGGAGGCGGCGGTGGCCCTCCACCGTCTCGACCTTCTCGGCGGCGGCGAAGTCGTCGTCCGACACAAACACCTCGCGCGTGGCGATGGCCTGCAGCAGGGACGCGCCGAAGGCCTTGGCGGCCGACAGGGAGTCCTCAGCGGCCTTGAGCTTGGCCGAAGCCACAAGCTTCATCACACCGGTGAGCTTGGCCACGTTGGCCGTCGCCTTGATCCTGTTCTTCACTGCGAGCATGCGGCGGCAGCGAGGACGTCCCGGGCGGCAGTGGCAACACCACCGGCACATCGCGAGGCACAAACCGTGGCAAGAGCTGGTCCGCAAGCCTGCTCACGGGCGGACAGGGACTCGGCGTGGCGGACCTGGGCGCCGGAGACAACATCGACGGCCCTGCGCGGCGAGCCAAGGGAGAGCGGGGCAGCGGGGAGGTGAGCAGGAGCACCGGGGGCAGCGGCTTCAGGGACCATACGCCCCAGGAGCACCACGGCCTGGGGCCGGGACGGGGCGATACCGGAAAAACAAGGCAGCCGGGCCAGCGCCCCCGGGCTTCAACGTCGTTGCCGCGGCCAGCCGCTCAGGGACACCCTTTCCGGCCCAGACCGTCCTAGTCCAGGACAACGGCACATCCCGCATCCCCCCGGCGGTGCTTGCTGTCGGGCAGGCGGGGGACCTGGCGTGTGCAAGGCGCCGTTCTCGTTTTCGCCCGCCCCGATCTCTGGACACCTTCGCGCCGCCCCCAGCCCAGCTGGGCCGCACCCGATGCGCGCCCGGCCCGGCCTCAGGGGCACTGGTGCCTTCAGACACCGAGCGCCGCCGGCTATCGGCGCGGTGCGGTCCAGAAGCGGCTGGGTGGGGGCAAGGATGCGCCACGACGCGGGCGAAAGGTACGAGGCGGTGCTGACGCGCGCTCCGGGCGCGGGTCTCGGGGCTCACTGGACCGCGGGAGCCATAGCCCGGGCAAGGCTGGTCGAACGGGCAAAGGCGCGGGCCGCGACCGCCATTGCAGTCTCGCGTCGGGGCGTGCGAGAGGCTGGCCTCGACGTCGGGCAAGATCCGGCCGGCCCCCGGCCAGCAGAGCCAACAGGCCTATCGTTCGAAGAGCGGCGGTTTGTCAAGCACTCCCTCGTGCTCTCAGGCCCCGGAGCGGGCAGACCCACGAGCGCCCCAAGCGTACTGCCGCAACCATGGCTACGGCCTCTGCGTCGTCATCCGTCTCGGCGAGAGCCGCGGCATCAGCAGACAAGCTTGCCGACGATGTGAGCCTTGACTGTGGCACTGGTGCCGCGCCCTCCCTGGCCAGCGGCGCACCCAGGCCGGCGGGCTTGACGCCGTTTGCACATCCCATATGCAATCATGCATTGAGGGCCCGATGCGCGGCGCGTCCCGCGGCCAGGGGCGCCAGCCCGAGGCCATGCTGGATCAGCGAAGTTGGTGCGAACCGCCTCGCCCCCGTCCCCGCCGCCACCCCGCCGCCCCTCCCCTCGCCATTGCTCCTCACCATCGCAGGGGCTCGTTGTCCAGAACCTTGCGACGCTGGATCCGGCCACTTTGACCCCGGCAAGCCGCGAGGTCATCTCCAGGCAAGCCACAATCAACATCGGCACCATTGGGCACGTGGCCCACGGCAAGAGCACCATCGTCAAGGCCATCTCCGGCGTCACCACCGTCAAGTACAAGCGCGAGATGGCCCGCAACATCACCATCAAGCTCGGGTACGCCAACGCCAAGATTTACCGCAGCGCCGACGCTCCTTTCATCTACACCGCCCGCGGGTCGGCCCATCCGGACGACTTTGACATGACAGACGACGAGGGCAACTCGAGGTCCATGACGCTCATCCGTCACGTGTCCTTCGTGGACTGCCCCGGTCACGACATTCTCATGGCGACGATGCTCAACGGCGCCGCGGTCATGGACGCCGCCCTCCTCCTCATCGCTGCCAACAAGGCGTGCCCCCAGCCCCAGACACTGGAGCACCTCGCGGCCGTGGAGATCATGCAGCTCCGCCACATCATCGTTGTGCAGGTGAGACCCAGCCGCCGCGCCGCACCCCGGATCTTTCTCCGCTGCCAATGATTTTGTTATCCCTGTCCTAGGCGGGAGCGTCACGGCTCCAATGCAATGCTGATACCTATGTGAAACCTGAGGCCACGAAACGCGGAGACCTCGCGGGCGGCGTCCGGAGAGGCACGAGGGTCCGTCCATGACGGGCCTGCCCTCTTCCAGACTTCGCCCGCGGAGTCCTTCTCCTTTCGTGGCGGATCCATGAGCTGCTGTGGGTGTCGCGCTGCGACTCTCTCCCTGCCCCGTCCGTCACCCCTCCCGGTCCGCAGAACAAGATCGACCTGGTGAAGCCCGAGGAGGGCATGGATCACTACGCCCAGATCAAGGACTTTGTCAGCGGCACCATCGCCGAGACGGCCCCCATCGTCCCGGTGTCCGCCCAGCTCGGCTACAACGTCGACCTCGTCTCCCAGTTCATCGCCCGCAAGGTCCCCACGCCTCTCCGCGACTTCCTCTCCACGCCCCGCCTCTTGGTCATCCGCTCGTTTGACGTCAACAAGCCGGGCCACGACGCCTGCAGCGTCGAGGGCGGCGTTGCCGGCGGCTCCATCCTCCAGGGCGTGCTGCGCATCGGCGACGAGATCGAGGTGCGCCCCGGCATCGTCCACAAGGACGCCAAGACCGGCAAGGCTACGTGCCGCGTCATCCACAGCCGCATCACCAGCCTCAAGGCCGAGAAGAACACCCTCCAGTTCGCCGTCCCCGGCGGCCTCATCGGCGTTGGCACTCTCATCGACCCCACCCTCACCCGCTCCGACCGCCTCGTCGGCCAGGTCCTTGGCCTCCGCGGCTCCCTCCCCAGCGTCTTTACGTCCATCAAGGTCAGCTTCAGCCTCCTCCGGCGCCTCCTCGGCCTCTCCGCCCTCGGCGGCAAGAAGGTCAAGGTCGCCAAGCTTACCAAGGGCGAGGCCCTGATGGTCAACGTTGGCTCCACGTCGACCGGCGGCAAGGTGCAGTCGGTCAAGGGCGGCACCGCAGTGGTGGAGCTGGTGCAGCCCGTCTGCACCACGGTGGGCGAGAAGATCGCGCTCTCCCGCAAGGTGGAGAAAAACTGGCGCCTCATCGGGTGGGGCGAGATCGCCGCCGGCACCGAGGCCGAAGTGGACGCGAGGCCGCCCAACGTGGCGAGCATCCCTGCCTCGCTCTGAGGCGGTGGTTGAGGGCACGGTGCTGGACTCGTGCTAGGCGGCCGATGACCCGCGGACCCGGACGCTCGCTGTTCCATCTGGAGACAGGCTCCGGCCTCTTGTGCCTCGCCTCCCCCGACACCCTGCCGTGAAGGCATGGTCGTGAGGGGGAGGGGCGAAGCCGAGAGCGCCGGAGCCGTCACCGGAAGGTCACAGCGCGCGTCCGTTTGCCCGCGGTCGAGCCCCCTCAACGTTTGCATAGATGATCCCAATTGGTTTTTAAACTGTTGATCCCGCAATAGCAAGTGTGAGTGCGCAACGCACACCCACTTACAAGTGATTGCCCTCATTCTTGCCTCAACCGCGGAACGCATCAGTCACAGCGGCCGCCATGTTCCCCACGCTCCCGCGCCTGGGGATGTCAATGCGAGACGGCGACTCCGTCTCCTCCTCGTCGGACTCTGAGTCGCGCCGGCGCCTGGAGGAGCCGCCCCGGCTGGACCTGTCCTCGCGCCGCAGCGGCGAGGGGTCGGGGCGTCCCTGGCCCCGCGAGGAACGCACGAGGGCGTCAGCGGGGCCCGGCGATGCGCCGCCGCCCCCGGCTGACAGGTGCCGCGACGAAGCGCCCCCCGACCCGATGCTCCGCAGCTCGTCGCGGGGGATGGCCATCACCCCGGCGTCCAGCATCGTGTACGTGGCCATCCCTCCGCCCATCACCCCGGCCGGGGCGGCCATGGCCAGGCCCTCGGCGGCCCGCCGCTCGTCCGCGCTCCGCCTTTGGCCCACGCGCTCGTCCACCACGGCGTCGGCAGACCGCGCAACGCCCGAGACGAGGCGCGCGAGGCCCTGCGGCAGCACCGCGCGCGTGGCAGCGTCCAGGGCGGCACGCACGCCCTCTGCGAGGAGCCGCTTCGCCCCAGTCGCGTCCTCGTGCAGCTCCGGCATGCCGTCCCCGCCATGGCTCGCGGACGTCGACAGGTCCCCATCGTCGCTCTCCGTGCTCGATGACGGGCCCTGGCCGGGGCGCAGTCGCCGCCGCGTGTCCCCGTCGCGACCGTCCGACTGCGACGCGTCCGAGGCAGAGCTGCCCCGCCGGCCGCCGCGGCGGTCCCTCCCGGACCTGACCTGCCCAGGAGCCTTCCCGCCGCGGCGCCGCCCGGCGTCGAGCCGGCCCCGCTCGCTGTCCCGGTCGTCGGTCAGGTCCACGTGGCCGCCGCCCGACGCCTCCGACCCGCTCTCCAGCGTGTCGAACGCCACGTCGGCGGCCCGCTCCATGCCGTCGGTCCAGTCGCGGGCACGCCCCATCGCCGCCACGACGACGTCGGCGCCGACGTCGTACAGGGACACGCGAGAGGCCACGCCATGGGAGCCGCCGCCGGCCCCGCCGGAGCGCTGGCCCCGCCTGGGGCGCTCCGAGGCGGCGCCCGTGCTGACGACGATGACCACGGTGCGCCCGACGCCGCCCGTCGCCATCTGCCGCAGCGCCTCCACCGCGGCGAGCGGCCCCACGGCGATGTGCGGCTCGTCGGCGAGCTGGATGGCCAGGGCGGAGTTGAGGCGGCCGCCCATGCCCCGGGAGGCGAAGCCCCCCGCGACGACGCCGTCGGCGGGCGTGATGGAGTCGGGCCCGTCGGCGCTGCGCGGGGAGCCGTCGGACGCGCCGCTCATAGCCGACGGCCCGATGGTGGAGCCTGAGCCGTCGGTGCGGTGCGAGGTATCGGAGAGGTCGATGTCTGAGTAGACGCGCTCCGCGCCGAGCATGGTGCCGAGGGTGGCGGCGGCGGGGGCGGCGGGGGCGGCGAAGGGCGCCACGGCACCCTGGCGGTGCCGCTCGATGACGTTGGCGACGCGCGCCCCCTCGTCGAGCTCGGGCCGCTCGCAGGCGTGGAAGAGAGCGTCGTCGGTGATGACGACGGCGTGCACGAGGGAGCCGCCGTGCGCTGCGCGGACGCGGCCGACGTCCCCCGGCCGGAAGGCGAAGCGGACGTCGACGCCCATGCCGCGGGCGGACTCCGTGTCCCGGATGTGACCCGCCGCGGCGGCCTGCCGGCTCGCGCTGTGGTCGACCACCACCACGTTGAGGCGGAGGCGCTCTTCCCGGGCCATGGCGGCGGGGAGCACGCCGGAGAGGATGGCGGGGGCCGTGAGGGCCGCGACCTGGCGCAGAGCCGCGAAGAGCTCCTCCCCGCAGGGGCCGGTGACCTCGCCCGAGGCGTCGATGACGTCAGCGACGTCGATGGGGCGCTGCAGCTCGCGCTCCTCGGCCGCGAGGGCGGCCACGATGGCAGAGGTGCCGGGCAGGCCGAGCGGGATGCCCGCGCGGGAGCCCTCCTCGCCGGCGGCGATACCCGCCTCGGCGTCCTTGATGGCGCGGTTCTTGCGGGCCTCGAGGTCAGCCGCCTCGGCGGCGCGGCGGTCGAGATACTCACGGATTACGACCCAGCGGAGGTGCCCTGCGCAGGCCGGGGTAAGGATTGGGGGGGGCGAAGGCGTCGGTGTCGGCTCGGGTGGCATGGTCAAGCGTGGGCGCTCGCCATGTCTGGGCGGTGGGCGGCAGGCGCGTGCTCACAGCTGGCGTAGGAATAGGCGTTCTTGGCGACGAGGTCAGCGAGGGCGTGAGCGAGGGCGCTGCCCGCGGCGCCGAGGGAGCCGAAGCCCTCAGCGCCCACGGAGAAGAGCACGGGGAAGGCCACCCAGCTGCGGTGCGCGACAAGGAGGGAGGGAGGGAGGGAGGGAGGGAGGGAGGGC
>Ga0136560_1001667_pt1 | contig 11423 bp, 5 predicted proteins | sample AntRauMeHopE1497_FD_104925 | JGI IMG/M metagenome (GOLD analysis project Ga0136560, IMG submission 104925) | Saline lake microbial communities from Rauer Islands, Antarctica - Metagenome Hop E1 #497 | ecosystem: Environmental > Aquatic > Non-marine Saline and Alkaline > Saline | place...
CGGCCACCCCTCCTCGCCGTCCTCGCCGTCCCTGAACTCGTCCGGCCACCCCTCCTCGTCGTCATCCTCCCCGTACGGCTCTACCATGTGGCGCAGCCTCAGGTGCCTGGGCGGCTGCCGCAGCCGCATCGGCGTGTCCGGCCTAACATAGGTCGTCAGGCAGACGCGCCGACGCCACAGCCGCCCGGCCTCGTCCGCCTCCACCCACGCGCCTGGCGGCCTGGGACGGCCTTCCATGGCCCCCATGCGCCTCACCACGTCGGGCACGTCGAGAGCGTCGCCCGTGACGAGCTTCTGCGGCGGGGCGGGCGCCACGTCCGGCGCGGCGACGGCGTCCGGCAGATCGTCCGCAGAGAGCCGGCGCGACGGGACGCCGGGCGTGGACATCCGCCCAGGGCGGTTGGGCCGGCGGGCGATGGACTTGACGGACTCTGCGCTCAGGCCGAGGGCGACCAGGTGGGTGACGGAGGAGCGAGCGACGCGGGGCACGGGGCGGGGCGCGAAGGAGAAGGCCGGGCCGGCGTCGTCGATGGGGCTGTCGAGGGACGCGGGGGGCGCGGTCGGGGGCGCCCGCATGCCGGAGCGGAGGCCAGAGGGGAGGCGCGTGACCGTCCGGCGGCGCTGCGGCGTGCTGAGGACAATCGAACGGAACGCCAGCGCGGCCTCAGCCGTGGTCACTGCCGCCAGCCCGGCAGGCGGCTGCCTGGACGGCCAGGCCCTCGAGGGGTCCCTGCCGGGCCTGCTTGCGGGCGGCCCTGCCGGGGGCTCGGCGCTGCGCCGCGGCTGCGCGCCCGGCGGCAGCGGCAGGGGAAGCAGGGTGCCGCTCCTGGGCTGGGTGGCTTCGGGCGAGGGCCGGCCCTGCGTCGTGGGGGGGCGCTGAGCGCGAGCCGACGCCGGGCCTGGCTCCGGGGCGCCCTGCTCCGCCGACAAGGGGGGGGGCGGCAGCGGCTGCGAGGGCAGGGGCTTGCGCCTCGCCCATGGAAGGAAGAAGCCGCCGGATGTATGTGGCCGGGCGCTGGCCGCTGGCCGGACCCGCGCCGAGGTGCGGCGAGGGGGGGACCCTGCCGCTGCTGGCTGGTGGTCGGGGAGGGGTGGCGGGGGAAGGCTCGGGGGCGGGGGGACGCTCGGCGAAGGGGGCTCGCGCCCCGCCCTGGCGTCTCCGGGCCACGGGCCGAGCGGCGACCACGACTGCGGCGGGAACGGTGACCAGGCGGTGGGCGGGGGGGGGGCGCTCGGCGGGGGCGGCATCGCTGACGCCAGGCCGGGGGGCGGGAGCAGGATGGGCGTGCGTGCCTGGTCTGCCCGGGAGCGCTCCGACGGCGACCGGCTGCCCGACCCCGGGTCACCGAAGGAGGCATCACCGTCCAGGTCGTCGCGGGCGAACGACGTTCGGTGCTCCGCCCCGGCGCTGGAAGGGAGGGAAGCGAAGGAGTCTTCCCGCTGAGGCGCCCCCTTCCTCCCGTGGCCAGCGGTGCCCCCGGAAGCGGTTTCCGGCTGCGGGGGCGGCAGCATCGACCTGGTGACCGGGCCAGAGCCGTTCGGCCAGCCCTGCCGGTCCCGCTGGCCGCCGCCGCCGAAGCCGCCGCCATCGCGCCCCGCCGTCGCCGGTGCCGACGCCGCGTCTCCCTGGCTCGGGCCCCACGAGCCGGGCTCGGCGTCCTTGGTCGGCGGGCCGGGAGCCCTGCGCGCAACAGGCCGCGCCTCCCGCGCCCGGCTGCCCCAGCCCCCCGGCCCGCCCTCCTCGACCCCCGCAAGCCTCTCCTCCATGTCGCTGATGTGAGCCAAGAGGCCCGATATGGTCCGGACCGCAGCGTTCGTGCTCACGCCGCCGGAGCCCAGGCTGAGCCGAGCAGAGGACTCCGTCCCGGGCGGAACGGCGGAGCCGGCGCGCGGGCTATACCGGTGGGGGGCATGAGCAAAGCCGGATCCGCGCCCAGACTGCTCTGCCGCCCGGTGCCGTCCCGTGGACCAGGGTGAAGCGTCGACGGGCGAGCGCCCGCTACGGTCGGGCGAGCTCTCCCGCGACTGCAGGTCGAGCTCTGCCTGGCTGGCGAAACCGCCGCGCCGACCCCTGCCACCGGGGCCGGCGTCATCGCCGGTGTCCGCAGCCCCGGATTCCGGGGCCGGCAGCGACGGTCCGACGAGGGGGGAGTGGCGGATGCCGACGCTGACGCCGCCGCCGCCGCCGCCGCCGCCGCCCGGCCCGCCCTCACTGAGCGGCACGAAGATGGGGCTCGGGGGCGCGTCGTCAGATGCCGCGCGCCGCACCGCGGCCGCGTCGCTGGCGGCAGCCTCGGACTCAGGGTGGTGCCTGGACGTGGAGCTTCCGGCCAGGCGGCGCCTGCCGGCTGCGAGCCGCCGGGTGGCCGCCCGAGGCGTGCCGTCGCCGTGAGCCGGGCGTGGCCTGCCACTCGGCCCAGAGCCCGCTGGTGCCGAGGCCCCGGGGTCGGGTGACCCCAGCCGGGGGTCTGCCCACCGCTGCGGCGAGGCTGACGCCGCCAGGGGGGGGCGGTGCCGCGAGGCCAGCCCGGGCGGCACTGCCAGCGCGGGGCTCGCCCGGCGCGCAGTGCCTTCGCCGCTCCTCACCGGGGACGGGCCAGCCCTCCCTCTGACGTCACCGCCAGGCTCTGCGAGACCGCCACGCGCCGCGGACCGGGTCGGTGACGCCCCCCCGCGATCCACGGGCGCACCTTGCGCCTGCCGGTGCCCGCCGTGATCCGTGCTCTGCGCCTCGGCGGCGCGCGGGGCGCTTGCGGCGGTGCGCAAGGCATTTCCTCCGCGCGCCCGCTCGCCAGGCTGAAAACGCGGCCCGCCCGACGAAACGGCCCCGGAGCTCCGCCCCCACTCGCCAGTGGCACGGCGCTCTGCCATTTGCACCCGTAAGCGCTCCGTCTCGGGCCCGTGCGCGGGAAGCCTCGGGCCCTGTCCGGCAGCGTGGCGAGCATCGCCCGTCACCGCCGCGGCAGCGTCCCTGGCAGCCTGATGCCTCGGGGACACATGATCAACACCACTCGGGTGCGGCCTGGCCGCCCCCCCCCCGGGCGCCAGCGAGAGCAGCGCAGGAAAACTTCTCGCCAAGTTCAGGCCTGACGCTGTCCACCCCGATGGACCGCTGCGAGCCGGCTGGTGCGCTGGCCCACGGGCGGGATTGGCTTGCTCCGCTGAAGAGGCCCGCTCGCGGTCCAGGAGATAAGCGCGATCCGCACCAAGTCGGGGCTTTGCGTCCCTGACCGGCCAGAACTCCCGCCCGCCCCGCATGGCCGCAGCGTGCCACAGCTGCGCCCCGGGCCCGGCGCTGAGCGCTCAACTGCCGGGCTAGCGTCCGGTCTTCTGACCGAGCGAGCCGCGCGGCACAGAGGCCCCGCACAGCCTTCAACGCCTGGTGGATACCGGCCGGGAGGTCGCCGCGGTCACCACCGGCGCTGCGCCGCGCCTTGTCCCCGGGGTGAGGATCTCGGGTGGCCTGCAAGTGTCGGCGGTGCGCCCGGTGGTGTGATCTCCCGCGCTGGGCAGCGCCCGGCCAACAGAGCCTCGGCCGACGCCCTCCAAGCCGTTTGCCGCGCACCTTGAGGAGGCTGAGCGGCTGCCCCCCCAGCTGGCGGTAGGACCTTGGGGCCGCTCGTCTGTCTGAGGCAGGAAGGATGGCGGCCACTCCAGCGGGCCGGCCGGATCTGTCCGGGAACAAGGTGATGAGGCTGCTGGGGGCGGGTGCTGGCGCCGGCGCCATCACGAAGACGTGCATCGCCCCGCTGGAACGCGTCAAGATCCTCATGCAGCTCGAGGTGAGTCGGCTTGCGGGTCTCCGAGACACCTGCTGCGGAGGCGGCCGGCTCGCTGCCTCGACCGGCCTCGCCTCCCGCTCGCCCGCTGCGGCCTTTGCAGGGAATGAGCCGCGTCGAGAACCGGAAGTACACTGGTATGGTTCAGTCCCTGACGGCTGTCGTCCGCGAGGAAGGGGTGCTGAAGCTGTGGAAGGGGAACGGGGCGAACGTGATTCGCGTGATGCCGGTGTACGCCCTCAAGTTCGCTTTCAACGACTTCTTCAAGGACTTGGCGAGGCAGCTGCGCGGGGCGGCCTCGGGCAGCACGCCCGAGCGGCTGACCTTCTCGGAGCAGATCCTCGCGGGCTCGCTCGCCGGTCTCACGCAGATCGTGATCACCTACCCCCTGGAGGTGGTCCGGACGCGGCTCACGATGGGCCCCGGCATGGGCCTGCACTACGACGGCATCGTGGACTGCTTCGCCCAGACCCTGCGCAGCGAGGGCGTCGCCGGCCTGTACAAGGGCATCGGCCCGACCATCCTCTCCGGGGCTCCCTACGTGGGTCTGCAGATGACCGGGTACGACACCCTCAAGGCGGCGGCCACGCAGGTCGACTTCCTGTCGCGCAGGGACGCCAGCGGCGCCGCGAGGCCGACCCTCCTGGCGAGCCTGGCCTGCGGAGCCCTGGCCGGCGTGTTCGCGCAGACGGGTGAGCACGGGCCCGCCGGCGCCCCCTGCACCGAGCCTTGCGTGCGTCGAAGACAGCACACGATTCGTACGGCCCGGCCTGGCACTACGCCACGTGTGCCCCTCACGTCCCCGCGCTGCCCGCAGTCACGTACCCGGGCGATACGATCCGCCGTCGGATGCAGACGAACGGTGCAAACGGCACGGAGAGGCTCTACGCGAACTCCCTTGACTGCATGCGCAAGACGCTTGCTGCCGAGGGGGTGCCCGGGCTTTACCGAGGCGTCGTGACCAACGCCGTTCGCTCCGTGCCAGGGGCTGCCATCCAGTTTCTCGCGTACGAGTCGCTCAAGACTCTCTTCGGCGTGTGATGAGGTTATAGTTTGAGGTCGCACGCCGCGGACTGGCGCGATGGCAAAGTTCAGTTCTGACACGTTGGCCAGGGTCAGCCCATGGCGCGCTTTGTTCTGCCATGGACGAACGCTCAACCAGCCGCGCTGCCTCATCTTCTGCACGGAGCCCTGCAAAACATCGCTGATGCGGAAAGACAGGAAGCTGCCATGCTTGCATACCAAGCTAGGAAAGCGTACTGCGAAGAGTGTCAAGATCAAGGGGGCGTAGAACGTGAGTTCACCTCGCAATGTAACCGCCGTGGGCAGGCGGAAGGCAATAGCGTGCTCCCGTCACATACCGACGCCGCGTGGCCACCTCTGCCTGCGTCACACTCCACAGGAGGGTGCATTCATGCGCGCATGGGCTTCCCTACGGCGGGCGTGGGCGATGCCGGCTAACCCGCAGCAAGCCTTGCTCGCAGTCTCCGCTATCCTCAACCGCCCTCCAGTCAGCCCCCAAAGCGAGCCATGCGAACCCCGCCCCACCGATCGAGGTTGGTACTATGAGCACAGACTTGGCCCAGCCCTCGTCCTGGACTCGGTTCTTGAGGCCGAGCACGATCCATGGCGCAATTGCACTTGCGATCACGCTGGCGGCCGGCAACGACACCGCAGAACGAAACAGCCTGCTTGCCTCTGGGTGCGACGGGCAAATCTCGGCTGTGGCGTCGTTCATCACCATGAGAGGCAGCTGCGCGGATGCGGCCATTGCTCGGCAAAGTGCTGAAGTTCAAGTGACGCCACGCAAGCCGCAGACGCGCAAACTGCGCAGGCTCGGGCTGCTGCGGTTCCCTCACCAAGATTACGGACTGGAGGACGATGTTGACAATGCTGTCAAGGCTTGTGTTGCTCGTGAACATCCCCGCGAGGCATGCCGTCCACGCACGCGGCTCCGGAGCCTCCGCGATTGGCTGGCTGCCACGTGATGAAGGGCCATTCGTGCATGGCTTGCGCTAATGCGACAAACCCGCGGGGCTCCCGGCCGCCCGTAGCAACGGTGCGAGCACGGGAGCGCGCGGGCTTGCGGGGTGGCAGGGCGCGCGGGCGCGTGCAACGGTGGTTAGCGCGAGTCGTGGTGTCATCTGTGAGTCAAACCGCCAGAGCCGCGCGCGCCGTAACACGCACCAGCTGCACGCCGCACCATGCCAGTAGCTGCGAAAGGCTTTGCCCCGCGCGATGGGAGCGCCTTGTCGACGGCGGTGCCGTGCTCCAGCCTGCGGCCATGGCACGGCTCAGCGCCATCGCGGCCTGCTGTTTTGCCGCTGCACGCTGCGTGCCGTCATCCGAGCCGGTCGAGGCAGCGAGCACGAGCGTAGCAAACCGAGCCAGCATCGAAACGCGCGCACGGCACAGGAATGACCGCACGAACCCCTGGGCTAGGCCAGGCGCGGATTGCTGTCCGTAGCTGACCGAGCTGCCCTGGCCGGCCGCGAGCCCTTGGTAATCCGGGAGCCGTGCACGGCCTGTCGAGCCGACGAGCGCTTGCACAGTGGGCGCGCACGATTGAAGCGCTTCGAAATCGCCCCGGACGAGCGCGCCTGCCAGTAGATGAGCACCCATGCAGCTGAGCGCCTCCGCGATAAGCCCGTCAGCGCGCTCGCACAGCTCCGAGGCCCGGGGGACGCTCACCCTCCCCGTGGCCCCCACCTCTGCCACCCTGTCGAGCTGCAGCATCGACGCGGCGGTGAACTCCAGCGAGGGCTCCGCGCCGTCGTCGCTCACCGTGCCCGTGCTCTCGTCGTCGCCCTCCGCGTCGTCGTCGCTCACCGTCGACATGCCGGCGCTCGTGACGTCGCGCAGCGCCGCCTCGACGTCCAGCCCGGCCAGGAACCGAGCGTCGTCGTCGGTGCCCGACACGGGCGAGGAGGCGCCGCCCTCCTCTTCCTCCTTCTCCTCCGCCTCCTCGCACCCCATGAGGCACGAGAGGCAGTCTCTCCTCGCGCCCAGGGCCGCCGCCACGGCCTGCCACGCAGTGGCTGTCATGAGCAGCTCGCCGCGCCCGCACGCGCCGCGGCCCGCGGGAGCAAGGGCCGCCCCGCCCCCGGGCGTCGCGTCCCACTCCCACGCGTCCGCCCAGAGCATCGCCGAGACGGTCGCGCCGCCCGGGACGGCCGCGCCGACGGCGGCCTTCCCGTTGCCGGCCGGTCCGAAGGCCAGCCACGCCGCGGTCGCGTCGTCCGGTCCCGTCTCCGCGGCTGCCGTCCCGTGGGCCCCAGCGGCCACCACCTGGGCGCTGAGGAGCTCCGCGGCGGTGACCACGGCAGGGCTTGACCATGTCACGGCAGCGAGGGCCATGGCCGAGGCGGCCGCGCGCTCCGAGAATTGTCGTGACGCGAAGCCCAGGGCGTGGGCGCAGACGGTGGCGGAGACGCCGAGGAGGGTGGCGGCGGCCTCGGCGCGCAGGAATGCCACGGCGGCGGGGGGGGGGAGGGCGTCGGCGAGGCCCTCGAGGCGGTCGGCGGTCGTCTCCACGGTCTCGTCGGGCGGCCCTCCCTCCGAGTCGCAGCCGCCGAGGGACATGAGGACCTGGCAGGCGGACATGACGGATGACGTCATCAGGTCGCCGGCGGGCTGGCCGGGCGGGGGCGGGCCGCGGGCCGCGGCTCTGCCCGAGAGGAGAAGTGCGTTGCGGTCACAGTCCATGCGTGCCGCGCCGTCGTGGGCGAAGCGGATGGCCGCGGCCGTGGCCCTGGGTCCGGCCGAGGCGAGGAGGTAGGCGAGGGTCCTGTCGGTGACGGGGGGGGCAGTGTTCTGGAGGAGGACGGCGCCCCAGAGGGCGGCCTCGGGGCCGGGGAGGCATCGGAGGGCGGCGGCCGTGGCGGCGGCGTCGCCGGCGAGGGACGACGCGGACACCCCGGCGCGGACCGCTGCCGCCACGAGGGGCCGTGCCGAGGGCTGGAACGGGGAGGGGGCGGTGACGGGGCGCGGGGCGAGCGGGGGCAGGGAGCCGAGGCCGACGAGGGCGGCGGCGGCGTTGGACACGAGGCGGAGGGTGACGGCGAGGGCGGCGCGGGCGTCGTCGGCGGCGCTGGCGGCCGCGCTGGGGTGCCGCTCCGCCTCCGAGGGGTCCGCGTACGCGCGGGGGAGGACGGGGCCGTCGTCATCGGCGTCCGGGCCTTCGTCGAGGAGGGCGGCGGCGGCCCAGACGAGGGCAGAGCAGGCGCCGAGGCGGAGGCCGGCCTCGGCGGCGGCGGCGCGAAGGGACTGCCGGGACGAGCCGGCGGCCGCCTCGGCCACGCGGACCAGGGAGGCGTAGCTCTGCCCGAAGCAGAGCTCCGTGACGGCGGCCGCGGCGGCGGATGCCGCCTCGCGGCGGGACGCGGCGGCGAGGGCGGTGGGGGCGGGGGCTGTCCCCAGCGGGGCTGGCAGGCGCTCCCGGCACGCGGCGAGGATGTCGTTGCCTGGGAAACGGCGGCGGGCGCGGGAGCCCGGGGCTGTCGCGATGTCGGCGTCGGCGTCGCTCAGTCGGGCGGAGAGGGCGACGGCGTGGGGGACGGCGAGGCGCTCGCACACGGCGGTCCAGGCTGCGAGGAGGCAGGGCTGGCCGCGGATCGCGCAGTGCTCGGGGCTGAAGGAGGCTGCGAGGGCGGCGGTGACGTCATCGGGGAGGCCCGAGGCGGCGTCGGCCGCCGCGGCGACGGCCTGGGCCCGCGCCGCGGGGTCGTCGAGGGCGGCGTCGGGGGTGCGGGCCGCGGCCGCGCCGGCCGCTGGGGCGGCCCCATCGTCGTCGTCGTCGCCCACCGTCGACGGCCACGCCGCGACCATGGGGGCCGCGGGCCTGGCCCGTCGCTTCGAGGCGATCCCCTCCCACGTCTGGGCGGCGATCCTTCCCCTGGCCGATGACGTGGCGGCGGAGGCCGCCCAGGCACGGCCCAGGACACCCTCCCCGCCCATGGCCGCGGCGTGAGACGCCCGGCCGGCGTCACCCGCCGCCACCCACACTCGCGACGCCAGGAGCCAGAGGCCGCGGCACGCGGCTTGCGCCATGGCCGCCGCGGCCTCCCTCGTCGTCCCCTCGGACGCACGGAGGTCGTCAACCACCGCGGCAGAGCCGGCAGAGCCGGGAGATCCGGCCACCTCGCCCATCCTCCCGGCCTCGGACTCGATGGACAGCGCCGCGGCACGGGCGGCGCGGGCCGCCTCGGCGAGCCCGACCCCCCTGCCCCCGGACGACGCGCCCCATGCGCCCGTGTCCGAGGGCTCTGCCACGGGCGTGGCGCTCGACAGGACGTCGGCGGACAGAGCCGCCGCCAGCCAGGCGTGGCTGTGCCCCTCGCAGGCGCTGCGCACGGCGGCGAGGGGTGCCCCCGCTCTGGCGAGGCTCCACACCGCAACGCCGAGGCGCGCGAGGGTCACCGAGTCGGCGGGGTGAGCGGAGGGCCCGAGGCCTAGGGAGGGCGCGGGGGAGGAGGCGTCCGCGTCCAGCCGGGCGACGAGGGCGGCGGGGGCGGTGGCTCCGAAGATAGCCACGGACAGCGGACCCAGCCACGAGGTGGTGGTGGTGGAGGAGGAGGAGGAGGAGGAGGAGGAGGAGGAGGCATCGACATCGCCTGCCGTCAGCCGCGCGGCGGCGCGCGAGTGTGGCATCCACTTCATGCCACTGGTGCCGGCGTCGGCCCCCGCCTCCTCGCCCCGTCGCAGCGCCAGCTCGGTCGCCGAGGCGAGGCCCAGGTCGGCGAAGGCGGCGCCAGCCGCCGGGACGGTGCGCGGCGGAGCGTGCCCGTCGGTGCCGCGGCCCCGCCCCGCGCCCCCGGCGTCGGCCGTGTCTCTGCACTGCTCGACAGTGGCGGCGGAGGCGACGGCCTTGGCGCTGCCGGGCACCGGCACGCTTCTCGATGCCTCCGAAGCGGCGGAGGCGACGTCCTCGGCCCAGGATCTCGATAGCTCCAGGATGCGGCCGTGGGCGGTGGCCCGGGCGGCGTCGGCGGCGGCCGCGCGGCCTTGCTCCCTGCTGGGGCAGCCGGGGAGCGGGCGGGGCAGCGCCGCGCCAAAGGCGCCGGCCCCGGGCAGCCGCCCGAGGAGCGGGGCCCACGCCGCGATGACGTCATCCGGGCCCGCGGCCTCGCGCTTGCCTGCAGCCGGGCAGCCGAGGGCGGCGAGGAGGCCGAGGACGGAAGCCTCGGCGCCGAGGGCCGCCGGGCCCGCGGTGCCGCGGCGGGCGGGGAGCGTGGACGGCGCTGCTTTGGCTTCGCCAGCGTGGGCCGCGAGAGCGCGGCTGAGAACCTGGGCGGAGGCGGAGGCGGCGCGGAGGTGCGCGAGGGCGGCACCGGGGTGCGCGCCGGGGGGCGCCGGGGGCATGGCCGGGGCTGGCGGCCGGGCGGTGACGGTGACTGTGACGGCGGCGGCGGCGGGCTCCCGGCCGCGGGAGGGGCCGGGCGTGCTGCCGTCCCCTGACGAGGCCTCGGGCGCGGCGGCGGTGTCGCCGTGCCACCAGGGGACAAGGGCGACGGAGCCGGGGTCGGCGCCGGCTGCGCGCACGGCGACAGCCGCCGCGGAGCCGGGGTCGGCGCGCCCGGAGAGGGCGTCGATGAGACCGGCCTGGCCGACCCCGGCGACGCCCGACGCGGCAGAGCCGCCGAGGGAAGCGGCGGACCGGTCGAGGGCGGCGCGGGCAGCCTCGAGGACGTCGTCGTCGATGCGGTGCGCAACGGTCAGGAGGGGCTCACCGGGCGAGGGCCCGACGAGGGCGGCGGCGCCGCGGAGGGCGGCGGATGCGGCGACGGCCCGTGCGAGTCGCTCGATGACCGGGCGGAGGGCAACGCCGAGGGCGGCGGGGTCCGTCGCGGCCCGGGGAGGGAAGGCGGCGGGGAGGGCGGCGACGAAGTGGGCGAGGACGGCGCGGGCGGGGTGGGTGCCGAGGGCCAGGACGCTGAGGGGGGCCGCGCCCTCGACGCCCTCGGTGACGTCATCGGCGGCGGCCTGCGCCTCGGCAAGGAGGGCGGCGAGGCGGGAGTGGCGGTCCTCGCGGCGGGCCGAGGGTCCGGCGGTGAGGTACGCGCAGGCGGCCGCGAGCGCGAGGACGGCGTGGGGGTCTGCCGGGCGCGCGGGGGAGGCGGAGGGGGCGGTCCGGGCGCGGACGGCGGTGACGGCCGTGGCTGGGACGGACGTCGACGCGACCGCGGCGAGCAGAGCCCTGGCGCCGAGGTCCGGGCCGCAGCGGAGGGCCGCGTGGGCAGCAAAGGCGGCGGCCACGGCGGGGCCGGCCACGGCCTCGAGGGCCGCGAGGGCCGCGGGGGCGTCGCCCGCCACGGGCAGGAGGTGACCCAGGGCAGAGACGTGCCGCGCGGCCGCCGACGTCGCGAGCTCCGCCAGGACGGCGGCCTTGGGCGCGGCCGCCGCGGTGGCGCGGAGCTCTGCCTCGGCCGCGAGGGCCGTGGCGGCGGCGTGGGCGTGCCACCGTACCGCGGCGGTCTCGAGGGCTGCGGCCTCGGCGGCGGAGCTGGGCGTGACCTGCCAGGTCTCGCCGCCGTGGCCGCCCGCGGCGCCGCCTGACCACGCACGGAGGACCCCGGCGAAGAGGGCGAGGCCGTCGGGGGCGGGGAGCGCGCCGGTGCCGCGGGACGGGCCTACGCGGAAGGAGGA
>Ga0136560_1001671_pt1 | contig 11412 bp, 11 predicted proteins | sample AntRauMeHopE1497_FD_104925 | JGI IMG/M metagenome (GOLD analysis project Ga0136560, IMG submission 104925) | Saline lake microbial communities from Rauer Islands, Antarctica - Metagenome Hop E1 #497 | ecosystem: Environmental > Aquatic > Non-marine Saline and Alkaline > Saline | place...
CAGCTGGCTAGTCGCTCTCAGCTACCTCGGAGTGCGGGCGCTTGCGGCCGGCCTGCTGTCTGCTAGATTCCGAAGACTTCGGCTTGCGGGCCTTCTTCGATTTAGGCTTTCCGATTGCAGCCTCACTATCTACCTGCGTATTGGACAGACTGTTAATATTGTGACAACGCGTGGAAGCGCAAAACTTGCTGGGTTCATTCACGAACCAAGAATTAGTGCCCAATACACATGGCAGTAGGGCTGTGCCCCGGGCAACCAAGCTCACCTCAGTGCCTGCGTCGCCTCTTCGAGATCCAGCAGCATGATTCCCTTGTTTACCATAAACAATAGGGTCGACCAAGTTGGCAACCGCATCAAAGTAGCGGCAATGCTCGAGTAGCCGCTGCTAAAGGCGATCGCCTTCCCAGTCTAAATCTGCTAGCGGTCCGTGGGGAAGGACGATCCCTTCTCGTCCAAAATCCAGTACAGATTGTTCCATGATACGCGTGCTTGGCTATGTGGAAGTGATAACTCAAGAACGCCCCATGTTCCACGAAGAACCGTATTGAATGGTCAAAGGAACACTAGTCTCAGGAAGAACTCAGAATAAGTACCGTGTATTTCTAGTTGCGACCAAGCCTCTCTCCGGGTGATGACGGCCCTCGTTGCTTTCAGCAACGGTGCTCCTGCAAGGACAGGATGGTTGATCGAGGCATGGAAAGTGATGGATCTGGTATTGAAAGTGATGCAAAGCGGCATCGCTTCGAGAATCTCTATGGTGAGATCAAGCATCGTTATTGCCGCACTTAGCTCAGGCTTACATCCCGTTGCCGCAATTTGAAGGAAATCCTCTGGCTGCGAGCGCCGCTTTGCTGGGATAGGTGCATATTCTGCTGGTTTGCTTAGTGGCTTGTCCAGATTAGAGCGTTCGAACCCAGCTTGGTCGATCATCGCGCATGAGCATCGTCGGCATTTCATTTGCTTTCCTATTTGCTGGAATCAACACCCGCAGGGTATGATCCCGAGTTGCCCACAATGAGCTCCGACTGGCGGCTCAATCCTGGAACCGGCTTGGGCACGAGCTGGCATCCGTCGCAGCCAGTTCGAAACCACTATGCCGATCTGAAGTCAGATAGGCGAGGCATCTTCGACATTTCGTCTGGGCAGTTGCTCCCAATGGACTCCCAGCTGGAGGCTGAAGAAGCCAGTTCAAAGCTTGCAGATCTTAGTTTCATGGATGCCCGAAGAGATTCTAGCAGTCCTAGCACAGCTGCGGCTGTGGCAGATGGAACTCTTTCGCCTGCTGCAGCGCAAGTACACGAGGGGGTCGCGAGCCGGCTCGTGGAGCAAATAGCCGAGCTTCTTCTTTCAAATGATGCAGGACGCATGGGGGGTGAGCATCCAAGCCCAGCTTTCGCTCCGAGAAGCCCTTCGCATCCCCGTTCTCGAGCTGCATCCGGCAGTCTTCCCGGCTCGCCTAGGGCACGAGGCCTAAGCGACGAAGGCGGCGACGCTACCGATGCGAGCAGTCTGGACGTCCTCTCACTCGGGCTGTCTGCCGGCATTACTAACGGCAGTGCTAGAACCAGCATGCTCTCGCCCCTGCCCGCAGCAGAATCGCCAGGAGGAAGAGGAAAAGGAGGAGTCCCATTCGATTCTAATTCCGGATCCAAACCAGCCAGGAAACAGGCCCGTCGCGCGGCCGAGTACGAACCGTCCGGCGAGTTTGCCCCCGCCGAGGGCCGGAGACCGCCTGCGGCTCACTTCGCCGGGGATGGTCTTTCCCACGGGTTCGAGGAAGCCCCTCACCAGACGAACGGAGCCATCGACTGGGGTGCTCTTGGCCTGGCGCACAGCATGGGTGGCGGTGTGCTGCTACCAGAGGCTGCTCACAAGTACATTGAGCGGGGAGGGGGGGGCAGCGCCAGCGATGGGATAGCTCCTGGCGCTGGCTCTGCCCTGGATGGCTCCGGATCCTCGGGCTCTTCCATCGTGGGACCTGGGATGCTTAGCTCTGCCCACATCACGGAAGCCGAGCGTGCTTTCAAAGGAGACGGACAGACGATGCGACTGGCTGGATTGGCGGGGGATAGACTGCTCGCAGCCGGGGGAACAGGGGCTGCTGCGGGGGGCGGGATACCCGAAGCGTAGCTCCTACGAGCAAGTGCTCCCACTGGTGCGGGGGCACTAGCAGGTGGCATTGGGGGTGGTGTCAAGCGGGGGCGACATGCCAGCACGGACACGTACAACACGCAGAAGACGTACGCCAAGCAGGAAGCAGTGGCGAGATCGAGGGCAGCAAGAGTAGGACTGGGGCTGCCTGGAGGTGAGGGAGAGGGCGTGGGTGTGGACGACAGACCTGTAGGTTTTGAGCGAGGGAGAGGGGGTGGGAGGGGTCGGGCAGGGGCATCGACCGGATCGCTGTCATCACAACCTGGACTCGCCGGGGGTTTGGGAGCCCCGAGTGGGTACGGGCCCGGATTCAGCGGCCGATCGCCCTCGGGAGGGTTGCCTGGTTGGGGCAGCAGCACTGGCAGGTCCGGGTCAGGTATGTGGGGAGATGGGTTTATGCTGTCGGCCGGGAGCGAGCCTGGTGTGCGCAGCCGCAGCGCTACGGCGAGTGGACGAGCCTACGCCGGCTGGGACATCGGGAAGGAGAGAGATGCTGTGGACGGAGTGCATCCTGCAGATGCTGCCTTCTTGGACGTGAAAGGTCCCAGTGTTGACTTCGACGTGGTGAACGCAGCGGTTGGTGCGGCGCTAGGGAGACATGGTCGAGCAGACAGCTCTGAGGCCTCCTCGGACGGCGATCTAGGTTCCCCTGTAGGGGGTTATCGAGGAGACGACAGAGGTTCACTGTCAGGTTCAGGCATTGGTGGGGGGGAACACCATCGAGGCGAGCATCACTCCGTTTTGGGGAGCAGGTACCTGGATCGGAGCCGCAATCAGAGCGCTGCGTCTGGGCTCAGTGGTTCTATGATGGGACTTGCCCTGGGTACTGTTGGGGAGGAGGCAGAGGGAGATGGCACGCCATCGGACAACGGAGGCGGCTCCGTGGACTTGAGAGGGGTTGGTGTTGGTAGGGAGGGGAGGGAGGAACCGCCGGGTCTGGTAGGAGCTGGCGACTTCAGTCGAACTCGCATGTTCAGTGCGCGCAGTGCTGATAGCGAGCAGTCGTATGGGTAGCTGCAGTTGCCTGAGGATCCGTCTCTTGCCCTTGCAAACGCTGTCGAAGCACTCCCAGGCAGTTCCATTCCGCAGCCAGGGCAACGAGGTGCGGGCGGAGGCAACGGAAGGCCGGATTTGCTGGGTGGCAGCCGGCAGGCAGGGGGCTCTTTGGGCAGGATGCGGCAACTCTCGGACCAGGATCAGGTGGGCAGGATGTCTCTGTCGCTTGATCGAGAAAGGCACGCGAGCTAGGGATCAGATGATTCCGCAGTGCTGCTCTCACGAGGACACAGAAACCTGTCGCAAGGAATGTATGATGCCGGCGGGCAACCAGCAACTATTCTCGCCGCTGGTGGGCAGTGGAGCGGCATGCCGGGCACTCCTCTCGTTCCACTTGGATCAAATACATCACCTGCTTCGCAGTAGCCATAGTAGCAGTAGCAGGGAGGCAGCTCCAGGGCGCCTACTCGCAGCGCACCTGGCGTTTCTAAACGGGGTAGCGGCAGGATGGACGGCACTGCTGACCCAAGCCCTGGCTCTGAATCCAGCAGTCCACTTGTGGCCATTCCACCAGGATATGTGCTTCATGGGTTCGGCCCTCAGGGACTGCCCATCATTCGTCTGGCACCCCCTCCTGGAGATATGGGGTAGGGGTCGGGGTACTAGGCAAGTGATATGAGAGCAGGTTCAGCTTCGCACGCAGACTCGGGGCGAGGGCAAGCGAGAGATGGTGCGCTCGAGGGGCAGGGAGATGCTCGGGGCGCGGGCATGGGACAGAGGCAGATGAAGGCACCTATGGCCCGTGCCCCGTCGATGCCGCTGCCAGTGCACGGTGGTATCGATGGGCTGCCTCCGAATCACCCGCAGTCTCGACCTGTGCAGGCCCTGCTAGAGCCCGGAAGTGGGCTGGTGCCGTTCGGCCTGGCACAGATGCTGACCCATGGCCACCCTCACGGCCCGTACGGGAAGTGGGCGGAATCGGAGCTTGAAGCTTCGATCCCCGAGGATGACGAGTTCGGTGGTGGCGAAGGCAGCGATGACGATGACTCTGACGATGGAGGTGCCAAGAAACGGGGCGGCGGCAGGGGCGGGTCCTCAGCCAAGCCTGCCAGCTCCTCCTCGTCTAACGACCAGAAAGAGAGGAAGAGACTGAGGAAGAGGGAGGCGAGGAAACGCATGGCCAAGCGACGGAGAGAGAGAGAGGTGGAGGCGGAGCGCCTAAGGCTAGAGGTTCGGCTGCTCCGATCCCACAGGTTCGGGGCCCGGGTGGTGTCTGCCTCTGTGCAGAGAGCCGTAGGACGCTTGCAGGCAGAAGGTAAGGTTGCGGATGACGTGACAGATGCCGCCGCCGTGGATGGGCCCTTGTACCTGCCTGGGCCCAGGGGTATCCCTTTGCGGCGCTTGGTAGATGCTGCACATAAAGGCCGTCGCGCGAAGGGAGCCAGGCCCGGAGCAGGAGCTGGCGATGGCCTGGGTGCAGGTAGGCGCGGTGGTCGCAGGATGGTAGGTGGAAGCAGCGAGCTGAGTGGTGGAGAGAGCGGGGTCGCAAATTCCCCGCTGAGTCCATCGGGTTTCGGCGGGGATGGACGATCTCGAGCAGCCGGTGCCGGTGGGGGGGGCGTGCACCGAGCGGCATGGGGTCGGTCCTAGGCGGACCTCGAGTTCCTGGGGAGCGACGCGGAGCTGCTCCATCTGCTGTCGATGCACGGCCGCGCGAGGCCGGCCCATTTGCGGGCAGGGGCGGCGCAGCGCATCGGAGACCCTGCGCCAGTGGACTTGGGGCTTCCGCAGCTGGTGGGCGAGGCGGCCGGATCCACGGGTAGCGGAACCAGCGCCGCGCCCGCAGACGACGAGGCGGGCGATACTGGCGTCTTGCCTCCAGGGTACACGCTTGATTTGGGCCGAGAAGACCCTGTGGGATTCCCTGCTGATAACGGGGGTGACCGTGACGAATTCTCGGCCGCTGCCATTCACATGAGCATGACTGACACCGGGGTCGGTTCCGAGGGTGGTGATGGCTTCCCTGGCCATTCGCTGCTCAGGATGGGCCCATCTGGTGCGATGGAGATGGCATTGCATCCAGACACAAGGAAGTTCCTCGGGGACCCCATTGGCGAGGTAGCTGTGCGAGAGCTGCAGGAGAGACGATGGGGTGGTTTCGAGCAGAGCCTGGAGGCTAGGGCGCAGGCCGGGGCGGATGCCACCCCACACGAGAGGGCAGGGCTTGTGAGGTCAAGTGTCACTGCATTGCGGTCCACCTGCGTGTCTCTCCACCGCAAGGTCAGGGAACTAGGATACTTGGTATGTGCGGCGTCTAGTGACGGCAAAGGGACGCCAGTGGACTCGGTACATTGCCCATCCACGCCAGGGCAGAAGCTTCCAACGACGAATCCAAACGAGTAGGACAACACCCGGTCAGAACGCAGATCCCAGCTCATGAAGGAGCTATCCGATGCTGTTCAGATGACCGAAGCTTAGATGGCCACTCTCCTGAGTATGCAGGACCGACTGCTGGCAACCCGGAGGGAACTCAAGCCTCTTTGCGGAACCTACCAGGCGCTGCGCGGGGAAGGCGTGCACGGGTTCCGCGGAGCTGAGGCATTGCACGACCTGCTCCGATCGGTGCTGGACCCTGAGAAGGCTAAAGAGCTCATGGCTTGGACCTCCCGTCTAGAGGGAAAGGCTTTCTCGTCTACCCGGACAGGGCGACCGCTGCCCCCGCATGAAAGGCTCGGTGGGCGATCATTCCGACCTGATTTCGCCCAGCTTAACAAAGCACTGGAAGACAGCGCCTACAGCAAGGTGCAGAAAAGAGGCGGGGTATCGGCTCGATCGACTGTAGGGGATTTGCTCGAACTGGCAAGGAGGCGGGGGCGGCCTGGACAGCTGGCACGAGAGGCGGCTGAATCGCAGCTGGGGCGAGCACTTACTTCCATTGCGATGGATGAACCGTATGGCAGGATTGTTCCCCACTCGGTGGCGCAGCAGCTCGCGAGGGCGAGGTCAGGTCAGGGGGTAGGGGTAGAACTCGGGGTTGTTGTAGGTGCAGGTGCTGGGCTCAGGATTTCGGCACAGCACCCGGGGGCAGCTCTGATGAGCTGATCTGATCCTGAGACTCGGTTTTGCTTCCCTAGCTTCAAGCTGATAGTGGCGACCACCCGGTCGCGTTTTAGAACCTTACACACGTAGATTCGCAAGTGCCCAGGGGGTAGGGGGTGGCTCGAAGACCGTGGACGTGCGTTTCGATGCATCCTGCTTCGCAAGTCCCTCCGCCTGGCGTACTTAAAGATTAATTTCTGAAACGCTTGTAGGAATTGAAATGTGTTATCCATGCTGACGCGAAAGGGCGTGTCGTCGTGAACCCAATGCGCGGCGACCGTGCGTACGTTGGTTCCGCAACATGATGGAACATTGACGTGGTCGGTAATTGCCTGCACAGCAGCGATTATAAGGCATGCAAGTTGCTAACACCACCATCATAAGTGCAACTCGACCACCCTCGCTGGGGGTCCGCTTGGGGAATTGTGGTCTGTCCTTGATGCGGCGCCAGACGGCCTCGAACGGTCGATTGGTAGACATGGCGGCTTGGGTCAAGCGGTGCAGCACTTGGCAACATTATAGGTAGATAAATCACTCGCAGTATGATAAGTATCCATAGTAGAAACGTATGCTACACTCGAGTCGGTGCAGAAGGCAGCGAGGTAGGCCCCTGAGCGAAATGCTACTACGGGCTTCGGCTGCGAATGAGATAACAGCTGGTGGGGATACCAAGCAGCTGAGCAAAGGAGAACTGCAAAGCTTGCGATTGAAACTGGAGCAAATGTTATAGGGTCCTAATCTGAGCGCTGGCCGTGGGACATTGCTGCAGCAAGCACAAGTTAGTTGGATGCAGCTGTCTCCTTAGTATACTCTTCAGTTCGCTTGCTAGCTTGCTGAAATGGCACTTAAAGAAGTAACGGCTGAAGAAGATGTCGTCAATTTTCTGCAGGCCGCGTTTCGCCGCGGAGCAGCAAGCCGAAACCTCGTGGCCGAAACAAGCAAGTGGGCATCGCTCGCTCAAGCCGTACTGTTAGTGCGACCATCGAGCGGGAGCCAAGGGAACGACTCCCTTGAGAGCGATACCCGCCTTTTATCCCTGGCGTTTGAGCATTATACTGCCTTTATGGATTCTAGGGGGGTATATGCCCGCGAAAGCCTCGAAAGCCCGTAGTCTGATGGAGGCTCCGCGGCCAACTCACCGGCCTTGGGCTATCGAGAATACCGCCGAGGGCTCTGGTCATTCTCGCGCCACAGAGGCGGCCTGCTAGCCATGGCCGAATGCTTGGCGCGACATGCGGCCCTCGTTGCAACGACTCGTAGCCCAAACCAATCCAGAGCCCTCAGTATCGCCGACCAATGCAGACAGGAAGCCATCGTCTCTCAGTACAGCCGACACGACGTGTTCGACAATGCCCTCTAGGAGCTGCGGTCCGAGATGTGGGCCACCAGTCACCCCGTGCCGCTGAAAAAGTTCGAGCAGAAAGAAGCTACCGCTGGGGCTGGTCACGACGACCAGGAGCAGCACCTAGATGCATCGCATGGTAATGCTGGAGGGCAGCTCGATGAGCAGGAGACCCTGGCTCGACTTGTAGCTCAGGCTATCGTAGGTAGCAGGCATGCTCGCTCTGCTGCAGATTTTTCCGAGCAGTTGCTCCGAAATTCGCCTGGCGAGCCGGATGCAGGTGTTTCCGGCGATGACGAGAGATCAAGATCAGCATCAGCATCAGGATTGGGCTAGGGCTAGGGCTAGGGCTAGGGCCTGGGGATCGCCTCTGCGTTTCCCTTGATAGCCGGTAAGCAAGGTATAGAAACAGCTGAAGTTAGGGGACCAGGAACACGTGATACCGACCTTGTATCGGACGAATGTGAGAGCGGTCTGCATGCTCCTGATGCGAACACCCTGGCACTGCTGTCTGCTGTTGCTGCAAGGGTGTCGCCGGGGGCAATCGGGATCCGATCCAGTGTCGATGAATCGGTCGTGCTTGCTCTGCAGGCAATGCACTTGGGGGTACAAGTCAAGCATTTCGTACTGCAGAGCGTCCTCAGAGACGTCCGCGTAGCTGCGGCGGAGTCAGGTGGGCGAATGTCACAGGGTAGGCTTCTCGGAGTGATTCAATCCCTGGCCAGTGCATGGAGGGCGCACACAGTCCTGTGCGTGATACAGGAAAGTGCACTGCGTTCTGAAGACTCTCCAATACCAGCAGCTCCTGTCATTCCGCCGGCAGAAAACACGCCGCATGAAACCAACATAACCCATGCTTTTCAATGCCTCCGGCACTTATCAGCGTGCCTAGGCACGCAGGTGGACAAACCCCAGCAGTACCTGAGGTGCTGGATGCAGCTCACAGACCTCTGGCTGGATCTAGGTATGGCGGTGCAGCTCCTCGCTGGGGAGGATGACGCTGGTGGCCAGAGCGCCCGATCCAGCTGGGCAACAAGCCCCAGCCCGCACGCCACGCGAAAGGACTCGTCCGGAGCGGGGGCCAAATACTCTATGCCGGTGGGCGGTCTTGGTCCTGAGACTGCGGCAATGCTTCGGGAATCCATGGTATGGCCACCGCCTGCCCAACCGGGCTGCACCGTGCCTCTGCTACTGCAGTCTCGAGATGACCACAAAGTACCGGCATCGTGGACTGACCATTGCGATGCCTACAGTGATGCTGCGCTCTAGCACGGCACGTATGGTCCCGGGCTTAGGTGCCTGCTGGCTGCCGAAGAAGCTGGGGTCGATGGATTGGATCGTATTCGAGGCACTGTCGCCGAGACTTGCATGAGATCTGGTGGAGATGTGGCTGCGGCGATGCTGGCACTAGGCACCACATTCAAGATGAAGTACTTCGAGCAGCAGAGCGGAGCTGCAGCGATCGGTAATGCCCATGGCCACACGAACCGACAGATGAAGGATGATGGCAAGGGTGCAGCTAGAAGACCTGAGGTGAAGGGGTTTCCCACCGTGGTGCAGGATATGCTTTCGGAGCTCTCAAATCGTGATCAACATATAGCTGCTGTGCAGCTGGCCGTTGCGGCTGCTCTCCAGGAGCCCAGGCGTCCTGGCGTCTTGTCATCAGTTGCTGCTGTGTTTGATGCTGCCAAGACGCACGTGCTTGGCTCCCGCTCAGGCAGCGATCGCATGCGCGAACCCGTCTTGATGCCTAACGTCCGCCCGACTGTGTCTCCAGTTGCGGATGCTTCGATGGCACCAGGTGCTAGGTTTGCCTCATGCGAGCAGGATTTTTTACTTCCCCTTGTGTTCGGAGAGTCAGATGCCACAGGCGAAATCAGTACCGTCGACAATGGCACTAGAGTCAGCACTGGCAGCAGGAGTGGAGCTGCGGAGCTCTCGATGCACCTCTTTGCAGTCGCAGGGCTTCCATTGGACCGCAATGTACATCCAATTCGCTTGAGAAGGCAAAGCCTGCAGGCCGACCGCAGCCGCTCTGAGCAGCAGCACAGGCGTGCTATCAGACTTGGAAGCCCATTTGACCTTGGACATGCGATTGACCAGGCGTGCTCTGACGGAGAGCCGGAGGCGGCATTCTAGCTGCTGCAGCTCCTGTCGCAGCACGTGGTCCCGCCGCCTCACTCCCTCCTTGGACTAGCAAACGCTCTGGCTGCTGTGGGCCAGCCAGATGCTGCGCTACTAACAGCAGGATATGCTCAAGTCCTCTGTCGCCGGGCGTATGCTCTGACAGTGCGAGAGAGCAACAGTGCACCCGTCTGCGATGCAGCCACTTTGCTCCGTTACGGGTGTGTCGAAAGCTCGTCCGCTCGATTAGTACCGAAGCCCGGCTCGTCGATTCTGTGCCAGCACTCATCAGAGCGGTCTGCCGGACACAGGCGTGGGCATCGGTCTGGATCTGGGGATAGTTCCGCCCTGGCAATCAAAGACGTTGGCGTTGGGTTGGAGGCAGCTCTCTCCCGACTCGCAGCCGGCGCCGTCGTCGACCTGGGCCGCTGCATCCCGTCGGTTGACATGAGAGCACGCGTCGGCCGGGAGTTGTAGCGATTGCTATCCGGCAGTAAGTTAGCTTCCGAATCGTCGACCGAAGCGGCTATGAATCTGTTGTCAGAGGTTTCTACGCTGCATGTCAATTCCTTGCATGATGATGCGTCGATCGCGTACCATTCGGAGTCGATTGATTTGGGCGGCGGGTCGCCAGAAACTGCTAGCCTCGGGTTCGATGAGCGCGAGAGGAGGTCAAGCTGCGTGCTGGGTGCAGCCACGCGTCCTAGTGAGTATGCTGGCGTTGCACTTGCAATGGCAGGTGCGCGTTATTTGCCTCCTTAGACGTTGTTGTGGGCAGTGGACGTGAGGCCGGAAGCACAGCTTCACTTGCCGCATCTATGGCAGCAGAATCCTGACCGGAGCACGGGCAAAGGTGCATCATTAGCGGAAGGCGAGACCTCGTACGACACGTGGGGAACGGCTGAATCGAGAGATGCATCCCGAGAGCTTGCCCTGGGCTTACGGCTAGCAGCAACACGAGGCTTGCTGCCATACGTGTCAGCACTTGCATTCTCCGACGGTGGAAGGGCTGCTGGTGCATCGAGGGCGAAGGCTGCGCGACAGGAGGCGCTGCAAGGAATAGACGCGATTTGGGGCAAGGAGACCTCGCGTGAAACTACGGAGTCTGGCGAGATGGGTACCAGCTCATCCTAGAAGTGGCAAGACAGCAAGACGCAGTTGGTTTCTGGCGCTGGCACGCCATCCAGGTCGATTGGCCGCTAGTCCGAGTGAGTGTGTCTCGTTGCGTGCACTCGGTGTGCTCCTGAAAATATGCAATACTAACACACCATCGTCACATAGAAGTGATCTGTGCATGTTATGTTTCTTCAGTGCCAGTGCCAGTGCCAGTGCCGGTGCCGGTGCCTGTGCCCCCTCCCTGAGCAGCTGCCGAGTCGCTGGCCCTTTCTGTTGTTTCTGTCTCGGCCACCTGTGCATCCCTAAGAGCATCCCTAGACCCAAGATCAGCGGCCCGGATTGGCTCTGGCAGGCGGTGCTTGCAGCATCGCCTCACCAGGTCGGTCGCAGACTAGAGGGACACCCTGTGACCAACCGAGACAAAAATTGGACGCCTACTGCCGCTCTTTCCGGAAAGCAGGGCGGAGCACAGAGCACGCCCATCTTTCAGAGAACGGATCACGATCGCATCCTTCGATATATCTCCTGCCTCGAGAGGGAAAGGCTCCCCCTCGGCCATGGTGACCCGTGCTTCGACCTCCGGG